>JRHI01000580.1_pt1 | contig 38299 bp, 41 predicted proteins | sample 215371 | NCBI WGS metagenome assembly JRHI01 (sample SAMN02929681, study PRJNA255918) | sediment metagenome | biome: cave system; feature: Ice Cave; material: Sediment; isolation source: sediment from deep within a dark volcanic ice cave with no known source of... ... | reverse complement strand
ATTTCGGCGAATATGCTCAGCGCCGCCGGCAGCACGCGTGGAGCCGCATCGTCGTACGTCGCTTCGCCAAAGACCACCGATCTGCCGGTGCGAATCACCTCAGCCGACCCGCCCGGGCTGTCGCCTCGTACGAACCGTTCGCCGATCCGCGCCGTCAGTAACCGCTGTGCGCTCGGATTCGGATGATAGGCTGCTCGCAGAAAGAGATCGCCATCCTCCCCCACCAGCGTCAAGAAACTCCAATCTACAAAGTCCGGCACCAGCGTGCGTAATGCCGCGTCGAGCGTTTCAGGCAGGTCGAGCGACGAGGCCAACACCGAACCCAGATTGGCGAACAGATGCAACTGGTCGGCCGCGGTATGTTCGTCGTGAACGTCCGTGTTGGTGCCATACCAACGTTCGACGTGGCCGGCAGCGTCGCGCACTGGGGTCGCGCGAGTCAAGAACCAGCGAAAGGCGCCGTCGTGTCGGCGGAGCCGGAATTCAAGCTCAAATGGTTCGCCGGTTGCGATCGACCGCGGCCACGCCTCCATAACGCGCGGGAAGTCGTCGGGATGATGCACGGCTTGCCAACCCCAGCCGGCGGCTTCTTCCGGCGTTTGGCCGGTATATCGATACCAGCCTTTGTTGTACCAATCAATGTATCCATCGGATCTGGCGCTCCACATCAGAAGCGGCATTTCATCGGCGATGCTCCGCAACTGAGCTTCACGGCGGCTAACTGCTCGTCGGGCCGTGTCAAGCAAGCGCTCAGCATCGGCTGCCGGCGCGACGGTGTCAACCTTGGTGGGCGCGCCGGGCGAAGTCATCCCCGTATCATCGCGATCCAGGACCAGCACCCCATCGGAGCATCATAGCGACGAACTCAAAAACGATCGCCAATGCCGAGGACCGGCCGCGTCATGGCCTGTTCGGGCGCTTGGGCGGCGTGGCGGTCGGCAAAAGCCGGTCTCATTCCGCCGGTGTAATGCGCTCGGAAACTGTGAGCCGAAGTTGACCAGCCGAAGTTCGCACCAACGCCGCGCCCGGCCGCCGGATTCGGCTATCAGACGCCGAGGTCTTCACCAAGTTCCGTCGAGCCGGTGCGCGCAAGCCGCACGGTCGTGATGCCGAACGCATCGACTTCACCAGACCAGGTGCGGGCGCTCACTGCCAGCCGTCCGCGTCGCGCCTTGCCGGACTCATCGTGCACGCGAACGAGCAGCGTGTCACCGTCCGGCGCACGGCGGACCGACGGCAATGTCCACGCCGGTTCGACGCTGGCGAACGAGTTTTCGGCCGGCGCATCGCCGCGATGAACGCCGACCCACGCTACCGGGAAGTGCCGGTCAAGAACCTGCGCGAACCGCGCAACGCTGCGCGGATCGGGTGCTTGGGCGACGATGCCGAAAGCGCACTGCATCTCACCGAGATCCTGGGCTTGATCGCGGGTGAACGCGGCCGGTTTTTCGCTCATCGAGGCGTAGCCGGTCGAGCGCAGCAACGTCACGCCGACTCGGCCCTTCGCCGCCCAGAATGCATGCGATCCGGCGCCGACGAGCGCGAGCGCATGGGCGCTCGCCGAAACAGTCACGCTTGAGATCGCCGGATGGACGACCTCGTCGAACGCCCGGGTGACGCGTCCGAATGGAATGTCGTATTCCGCCGCATCCGCTTCGACGATATGCGCGACCTCGAATCCGAGGCGCGTTTGCGGTTCCGACCAATCGATGCGCAGGCGGCAGCGCAAGAACGCCTCGCCCGCTACGAGCGACCAATCTTGCGACAGGCGCGATTTGCCATACGCCGATTCAACCCGCAGCACGCTGCGTGCAGCCCCCGCTTCCATCACGCGCCAAGCAACCAGGCTTGGAACCCCTGCCTCGTCGCTCGCTGCGACCGGCACTTGGAAGCGCCCCCAACTGTCGGCCGTATCGCGGTAGACGACCAAGCGCGAGGGAGCCCGCAGATACTCCTTGCGATCAGTGCGGTTGCGGATCGAGATGAGATGACCGGTGTGCGGATCGAATCGTGCGGTTAGGCGTTCGTTCTCGATCTGCATCACTTGTTCGGGAGCGCTGCGCGAAAGCGCCGACCCATCCCAGCGTAAGCGCGCCGTCGTGTAGCCGAAGGGGGGAACGTCGAGCGTGAAGACCAGCGGGTAGATCGCTCCGCTGAACGCACCGTCGGCAGCACCGGCGATCTGCACGGGGATGTCGTGTCCGCGCGCGTCGAGAGCCCGATTCGGATTATTCTTGAGCGTGTAGTCGGCATCTTTCGAGAACGAGCCGGCGCCGATCGTATGAACGACCGGGACATGTACCAGGTGATCGAGCGGGTTGAACACCGCGAGCACGTATTCGTCGGTATTCTGATGATCGATGCGGTTTACTGCGCGCTCGAGAAGTCTTCGAGTGCGCGCCTGCACCGCGGGGACGAGCGATTCGATTTCGGCGATTGCAGTCTGCATGCTCTCGAACACCGCCGTACCGGAGATCGTATCGTGATGCTGGCGTTGCAGGAGGAGCTGCCAGTCTTCGTCGAGCGTCGGGGGCGCGGCACCCGGTGCCATGACATGCGCGATGACATCGAGCCGTTCACAGTCGAGCAGCGCCCGTTCGGCCTGATGATTCGCTCGTTTAAGGCGCGCCGCGTTTGCCAGCGAGCCGGGCAAATCGCCTTCGAGCTCACCGGCAAGTTCGAGCGTGGGCAGCGGCCGCCGTTCAAGATACTCGCTAATACGGGTGAGGCGCAACTCCGGCGCGTCGGGCGCCGCGCGCCATGTTTGCAGCGCCTCGATGGCAGCCCGCGAGGGACCGCCGCCGTGGTCGCCGAGGCCGAAGATGACGAGCGGCGGTTCCCGGAACGTGAATTTCGCCAATTCCCCGACCTTTGCAATGACATCGTTCGAGCCGTTCCAGAGCGGCATGTTGTAGGTCAAGATTGACGAGCGTCCGAGTCCACGCCACATGAAGCGTTCAGGCGGCGGCGACGCGCCCGAATTGAACGCGCCCCGCTTCATGACATATGAGGTAAAGCCTTGCGCGCGAAGGATCGCCGGCAGATTTGCAGAGGAGCCGAAGCTATCGGGTAAGAACGCGACCTTCGAGCGGATGCCGAAATCACGCATGAACTCGCGTTGGCCGTGGAGGCCCTGGCGCATGAGCGACTCGCCGCTGGGAATGTTCGTGTCGGCTTCGACCCACCACCCGCCGATGGGTTCCCACTGCCCGCGCGCGACCGCTTTTTTGATCCGATCGAAGATCGGCGGATCGCTCTCGCGCACCCAACGGTAATGCGCGGCGGTCGACATCGAGAAGCGAACGTCGGGAAACCGATCGAGGACTGCGAGCACGGACCGGAATGTGGAATCCGCTTGCTGCTCGCCTTCTTGGAACGGCCACAACCAGTCGGCGTCGATGTGCGAGTAGGTTGCTAAATACACGATGGGCCGAGAGGCTTGCACGCGCCGGACGCCGGTGGAGACGGTCATCAGCCCGAGCAACGACAGAAAGGCCGAGCGCTGCATACCTTTGAGTGGGGTTTCCGCCGGCAGGCCACCGGCGCCCTGCGCGAGCGCGTCTCTGGTACCGGTAAGCGTCCCATTCAATTGAGTAAGAGAGCTTACGGGACGGCGCGCATCGATGCAGTACGCTGCCGGATGGACGGCCGTGTGTGGAAAACGGGGCCTGGGCGTTCGCTCTCCATAAGGTCGACGACTCAATGGAAGATCGCAGTCGCAGCGTTCGCCCCCCAGGGGACGCGCTAGCGTCGCTGAGTGCCCTGCTGCTCCTCGGCGCTGCCGCCGCCCTTGGTATCAACGCCGCCCGTTTCGGCGGGTCGGCTACCACCGCGGGCCTGCAGGCGCTGCTCGTCGTCGCGGGGCTTGCCGGTGCGTTTGCGATGTGGCGGCGTAGCGGTACCCGAACGGTCGTGACGATCGTCGCCGTCGGGCTCGCCGCGCAGTTCGTTCTGGGAGTTTGTGCGCCGCTTCAGTCAAATGACGTCTACCGGTATCTGTGGGACGGCCGGCTGCTGTTGCACGGCATCGACCCGTATGTGGTCCCGCCCGACGCGCCGCAGTTGGAGTCGCTGCGCGCGGGCGACTGGCTGTACGCGCACATCGATTGGCGCTCCGTTCCGACGCTCTATCCGCCGTTCGATCTGGCGCTGTACGCGCTGGGTTCGGCCCTGTCCTCGGGGAGCGTGATTCCGCTCAAATTTCTCATGATTGCCGGACACATCGTGACGCTCGCGCTTATCGCGACGTTCTTGAACGCCCGCGGTTTGCCGCTCGGACGTCTTGCGCTGTATGCCTGGAACCCGCTGGTCATCGTGGAAATTGGGCTCAACGGCCACGAAGAAGGCTGGGCGTTTGCATTTCTCGTCGCCACGATTGTTGCATTTGGCCTCGAACGCCCGTTCGCGGCCGCGGCCGCGCTTGGGGGCGCGGTCCTGACCAAACTCTACCCGGCCGCGTTTCTTCCGGCACTCTTTGCCCGGCGAGCGCTGCTGCCGGCGGCGCTTGTCAGCGTCGCCGTCGTTATCGTCGCGTACGCGCCGTTCGTGCTGTGGAATCCCGATGCGTTCGGCTTCCTGCATGCCTTCGCATTCGATTATCACTTCAATGACTCGATTCACCGAGTCGTCGGTACCGTCGGTGCGGCGGCGATCTTCGGATGCGCGCTGATTTTTGCCGCGTTAGCCCGTGCCCGCGGCGCCGGCGCCGCTGGAATCGTCCTCGGGTTGGAAATCGTCTATCTCTTACTTTCGCCGAACGTCTATCCGTGGTACATCGCCGTCTTTGCCGCGATCTTGCCGCTGATTCCCAGTGCCTTCTCGGTTCCAATGCGCCCGTTGGCGCTTGCGCTCATCGCGTGGACGGCCCTTGCGCCGCTGGCCTACATTACGCCCTGGGCGACGCCGCCGGGTTCACCGCTCGACTGGGCCGCGCACGCCGTCGAATACGCGCCGCTCGTGATAGCGGTCGGGTGGTACGCGGTGCGCGACGGACGGCGGATCGCGGCGTTTTTGGCCGGCGCCGTGGCGGTGGGCGGGTGCGTGCCGGCGAACTGGGCGAAACCGGAATCGAACGTTCAGGTTGCACGCGGTGCGGCGTTCTACGCAGCCAACTGCGCGCTCTGTCACACGCCGACAGCGACATCGTTCATCGGTCCCGATCTGACTCACGTCGTGCTGCGCCGTTCGGTTCCGAACTTGACCGCTCATATTGCGACCTCGGTGCCGAACGGCACGACGTTTCCACCGGCTACGGTCGCGGCACTCGTAGCCTATTTCCAAGCACTCAACGAAAGGTCCACACACAAGTGAAAATCGCCATCGCCGCGGCCGCAATCTTCTTCGGCGCACTCTATACACTTGCTGGTGCACAGGCAACCGGTACAATCTGGGGGCAGATCACGTCCGCCGGCAAACCCGTGCCGTACGCTATTGTCATCGCCGACTACCAGCAAGCCAATATCGGTGCCCGAGCCGATGCGACCGGTCATTACAAGATCGAAGGCGTGCCGACCGGCAACCATGATGTCTTTTCGTTTGCCGACGGCGGTTACATCTACGACCACGGCGGTTTCCCGAAGATCGGGCCCGGCAAGAACGAGCATACTCGTAATCTCGTGCACCTGAAGGTCACGAATCTCGCTCCGACCGTCGAAGCCATCAAATGGAGCGCGGTCTCCGGTGTACCGGGGGCGATCTTGGACGTCAGCGCGACGTGGAAAGCGCACGACCACGTGGGCATTTCCGACGAGCTTTTCGCGTTTGTGCCGGAATTTCAACATCCCGCCCGATTCGGCGTCGGAAAGACGCAACGCGGCAAGAACCCCGACGGTAACTATACGGCGCATTTGACGATTCCAACCGACGCGAAGCCCGGAAACTACACGGCGTACATCTTCGGCGCCTCCGAAGCGTGTTATACGACGGTCCATTTTCCAACGCAGAAGATCACCGTTAAGTAAAGGGCCACGGGTGAAAATTGTCGTCGTCATCCCGGTACTCAACGAGGCCGATTCGATCGGACTCGTTATCGGCGCGATCCCGCCGGAGCTTCGAGCCGAGGTCGTTGTCGTCGATAACGGCTCGACGGACGACACGGCTGCCTGCGCCCGATCAGCCGGCGCAACCGTTTTGCACACCGGCCCGCCCGGCTATGGCCGGGCCTGTCGGTTCGGTGCGGAGTACGCGTTAGCGCAGGGCGCCGAGGCAATCGTTTTCCTCGACGGCGACTTCAGCGACGACCCCAGTGAGATGAACGGATTGATCGCTCCGCTCGTGCGCGGCGATGCCGATCTCGTCCTCGGCTCACGGCTGCGTGGCCGGCTCCAGCCGGGGGCTATGCCGTGGCACGCCGCATTCGGTAACCGGCTCCTTTCGGCGGCGATCAATGCGATCTATGGTTTGCAGCTTACGGATCTTGGACCGTTCCGGGCGGTCCGCGCGGACTTGTTTCGGCGTTTGAAGATGACGGAAATGAGCTACGGCTGGCCGGTCGAAATGTTGAGCAAGGGCGCTCGCGCCAACGGTCGAGTCCACGAGATTTCTGTATCGTACCGTCGGCGAATCGGTCGGTCGAAGATCAGCGGTACGCTCAGAGGCACGATCGGGGCAACGTACTTCCTGATAACCCGAACGTTTCTGTACGCTCGCTGGCGCGCCGACGCATGATCGACTGCGAACTGATCGTCGTTGCAAAAAAGCCGGAAGTCGGCAAGGTGAAGACGCGGCTAGCGCGCGGCATCGGCGACGTTGTCGCCTACGAACTGTATCGGGCGTTCCTCGCGGACATCGTCGTACGCTTCGGCGCAGGGTCGCACGCGTTCTCGATCGCATTTACCTCGGCCGACGCTGAGTTCGAGCTACCTGGAATACGCTGCTTCGCGCAACGCGGCGCCACGCTCAATGCGCGCCTTCACCAAATCTTCGAGCAGCAGCGCGGTCGAGCGCAAAAAACGCTCGTGATTTCCAGCGATTCGCCGCACGTGCCGCTTGACTGGATTGCCCGCGGGTTTGCTGTACTCGACGACCCGGACGTGGATGTAGTGCTCGGTCCTTGCGAGGACGGCGGCTACTGGTGCGTTGCGATGCGTGAACCGCACGACATCTTCTCGGGAGTAGCTATGAGCACGCCGCAGGTGCTCGAACAAACTCTCGAGCGAGCGCGAGGTCGGGGGTTGCGATGCGAGCTCTTGCCGATGACCTTCGACGTCGACGAACTCGCCGACCTCGCGCGTCTGCGCGCTGAACTCGAAGGGAGTCCGGGGTTGCTGCCCGCCACATCGGCGGTACTTGTGTCACTCGCCCTCGACGACGTCATYGAGGAGCGAGTCGCCGCGGAACTACACGAGGCGTGATGACTGCATTCGGCGGGCTAGTGATGCATCAATCCCAAAGCTGCGTCCCGCATGGGTAGCAGCGATCGCGATACACACCACGATCAGGTTGAGGTACGTCCACGGCCATTCGGCTCCATAGGTTGCAAGAAATATGTTAAAAAGAAAAAATGCGCCGAGGATCCCGGCGACCGGTGTGAAGAGGCCGGCTAAAAGCAGGACACCCAACGTGAGTTCGCCGACGAGCTGAAACGGCGCAAAAATCGCTCGCGACGGAAGGAGGATGTTTTGGATGAAAGCGGCGTAGGGAACGATGGGGTTGTGGGCCTGCGGATAGACGTGCGTGAAGAAATTCTGCAAGCCGTCGGGCGTATAGAAGCCCTTCTGCAAATTCGCGAACCACGTCGTCAGGAAGATCAGTCCCATCATGATGCGCAGTACTGCTAGCCACCGGAGGGGCGACGCCGTCGTATTCATAGAGTCCTGTATTTCAAAGCTTAAAAGGTACGGAAGATGCCGAATATCACCTTGATCACGGCGGACCAAGCCCCGCTGCTCGCAAAACCGAACTTCACGTCAGACGAAGTAAGCCCCATCGTTGCTGCGCTCGCGCAGGTGCCGGAATTCTTAGCTGTCGGGTTGCCGTTTATTGGAACCGTCCTAGGTGACTCGTCGATCCCCGAACGATGGAAGGAGATTGTGGTGCTGCGCGCCTCCGCGAAAAACGGCTGCCGCTACTGTATCGACTCGCACACGGTGGTGGCGCGGGAAGCCGGATTGACGCCGGCCGAAACCGCGTCGCTCCGGCTCGAGATTCCAGTTGCCGAGACGTTCGACGCGCGGGAACGCGCGGTCATCGATTTTACCGATGCGCTCTGCGATCGGCCGGCCGAGGCGGTGGCGAGCCTGCGGCCGTACTTCGAAGACTACCAGATCGTCGAACTTGTTACCGTCGGCTCGCTTACTATCCTGCTGAACAAATTCGCCACGTCGCTAGGGTTGCCGACGAGCTCAGCCACACTCGCGTTTCTCCGCAAGGAAGGGTTGGTGCTGGCGTGAGCGCACTGTCGGCCGCCGTCGATGAAGGTCTGGTCGGTGGGCGCCTTTGGCTTTACAGCAACTACAATTGCAATTTGGCTTGCACGTATTGTCTTACGGAATCCGCGCCGGAGGCCGCACGCCGCAGTCTTGACCGCTCGCTCATCAGCAAAATTTCCGCAAGCGCCGTGGCCGAGGGATTCACGTCGTTCGGCGTTACCGGAGGCGAGCCGTTCATGCGACCGGACATCGTCGACATCTTACTCGAGCTCGAGGCGCATCTCCCGGTCGTCTGTCTTTCCAACGCCACGCTGTTCCGAGGACGTGTGCTTGAAGACGTGCGCCGTTTAGCAGGGAAACGGGTCGCGATTCAAATCTCTTTGGACAGCGCATCGCCGCAAGAGAACGACGAGATGCGCGCGCCCGGAAACTTCGCAAAAGTTGTCGAGGCGATTCCTGAACTCGTCGCGATGGGCATTCACGTTCGCGTGGCCACGACCGGCGGCAACCGCACGGTGGAGGAAGACGCCGCGCTCTGTGCGCTCCATCGCTCGTTCGGTATCACCGACGACGACCATATCGTGCGGCCGATCGTTCATCGGGGCCGGGCAGCAACCAACGAGTTGGGGGTGTATGCGACGGCCCATGACTTGCCGGCGGAACTGACGGTCACGACCGACGGGGCGTTCTGGACGGTGTTCGGTCCGACGGTGCGCGGAGGGGCGCTCGACACCGACATGCTGCTGACGCGCACGACCTTTCCGCTAGAACTTCCGATAGCCGCGATGTTGCAAGTCGCGGGCGGAAAACCCGCTGGCGGCGACTCGCTCCTGAACATTCGTTGAGCCTGACCGATGCGTCCAGTTCGGACGCCTTTTCCGTCTCGACTGCGGCAGCGACAAAGACGTTCTTGCGTTGATGTAATTCGGACGCGCTTACGAACCCGCTCCGGGCAGCGGGCGGATCGCCGCAGCCGGCAACTTTTCGCGCAGCATCGATTCAAATAGTTCGGCATTGCGCGGGGCTTGGCCGCGCCGGTGGTTGTTGAAAAAGGCGAAGACCTCGCGCTCGTGCGGCGTGGCTGCGAGGTCGACGAGGCGGTCGCTCCATGGTTCCAGCTCTTCGCGCGCATACAAATAGTCATGGCGGGTCGCGTTGTCCCCGACCCACCACTGGCCGTAATTCCGCCCGTGAAAACGGCGCATCCAAATCGGCAACCGGATTGGGTTAGAGAGCGTCTCGTGCGAGCGCTACTCAACCGTCGAGGAGCAATGGAATAGCATCATGGGCTACTCCGTGCGTAAGACGCAGCAGCCGAACGGGATCGCCTCCTCGATAGATGCGGTGGGCAGAACCTTGCCGGCAGCCTGAGCAGAACCTTGCCGGCAGCCTGAGCAGAACCGTGCCGGCCGCCTGAGCAGAACCCTCGCGTAGCCATCGCGGCGCACGTCGAGCTTAGTCCAGTCGGTAGGAGCCGCTGCCATCGACGCAAAGAGTCCGCTGACCGATCAGGATTGCGCGAACCCGATGATCCCATGCGTTGACCGTTCGGACGGCAGCGGTGACGACGCCCGCAACCAGCATCCGCGCTCGATGCGAGAGCGACAGACGATCGCGAGCCCACGCCGGATGATCCCCTGGAAGTCGGCTGCCCAGCTCGATATCAGCGTCGAGCATGACCGGCGGAACCAGCGGGGTCGCAAGTGCGGTCGGCGTGAGTTCCAGCGCATTGGGCGAGACGCCTTGGGGTTCGAGCCTCGTCTTCACGGCGCGGCCACCGTTTGGCGCAACCGCGCGAGCGCGCGCAAGTGAAGCTGCGAGATGCGCTGCGATGAGACGCACATTCGGGTCCCAATGGCGTGCAACGTAACGTCGCAGTAGTAGTGGAGTGCCAACACCTGGCGCTCGCGGGGCGGCAGTCCGGCGAGCGCTTCCAGCAGATGTCGAGACCGCGCGCGCTCGACTAGACGGCGTTGCGGGTCTGCAGTACAGTCTGCGAGGATCGCCGGATCGAACGGAAAGGTTGCCTCGAGCGAAATCGGCGTCGCCTGACGGACGGCGCTGCGCGCCTTGCCTAGCCCCGGCCGCAGCCGTTCCATTTCGCCGGGCGACGGCAGTGCCCCGCGGTCTTGCGCGAGTGCGAAGCGGTGTTCGTCCGCGCGACGCACGGTCCGGCGCACGCGCTCCGAAACCGGGTCGAGCCGTCGCAACCCGTTGAAGATGGAACCCAAAATCACGTGCCGTGCATAGGTTTCGAGCGATGCGCCGCGGCTGGCATCGAACGTGTCGACGGCTCGAATTAAGCCGATCGAGCCGTCGCCGACTAGATCGTCCAGATCGGCCGCCGCGACGACGCGCTTGACGCGGCGCGCGATCGAACGCACCAACGGCAGCAGCGTCCGGATCGACGCTTCACGATCATCCGGAATCATCGCCGGCCCTCGCGCCCGCCGCCAGCAGCCGTTCCACCAATCGGGTCAGGCCGCCGTGCTGCGTTTGCGCGATCGAACGCGTCGCTGCGTCGACGACAATGTCACCGTAAAAGCCCATCGCCGCACCGATTGGTTTGAAGGCGACTCGCCACAGCAGCGCCTCGAACGCGGCCGCGGCTTCATGCGCGTCTGGGCGCGGCTGGTCAACTGCGATGGAGGTTGTTGGCGATGCGCAACATTTCATCGGCCGCCTGCACTCCCTTCGCGTTGGCCTCATACGCGCGCTGCGCGGTGAGAATTTGCATCATTGCTTCGATGATCGAGACATTCGAGCGTTCGAGCATGCCAAAAGCGATTTTGGGTTGTCGGTCGCCGCCGGCCAACAGGTTCCGCGGCGCACCCGAACCCGGGGTCGGCGCGAACAACGCCGAACCGATCGGCCGCAAGCGTTCGGGCGCATCGACGGTGACCAGTCGAATCTGGCCGATCTCGCGCTTCGCTCGATCCGGCAGGTCGGCCACGATCTTGCCGTCGGCAGCCACCGTAATCGCGACCGCGTCCTTGGGGATCTCCACGCCGTTCAGACGCCAGCCTTCCGCACTGCGCACATGCCCATCGGCGCTGCGGGTAAACGAACCGGCGCGTGTGAGCGCCCGCCGGCCGTCGCGCTCGACCAAAAAGAATCCGGCGCCGTCGATCGCCAGATCGAACGGGCCGCCGGACTTCATCAGTTTTCCGGCGGCGAACACCGGATGCACGCCGGTTTGCGCCGTACCAAGCAGCGCAGTTCCACCGATACTGGCGAACGACGCCTCGGCGCCCTTGAACCCGGCGACGTCGGCATTGGCCAAATTGTTCGCGATGATGTCGAGATTGGTTTGTTGCGCCGCCATCCCGCTGGCGGCCGCATAGAGCGCGCGATTCATGCCTTCACCCGCCCGAGTTCGTTGGTTTCCTTGGCGCGTACATCGTCGATTGCCGTCAGCGTCTTCTGGGCCGTTTCGAACGCGCGCTCGGCGGCGAGCACGTCGACCATCTCCCGCACTGCGTCGACGTTGGACCCTTCGAGATACCCGCTTTGCACTGCGGCGCCCGAACGAAGCCTGATGCGGCCGACGTCGGCGCCGGCATCGCTCACGACGCCGCGCGCATCGATCGTCGCATCGGCGCCGGCGACGATGGGCCCGTGCTCGCCGAGCAGGGCCCGCCCTTCGCCATCGACGAGATGTCCAGCCGCATCGCGCTCGAGCGCTGCTGAACGTTCTTCGACGATGCGCCCGGTATGCGCGTCGAGCACGAAGAACCCGCCGTCACCGAAAGTCGCCAGATCGAAATTGCGGCCGGTGCGCCGCAACGGGCCGTGCGTCACGTCGGCCTCGGTGCGGGTAGCGAGCCCGCGATCGGAGAGCGTGGCGCGAGCCACCCGCTTTTGGAACCCGTCGCTGGAGACGTTTGCAAGATTGCCAGCCGAAACGTCGAGCCGCGCTCTAGCAGCGTGCATTGCGCTGGCCATTAGTTCGATTGCGTCCATGCCCGCACGATAGCGCAGGTGGATTGTCAAAATGTTATCGGTCGGTTGCCCGCCCGAGAGGCTTGTTCCGCGCCGCTTTGGCCAGGCACGCGAGGAAACCGGGGCCTGGCAGGCCTTTTTTCTTCGGCTCGGTACGTTGGCGCTAGTCAGGGTCATTGCGGCTTTTCGGCCGGCGTGAAGCGCTCGATGAATCGAAACATCATGACCGTCTTCAGTCGATGAACGCCGAGAACCCATGACGTTCCACCAGCCCGAAAAACTGGGGAGGCAGCAGTCATGGACTTCGGTTATTTCACGCTCAGCGACAATCGGTATCCAAATAACCCGCGCACAGCCGAGCAGTTTCTGCACGAGATCTACGAGCAGGCGTTGTACGCTGACGAGCTGGGCTTCAACTCGGCGTGGATCGGCGAACATCACTTCAACCTGCTCGGCATCAATCCGTGTTCGACGGTCTTCCTCGCGCAGCTGGCCGGCGCGACGAAACGCATTCGGCTGGCGCCGGCTGTGGTGCTTTTACCGGTGCATCATCCGCTGCACGTCGCCGAGCAATGGGCGACGCTCGATCAGCTCTCGAACGGCCGGGTCGACTTTGCCGCCGGTCGTGGATACGATGCCAAAGAATATGCTCCGTTCGGCGTCCCATTTGCGGAATCGGCCGAGATTTTCGAAGAGGGACTCCACGTAATCTGGCGAGCATGGACGGAGCCCGGGCCGTTTTCGCATCACGGCAAATATTACCAATTCGACGAACTCGATGTCCGGCCGAAGCCGATGCAGCAGCCGCTGCGACCGTACGTCGCCAGCTTCTCGCGCATCTCGATGGAGATCGCCGCCAAAAATGATTGGAACATCATCTACGCGCCATTCGCCGCCGCAATGGTCTACGGCAGCTTGGCCGATGCCGTGCGCGTCTACGGAGAAGAATGTGAGAAGCACGGACGCCGTCCGCGCCGTTCGAGCTGCAGCTATTTCATCCATATTGCTCAGACGTCGGAAGAGGAACGCTACGGCCGCCAAGCGCTGATCGACTACTTCGGCGCGATCCTGCCGTCATTTCCGTCGGATCCCGCCAAGGCGCCCCCGAACCTGCGCTATTTCATCGACATCGTCGCACGGCTCCAGCAAGCGACCCCAGCGGGGCTCGACGGCAAATCGATTCTCGTCGGATCGCCCGAGAAGATCACCGCGGAACTCAAGAGCGTCGAAGCCTCAGGCATCAGTGAGGTAATTTTGTACTTCAACTACGGCCGCAAGCCGCACGCCATGGTCAAGGAGCAGATGCGCCGCTTCGCTCGCGAGATCGCGCCCGCGTTCTCGAGCGACACCGCCGCGCCGGTCGTCACCGCCGTCTAGCGTTTGCCATCGGTCCGCGGTCACCGGGCAAGCATTCCAACACCTGGGTCCCGAACGCGTCGGTGCTAAGATACGGCGAGCCGGCCGTAGCCAAATCGCGAGTGCGTGCGCCGGCGGCGATGGCGGCATGGACCGCATGTTCGATGCGCGTCGCGCTGAGTTCATCGGCGAGGCTATAGCGGCATAAGAGCGCTGCCGACAGGATCGACGCGATCGGGTTGGCGATGCCTTGTCCGGCGATGTCGGGCGCCGTCCCGCTGATCGGCTCGTAAAGGCCGAAGCGCGGCCGACCATCGAGCGTGCCACCGAGCGTTGCGCTCGGCAGGTTGCCCACCGATCCGGTGAGCATCGCCGCTTCGTCGCTCAGAATGTCGCCGAAAGTGTTCTCGGTGAGGATCACGTCGAATCCTTTGGGTTGGCGTAGCAATTGCATCGCCGCATTGTCGACGATCAGGTGCGCCAGCGTGACGTCGGCATATTCTTGCTGATGGACTTCGGTGACGACGCGCCGCCACAGGACGCTGGTCGCGAGCACATTCTGCTTGTCGACTGAGGTGACGTGATTGCGACGTGTGCGTGCGAGTTCGAAGGCTACCCGGGCGACCCGCTCGATCTCGGGGCGCCGGTAAATCATCGTGTCGACAGCCATCTCGGTGCCGTTTTCGAAGCGCGTTTCGCGCGGCGTTCCGAAATAAAGACCCGAGGTCGTCTCGCGCACGATCACGAGGTCGAGGCCGGCGATCACCTCGGGCTTCAACGTCGATGATGATTCGAGCCCTTCGATCGTTCGGACCGGGCGCAAGTTGGCGAACAGGTCGAAGTCCTTGCGCAACCCCAAGATCGCGTCCGCCGGCCGCTTGCCCACCGGTCCAGCGTCGAGTCTTGGATCGCCGACCGCGCCGAATAGGACGGCGGCACTCCGTTCGCACAGCGCCTTGGTTGCGGCTGGATAAGCGTTTCCACCCCGTTCGAGCGGGCCGGCGCCAGCTTCGGCTTCGACGAAGTCGAGATCAGCGCGTACCGTTTGTAAGATGCGGCGCGCCACGGCGGTGACTTCTTTGCCGATACCGTCACCTGGGATGACCGCGATGGTTGCGTTCACGCGTGCGAACGTCACGCGGTCACGGCAATGCGCGAGTCGCTCCGATCCGCCCCCGGCCGCACGAGACGGTTCAGTCCGCTCATCATCGCGCGCAGGGCGGCGGTCGTGATGTTGCGATCGTGGCCGACCCCGAAGGCCGTCCGGCCGTCGTGCTCGATCTCGATATACGATGCGGCCGCCGCGTCGGTGCCGCCACCGATGGCATGTTCGCGATAGTCGCAGACCCGTAAGCTGATTGCGAACTCACGCTGGATCGCATCGCAAAACGCTTCAATCGGCCCATTGCCTTCGCCGCGCACGATTGCTTCCTCGCCGCGGAGCGCAATCGAAGCCTCGATCGTCACCCGGCCGTCGGTCTCGTCGACATGATGCGTACCAAGCCGGTACGGCGTTTCAAGATCGAGGTATTCGCAGCAGAACGCGCGCCAAATCTCGGGCGGCGCCACCTCCGCGCCAGTCCGCTCGCTCATCGCTTGGATCACTTTGCTGAACTCGATCTGCAGACGGCGCGGCAGATCGAAGCCGTAGTCGCTTGCCAGGACGTACGCAATGCCGCCCTTACCTGACTGGCTGTTGATGCGGATGACCGCTTCATAGGTGCGGCCGACGTCTTTGGGGTCGATCGGCAGATACGGCACTTCCCAGATCCTGCTCGCGCCGGTTTGTGCGTCGAAGCCCTTCTTGATTGCATCTTGATGCGAACCGGAGAACGCCGTGAATACGAGTTCGCCCGCGTACGGATGGCGCTCGTGAACCGACAGCTGGTTACAATATTCCACCGCACGGACGACTTCGCCGATGTTGGAAAAGTCGAGCTTGGGATCGACGCCTTGGCTGAACAAGTTGAGCGCCAAGGTCACAAGGCAGACGTTGCCGGTGCGCTCGCCGTTTCCGAACAAGCAGCCTTCGACTCGATCGGCGCCGGCCATCACGGCCAGCTCGGCCGCCGCCACGGCGGTTCCTCGATCGTTGTGCGGATGCACTGATAGCACGAACGAATCTCGATGCAGCACGTTGCGGTCGAACCATTCGATCATGTCGGCGTAGATGTTCGGTGTCGACATTTCGACCGTCGCCGGCAGGTTGACGATCATTTGGTTGTGCGGACTCGGTTGCCATACGTCCATCACCGCCTCGCAGATGTCTTTGGCGAAATCGAGTTCGGTGCCGGTGAAGCTCTCGGGCGAATACTCGAGGATGACCTTAGTTTGCGGCATTGCTTTCGCCAGCGCTTGAATCGTTTTGGCACCGTCCACCGCGATCTCGCGGACGCCGGCGCGATCCAGCCCAAAAACGACCCGCCGCTGCAGGGTCGACGTCGAGTTGTAGAGGTGGACGATCGCTTTCGGTGCCCCGGCTATCGACGCGAAGGTTCGTTCGATCTGCTCATCGCGGGCTTGCGTGAGCACTTGAATGGTGACGTCGTCCGGAATGCGGCGTTCCTCGATCAGCCGACGAATGAAATCGAAATCGGTTTGCGATGCCGCCGGAAAGCCGACTTCGATCTCTTTGAAGCCGAGCGCGACCAGCAGATCGAACATGCGCCGCTTACGTTCGGGCCCCATCGGCTCGATCAGCGCTTGATTTCCGTCGCGCAGATCGACCGAGCACCACAGCGGCGCGCGCTCGATCGTGCGCGCCGGCCAGCGCCGGTCCGGCAGCTGAATCTGGGCGAAGGCTCGGTACTTGTCGATCGGCATCGCCGGATTCTGCATCGAAGTCTTCTCCTACAAACCAAACCTTGGAAATGAAACGGAGCCCGTCGCTACTGCGCGGGCCCCGTTCGGAGCGAAAAACGCGACTCAGCGATTACGTCAACACGTACCGCTAAGGAGGAGGTCCAGCGCGATGACCCGCGCTTCGCCGTGCGTCATACTCCGCGAAGGCTACCACGGCCCATTGCGTGGCGTCAAGCGAGGGGCGGCACAGCCTGCAGTGCGCTCGCTTGACAGTCCCTCTTAGGCCATGGTACCACCTACGAAATGCACTTCGATCTCGTCGTTGTCCAGCTCATTCCGCCAACCGTGGGTTCGGTGTAGCAGGCTAGCGCAACAGGAAACGTTCGCAGGCCCTCGCCGAACCGGCGGGGGCTTTTTTGGTTCCAAGCGCGTGACGATCATTGCGTCAACTGGGATATTTAAGGAGCACTCCGCGTGTCACGACCAGCCGCCACCACCGGCGCCGATCGCATCCTCGGGATCCTCGCTAACGAAGGCGCCCACACCGTTTTCGGTTACCCCGGGGGGCCAGCATGCCGCTCTACGACCGCCCGGTCGAGTATCTTGAAAGGCGCTACGTGCTCACCCGCCACGAACTAAGGACGGCATTTGCCGCTGGCGGTTGCGCCCGTACCACCGGCGGAACCGGCATGTGCACCATCGAGGCGGTTCCAGCATGACGGAGAACTTGGAATTGCATGACTGGCGGCTGTTGGAACGCATCGTGGGACTGACGAGCCGGCTTGGTTGCGGGCTAACCCGCGTCGATCTGCGCGCGGTCGAGATCGCCGGAAGTGGGCGAACCGGCTATCGCGCGGAGATCGAATTTACCGGCGCTCCCGATTCGCTCCGACGCCTCAAGGCTCAGTTGGCCCGCCTCATCAACGACGACAAGGAGTTTGCTCGATGAACGCTCTGTACGACCGCGACGCCAACCCCGCCAAGCTCACCAGTAAGACTGTCGCCATCATCGGCTACGGTAGCCAAGGGCGGGCCCAGGCGCAAAATCTCCATGATAGCGGCGTCGACGTCGTCATCGGTCTGCGCGCCGGCTCGGGCTCCCAGGCGACGGCGATCGCCGACGGCATCGTCGCCGTGCCGATCGACGTCGCAACCCAGCGCGCCGGCATCGTGATGGTCCTGGCGCCGGATGAAGAACAGCCGGCGATTTTCAAGGAGTCGATCGAACCGCATTTACGCAGCGGTGCGTATTTAGGGTTTTCCCACGGTTTCGGCATCCATTTCGGCACGATCAAACCGGCACCCACGGTCAACGTTTTCATGGTCGCTCCCAAAGGGCCCGGGCGCTTGGTGCGCACCGAGTACGAGGCGGGCCGCGGCGTGCCGGCGCTGATTGCGGTCGCCCAAGATCCGAACGGCGACGCACGGGAGATCGCGCTCGCATACGCCAGCGCGATCGGCGCCGGCCGAGCGGGCATCCTCGAAACCAGCTTCAAGGAAGAAACCGAAACCGACCTATTCGGTGAGCAAGCAGTGCTCTGCGGCGGCGTTTCGGAGTTGATCACCGCCGGTTTTGAGACGCTGGTCGAAGCCGGCTATTCCCCCGAGATGGCGTACTTCGAATGCTTGCATGAGATGAAGTTAATCATTGACCTGGTCTACGAACGGGGCATCGAAGGGATGCGCAATGCAATTAGCAACACGGCGAAATACGGCGACTATACGCGCGGTAAACGCATCATCCGCAGCGAAACGCGCGCCGAAATGAAACGGCTGCTGAATGAGATTCAATCCGGCGCGTTCGCCAAGGAGTGGGTCGCCGAACACGCCGCCGGCAAGCCGCGATTCGCCGAGTTTCGCCGGGCCGCCGGCGCGCATCCGATCGAAGAAGTCGGTCGCAAGCTACGCGGCCTCATGCCCTGGATGCGCACCGAAACCACCGTTTAAACGCGGCGGAGTGTCGAACGGCGCGACGTGACCAGCCCTCGGCCGATCGCGTCGCACCCATGAAAGACGCGCGATTCCGAGCAGCGACAAGCGTTTAGCCGGCGTAGCTTGACAAAAGGGCACTCCTGTGTTACTAAGGACGGACATGTCCAGCCAGCTCCTTATTAGCGTCAGCGTTATTATTTCCGAGCTTTCAGTTCGGCGACGGTAGGCTTTGGCGTAAAGGACAGGACACACAGACGCAAAGCCCCTCGCCGAACGGCGGGGGGTTTTTTGTTAGGAGAATCGGTGGACCCGACGACAACTGGAGCGCGACTCGTGCTCGACATCCTGGCCGACGAAGGCGTTGACACCGTCTTCGGCTACCCGGGCGGGGCGATCATGCCCTTGTACGATGCGCTGCATGCGCATCCGGTCCGCCACATCCTGACCCGGCACGAGCAGGGCGCATCGTTCGCCGCCGGTGGTTACGCGCGGTCGAGCGGACGGGTCGGCGTCTGCTGCGCAACCTCGGGACCCGGCGCGACAAACCTGGTTACCGGATTACTCGATGCCCTCATGGACAGCATTCCGGTCGTCGCGATCACGGGCCAGGTGCGCACGACGCTGATGGGAACGGACGGCTTTCAAGAAGCCGATGTGACCTCGATCACGGCGGCCGCAACGAAGCGCAGCATCTGTGTCCGCTCCGCTGCGGAGATCGAGCCTATCTTGCGGGCGGCTTTCCGGTTGGCGCGCGGCCCGCGTCCGGGTCCGGTGCTCGTCGACATTCCGACCGATGTCCTCAAGGCGGCTTGCCGCCCACTAATCTCACGTTCGCCATCAGAGATCCGTGCGGCAACCGCGCGGGGCGCCGCATCGGCGGGACAAGCGGCGTTCGATGATGCGATCGACCTGATTCGAGCGTCGAAACGACCGCTCGCTATTGCCGGCGGCGGCATCAAGAGCGCCAATGCCGTGGCGCTTTATCGTGAATTTTGCGCACTGCTCCAACTGCCGCATGCTGCGACGATCAACGGTCTGGGTTGCGCGGAATTCGCCGATCGGCGTTTCCTCGGTATGATGGGAATGCACGGCCACAAGGCGGCGAATCTGGCCGTCAATGAGGCTGACGTCATCTTGGCGTTCGGCATGCGATTCGACGATCGGGTCACCGGACGCACCGATCGATTCGCCCGCAATGCGAAGATCGTGCATGCCGACATCGATGCCAGCGAGATCGGAAAAATCATCCCGGTCGACGTCCGGCTCCTAGGTGATGTGCACGTAACCCTGACCCAGCTGCTCGAACGGCTGCGAACGGACACCGGACCGCGGTTTACCGCCTGGGCCGCCGAAGCTGCTGCGTTCGGCGGCGGCTTGCCGTGTGACCGAGCCCCCAATGGCGAACTCTCCGCGACCAGCGTGCTCGATCGTCTGTTCACGCTCGCGCCGGCGGACGCGATCATGACGACCGACGTCGGGCAACATCAAATGTGGGCCGCCCAGCGCACCACGGCGAGCGATCCGCGCAACTTTCTCACCTCCGGCGGCCTGGGTGCGATGGGATTCGGCCTGCCGGCGGCAATCGGCGCGCAATTTGCGCACCCGGACCGGGCGGTTGTCGCGATCGTCGGCGACGGCGGCTTCCAAATGTCGTTGCCTGAGCTAGCGACGATCAAGCGGTACGAGTTGCCGGTGAAGGTGCTCGTCATCGATAATCGCCGCCTCGGCATGGTACGCCAATGGCAAGAACTGTTTTACGAGAAGCGCTATTCGGCGACCGATCTCTCCGACAATCCGGATTTCGTAGCAATCGCCCACGGCTTCGGAATCCGAGCCGAAGTCGTGCACGCTGAACGCGACCTGGCCGCGGCGCTCGAGCGGTTTTTTCGCGCCCGCGAAGCTACGCTTTTACACTGCGCGTGCTTTCCGATGGAAAACGTCTGGCCGCTCGTTCCGCCGGGTGCCGCTAACGTGGAAGCGATCGAGGCGCGCCCCACGTGAGCACTACCTGGTTCTGCGGCGCCGCCGCGCTCTCACGTATCGGCAGCGTTGCGCCGATACTCATCCCAAGGAGTTTTTTGCGATGACCCCCCGACCCGACTACGATGCCCATTCCAACGCCTTCGAGAGCAGCGACCTCACGATGGTTCCGCTGTCGGCCGAATCGGCCACCGCGGCCGACGTCGCCGACGCGTTCCGCCGGATGTACGAATAGCCGTTAGCTGACGAACGCCTGCTTGTCCGCACACCGCAGGGTTTGGGCGTGCGCCTGCCAAGTGCTCCGGGCATCCCTTCTCGTCGAGGTCAAGAGTATGAGCCGCATGTTTTTTGCTTTGGCCGTGCTGCTGGCCGGCTGGACGCTCGGGCTGGCCCAGCCCGCCGAAGCCGCGACCGCCGCCAAGTGCCCAGTCAAGGCTCCCGCGAACCTGGTGAGCGCCGAAACCCTCACCATCGGCACGTCGTTCGGAACGCCGCCGCAGAACTTCGAACTCAATGGTCAACCGACCGGTTCCGACGTCGAGATCGCGCAGGCAATCGCCCAACAGATGTGCCTAAAGACCAGTTCGTCAACCTCGCGTTCGCCGGTCTATTCCCCGCGCTCAATGCGAAGAAGTTTGACGTGGTCGTGGCGGCAGTCGGCATCACCGCCCAGCGCCAGGAATCGCTCGATTTCGTTCCTTACTTTCTGGGCGGCTTGCGGCTCATCACCAAAACCAGCAGCGGGCTCAAATTCAACGACGAAGCGCAAACCTGCGGTCACACCGTTGCGGCGCTGGCCGGCTCAGTCGAAGACCGTGACCTGGCAAAGTACAAAGGAAACTGCCCGCCAGCCAAGCCAATGGACGTGCGAACGTTTCCGACCAACAACGAAGTGATCGAGCAGTTGCGCAAGGGGACGATCGAGGTAGCGTTCATCGACTGGCCGCTGGCGGCGTACACCGTCCAAAAAGGCAACGGCGAGTTCATGACCGCCAGCCCCGTGCTCACCGGTGAACCGCCCGGTGAACCGCGTCACCGCGAAGGCATCGTCGTGCGCAAAGGCGAGAGCGAGCTGCAAAAAGCGATCGCGCAGGCGCTCGCCAACATCCAAAAGGACGGAACCTACGACAAGATCTTGATCAAGTGGAACGAGACTGACGGCGACATTCGCAAGGCAGGTTAACCGCTGAAGTTCGACTTCGAGGTTTTCCGGCAGCTCCTCTTTTCGAGCTTCTTCTTCAAGCCGGCTCTCACCACGTTCTGGATCACGCTTGCCGCGATGACCATTGGCGTGATTTTGGGCCTATTCGGTGCGCTTGGCAAACTGTCGAAGGTCACGGTCCTGCGCTGGCTCGTGAACGCCTATTTATGGATCTTTCGCGGCACGCCGTTGCTCGTTCAGATTATCTTCTGGTACGACGCGACCGCGGAACTCACCAACAACTTCATCAACCTCCCGGTCTTGCTGGCGGGCGTGATCGCGCTGGGCGTCAACGAAGGCGCCTATATGACCGAGATCGTCCGGGCGGGACTACTGTCAGTCGATCGCGGCCAGCTCGAAGCGGCGCGCGCCTTGGGGATGACCCAGGGCCTGGCGATGCGCCGGATCGTGATCCCTCAAGCTATTCGTATCATCTTGCCGCCCACCGGCAACCAAATCATCAGCATGCTGAAAACGACGTCGCTGCTGTTTACCATCGGAGTACCCGAACTCTTTTCCGCCGGTCAAAGCCTGTACAGCACGAACTTTCGGTATTTCGAGGTCCTATCGGTCGTTAGCATCTGGTACCTCTTTCTCACCAGCGTCCTGTCGCTCGTGCAGCAGAACCTCGAGCGGCGCTTCGGTTACGATCGGATGAACGCCGGCCGCTCTCCGGACGGCGTTTTGGCTCGGATGTTTCGATTCGGTGCCGGCGGCGGGGCGCGCTGATGGCGCTCGTCGAGATCGCCGGCGTCCGCAAACAATTCGGCGCCAACGAAGTACTCAAGGGCATCAGCTTGGACGTCATAACCGGTGAGGTCGTGTGTCTGCTGGGCCCAAGCGGAAGCGGCAAGACGACCCTGCTGCGCTGCATCAATCATTTGGAAAAAATTGACGCCGGCACGATTCGCGTGGACGGCGATCTGGTGGGCTACCGTCTTGAGCCGAATGGCCGACTGCGCGAGGAAGGCGAGCGGGTCGTCGCGGCTCGGCGGCGACACATCGGAATGGTCTTTCAGCGCTTCAATCTGTTCGCGCATCTGACCGCGCTTGAAAACGTCTGTGAGGCGCCGATCAACGTTCTGGGTCGTGACCCCACCCGAGCGCGCGAGCGCGGCGTTGCGCTGCTCGAAAGCGTGGGCCTGCACCGCAAACTCGATGCGTATCCGCACGAGCTTTCCGGCGGTCAGCAGCAGCGCGTGGCGATCGCCCGCGCGCTGGCGATGGATCCGAAGCTGATGCTGTTCGATGAACCGACGTCGGCGCTCGACCCCGAACTGGTCGGCGAGGTGTTGGAAACGATGAAGACCTTAGCCGCCGGCGGTATGACGATGATCGTCGTGACCCACGAGATCGGCTTTGCGCGCGAGGTCGCCCACCGCGCGGTGATGATGGACGACGGCATGCTCGTCGAACAAGGCCCGCCCGCAACCTTCTTCACCGCCCCAACCCAAACCCGAACGCAAGCCTTCCTCTCAAAAATCCTCTAACAGCACCGCAAGTCCGTGCTGCATCGGGCGACGATAGCACGATCCGCGGAAAGTAGTCGGTGGTTGGTCGCCGTCGGTCTGCGCGGGCGTGCGAATTCGCTGCGGAGCCAGGATGGCGAGAGCAGGGAAGAGGTCGAGTGACATTTTTCGCAGGATGCGAAAAATGGAACGGCCCGCGCAGACCGACGGCGACCAACCACCGATGGGCAGCACGAAAGGCCAACGCACTCCGTACATCAGAAGCTTCAAACCGCGTAACGCGCGATCGCGGTTTCGTCGACCTCGACGCCGAGTCCAGGGCGGTCGGGCGGCGTAACGTTACCCTCAGCGTCGATCCAGGTGGTCGTTGTCAGAATGCCGCCGAGTTGTTGGTAGGTTTCGATCGTGCGCGTCGGTGGTTCGTACATCATCTCCAGCCACATCAGCGGCGTTGAAACGGAGCAGACAAGATGCAGCACTGCGGCGATGCCGAGGCCGCTGAGCCCGTGATGGGGGATGAAGTGGCGCTTGAAGGTCTCCGCCAGCGCCGCAATCTTACGCAACTGCGAGATGCCCTCCGAAAGCGAACAATCGGGTTGGACGATGTCGTACACCCCGCGCTCGATCAACCAGCGAAACTCGTGCAGATTGCGATTGCTTTCACCACCGGCGATCGCGATCTCGGTGTTCTCACGCAAGCGGATAAGATTCTCAAAGTCGTAGCGTGACAGCGGTTCTTCGAGCCACAGCACGCCACGCGCGGCCAGCTCGCGCGCGGTCGTAAGTGCGCGCTGGTAATCCCACACCGGCGTCGGCTGGGGCGAGGGAAGGTTGGTGGCTTGATTCGCATCGACCATAATCGTCATTCCTGGAACCGCCGCGATGACAGCGTCCAGCAGGGCGAGGTCGTCCGCCAGGTTCGAATGGTGGAAGCGGATCTTCAGAGCCTGGAAGCCGTCGGACCGATAGCGTTGCGCAAGCTCGGCCCGATTGGCAGGCGTCCCCAACTCGGCGGTGCTGGCGTATGCCGCTACCTTCGTACGCGCGCCGCCCCACAGCTGGTACAGCGGCATTTTGGCAGCCTTGCCGATCAGATCCCACAACGCTTGATCGAGAAACCACATGCCACCAGCGTTTCGGAATACGCGCGCATGCCGTTCGGTGGCCCACGCCGGTTCGTCGATGAGATACGGCGCGACGTTGCGCTCGATGTTCTTGGCGTGGTGACCATCGGTGGCGGCGTAGCCGCTGAGACCACCGGCCGTCCGAACGATCCCTACTGTGACGTCGCGACTATTGCGCACGAGTCCTGGTTGCCAGGCCGGCCAGTACTCGACCGCGTACGGAATCTCGAGATTATAGGCTCTGACTTCAGTAATCTTCACCGATTGTTCCACCTCAGCGCGTCCCGACGCGCAGGCCAAAAATTCGCGGGATGGCCGCACCGAACCGCGCCAACAGCGGCGCCGGCTGCTCGTCTTCTTCGGCTTCCTCGCACCGAATGATCGCCGCGCGCACCATGCGGCCGCCGATGAAGCGCAGTGGTTCCGGCGGCAGCGACGGTACGCGGCGGTTGCAAAACGCCGAGCGAGTCCAGGCATTGCGTTCGCCGAGCACCAGCGACGCCAAGATCGTGCCGCCGATCCAGCTCGGATCGACACCGTGACCGGAGTAGCCACAACCGTAGTGGACCCGATTCTCAGGCAGCGTCCCAAAAAAAGGCAGGTGATCGGCGGAGACGTCGATGGGACCGCCCCACGCATGCGTGATCTTCGCCTCGCCGAGACCCGGCAACAGCCGGTGGAGCGCGGTTTGGGCGCGAGCGGCCGACGCGGCGTCGCTGGTCAATCCTGGACCGATTCGGCCCCCGAAACCAATCGGGCCCGAACCGCTGCCCATCGCAACGCGGCCATCGGGCGTTGTTCGAAAGTAGTGCACGAACATCCGCGCGTCGTCGATTCCTTCACCGCCTGTCCAGTGAATCGATGCTAAGCGGTCGCCAAGCGGTTCGGTGAGAACCATATAACTGCTGAAGTTCGTGAGATGCTTTGCGGTCGGCCGCCAGCCCGTCAACGCGGCATTCGATGCGAGGACGACATCGCGCGCGCGAATGCCGCCGCCGCCGGTAACGAGGACGTTGGGGGAGCCGACTTGCACATCGATGACTGGGGTGCGTTCGTAAATCCCAATGCCGCGAGCAATAGCCGCCCGACGAAGCGCACGCGCAAGTCGCGCCGGCTGCACGGTGGCGGCGTCGGTGAGTAGCGCGCCGGCGCGAAACCGCGGCGATTGGCAACGCTGTTGCACTTCGGCCGCGGAAAGCGCTTCGGCCTGACCGGCGACATTCAAACGCCGTGTCGTCGCGAGCAGCCGCTCGACGGCCGCGTCTTGAGCCGGCGAACAAGACACCTTGAGAATTCCAGCTTCGCGCCACCAGACATCGACGTCGCGGCCCAGACAAACGGCTCGTATGGCGTCCTGGGCCTGCGAGCCTAAATGGGCAACCTCGAGCGCGACTTCGTCGCCGAAGGTTCGTGCAAGCCGGGGCAACGCGCTCCAGTAACCGTGCACGAAACCGCCGTTTTTTCCACTTGCACCAGCACCGCACACATCGGCCTCGACGAGCGCAATGCTGATCGACGCCGACCGGTCGCGCAGCGCTAGCGCCGTCCAAAGTCCCGTATAGCCTCCGCCGACGATCGCGACATCGACATCAAGATCGCAATCGAGCGCTGCGGCAGGTGCCGGATGTCCTTCGGCGTCGAGCGCTTCTTGCAACCACCACGACCGTTGCGAACCGGGCAAAACGCTTGGCTGCTTCACACGCTGCATATGCGATATTCATGCTGCGCGCGGTTACCCGTCTCCCCGGCGGCCTTTGGCAGTTTGATTGGAAAAAAGACGCCGCGACGTGATGATGGCCACACCGCCGTCGGGCCACCGGGTTCGAACCCTAAGATGCTAAATTACAACAGCCGATGCGCTAACCAGCGAGATCCTCTGGCGCCGGCTCCGGCCTCCGACACTCCGCCCTGTTACAGGGGCGGATTCCATCCTGTCCCCGGCACCGGTTCGACTCGATGAGAAATCGTGCAACCGTCGGAGCTTTTGACGAAAGGGATCGGTTCATGGGCAACATCCGCGGTCTTTTCGGAACGCTGGTTCTGGTCGCGGGCATCGCCGCGTGCGGCGGCGGAGGCGGTGGCTCTTCCAACCTGCCGGGCGGCGGCGCGACTCCAACCCCGAGCCCACCGACCCCGACGCCCGTCCCATCGCCGACACCGCCCGCGGGTGCGCCGACGATTGGACCGGCAGTCGCGTACGTAGCCCGCGGATCCGGCAATACGTTCGGAACCGCGATCGGACCAACCGCGTCGCAAGGCGTGATCGCGCTGCTGTCAACCAGCCAAATCGCGGTCAGCGGTTCCAATCCGCGATCCCGAGCGATGCGGTGACCGTTGCGCTAGGAGCAACCGCCACGTCTTCGAGCGCTCGCGCGGCCGCCGATTCAATCCTCGGGCCGGCGGCGACTTCGGCCGGGCGTTTTTTGGGCCTGCAAGCCAGTGAGGCGCCGCCCCCCGGCGGCTCGACGTTCGCCCACGATTTGCATTTCGACGATCGCCTCATCGTGGAAGCGCTGCGCCGTTCCACGGTGAGTCGGCGCGGCTTGCAATCATCGCAGCGGCGGACAACGGCGCTGCCGACGTCGGTCGGTTCGAGCGCCAATCTTTGGGTTTTGCAGGCGGCGATCGGATCGTCTTCGGTCACCTTCGCTGCAATTCCAGCGACCCTGCTGACCGATTCTGGCCACGGCTACATTTGGGTCGATAACACCCTGAGTTTTTCCGCCAGCGATCTTCGGCAGATCGCGATCGACTTCGAGAATGCTTACAATTCCGATACCGTTCATTTCGGAACCTCGGAATACGATCAAACCGCGCCGGCCGCCAGCGTGGCCGCACCGCCGTGCGATTCCAACGGCATGCAGATCGTCGGCGCGCCGCCGGCGGCAATTCTGATACCGCCCCCGAATCTACACCATGTCGTCTTCGTGGTCAACCAGCACAATCTCGGCAGCGGCGTTGGCGGATATTTTGGGTCGGCCAACCACTTCACGCAAGGCTTTGTCAATTGCGTCAACCCGCAGTTGAAAAGTAACGAAGCTTCGATGATCGTCGTCGGCTACAATACCCAGGCGCCGGCGACGGTTGAACTAAACGAGGATCTAGTTCGGGGAACGGCTCACGAGTTCCAGCATCTCATCAATTTCGTCAACCACAGCGTGCTGCCGCAAGCCCCGGTCACTGAAGACTTGTGGATCAATGAAGGTCTCTCGATGCTCTCGCAGGACTTCGCGGTTTCACGCCAGTTCAGCGTTCCGTTCGATATCGACGCCCGGAATCACGCGTCGGACTTCATGAGCACTCCCGACCGTTTCAGTCTCACCGGCTTCAGCGGAATCGAACCGGGCCCGGGTTTCAGTTTCAACTGCCCCGGTTGTTACGGCGCGTCGTATCTATTCATGCGCTATCTTTACGAACGGTTCGGCGGCGATACGTTTAGCATGGCGATGGAAAGCGGTTCCAGCGTCAGCTTTGCGAAGCTGCAAGCCGCAACCCAGCAGCCGGCAGTGTCGCTCCTGAGCGACTTCGGGGTCGCGCTCATGGCCAGCGGGACGGGCCTGACGACCGATCCGCGTTTCACCTTCCGGACTTTCAATCCATACGGGTCATTCACCGATCAGTTCGGCGGACAACATCAACTCAACGGCGTCGGCGGAAACATCCAGACATTCGGGACGACGACGAACTACACGCCGTTCAATGGCACCTTCAAATACCTCTTCGTCACCAACGGTGCGCAGGGAGCGAGCGTCAGGATTGCAAACCCGGCCGGCGTCTTGCAGTTAGCGCCGGCACTGTTGCAAAGGTGATTGCACTTGCGCTGTGCGGCATCTTGCATTTGGTCGGCAGCGTCGGCGATAGCTCGCTCGTTCTGGAAACCGCGACCGAACGCGTCACGCTGGTTGGCAAGCGCGCTGACGAACTGCCGCGCTGGAACTGGCCGCGGCTGTGCGTGCGGGGACGGCGAACTACGGCCGCTACATTCGGCACTGCCTACGTTCTCGACGTCGAGCAAGCTCGTCCGGTCGGCGACGGAAGGCGCGCGCCGATCGTCGGGACCGTCGAACACACTGCTAAGGCCTACGTCCTTCACACCGACGACGGTAAGCGCTTTCGCCTCGGCGGAAGCTTCGAGGCCATCGCCGGCCAGCGCGTTCTGGCGGAGGCACGTTGGCAAACCGATCGCCTGATCGTCTCGCGCTGGCAACTCATCAGCGAAGCACCGTAGCGGACCGTCAACTGAACGCGCGACCGGACGGTTGTCGACCTTGCCGCCGCGGAAATCTTGTTCCGCTTCTCAGCCAGCCCTAAGCTTGCGGCGGTATGGTGCACAGAGAAAGGACGGCCGGCATGAGTAAGATAGCGGCGTTCGTAGCATCGGTCTTGATATTGGCTGGATGCTCCGGCGGCGGAGCCGGTGGCGGCCCAAGTGGGCAGCTTGCTTGCGACGTCCAGGGGCTCTCGGTGCAGCTCGCAAATCCGGTTGCCGGCCAAACACTCGTGCCGACGAATATCGGTCAGGTGATCGTGGTCTTTTCGGGTCAGTTCAATGCGTACCCAAATTGGAACGTCGTGGTTCAAAACAGCTTTGGAAGCCAGCTCGTCCAAGGCGCGGCATTCACTCCCGTTTCCGGCCAAAGCTTAACCCATCCGTTTCCGTCGGACTTTTATTATTCTTCGGCGGTCGGCGGACTCGCGTCGGGCGTCGCCTACCAGGTGTACGTCAACCAGTTCAACTCGAACTGCAATCCGATTGCAATCGGCGGTTTCTCTAGCTAGCGTCTCCAGCTAACACGGTCAGAAGACTTCGACGTGCGTGCCGGTGCTGTTCGGGGAGGACGGTAGTAAGGGCGTTTGATCGCCCGCGGTTTTATCGCGCTCATCGTCGGGCTCGTGGCCGCGCGTGGCGGTCGCGATCGACGGCGAGGGCGTCTCCGCGGAAAGCGCCAGGTTGGGCACGTGATCGAGTAGGGCGAGGTGCGTCATGAGCAGACTGCGCAGCTCGCTTTTCGCTTTCGCCAGCGTTTCGAAGGCGCGCTGCTGTTCGCGCCGGGCCTCTTGGGCGCGATCGGTGTAGGCGGCGATCTCCTTCTCCACCCCCAACCGAGCTTCAGTCCGAATCAACTCGCCTTCCTTGCGCGCCGACGCGCGCACTTCATCCGCAGTGCGCTGCGCGAGCAAAAGCGTGTTGTGCAGCGATTCCTCCATCGACTTGAAGTGGCTGATCCGCTCCCGCAAATCGGCGTTCTCGGCTTCAACGGCGGCCCGTTCCTGCGCTTCGTCCTCGAGCGTTTCGATGATCTCATCAAGAAACTGGTCGACGTCGACCCGATCGTAGCCTTGCAAAGCGCGCTTGAAGCTCTTGTGTTGAATGTCGACGATTGTAATCTTCATAGTTATTTGGGGACGAATTCGCCCCCCCAAACCCCCTGCGGCGGACTCCCGCCGCTGTCCGCTGCTTGTTGGGTCGCCCGTCTGGGCGCCCGACACTGCGCCGGCTGCGCGGTCTACGACGTGATTGGCTGCTGACGGCTTTATTCCGGCCGCGAAGCCCTCTGCGGCGCCGGCTATCATTGGCGCATGAAATCGAATGACGAATCGGTTGTGAGGGATTCGCGCAGTCCTTGGGCGTTGACGGTGATGCCGGGTGGCACGACGAGATACATCGCTTCGGCGAGTTTCTGCATGCGGCCGTCAAGGGTGTAGGCGACACCGGATGTGAAGTCGACGACCCGCTGGAGCAAGGTTCGGTCCAGGCCCTGCAGATTGAGGATGACGACTTGGCGCATTCGTAATGCGTCGGCGATCTCTGTGACGTCGGCGTAGGCCCGCGGCGCAAAGACGCCGACTTCGGCGGTACCGTTGCGGGCGCCGTCGCGGGCGGAGTTGAACGAAACCACCTTGTTACGTTGAGTTGGGCCATGCTCTTCCTCGTCGTCGCTGAGCGAGAAGAAGGCACCGATCCGGTGGAGCACATTGACGCGCTCGCCGGGCGTTTCCGGCGCCCGAATGTCGGATCCGCTGGGAGGATTGGACGAATGGCCTGAATTCATGAGCGCGCTCCAAAAACTGAGGTGCCGATGCGGACCATCGTCGAACCGCACGCGATCGCCTCGCGGAAGTCACTGGACATACCGATCGATAGGGTGGTGCCACCGACACGAGCGAACGCCTCCGCGGCGCGGCGGAACGCGAGTCGGATCGCCGCTCGATCGCTGGTAAGCGGTCCGATCGCCATGACGCCGTCGACGGTCACGCCGTGCTCTCGGGCCGCCGCGGCGAGCGCCGGAGCATCTTCCGGAGCAATTCCAAAGCGTTCGGCCGGCGAGACATTCACCTGCACGAGCGCCGTAACCGGTTTGTTCAACGCTCGAGCCGCCAAGCCGATCGCGCGGGCCGCATCAACGCGATCGATCGATTGCACGACGTCGAAGGTCTGGACGATCGCCTTCGCTTTGTTCGTTTGAATGTGTCCAATGTAGTGTTTGCGGACTTGGGGAAGCTCGGCATATTTGGTCCGTGCTTCTTGCACGTAGTTTTCGCCAATCTCGGTCACCCCGAGTTCGATCGCGGCAGCCACGAGTTCGCGAGGATGACCCTTGGTCACGACGAGCAAACGAATCGAAGCCGCATCGCGGCCCGCCGCCGTCGCAGCTTCCGCGATCTGCGTCCGCACTGCGCCAATGGTTTCCCCAAGCGAAAGCACCCCGAGCGACCTCGAGAGCCCGCTACGCGGAGCCCCGACCTCGAGTGTCATTAAGCACGAGATTCCTGGCGGTGGCGGATTTCCCTACGTCGCCGCCGGCCGCTCGTCGGTTCTGACGTGAGCGCGGTAGGCGAGCCACAGCAGAACCATTCCAATGGCGATCATCGGTAGCGCGAGCAATTGCCCACCCGTAAACGGGCCGACCGCAAGGTCGGTTTTGCGCCAGATTTCGGCGACCGAGCGCGTCACGCCGTAGAGCGCGAACCATGTCCAGGCGACAACCCCATCGGGAGGGCGCCGGCGGTACACCAGGTAGACGATCGGCAGGACCGCGAGATCGAGGATCGCTTCGAAAATCTGCGATGGATAGCGAAACCCGGCGGCACTGGGGAATTTGATGCACCAGGGCTGGTCTGGGATGCATTCATTGCCGACCAATTCGTCATTAATGAAGTTCACGATCCGCGTTAGCGCCAGGCCGATCGGCAGCAACACGACGACCTCGTCGGCCAGCACATTGAACGAAAGCCCGGGGTGCCGGCGAATAAACAGCCCGATGGCGACCAGCACCCCGATCAGGCCGCCGAAAAATCCCATTCCGCCGTTCCAGACCGCGATGATGTTGAGCGGGTTAGCGAGGTATTCGGGCCCGGTATGCCGCGTCACAATATCGGCAATGACGAAGAACAGGCGGCCACCGACAAGCACGCCAGCGAGTGCGTACACCAGGAAATCCTGAACCTGATCGGTGGTCAAGCCCAGGCGCCGCCGGCCGGCCGCACGGCCCATCCACAACCCCACGAAAATGAAGCCGACCAGGTAGGAAAGTCCGTACCAGTGCACCCCCAATGGTCCGAGGCGAAATGCGACCGGATCGATGTTGGGGTAGGTAAACCAGTGCTGCACGCATGGGGGTTACCCTCCTGGCGCTCAAACTCCTTATCTTCGCCGTTTTGGGTTCCAAGCGGTATGGCACCACCCGCCCCAACTCCGACGCAGGGCGACATCCACTAGACACCGAGCGTCGATGTAAGCGGCGGGACGGAACGGTTCGCTCGCGAGTCGTAGACTGAGGGAACGATGAATTCCGAAGTCAATTTCGCGACGGCATTTCTGGCGGGCCTGGTCTCCTTCGTCTCGCCGTGCGTGCTGCCGCTGGTGCCGTCGTATCTGTCGCTTCTCACCGGCACGAGCGTCGATGACCTCCGGGCCGAGCAATCCACCCAAGCAAAGACGCGGGTGCTGGCACACGCGCTGGCCTTCATTGCAGGGCTCACCACGATTTTCGTGCTGCTGGGACTGTCGGCGAGCGCGATCGGCGCCTTATTGGCAGACAACAAGGACTCGATTGCCCGAGTCGGCGGCGCGATCATCGTCATCCTCGGCCTGAACATGATGGGCATCTTCAAGATCCCCGCCCTCATGATGGACAAACGTTTTCATTTCAAACGGGGGACGAGGTCTCCCGATCCCCCTGCGGCCGACTCCGGCCGCTCTCCATACGGCGCGGCCGGTCTTGCCGCTGCGAGTTCTGCGTCCCCCGATCCCTCGGACGCCGACTCGGGCGGTACTCCACGCGCATTGTTGACGTCGTTTGTTGTGGGGGTTACGTTTGCGGCGGGGTGGACGCCGTGCATCGGGCCAATTTTGAGCGGCATCCTCGTGCTGGCGAGCAGTCGGCAGCCGGCCGAAGGTGCGGCGTTGCTCCTAGTCTACTCCGTTGGCCTCGGGCTCGGATTTCTGGTCGCGGCGGCCGCGCTGACCCAGTCGCTCGCTTTCATGCAACGGATCAAACGCTTTTTACCGGCGATTGAAACGACGTCGGGTGCGATCTTGGTGGCGACCGGCATCGTGCTAGCCACCGGCTCCTTCACCAGGTTCCAAGGTTTTTTCAACCAGTATATCAAGGTGCCGTTCTCATGATGGTGCGCCTCTGGCTGGCTGCGGCGGCTGTGCTCATCAGCGATCAGTTTACCAAGCACATTGTCGCCGCCACCTTCGCGCCGCACGAGAGCCGGATCGCCGTACCGCATGTGCTGTGGTGGACGTACGTGCAGAATCGCAGCGGCGCATTCGGCCTGTTCGGAAGTCAGTCATGGCTATTGACCTTGATGGCGTTGATCGTGCTGGGGATCTTTTGGTATGCATTTGGCGACCTCGCGCGACACTCGGCGCTCGTCCGGGTTGCCTTCGGTGCGATCATGGGCGGCGCGATCAGCAACATCGTCGACCGGCTACGACTCGAATACGTTGTCGATTTCATCGACTTACATTGGTGGCCGGTATTCAACGTCGCCGACTCGTGCATTTCTGTCGGCGTCGGGCTGCTCGTGATCGTCTCGATGCTGCGCGACAAATCGGTCGCAAGCGCAAAATCGTAAGCATTCTTCCGAGGCGGTACGTCGTTGGACCCGACGACGCAGGACAGCGGTGCGACGTCGTCCTTGCCCGGATTGCCGAGGTTTCGCGCGCCGCAGCAAGCCGCGCGATCCGAAGCCACCACGTCCGGCGCAACGGCGCGGTTCCTGCACCAAGTACTGCTCTCGTCGAAGACGACATCATCGAATTCACCCTGGTACCGCCAACGCCGCTCGCCGTGCAACCACAGGCGATCGCGCTCGAGGTCGTCTTCGAAGATGAAGCGCTGCTGCTCGTCAACAAACCGGCCGGCATGGTCTCGCACCCGGCACACGGCACACCTGACGGAACGCTGGTGAATGCCGCGCTCGCACACGCCGGTGAGTTGCCTGGCGAGCCCGTCCGGGCGGGTCTAGTACACCGGCTCGATCGCGACACTTCCGGCCTGCTGCTGCTCGCAAAGACCGATGCGGCGCTGCGCACGCTCGGCAAGGCGATGCAGAATCGCCGCATCGTGCGCGAGTATTTGGGAATCGCGGCCGGCATTCCCGAGCACGAGCAAGGGACTATCGAGGGCGCGATCGGCCGCGATCCCCATAACCGGTTCAAATACGCCGTCCGCACGGAAGGAAAGCCGGCGGTGACGCACTACGCGGTGCGCGAGCGGCTCGTACGTGCGAGCGAACTGAGCTTTCGGCTCGAAACCGGTCGCACGCACCAGATCCGCGTCCATCTGGCAACGTTCGGCCACCCGATCCTCGGCGATCCCCTGTACGGTCGTGGCGATCCGCGGATCGCGCGCGACGGCCAACTGCTGCACGCTTGGCGCCTGCGCTTTCGCCATCCGGTCACCAGCGAAACGCTGTCGTTCGAGGTGCCGCCGCCCGAACGGTATCGCGCGGCAAAAGAGCTGCTGCGAGGATGATCGCTGTCGGCGAGTTCAGCCTGCAGGCCCGCGCCGGCAGCGCTCGTCGCGGAACACTCGCGCTCGCGCACGGCGTCGTCGATACACCGGCCTTCATGCCGGTAGGAACCGCGGCCACGGTTAAAGGTCTGACCGCGCGCGATCTGCGCGACATCGGCGCTCAGATCGTGCTGGCCAACACGTATCACTTGTGGTTACGGCCCGGCCTCGACGTCATTCGCGCCGCCGGCGGTTTGCATCGTTTCATGAGCTGGCCGGGGCCGATTCTCATCGATAGCGGCGGCTTCCAAATCTTTAGCCTCGAGTCGCGCCGAGTGCTCGACGACGACGGCGTCCGATTTCGTTCTCATCTCGACGGCAGCGAACATCAGTTCACGCCCGAAGGCGTCGTCGCGTTTGGGGAGGCGCTGGGCGTTGATGTGGCGATGAGCCTCGACGTCTGCGTCAAACTTCCGGCGACGACCCAGGAGATTACCGAAGCGGTCCGGCGCACGTCAATATGGGCCAAACGCTGCGCCGCCGCGCGGACGACGGACCGCACGCTCCTGTTCGGCATCGTACAAGGCGGCACCGACGCCGATCAGCGCCGGCGCAGCGCCGCCGATCTAATTGCACTCGATCTCCCGGGTTATGCCATCGGCGGCCTGTCGGTCGGTGAATCGCGCGCCGACCTGTATGCCGTCGCGCGCTCGACCGCTGCGCTCCTTCCCGTCGAGCGACCGCGCTATCTCATGGGCGTGGGAACGGTCCGCGATATCATGTTGGCGATCGATTGCGGCATCGACATGTTCGATTGCGTTTATCCTACGCGTTGCGGCCGCAATGGCCGCGCACTGACCCGGACGGGCGATCTCGCCATCCGTAACGCGACCTTTATTCTCGACCAGCGCCCGCTGGATGACGGCTGCGATTGCGAGGTTTGCCGGACGTACTCGCGGGCGTATCTCTGTCACCTGTTCCGCGCCGGCGAAATGCTCGGACCGCGTTTGTTATCGCACCATAACTTGGCACTGCTCACGAGCGTTGTCGGCGAAGCCCGCCAGGCAATCGAAACTGGCTCGTGGGCGGCGTTCCGCGACCACGCGCTGGCCAACCTCCAGGCCGTCGAAGCCTAACCCTTCATTGCAGCAAGTTTTCCCAGGTCAGTAGCTTCGAGTGCTTTCTCGGCCATGGACAAATCGAGACCAGTGCCTTTGACTTCAACGATGAAACGCTCGCCAACGAGCGCGGTCAATTCGCTCGACTTTCCGGCGTTGGTCCACTTCTCGTGAACCTTCTGACCGTTCAGCACCACGTTTTTCTCGAATCCGGAGTCGCTTTCGGATTCCGTCGAGAGCGCCATCTTCCCGAGCGCCATAATCCCGCTGGCATTCGCCATGTCGGTAATCTTCAGATCGATCTGACCGCCGTTCGCTTCGGTATACGTCGCCTCTGCCATACTCGTCGCAATACCCGCCGCCTTGGTCGCTTCACCGCTGGCGTGAGTTCGCTTGAGCCCGGCCACTTCGGTGGGAAGCAGCGCCTTCAGCGCGTTGAAGTGAACCGGCTCGACTTTTTCCTTACCGCCGCTGATCATCGAACCGACGACCGCTGCGCCAGCGGCCACCGCCGCCGCCTCGCTTTTCGCATCGGCAGGGTCTTTGCCCGACGTCGAATCCGCGGCGTTCGACGAATTTGCGCCGTGCGCTTTGTCGATCGCCTCGGCTTGTTTGCCGGCGGCGATGGCGCCGGCTACGATGGTCTCGGCAGCTTTCTGGCTATCGGTGGTTCCACCGCCGGCTGCACCAAGCACGCTGGACGCGATCTTCTGCGCCGCTGCCTGACTGGCCGCATGGTCGCTCATCGGGCCGAACGCGCTCGGCATCATCGCGCCCAAGGGGCTGAAACGCAGCGCTCCCATGACGATGGCAAACACGAACCCGACGACGATGGCGCACAGGACGGTGACCACCGTATACCCCAGTGCTTTCTCCTTGGGAGCCTTCATTAGGATCGGCAGCCCGATATACAAAAGATACAGCGCATACAACGCGGCCAGAATCCGCAGCGGGCCCAGCGCGGGAATGAGCGAGAGGATACCGGCGAGCAGCGCAGGGGTGGCGGTGTAAATTGCGACTTTGAGTGCCGCGAGCATGTTTTTTTGACCCAAAAACGACGGCGCGAGCGCGTCGATGATCAGCGCCCAAACGTACACGCCGATCAGTGACGCGACGAACGAAATGACGGCCGAAGTCAGGCCATTGACCATCGGGACCCGATAGGTCCCGATGAACGGCAGAGTGATTCCGATGAAGGTTAGCCCGATGAAGGTAGCGATCGGACCGATGAGCCCCAGCGGGATCATGTAGGTGGTGTAGAGCGTACCCGCTGACGACGGTTCGGTGTCGATGACCGGCCATTCGGCCGCCGGCCGAACGATGATGTTGCGGGCACGGCTGACGATATCCACAAGAACCTCCTGGCAAAAGCAGCGCACTCAAGCCTACACTAACGTTCGAGGCGTCCGAAATCCGTCCCGTCCCGCGCCGCTTCACCAAGCCGGGGGTTGACGCGGCTCCGGGGTCGCTTCGCGCCCGTGGCTTCGGGCTACCTGGGCACGTCCGCCCAGCCGCCGGTTTACCCCAGGGTGTCGGCGACCGCTTGCGGGACCGCGGGCTCAAGCGGGAGCGATGGGTCGCTGTAAACGGTCTGGATCTGCTGTTGCAGGTCTGCGCTATCGGTGACATGTTTGAGGACGTGGACATCCTCGGGACGATCACCAGCGTCGCGCTGGGTACCGCCGCGGCCAGCAACTTCGCGTCCTCGACTGGGACTTGCAGATCGGCTGCTCCCTGCACGATCGCAATACGCTCGCGAACCTTGCGCAACTCGGCGTCGCATGCTGCGAGTCACGCGGCGCCGTCGGAAGCGGGCCCAATGCAGGAACCGTGCAGCGTCGTGCGTGCACGGTTCCAGTTCGATCGGGTGGCGAGTGGAGCGCTGGCCGCTCATGGGAACCGGTTGATGTGGAACTGCTCGTCCAGGGCGCGCTGATCTGCGAGATTCTGTTGCCAGATCGCTAGGCCGCTGGGATACGAAGCGAGCGCCGGAGCGGTTTTCACAGCTTGGGGCATTGACGCGCGTGTGACTCGAATAACGCGTAGGGTGCTTGGTCCCTGTTCGACGGGCACGAGTTCGGCGACGACCGATCCGTTCGCCGGATCGACGAGTTGCCAACGGGCGTTCGGCATCGTGAGTGCGTCGACGGTCGACGGTAAGGAAGCTCCCGTTGCGGCTGCTGCCGGAGCGGCGCAGATCGCGGCGAGAGCGATTCCGATCAGATACTGTTTCATGGTCATCCTTCCACGGCGCTGGACTCGCGCCGTGACTTGAGACTACCAGGGCGCCGTCCGCCTGGCGTCCGCTTGCGCCAATGATTTCGGCGACCGCTTATGGACGCCGCGCTTGTCGCTTTGACGCGGCCTCAACAGGGGAGCCGTCGAGGCATTGTTCGAGCACGGTTTCGGTTCGCGTGCATGCTGAAGCGGACCATTTACGGGAAGCGATTGCTATGGAACTGTTCGTCTAGTGCGCGTTGAGCTTCGCTATTCTGTTGCCAGATTGCGATGCCGTTGGGATACGAAGCGAGCGCAGGAGCCGCTTTCACCGCTTGGGGCATTGACGCGCGGGTTACCCGAATAACACGCAGGGCGCCTGATCCCGGCGTCGTGGGCACGAGTTCGGCGACGACCGCCCCGCTTGCTGGATCGACAATGTGCCATCGCGCGTTTGGCGTCGTGAGCGCATCGAAGGTCGACTGCGGGGAGGTTTGTGTTGCGGCGGCTGCCGGAGCGGCGCAGAGTGCAGCGAGAGCGACCCCGATCAGGTACTGTTTCATGGTGATCCTTTCGACGGGCTTTTTGCCGTCTAGAGAATTTACGCCACAGCACCATTGAATGGATGACTCTACCGACTGGGCACTCCGAGAAAATAGCGTTCAAGCGACCGCACTCGAAGGCTTGTTAGCCAGCGCGTTACGCACGAGCGAGACTCGGATAGCAAGCCGCGCGAAGGCTCCGAAGTCGATCTGCTGCGCGGCATCGGAGCGCGCGGCATCGGGTTCAGGATGGACCTCGACTATTGCCCCGTCCAGCCC
>JRHI01000159.1_pt1 | contig 38367 bp, 38 predicted proteins | sample 215371 | NCBI WGS metagenome assembly JRHI01 (sample SAMN02929681, study PRJNA255918) | sediment metagenome | biome: cave system; feature: Ice Cave; material: Sediment; isolation source: sediment from deep within a dark volcanic ice cave with no known source of... ... | reverse complement strand
GSTKGCTSKCYKCNCCGATTTCCCGGGGTTCCATCTGCGGCTTGCCCGCAAGCTCACTCCGCTGGGCATTCGAAATATTTATTACATCTGTCCGCAGTTCTGGGCATGGCGTCCATGGCGCGCGAATCTCGTTCGGCGCCGATTCGCGCAGGCATTGTGTATTTTTCCGTTTGAAGAAAAGTTTTATGCCAATGCCGGCGTTCCGGTGAAGTTCATCGGACATCCGCTAGTTGGCAACGTCCAGGCTTCCATGTCTCGGAAGGAGTTCTGCGAGAAATACGATTTACAATCTGCTAATCCGATTCTCACAATTTTGCCGGGTAGCCGGCGCGGTGAGATCGCGCACCACGCGCGAATATTGGCCGATGCTCTCGATCTGCTGAATGCCACGCTGCCGGATGTTCAGGCTGTGGTGGCGGTCGCCCCGGGAATTGACCTTGTCGGTCTCGAAGCTGCCTTCGCTGCGAACCCGTCTGTGCGCTTCATCACCGACGATACCTACAATGCGCTCGAAGCAGCCGACCTCGCAATTGTTTCCAGTGGCACTGCTACTGTCGAAGCCGCGTTGCTCGGTAAACCGATGATCGTGGTGTACCGCCTTTCGCCTTTAACCGCCACCTTGGCGAAGCCGCTCGTTCGCACAAAATTGTTTGGCATGGTCAATTTAATCGCGGGCCGCGAGGTGGTCCCCGAGTTGATCCAGGACGACTTTACCCCCCCGCGCGTCGCCGTCGAAGCCGCGCTGCTGCTTTCTGCATCCAATCATAGTGCCGAAAGAATGGCGGGAATGCGGCGCGATTTAGCGGAAGTACGGGAGTTGCTTGGCCCCCCTGGGGCCGTCGAACGAGCCGCCGACGCCATCGTTGCCCAGCTTCAAGTAGCGCAAAGCAACGCAAAGTGATGAGTTTGGTATCCTATTAAGGTAAGCAGAACGCCTGAATAAGCAGGACGCCCGGTGCGCAGCTCCAAATTCAACGGCAAATGTGAAAGGTGTCCGATGGCCCTTCGCGGCAGATTTTTGAGCTTTAGTGCCTTATCTCTGGCTTTGACCCTGGCGTTGCTTGTAGCCATACCTCTGCGCGCACAGGAGCTACGCCAGGTTCCTTTTCTCGCTGGAGATTACGACGTTTCCGCGACGCTCGATACTATCCGGCAGTCGATTTCCGCTACCGCGAAAGTTGATTTCACAGCCACGGAAACCTCGGCGAGCGTCCGCGTTGAGCTGCATCCTAACCTGGAAGTGCGCGAAGTTAAAACCGCGGACGGCAAATCCCTTACCTTTGAACGCGATCGCCAGAGTCCCCTGAACGTAGTCGTATCGTTGCCCTCTCAGGTAGCTGCCGGAGGACACGTGACACTGTTGTTCACCTACGCTGGAATGTTGGCCAATGAGGACAACAGCCCAGTGCCGGGAGTGCGTGCCGCCATTGTCAATCGCGACTTTACGTATTTGCTGCTTCCCGCTCGCTGGTTTCCGCTGACGAATTATCCCTCGAACCGTTACACCGCGACGTTTCATTTGAACGTTCCGGATAACTTCGCGGTCGCCGGAACCGGAAAAGCTTTGGCCCCCAGTACCACGGCTGGTAAAAATCCCGTCGATGGCTCACGTCTTTCGTACACTTTCGAATGTAAAACTGCGGCTCCGAATGGAACGTTTGTCGCCGGCAATCTGCAACTGAATCCACAGCAAGCCGAAGGCGTAAGCGTCGCGGTATACGCGCCGCACGCGGCGTCCGCAAACGCCGCTGATTTCGCTGCGTCCGTGGCGCGCTCGATGACCGTGTTCTCCGACATGTTCGGCGCGCTTCCCGATCCTTCGCTGTCGGTGATCCAGCTTCCCGATGGAACTTTGCGCGATTTTGCCGCTCCCGGAGTACTTTTGTTGAGCCAGCGCGCGTGGGATCCCAAAGCGAATGACCGCACCATCGCGCGATTGGTCGCGTCTCAATGGTGGGGCAATCAGGTGCTTCCCGCCACGCCGGGAGACGTTTGGATCAGCGACGGTTTGGCGCGCTACTCCGAGGCGCTTTACGCGGAACAGAACGCCGGCAAAGAAGCTGGGCTGAAGGCCATCGATGAATTCGCCGTCGGTGCGTTGATGTTTGAAGACGCCGCTCCTATCGCGCAAGCCGCGCGTCTCGCGCCATATTCCGCGGACTATCGCTCCGTGGTGATGAACAAGGGCGCCATGATATTTCACATGCTGCGTGCGCAGATGGGCGACATTGCGTTTAAATCCTTGCTTCACGATTTTTACGCAAAATATGCCGGCAGGACTGCCCGCGTGGAAGATTTCGAAGCGTTGGCCCAGCAACGCGCGCAAGCTTCCGCAAAACAAGCCGAGCCCGCGCCCGAGCTTCGGGGCTTTTTTACGCAGTGGCTTAATTCCACCGGGGTGCCGGAATTTTCACTGGATTATGTGGTGTATCGCACGCCCAAGGGTTTTCGGATTACCGGCAAAATCAAGCAACCGCTGGACACTTTTCGCATGCCCGTCGAGCTGCGCATTGACACGGAGGGCAATCCGGAATTAAAGACTATCGACGTAATCGGTTCTGAGTCGGACTTTTATGCGGAAACTTTTGGCCGGCCGAAGCCCGGCGGCATCCGCGTCGATCCCAATAATCTGATTCTCAAAGGCAGCACATCATTGCGCGCCAGAGCTGCCGTCGCGCGCGGGGAAGAACTTGCCGAACAGGGCCGCTACTACGACGCGGTCGCGCAGTATCAGCGCGCCCTCGGCATTCAGCCGAACCGCCCACTCGCAAATTTCCGCATGGGCGAAGCGTTTTTCTATCAGAAGAATTATCAGGCGTCGGCCAATGCCTTTCGCGAAGCATTGCAGACCGTTCCGGAACCGTCGGAAAAGTGGACGGAAGTCTGGAGCCACATTTACCTGGGCAAGATTTTTGATTTGCTGGCGCAGCGTGAGCGCGCCGTCAACGAGTACAGCAAGGCCAAGCAAACCAACGACAATAYCGGAGGCGCTCAACAGGTAGCGGAAGGCTACCTAAAGAAAGCGTTCACCGAAGGCGCCACTACAGCTGCGGCTCCAGGCGCGGGAGGCACCGCGATCACGCCACCAGCTGCGGTTCCGGCACCAACTTCCGGGGATCGCCCCGTGCTAAAGAAGCGCACCGACCCATCGTAGTGCCCTTCACTCGTCCGCTCGACGCGTGACCATTCCATCTTTAACCAGCTTGGAATACCGATTGCGGCAATTCGAGAATTTGTGATGCCTAGACTTCACAGAAATCTCCTGTTTGTAGAGGCCTTAAAAAAAGGGCTTGTGATTTATCAAATTTGGAGTAATATTGACTCATAAATGGAGTCTAGTCCTATGGCTAGGATTCAGCAACCGGTGGTTGGTTTTTCGTGGGATACCGTTGTTGACCTGTCGAGGAAGGACACTCGCACTCGACTCAGTCCGGCTGCAGTCAAAGGTCTTCTTCGGATCGCCAAGCACTGGAAATTACGAGATAACGATACCCGAGTTCTGCTGGGCGGCATATCCAGTGGCAGTTTCTACGCACTGAAGAGTCGATCTTCCAAGGTACTGGATGAGGATCAACTCACCCGAGTTTCGCTGTTGGTCGGGATATATAAAGCGCTGAACATTCTTTACGGCCAAAAGCTCGCAGATGTCTGGATAGCGTTGCCGAACACGAATGCAATGTTTGGGGGAAACCCGCCCCTCAATTACGTGAAGAGGGGCGGCATACCGGCTCTCTTGAGAGTTCGCCAACTTTTGGACGCGCGTCGCGGAGGTAGATGAACTCTCCGAAGCGGATCAAGGTGGAACGCGACAAGACTCACCGTCTTATCCCCTATCGTTACAGCGATCGTGGTAAGCCAATCCTCAACCTTCTCGCTCAAGACGATGATGATCTACTCAGCGACCTCACGGAGTTGGAGGGCGCGACGAATGATCGATTGCTTGGGGAGAGCGGCAGACTACCTGGCGTAAGCACCATCGAGCTAGTCTCTGGCTTTCCCCTCGCACATATAGTTAACGCATCCTTTACTCACGCGCATCCACGGGGACGGTTTAATAGCGCGGAACGAGGCGCCTGGTATGCAGGTATCGAAATGCAAACTGCACAAACGGAAGTTGCCTATCACAAGGCCGCGGAGCTGAAAGAGATCGCATGGACAGCTGAAGAGATCTCTCCTTACATCGACTATCTTGCGGATTGTCGCCATGAATTTCATGATCTTCGGGGAGATTCAGATTTTGTGGACTGCTTAGACCCGAACAGTTACGCCGCCTCCCAGACACTTGCACTTCAACTCCTGACCAGTGGTTCGGCGGGAATTGTCTATCCGAGCGTACGGCGCAAGGATGGCGTTTGTATCGCATGCTTCCGCCCTCCCTTGGTCCTAAATGTGCGGGAGGGACCGATGGTGACGTTTACTTTCATTGATGCAGAAATGACTGCTGTGGCCGTCAAAAACTAACTCCCGAAGCCCGTATTAGAACGTGAGCTTTGGAAAAATATTCCTTCCGATTTCCGGAGTTAGTAACGAGCTATCCGCAAGTCTTCGGCATCAAGCGCTGGAAACTTCGGCGTTCCCTTTTTTCAGGCCAGCCTGCAAACGCTTCCAGACACCAAGGAATACGCCGCATGCATGCTCGTCGAAAAGTACGAAGTAAACTTTTTCGATGGAAGTATCGGTTCGCAAATGTTGCGCGGCTTCTCTTAGCATAATCGTCGCGCACTCTTTCATGGGAAATCCCGCGATACCCGTGCCCACCGCCGGGAAAGCGATGGTTTTCAGTTTGCGTTCGGCGGCAATGCGCAATGAGTGCGAAGTGGAAGTGCGCAATGCTTCCGCGGTAGTCCCGCGCCCCATCTGCATGCTTGCTGCGTGAATCACGAACGGGGCTTTCAACTTGCCTCCGCTGGTAATCGCCGCGTAACCCACCGGAATGCTGCCAATGGCGTCGCACTCGCCCTGAATCTCGTCGCCGCCCTTGCGCCGGATGGCACCGGCCACGCCCGCACCCAAAACCAGATCGTTGTTCGCGGCATTGACGATGGCGTCGGTCTCCATCTCCGTCAGATCGCCCTGCTGAATAACAATTCGCTCCCTCAAGGAATTCATGCTGCGAGCACCCTCGATTTATCCGCTCGTACGGGCTCTACTTTAAACTTTCGCATTGCTCGCCTCGCGGTCTCCATATTCGTAAACGCCTCGCCCCGTTTTCCGCCCCAGTCTTCCCTCTTCCACGTATTTTCTCAGCAACGCATTAGGCCGGTATTTTTCGCCCAGTGTTTGATGCAAATATTCCAAAATGCTTAATCGCACATCCAAACCCACGAGATCGATCATCTCAAACGGACCCATGGGATGATTCAACCCCAGCTTCAAAGCCTTATCAATGTCGCGTGCAGAAGCAATTCCCGCCTCGAGCATGGCAAACGCTTCGTTGCCGATCAGCGCATTGATGCGCGTGGTGAGAAAGCCAGGCGACTCCTGCACGACCACCTCTTCCTTGCCCATGCGTTGCGCGACTTCGCAGCAGGTTTTTACGGTCTGTTCCGAGGTGAACGGCGTTTTGACCAGCTCGATCAGTTTCATCTTCGGTACGGGATTAAAAAAGTGCATCCCGATGCACCGCTCGCGCAAAACTGTTAGTTCGCTCATTTCGCTAATCGATAGCGAGGAAGTGTTGCTCGCGAAAATCGCTCCGGGCTTGGCGAATTTATCGAAAATGGTAAACAGCTCCATTTTCATTTCCATTTCTTCCGGAACCGCTTCGATGATCAGGTCGGCGTCGCGTATCGCGTCGTGTACGGTGGTGGCGGTAGAAATTAAACTCAGCGCGCGATCGCGAATCTTTGCTTCGACTTTTCCCCTGGAGACGCCTTCGTCAAATGCCTGCGTGATCCAGCGAACGCCAGCGTCCAGTATTTGCGGCGACACATCTTCGAGAACTGTGCCGTAGCCGCCCAGCGCGGAGGCATAGGCGATACCCCGCCCCATGGTACCCGCGCCGATCACCGCGATGGTTTTCACATCCACTCGTCCAACCCCTCCAATCCTATTTCGCCAGCGGTTTACTTGACCAGCGCGTGATAGGCCTGCTCATCATACCCGAGGACCAACCGGTTCCCGCGGATCACCACCGGACGGCGAATTAAATTGGGATGCTCGGCCATCAACCGGATGGCTTGCGCTCGCGATGGCGGACGCTCCTTCATATTTTGCTCGCGATAAATTTCGTTACGTGAGCTCAGAAAAAGTTTGTAATCGCGCTCGCCGATTAGCTTATCCAGTTCCTCGGCGCTGAGCCGTTGCGTGTCCAGGTTCCGGAGCGTCAAGTCTGCTCCCAGTTTTTCGAGATACGCCTTCCCTTTTCGGCAAGTGGTACAAGTGGGCTTCTGCAGAAATTGAATTTTGGTTTTGGGCATCAACGACTCCGTTTATGGGATGGCAACCCGCGGGAATGCGGTGATTCGAATTGTTTTCAACGGATAATTACATAGTAAATGATTAAAGTAATACTTTAATTGTCGGAGTGCCGACATTGTCATTCGAATGATGAATTTACAACAGGCCTGCATTCTCAAGCTTTTACGCGACGGACACAACCGACAAGTCTCGACGATCCCCACACGCCAACTAGTAACGTGGCACTTGGGGGTCCACTTCGGTGGACCAGCGCTCGATGCCGCCCGACAAGGACTTGGCTTTTTCGATCCCCTGGAATCGCAGCCACGTCGCGGCGTCGAGACTCCGCACGCCGTGATGGCAATAACAAATTACTTCGTCCACACCCAGTAGATCGTTCACGTTGGCCGCCAGCGAGCCAAGCGGCACCAACTTCGCCCCCTCGATCCGGCACAACTCGTATTCCCACGGTTCGCGCACGTCCACCAGGACAAGGTTTTCTCCGCGGTCCATCCGCGCCTTCATATCTGCAGGTGCTATCTGTATTTCGTCCATGGCCCACTGTCCCTGTTAGAAAACAGTTTATGCATTCCGTACGCCCATTCAGGCAATTATCTATTTGCCTTGAAACCTGGGCGGCCGCTTTTCGAGGAACGCGCGAATGCCTTCGCTGCAATCCTGCGAATGAAAACATTTCAACTGCTGCTCGACCTCGTCATCCAGGGCCTTCTCAAGTGCTAACTTATGCCGGTTGAATAAGGCATTCTTGATGGCACGAATCGAAACGGAGGGAGCTTGCGCGATTTTCTCGGCTAGCGCCCGGGTTTCGTGTTGAAGTTGTGCATCCGGCACTACGCGGTTCACGATCCCCAGCGCTAGCGCGGTCTTTGCGTCGATCATTTCTCCGGTGTAGAAAAGCTCCGCAGCTTTCGACGGACCAACCAACTCGGGAAGAAAATACGTTCCGCCATAGTCGGGGAAAAGTCCGACCTTCACAAAGTTTTGCCCGAACACAGCACTTTCGGCAGCGACGCGAATATCCGCGGCCAGCGCAATGTTCATTCCCGCTCCCGCGGCCGCACCGTTTACGGCGGCAATCACCGGCTGCGCCATGCTGCGAATTTTCAACACCGCATGCATGCCCGCGCGCAGAAGCGGTTCCAGTTCGGTGGTGTCGTTATTTCTGCGCCCGTCGCCGATCAATCCCAGGTCGCCACCGGCGCAAAAAGCTCGCCCTGCTCCGGTGATGACCACTACATGAACGGATTTATCCGTGGCGACACGTCCGAGACTTTCATTCAGCGCCATCGCAAGATCTTTGTTGATGGCATTGAGGCGGTCGGGCCGGTTCAGCGTAAGAGTTGCGACGTTGCCCTGCTTCGATTCTGTGACCAGGGCATTCGATTGCGTGGGTTGGGCCGCTTCCATTATTTCCCCGGGGCTAATTTCCTTTGCTGGCGCGCTCGGATTCCGTGCGTGCAACCAGTTGCGCGAGTTTCCGGAAATGCCGCACGCGCTCGCTGTTTCCGCGGTCATCCTGCGCGGAGGTCTCCGGCAAAACGTAAACACGCGCGCCGTACAGAAGTTCTTTCTGCAGTCCGAATTTGCATTTTCGCTGGGCGAACTGCTCGTACGGGAGTTTGCCATTAAACGCGATTACGTGCGGCGTGTATTCTCCCAAGCGCTGAGACAGCACGATGCGGCCTTCGGCAAAATCTTCGCGCGTAAGTTCCGCCGTGGTTTTTGTGGGGCGCTTCACCAGATCCGTAAGACCAATTCCAAATTCAATCACGCGCTTGTCGTCGTGATAGTCGAACGGCTCAGGAACTACTCCGCCTTTGTAGAGCACTGGCCAAAACTGGTTCACGCGGCCGGCATAATAATGACCGACACGCACGGAAGACTCGCTGGGGTTGGTGCCCACGATCACGAGCTTCATACCTTTTCGTAAATAGTCAGGAAGAGTACGCATCTTGCTTAGTATTGCCTATCCGCGCGCCTTGCGTCTTATCGCGTTGACGGAATGTTCCAGGCACATGATGCCTGAAGACAAAAGCCAGTTTACATCTGCGCCTTATAACGTTCACGCGGCCAAAACCTGCCGAATGTCCTTTACTAACGGGTCCCAGTGTTTCTCAGCCCTGTCGCTCTGTCAATATTCTCGCACCAGTTGGTGCAATCCAATCAGGAACAATGTGTACTTAGGACTTAGGGACGTTTGTCCACAAAGGGAGTTCGCGACCCAAGCTTTTTTCGCGTGCCAGGGAGAAGACTTTCATCGCCGCAGCCAAATCCCAGGAGGCAATTCCGTTGGATTTGAAAATTGTCACGTCTGCGTCATTCGCTCTCCCACCGCTTTTTCCGTCCACTACTTCGGCAAGCTTTTTAACCGTCGCCCAACGTAATTCATCTTCGTGAAAGGCCAGAATCAAGTCTCCCGCTTCCTGGCGTGATTGTTCGACCGAATCCACTACGATCACATTGGCTCGCACAACGGCATCTTCATCCAATTCTCGTTTGTGAGCATGGTTCGCGCCAATGGCATTGATGTGCATTCCGTCCGCGATATCGCCAGCGCTGACGACAGGTTGCGCAGCCGTGGTTGCAGTGCACACGATGTCCGCGCCCAGCAGCGCTTCCTTGGGTGAGCTCGCCGCGTATACCGGAATACCCAGGCACTCGGCCATGTCCGAACAAAACTTCTCGCGTCTGGCCACATCACGGCCGTAGGCGCGCGCCAGCTCCAAATTCCTAACCGCCGCGACCGCCTGCAACTGTGTCCGCGCCTGGCCACCGGTGCCGATGATTGCTGCGGTACGTGCATCCGCACGCGCAAGAAATTTCGTAGCGACGCCCGACGCAGCGCCGGTGCGCAGTTGGCCCATGTAGTCGGCTTCGATCAGCGCCACCAGATCACCGGTAGCAATTTTATATAGTGACACCAGGAAACGAAGTTTTCCGCTGGCATAGGTGTATTGCTTTTCGGCCAGGAAGCCGGCGGTGTAATCCACGGCGGCCATGTAATGATAAAAACCGTTGGGCAATTCAAAACGGCGCCGGGGTTGAACCAGTACTTCTCCACGGGCTTGTTTGCGCAAGCTATCCTCGACGGCTTCCAAAGCCAACGCCATCGTAAATACCGACCGCACTTCCGTTTCATTGATATGCAGGGCCATCGAGTTAAATGTTGAACTCCCGCGCGAACTAAAACAGATCAGCTAAAACCGAATCATTCTCTCACACTGCATTATCGCGGGTGTTTCTTCTTGCCCGCGTCGCGAGCCTGAGGTTTAGATTTCACAATATTGACGGTGCCGCGTTCGCCTATCCGGCGCACGACGGTTTGTATCAATCGATACACGCGCTCCTCTTTGCCGCCGTCTTTGGTTAGAAAACGAAACTCCGGTTCCGCCTTGGGACCCTTGCCGATTCGTATGGGAATCTGTCCGCACAAATTATTTTCGATGAACGCCGTTTCATAACGTGTTTTTTTCACGTTCCAGGTATACACGCGAATATTGGTGAAATCGCAGACCTGCGCTTCCGACCCACGCGTTCCCGCGACCAGATACTGCGGCTTCGCACCGGAGGCATCGGCAATGCGGTTCAACTCAAACCACGCCACGGGTCGAACATTCGCGGACGCCGTGCCTTCCCTCACTGCATCGGGCAAATCCAGTTCCACGAAGCGTCCGATGATCCAACCGGCAATAGGAATGGTTTGATCGCCTGGTTGCGTCGTGGTGGTCGCGTCCGTGATCCGCACATTACTCTCGCCCGGCGGACGCGTTGCCAATCCGCGAACGAGAAGCCATTCTTCCTTTTTTGCTTCAGACGGTTCGTTAGACGGTTCTTTCTCTTTTTCATCTACGGCCTGCGTCCAATCGGCGACGGCGCGGCCTACAATTTCTACGGGAATGCTGCGGCCGAATTGATAAAGGCGCGGCTGCGTGCGCCCGGGCTGCACGCGAAGATTGGTCGAGACTTTAGTGCGGCCACGCGCCTGTACCAGGAGAGAGCGCGATTCTTCCAGAAGTTTCGCGCTGCGTTGCCATAGCGCAGGCTCCATAAGCAAATGCGCATCGATCCACCCGACTTCACCGGCAGCCGTTCGCACTTTGGCGTTGTCGTTATGCCTGGCGACGATATCGACGTGATCGCCATAATGCAGAGAACTTAGCGGTTCGCGCACCTGAGCAATGCTGCTCCACAACGTAACGCTGCGTTCGCTGATGTATGCCTCGCCGAGGGTTTCGCGTTTCGGCCGGAACATCCAGGCGAGCGCCCCAACCGCACACAATAACGGCACCGCGACAAGAAGCTTGCGCTTCATGGACGAGCCCTTAAAGTAAAACTGCGATCACCACGGAAAAGAGAGAAATGCGTTATGCCGGAAAGAGGAGATGCGATCCGAATGCGGTCCGTCAATTGAAAAGTCCTGTGGTTTTATTGGAAGTTATGACCCGAACACTGCGCATGATTTGCCGTTGTTATTCTCTAAGAAGATTGTACCTGAATGCACGGACTCGGTGAGGCCAGCGCTGAGCGGTTTTGCTTTCTGCTAAACTGCGACAGCGCTTAAACAACAAGGTGCGGCTGTTTCGGGGAGAACTTCATGACACGCTTGAATGCTCTTCAACCGCTGGGCTTGCTGCTGCTTCGAGGGGCTCTTGGAATTATTTTCATTTCGCATGGCTATCCGAAACTTTTTCATCCGGGAGCAATGCATGGCCTCTTTGCACAACACGGGGCGCCGCGCTATTTCGCGGAGATTACTGCGGTATTGGAAGTATTTGGCGGTGGACTGTTGATTGTGGGTTTATTCACACGCGTCGCGGCGTCATTGCTGGCCATCGAAATGGGCATTACGGTCTGGAGGGTGATGAGCAACGGCAACTACATGGCGGTGCATAACTACGAATATCCCCTTGTTCTTGCTACTGCTTGTCTCGCGTTAGCAAGCGTGGGTGCAGGAAGATGGTCAGCCGATCATGCGCTTTATGAATCCGGCGTACGGCCGCGGTTGGGGAAGCCAAAACAGAAGTGAAGGATTTCTTACGTCAGCGTATTTTTAAGTGCCAACCGCTACCGAAGTAGCCGCAATGCGCGCGGGGGCCACGGGCAATACGATCCACAGGACGAAGTACGCGAGTACGCCGGTGCCGGCGCAGAACAGCAGCACCAGCCACAGCACCCGGACAAGCGTGGGATCAAGGTCAAAATATTCGGCAAGGCCGCCGCAAACGCCTGCGATTTTCTTATCCGATGTGGAGCGCATCAATCGTTTGTGAGTTGACGGCTGCACAAATCCGGTACCTGGCGCATCGACCTGCCGTGCGCCGCAGTTGCTGCAAAAATTTGAGTTGGCGATTACTTCTTTTTGGCAATTGGGACAAGTCATACAGTCACCTCCACGAACGTGATTCTCACAGCATAATACGCGTAAAGTACTGAAAAAGTTGCAAGGGGAATGATATTCGGCAAGTGCTTAGTATTCCAGTAGTTGCTTGACGCTGGCAACCAGATGGCTGGTCTGCGGCAGAATTACGTCCTCTAAATTTGGCTGATAGGCGCAGAAGGTATCCATGGCAGCGACCCGTTTTACGGGCGCGTCGAGTTCTTCGAAAAGTTCATCGGCAATGCGCGCGGCAATTTCCGCTCCGTAGCCCCAGCTCAACATATCTTCGTAAGCTACGATAACGCGGTGCGTTTTTTTCACGGATCCGGCGATGGCGTCCCAGTCGTAGGGTGAAAGCGAGCGGAGGTCGATGATCTCGACCGACACTCCTTCGCGGCCCAGTTGCGCGGCGGCCACTTCAGCGCGGTGAACCAAAGCGCCGTAGGTGATGATGCTGATGTCGGTGCCTTCGGTCACGGTTCGCGCTTTGCCGAATGGAACGGTGTAATCCGGTCCGGGATACTCCGAGCGATTGTAGGGCTGGCGATATAGATGTTTGTGTTCGAGAAACATGACCGGGTCATCGCAGCGAATCGCCGTGCGCAGCAGGCCCGCAACATCCAGCGCAGTCGAAGGCATGACCACGCGGAGGCCGGGGCAATGCGTAAAGATCGATTCGCCGCTCTGGCTGTGGTACACCGCGCCGCCGGTGAGATAGCCGCCGATCGCTACGCGAATTACTGCCGGGCATTTAAACGCGCCATTGGAGCGCCAACGCATGACGCATAGTTCATCGCGAATCTGCATCATCGCCGGCCAGATGTAATCGAAGAACTGAATCTCGGCAACGGGTTTGAGACCGCGTGTCGCCATGCCGATTGCGCGGCCTACGATACTTGCTTCCGCGAGCGGAGAATTGAAAACGCGGTCGGCGCCAAATTTGCGTTGCAACCCGGCGGTAGCTTTAAACACGCCGCCTTTGCCTTTCACCTGCTTCAAATTTTCTTCACGACTGGCGTCGGCGACGTCTTCGCCAAACACGGTGATGCGCTCATCGCGCAGCATTTCATCGGAAAGCGTGGCCGCCACCATTTCCACCATGGTTTTCGGAGCACCGTTGTACTGCGGCTGGACTTCGAATGTAGATGAGGTGGGGTCGACGTCCGGGGAATACGTGTTTACCTGAATCGAATCAATCGAGGGTTCCGCAGCGGCAAGCGCCTGGTCCGCGGCGTCGCGAACGGAATTATCGATCTCCGCTTCGAGGTCTTCGATTTGCTTCTGGTCCAGCAAACCTTCGCGGACCAGGAAAAGCGAAAACTTCGAGATGGGATCGCGATGCGCTTCTTTTTCGCGCTCTTCGGGCGATTTATATAATTTTTCATCGTCGGACAATGAATGTGAATACGGGCGGGTCACCTGCGCATGCACCAAAGAAGGGCCACGGCGATCGCGGCAATACTGGATCGCTTCCTTACAGACCGAATAACTTTCCAGCGGATCGGTGCCATCGCATTCCGCCACGTGAAGACCGGGGAAATTGCGGACCAGTTTGGAGATGCTGCCGCCTGCAGTCTGGACTTCGACGGGTACGGAAATGGCGTAGCCGTTATCCTCGATGAGATAAAACATCGGAAGTTTTTTGGAGCACGCAATATTCAGCGATTCCCAAAATTCGCCTTCGCTGGTTGCGCCATCGCCTGCGGAGACGTACACAATTTCGTTGTCTTCGTAGCTGACATATTTTCCGAGCGGGGATTTCTTTGCTTTCGATAACGCTTTGGAGCGTTGCTGGTAATAGATGGTCGCTTCCGCAGCACCCACCGCCTGGACAAATTGCGTCCCGGTGCAGGACGAGCGGCTGACAATGTTCCACTCCGGGTGGCCCCAGTGCGAGGGCATCTGACGGCCGCCGGAACTGGGGTCGTCCTTCGAGCCCACGGCCTGGAGCAAAGTTTCGAGCGGCGTGACACCGAGCATCAGACACAGAGCGCGATCGCGGTAGTAGGGATAAATCCAGTCGATGCCTGGCCTAAGCAATAAACCAGCAGCAGCCGTGACGGCTTCGTGTCCGGCGCTGGAAATTTGAAAATAGATTTTATTTTGCCGCTTGAGTTGAATTTCCCGGTCGTCCAACTTGCGGGAGAGATACATGGTGCGATAAAACCGGACCAGGGTTTCGCGATCGAGGCCATGCATTTTCGGGGCGTCAAGCTTGGCAACTTTGACGCGCGTCTGTAATGCCATTCGTGCCGACCTCGTGAATGAGATGGAAGCTAGCCTCTGCGGATAGCTATTATAACGAATTCAGGGCCGATTTCGGTGTTGGAGCCCGGGTTGTTAGCGGAACGAATACGGCGGGCAATTGAATGGCAAATCATAAAAATCCCGCTGTTTAATCCAAATCCGCGAACTGCTTCAGAGCTTGATCGAAACCGCTATCCCCCTGACGCAGGACCTTGGGTGATGCGCTCTTGAACGGCTCTTCGGTGGGAATGCGATCAAGCCAGCGCTGCTCGGATAGCTTTTCGTGACTGGAGAAGTACAATCGCACCAGCAGGCTCACGTTCCCGTCGGAATCATCTTCGGCATTCGATGCCTTGGCCGCCTTGCCGGCAGAAGATTTCGATTTGGGCTTCGATTTTTCAGTGTCCTTAGTGTCTGGCACTTCGTCTGCTTCTGATATTTCTTCGGCGTCGAGCTCTTCAGGGCGATCCAACTTGTATTGAAGTTTTTTATCCAGGCGAAAGGCCTGTTTCCAAACGTCGAGTTTGTGGCGCGCTTCCTGGGCTTTTTCTTCGTCCGCGCCAAAATCAAAGTGCATATAGATGTGGGCCATAGGCCAAAGTTTGCGACGCACCCGTCGGCAAGTCAAGGCGGTGGGTCGGGCGGGGCAACGTCGAGCGAGCCATGATGAAGTACGCTCGCCTGGCGTTTAAACGATTTCAGGATTTACGCAAAGTTGTTACACTGAGTGAAATCTTACGGCGATGGAGTTCGCCATAACCGTTCCGGTTTGTAATTCTCGGAGCTGATGACTCCTGGCACGTGCGCCAGGAGTTTTTGTTTTATATAGGAGTTTTTCGCGCTGAAGGCAGCGGATCGGAGAACAACGTTGAGAGTTGCGTTAATCGCACTTTTCGGAGCCATCGGAACCCTGGCGCGCTACGGCTTGCAGGGATTGGTGCAGATTCGAGCGGGCGGCACATTTCCCTATGGAACATTGGTAGTGAATCTGACGGGATGTTTTTGCCTGGCGTTGATAGCACAATTCACTTTGAATCACCTGGTGATGTCCCCAGATTGGCGGATGGCTATCGCGGTAGGTTTCTTTGGGGGGTACACCACGTTCTCTACATTTGGCTGGGAAACAGCGAAGATGCTGGAAGAAGGGGAATGGACGCGGGCATCGATTTATGTCGGTGCCAGCGTGGTGGCCGGGCTATTTCTGTCGGTTGCGGGAATACGACTTGCCAATAAATTTTAACGCAGAAAATCGAGAGGTTCGCGATGACGCACGAAAAGTTTGAAGGCGAACGCACGCTGATGCGCATTCACATCGGCGAATCGGACAAATGGCACGGAAGATCGCTGCACGAAGCTATCGTTGAGATGTTGCGCAAAGGGGGATTCTCGGGCGCGACGGTGCTTCGCGGCGTCGGAGGGTTCGGCGGGTCCAGCGTATATCACACGGACAAACTGCTGAGGATGTCGCAGGATTTGCCGATGATTCTCGAGGTGATCGAATCGTCCGAACGAATCGAACAGATATTGCCACGCCTGGATGAGATGGTGGATGGTGGGTTGATTACCCTGGAAAAAGTGCGCGTCATCTTGTATCGCGCGGCAAAGCGATAGCTTCCCAGAAAACGATAGACGCACAGAACGGTAATTTGTACCGCCATAAATTGCAGTCGCCGCTCACATCCCTTAAGATGGCAGTTCGCAATTTGCCTACCTCAACCTAAAAATGCCTGAAGAAATAAAATCCAGTTCGTGGCTGAATCGCACTGTTCTAGGTGTCGGATTAACGAGCCTGTTCAGCGATTGGAGTCATGAGACTGCTACGGCGGTGCTGCCCGCATTTTTGGCGGCGATTGGCGCGGGGCCAGCGTGGCTCGGAGTCATCGAGGGCGTCGCCGATGGTCTGTCGAGCTTCTCGAAATTAGCTTCGGGCTTCTACACAGATCGATTGAAGCAGCGCAAACCGCTGGCGGTGATGGGCTACGCGTTTACTGCGTTGGCCACAGCTTCGTTCGCATTTGCGACGCACGCTTATCATGTGCTTTTCGGACGCGCTGCCGCGTGGCTGGGCCGAGGGATTCGTTCGCCGGCGAAAAAAGCGCTGCTGGCGGCCGACGTTCCTCCCGGCGCGTATGGACGGGCGTTTGGACTGGAACGCCTGATGGATACGGTAGGAGCCATCGTTGGCCCGCTAACGGCGCTTTGGCTGCTCGAAGTAACGCGCCACTCGTATCGAAAAGTATTTTTGTGGACGCTGTTGCCGGGATTATTGGCCGCCGTGATTTTCTGGCTGCTGGTCCGGGAACAGCCGTTCAAGGGGAAGCCGTGGCACTCATTTCTAAGTGGAGTTCGCGCTCTACCAGTTCCCTTCCGTAGATTGTTGCTTGGTGTCGGTGTTTTTGGTGCAGGCGATTTTTCCCACACGCTGTTAATCATGTACGCGTCGCGGATGTTGACACCCGTTCACGGCGCGGCGCGTGCGGCGAGCATCGCCGTGGGTTTGTACACGATTCACAATGTGTTTTATGCCGGCTCGGCGTATTTGAGTGGCTGGCTGAGCGATCATGTGCGACACCGCAAGTTCGTCCTTGCCGCGGGCTACGGACTCGCGACAGTGACTGCGGTTTTGCTGTGTCTGGCGACGCAGTCGATGTGGTTATTGACGGTCATCTTTGTTCTTGCGGGACTTTACATCGGAACCGAAGAAGCACTGGAAGACTCGCTGGCCGCCGAGATCGTTCCGAAAGAGCAGCATGGCATGGCTTTCGGAACGTTAGCGGCGGTTAATGCCGGTGGCGACTTCATATCGAGTATTGTGATCGGGTTTTTGTGGAGCACCGTTAACGTGCAAACCGCGTTTACTGTTTCCGCCGTCCTCTTTGCCATCGGGGCGGTATTGATATTGCGTCTTCGGGCCTCCTGATTTGCTGTTGCGCGTCCTTCCGCACCGTGCTAGCGTTGGCGAACAAAAGGCGAATCAACGGAGAAAGTCCCAATGCCAGAATCTCTTGCTGTTCGCACCGCTTTGGAATCGACTTCGATTACGCGGGTGCGGGAAGTTCTAGACGCGTTTGCATCACGTGATCATGACGGCGAAATTCTCACCGCGGTGCGCCACTTCCCTGCTCGCGCAGCGCAATGGGCGGAGTTTCCGGAGTGGGTGCATGCCGATTTGCGGGCAGCGTACCGGGCCAAGAAAATCGAGCGGCTTTACAGCCATCAAGCGGCGGCAGCGGAGTCTGTCCATGCCGGTAAAAATATAGTTATCGTCACACCGACGGCCTCCGGAAAAACGCTGTGTTACAACCTGCCGGTGATTGATGCGATTTTGGAAAATTCCGACAGCCGCGCGCTGTATCTATTTCCTACCAAGGCGCTGGCGCAGGATCAGCTGGCGGAACTTCACGACCTGAATCAACGGCTGGACAACCGGTTCGGCGTTTTCACTTACGATGGCGACACGCCTAGCGACGCGCGCAAAGCGATCCGCGAAAAAAGCCATATCATTTTGACCAATCCGGACATGCTGCATACCGGCATTCTCCCTCATCACACGCGGTGGACGCGGCTATTTGAGAATCTGCGCTACATCGTGCTCGACGAGCTGCACACCTATCGCGGGGTATTCGGCAGCCACCTTGGCAATGTGCTGCGGCGCTTGCGGCGGATTACCAGTTTTTACGGCTGCCATCCGCAATTTATCTGCTGCTCCGCGACGATTGCCAATCCGGGTGAGCTGGCCTGCAAACTTCTGGAGACGGATGTAGAGGTGCTGAATGCCAATGGCGCGCCAGCCGCTGAGAAAACTTTTGTGTTTTACAACCCTCCGGTGGTGAACCGCGCGCTGGGGATTCGGCGGAGTTATATCAACGAAGCTTCGCGGGTGACACAGGAATTTTTGAAACGGGATTTGCAAACCATCGTTTTTGCTAATTCGCGCTTGCACACGGAAATTATGCTGACGTATTTGCAGCAGGCGAACCCGCAGCAGCCGGGCAAGCCGGACACAATTCGCGGATACCGCGGCGGCTATCTGCCGAATGAGCGCCGGGACATCGAGCGCGGGCTGCGCGATGGAAAGATTCGCGGAGTGGTCTCAACGAGTGCGTTGGAATTGGGGATCGATGTTGGATCGCTGGACACCGTGGTCATGGCGGGGTATCCCGGAACTATCGCGGCGACATGGCAGCGCGCGGGACGAGCGGGACGTCGCAGCGGAAGTTCGTGCGCGGTACTGGTGGCTTCTTCGGCGCCATTAGACCAGTTTATCGTGCGGCATCCCGATTATTTTTTCGGGAATTCTCCAGAGCACGCATTTATTCAACCGGACAATCTGGAAATTCTTGTCAATCATCTGAAATGCGCGGCGTTTGAGTTGCCGATCGGTCCCGAGGAACGATTTGGGGAGGTGGATATTCAGGACATTTGTGCGCGTTTAGCGGAAGCGGGTTTTCTGCATCGCGCGGGGGCAAATTATCACTGGACGCAGGAAGCTTACCCCGCCGACACAGTGAGCTTACGTTCGGTGACCAGCGACAATTTTGTGATTATCGATATAACCGGAGCGCCTGCGGTGATCGGCGAAGTCGATTTTCCCAGCGCGCTCACCAGCGTTCATGAGAAGGCAATTTATATTCACGGCGGGCAGCAATATCACGTGGAGGAGCATCTGGATTTTAACGAACGCAAGGCGTATGTGAAGCGCGTCGACGTGGATTACTACACCGACGCCATTCGCTACACGCAGGTGCGCATCTTGGAATGCGCGGAGGAGTCGCGTGTCAGCGAAGTTGCGCCGGAGATTCCGGCGATGCGATCGCACGGCGATGTTCTGGTTCGTTCTCAGGTGATCGGATTCAAGAAAATCAAGTTTTTCACCAACGAAAATATAGGCGCGGGAAGCCTCGAGTTACCCGAAAATGAAATGCACACCACCTCGTACTGGATCACACTGGAGCGGGCGATGCTGGGGTCCCTGCCGTTTTCAATCAGTGAACGGCAAAGCGGGATGTTTGGGCTGCTGCACGCGCTTGCGTCCGTCGCCACGTTGCTGCTCATGTGCGATCGCCGGGACCTGGGTACGGCCATCGGCGAGCGCCCGCCCGCTCCCAATGCGCAAGACACGGGAATGGACGCGGTGCAACTTCGGCACAACGTTTCCGCGGATGCGAAGGAATTCTTTGAGCCCAACTTGTATCTATATGACGCGTATCCGGGCGGCATTGGTTTTTCCGAACCGCTCTATCGCGCGCATGAGCTTTTGATGCAACGCACACGTGAGCTGATCTTGGCGTGTGAGTGTACCGCGGGATGCCCTTCGTGCGTGGGTCCTGCGGGCGATCTGGTGCCGCGAGCCAAGGAAGCGGCTCTGGCGATTCTGTTCCAGTTAGACGATTCGAGTGGAAACATTGACGTGAGCAGCAGCAATGAGAGGAATGACAACTATGGTGTGGTTGGTGGCGACAATTAAATGCTCGCCTCCGACGACAAATTTTCGCGATTAGCCGCGCTTAAACCTGCGCGTTCATCGCCGATCCACCCTGCAACGCTGCGCGAACCCAGCGAAGAAGACACGCTGGTGCGAATGCTCGGGGCCGGGGTATCGAGAAATCGCTTCGGCGAACATCTCGCGGTGCGAAACTGGTTTTCCACTCCGGAATTTGTGACGCCAGAAGCGGCATGTTTAAAACTTCTTTCACAAAATCGCGATCAAGCAGTTGCGCGACGAACCTGCGCCGCACTCAGCGATCCGGAAAAATGGCTCTTTCTAGATACCGAGACCACCGGGCTCGCGGGCGGGACGGGAACGTACGCTTTTTTGATAGGACTCGCGTGGTGGGATGCAGGAGGGTTGCAGGTCGAGCAGCTATTCATGCGCGATTTTGCTGAGGAACCTTCGGTTCTTTGCGAACTCGCCGCCCGGCTGGCCGAGCGCCCCGTACTGGTGACGTTCAATGGGAAAACCTTCGACTGGCCGCTACTGGAAAATCGTTTCACTATGACGCGTTCCATCCCCGTGCCGCGCCTGGCTGCACATCTAGATTTGTTGCATCCGGCGCGGGCGCTCTGGAAATTTCGCCTCGGTTCGGTACGATTGGCGGATCTGGAGCGGCAGGTTTTGAATCCGACGCTGCTAGGCTGGTGCAGGGACGGCGACGTCTCGTCGAAGTTTATACCGCAGTTTTATTTCGATTATCTTCGCGGCGGACCGCCAGAACCTTTAACCGGCGTGGCGCGGCACAATCAAATGGACCTGCGGGGATTGGCAGCGCTTTTCGGAAAAATAAACGAGGCGCTGGCGTCGGAATCCGATTCCCGCGAGGCGATACATAGCCTGGATTTGTTTGGACTTTCGAAATTTCTGCATCGTCGGGGCGATCGTGATCGTGCTCACGTGGCCTGTGCTCAAGCGGTGGATCTCGGCTTGCCTGCGGAGTTTCATACGCAAGCCCAAAGCGAGCTTGCACTGATGGCCAAACGCAAAGGCGATCATGGTCACGCTGCAGAGATCTGGCATGCGCTGGTTGACGATTCGCAGGATAGCTTGCACGCGTGCGAACAGCTGGCGATTTATTACGAGAAACGCGTGAAGGATTATCAGAAAGCTCTGGAATTTGCGCGGCGGGCGCACGTTATTTGTCGTTCGCGCGGGGGCCATGCGAGCATATTCACGCAAAGCCAATACGCTCGACGTGAAGACGCTTCAATAAGGAGAATAAATAGGCTGGAACGACGACTGAGGAAACGTAACGGCGGACTGCTGGAGTTGGCTGCCACTGCTGCTGCGCGCGACTGAATCGCTCGGGTCGATTCGCCGCATGGTCGTTTTTGCGGCCGGTTTGGCGGGGTCAATAGACGCGACAGGAGCGGCGGTCCACCCAATGGACTTATTCACACCATCAAAGATTGCGCGGCTCACTCCTTCGACGCTGAGGCATTCAACCCCAAGGCAACGCAGATAAACGCCGCCTTCCGTGGAATCGAAGGAGAAGAAATTTGGCCTCCGGAAAAGATTGGTACGTTGTTGGTATTTTTTCTCAAGGGCTTCGGAATATTGTCCGAAGTAGCGCGCGGCCTGAACTTCATTCTCGAGTCGCAGCCTGCTGATCAGCGCCAGGCGTTTGGTGCTTTTTTGTTCAAACACCATATAGCGATCGCCATCCCAACCGGCCGCCAGAGGTTTCGCGCGCTCCTCGCCGAGAAATTGTTTCAGCACTTCTTTCCAGCCGAACTCCCCCATGATGTTTTCTTCCAATTTGGTCCATTCCGGTCCCAGCAGTTTCTCGACTTCCGAAAGGTTGACGATGGAAGGCAATTTACCGGAGCGGTAGAGCGCCGGGTGCATGATTTGCTGGGTGGAAACGGGTGGTTTAGAAAAAACGATGGGAAGCCCGTTCCAGCCGGAGGATTTCAAAAGCTCAGCGGAAAATGTCAGGCCGCCGAAATACGGAAACACCAACGCATCCTTTAAAAAGGGCGGCGCTTTTTGCAGGGATGGCGTGCTGCCCATGTCGCCCACCAGCACGGACGGATCGATATCCGGAAGATCTTTCAGCGACCGGCCGGTTTCCGCGAGGAGATAGTCGATCATCGCGGCCATGGCGCTGCCCTCAAGCACGGCCTCCCTCGCGAGTTCGGCGTCGTCGTTGGGACGGGCGGACTTCACCCATGCTTCGATTTGAAAATGCTGATCCTCCAACGCGTGGGTCAACTCATGAGCCATGACCATGCGTTGATCCGCCGCAGGAATCCAGTCAGCGATGTAGAACTCGTGGGCTTTGGGATCGTACAGACCGGCGATTTGCTCGGTTAGCAGATCGACCATAAAGGAGTCAAGGTTGAAGCCCTTAGGCAGTAATCCAAAGGCTTCGGCACTGCGCGAGGAGGCGTACCGTTCAGCGGGTTGTTTGTCTTCGTTCATCTCGCGTATCACGTAGGCGCGAATCTCTTCACGCGAGCGGAGGGTCTTTTTAAGTGGAGTCCGGAGCTTTAGTCCTGTAATTTCGCTCATTTGCGCCACGACTTCATCGGCAGCGGCATTGAAATCGGCGTTGGCGTTTGATTTGGAATTATCCGGCGGCGCAACAGATGGAGTTTTTTGCGCAGAGGTAATGCCGGACGTCAGAACAAGAATTGCGGCCAGCAATACTAGCGGGCGAAGACGGATGCGCGACATTTGCAATGCCATGTAATAGCAGAATATCAGATTCGAAGAGTACCTCGCCTCGACTCACGTTTGGGTTACACGTCACGCTGGGTGCATGCAGAAATTGCTAAGAATGTTGCGCCAAAGAAAATACCCGAAATTAAACCATCGGAGCCGTGTGCAAGTTACCTTGTTCTGAATCCTTAACAAAATGGTAATTATGGTGTACTCTTCGACTTCGCATTTAACTCCGCCGCACGCGAGGAAAGAATGTTACCTGGTCTTCGTCTGCGGCAAGTTCGCGAGCGCTTAGGGTTGACGTATCGCGATGTGGAGCGTTCCAGTTACGAAATTGCGGCGCGGCGTGGCCGTCCGGAATATATCCTACACATCAGCCGGTTGGCTGATATCGAAAATCATAACGTGTTGCCGGGACTGCATAAACTGTACGCCCTGGCGGTTGTTTATCACCTAAATCCGGTGGACATTTTTCGTTGGTTTGAAATCCCGCTTGATGAATTCTTCTCGGATGGGGCGCTGTTTCCTGCACCGCAAACTCACCTTGGCGCCGCTCCGGCATCCTTGCCGGTCCCGCTGCGATTTGATCCGGCATTTGATCCGAAGCGCACAGAGTATCTTTCCCGAATGGTGGAACGGTGGGGTAACTTCGAAGGTACCCTGCTGAATGGGAGCCACCAGCATCGTTATGGGTATATTGGATTGAACGATCAGCGGATGGTACCGCTGCTGCGGCCCGGAAGCGTTGTCATGATCGATGCGTCGATCCATCGCATCGAGGAGATTGACTGGTCGACGGAATATGATCGTCCGATGTACTTCGTGGAAGTGCATGAGGGATATCGGTGTGGATGGTTTCAACAGGACGGCGGGCGGCTGGTTATGCAGCCACATCCACTTTCGCGGTGCTTGCCGGAATGGTGGAACATGCCGGACGAGGCGGAAATTGTCGGGCGCGTGGTGGGAATCGTTACACGGTTGAATGAGCCCTGGCACACTCTGCCTGCAGTATTTCCAGGAGCGCGCGCAGATTCGAACAGAAAAGCTCCTTAAGGTAGTCCGGCGATTGTTCTGGCAGAAGGACGCGATAGGCTTCCATGCGTTGCCAGTTGGCCACCGCCGTGCAATAGCCCCCCTGCATAGCCGCGAGACAAGACCGTAGATCCCCTTCCTGGTGCTCCAGCGGAGTCTCCAGAATTTTCTCGAATATTTGTTCGTGACATAGTTCCAAAGCCTGCTGTACGGCGGGGTCCGTATAGGCGGCAGCAAGCCCGGCGTGCTCGTATCGGCCGCTGGATAAATCCCGCAGCGATGCCAGGTAGGTCAAACGCGCAAAAGCTCCCGGAATACTCGCGAGCGTAGTCATCGTGAGGTCCTGGATGATGCGGCGATTCTGCTGCAGTTGGGTGAGTGGCTTCATAGCAAATTGCTTTTGTTCCGAAGACGGAACTTTTTGAACCTCAACACTGCGGCTCCACTGTTTTTCTCCATGTTAGGGCTCAGGAGGGTCCAACATGAACAGAAAAACAGCGTTTATTACGGCAATTTTGTCGATCGTCGGGTTGATGGTAACGCCGGTAATACGGTCCGTCAATCAACCGAAGGTGCAACACCTTGCCGATGGAAGCCCGTTGCCTGCACCAACACCGAAACCGCCCGCGACCACAGTATTGGTTGCTGACGGAAGTCCCTTGCCGGCGCCGACGCCCAAACCTCCGCTAGGCAACGTTTAAGGATGCACGAAGGGGTCCGCGATACATGCGTCTACGCGGACCCTGCTCGTGCTAAATTCCGTTAAACTTGAAAGGTTTTGTTTCGACCGCCTCCCCAAGCTAATTGGCTTACTGCGCCAAGGGTTTACCGTCAAGTAACATAGTGCTAGTATCCCTTCCAGTGAAAACTCTGGGCGCAGTTCAGTATCTGTGGGCGCTGTCTGTCGCAGCTCAAGTGGCTGTATGCGTAATTTTGGTCACTCGGGGATACTACCGTCCGCTCACGGTGTTCACCGCATATGCTTTTCTCAATCTGTGTCAGGCTGCATTTCTTTATTTGATCTACAAACATTACGGCTTCCACTCGGACGCTGCCTTCACTTACGCATGGTGGTCACAAGCGTTTACTCTTGTGGCGCGCGTACTGGCAACGACGGAAGTTTTGCGGCTGGTGCTAATTCCCTATCGCGGAATCTGGGGGTTGGCGTGGCGAGTTCTAGGCGTAACATCCGGTGTGACCCTTGTTTTTGTGATCGCGGCATCGCGCGGAAATCTGGACTGGGGACTTATGGAAGCGGATCGCGGGTACCACCTGATCTTCGCCATCGCTATTGTCGCCTGCCTAGCGTTGATTCGCTATTATTACGTTCCCGTCGATCGTACATATAAGGCAATACTTGCCGGCTTTTGTTTCTACTCGTGCGTGACAATATTGAGTAATACTGCGCTGCAAGGTGTTCTTTATAAGCGCTACGAAAATTTCGCTACTATTTGGCAAGTGGTTGAACTGATCGCGTACCTGATCGTGCAGTTCATCTGGATGAGAGCGTTAGCTCGACCATTGCCGGCGAAACACGCGCAGCGGCCGGTTTTGCCGGCGTCCGTTTACCAGCGAATTTCCCCAGAGATTCATTACCAATTGCAGGCGATGAACAAGCAGTTGATGCATTTCTGGAAATTAGAGGAACCAGGGTCTTGAGTAATTCTCTACTAGCCTTTGGAATCATCGGCATCCTGCTGCTGCTGACGTTGGTGTGGTTGTCTGTTTCCAAGGTTGGCGGCAAGGTTCAGGCCCGCGCCGCTTCAGACCTTCCGCCGGGACGCGACTGGCAGCACATTTCTTACCTGCCACAAATCCAACAGGCGCTCGCGGAAACGGACTTCAAGTATTTGTCCGACGTCGCGCCGCGCAGGCTCGTCAGCGAAGTGCGGAAGGACCGCCAGCACATCGCAATTGCGTATCTGTCAGCTTTACGAGAGGAGTTTATAAGACTTCTGGATTTTGCGCGTATCGTCGCGGCAATGTCTCCCGAGGTCGCGGTGGCTCAGGAGCTTCGGGGGGCGCGCCTACACTTCACGTTTACCTGCAGATATTATTTGATCTATCTTCGCCTGAAAACTGGCTTTGCCCCATTTGATGCGCTCAGCGCTTTAAGCAATTCGCTAAGCTCACTGAACATCCGCATGGAAACGGCTATGCGCGAAGTTGGTGAGCGCGCCGCGATGTCCGGGCTGGCATCATCTTTCGACGGCGGCGGGTTGGACACGCACTGACACCAATGCGTCGACGGCATCTAAAAGTTGGGCAGCAACGATGGGTTTCTTCAGCAGTGCGGAATCTTTGGTGAGGCTTGGCTCGGTAGCGTCACTCGATGAACTCGACGCACTGGTTCTAATCAAAAACTGGGATAGTGCAGGGCGGTAATCGATCAACCAATCCAAGATAGTTTTCGACGATCCCGCGTCGCGCATATTTATATCCGTTACGATTGCGTCGAACTGATATTTGTCGATCATTGCGCGAACTTCTTTGACGTTACGAGCGCTGTGAACCTGATATCCTTGGGCACTCAGAATTTCCTCGAGCGCATGCAACACTTCATCGTCCGGATCGATGCACAGCGCCAGCTGCTCTTTGCCGGGACTTCCCGGTTGTGCTTCTGCGGCTTGTTCGGTTGCGGCAAGCCCATAAGGTAATTCGATGGTGAAGGACGCCCCGCGGTGCTGTAGATTTCGTACCCGAATGGTTCCACCGTGCTCGGTCACGATTCCGTAGCAGATGCTTAGGCCCAAGCCAGTGCCCTTCCCGACCGGTTTAGTGGTGTAAAAGGGATCAAAGACGCGGGAAGCTTCCTGGACACCGGGACCGCTGTCAGTGAACTCCACGTAAACTTTTACGCTGTCGGAGCGCGTGCTTACCCACAAGTCGCCGTCCGCCGAGCTCTCCAGAATGGCATCGACAGCGTTGTTGACCATATTTAGAAAAACTTGCTGCAATTGGTGCGGATCGGCAGCTATCACGGGCAGATCTTCGGCCAGGTTCAGATGCACGCGAATATTGCTCATGCGCAGGTCGTAATCGCGAAGCGCCAGCGTATCTTCCAGAATCTGATTAATCCTGGTAGGCGAACGCTCCGGCTTGTGCTGCCGGGCAAAGCTCAAAAGATTTTGTACGATGCGATGCGTGCGCTGCGCCTGCTTGTAGAGTTTTTCGGAGTATTCGATTCCCTGCGGGCCCATCTGGCCACTGCTCGTGAGCAGTTGGCTATAGCCAAGTATGGCGGTCAAAGGATTGTTCAACTCATGCGCGACGCCCGAAATCAATTGCCCGACGGCGGCCATCTTCTCGCTATTCAGAAGCTGCTCCTGGGTCCGGCGCAGGTTGTTGTACGCTTCGCGGGCTTCATCGTACAAAAGCGCGCGTTCCGTAGCATTCGAGATTTGACTGCCCACAGCGATGAGAAGATTTACGTCGGCAGCTGAAAACTCTCTGGAATTCCTGCTGCCGACGACCAATCCACCGAGAGGCCGATCTTTGGACCATAAAACCACGATGTATGCGGAAACAATTCCTTCTTTTTTCAGGGCGTCGAGAAGAGTCGCGGGAAGGGGAAGGCCCTGCACGGAGAGAAAGGTGGCGTGCACCGCTTTAATGTGCTGCAGCAGCTCGGGCTGCAAAGAGACCGGCGGAAGATGGCGCGTATGTCCGGAACGCGGCCCTACGGCCGCAACCCTGCGCAATTTGCTGCCATCTTCATCGAAGAGATACAGCGAAGAGGTGTCCAGGCTGAAAAGCTCACTCAGTTGATTGAGAGTTCGGCGCAGCGAATCCGTCAAATCCATGGATTCCGTAAGGGTCTGTGCGATGGAATTCAAAACCAGCAATTCGCGATTTCTGCGACGGATTTCGTGTTCGGCTCTTTTTCGCTCGCTGATATCGAGCACGAATCCCTGATACGCGGTAACGTTGCCGGACTCGTCGCGGATGGCGATGGAGGATTCCAGCACGGTGCGTATTTCGCCGTCCTTGCGCCGTATCTCAAATTCAAAGTCCGCGACGGTTCCGTGTTCCTGCAGCAATCTCTTGAGCCGGTCACGTTCCGAACCGTTTACATACAGTGAAGTAGGAATGTCAATGCCAAGGAGCTCGTCGCGAGAATCGTAGCCGATCATTCTAAGCAGTGCATTGTTGAAATCAAGGAAGCGCCCCTGCGGGGTGGAAATAAACACGCCTTCCTGGACATTCGAAACCAGCGTGCGGTATTTTTCTTCGGCGCGCTTGCGGTCGGTAATGTCTTTGAGTACGTGCACCGTGCCCAGTGCGTTGCCGGCCTTATCTGAATAGGTGGAATTCGATGCCAGAAAATTGCCTGGCAACCATGGGTCCAGTTCGTCCCCTTCACCGGCGGTGCCTTCGCAATAAGGACAGACGTCGTAGTTGACTCCGTTGCGCGGGAACAACTGCGCCACAGTACGCCCCACCAACGCGCTATGTTCGCGTCCGATCAATTCGCTGAGCCGCCGATTGGTTCGCAAGACCCGGCCTTGTCCATCGTGAACCAGCACGGGATCACCGATCGAATCAAAGGTATTAGCCCACTGCTTTTGCACCATGGCGAGTTGCTCAAACAGGTTGACGTTTTGCAGTGTCAACCCAAGCAGATTCGCGACGTTCACCAGATACGCAATTTCGTCAGGCTGGAAATGCTCATCGCGCGTCGAGCCTAATCCGACAATGCCCAAAGGTCCGGTTTTGCCACGAAGCACAACCAGGACCATCTCTTTTACCGAGGGTTCGGCAATACGCGACCAACAGTCCCGATCCACTTCTGGATATAAGCAAACTGATTCCCCTCCGCCCTCCTGCAATAATTTTTGCGCCCACACTTCGGTCAGCGGAAGCTGGGAATGCTTGGAGAGGAAGGGCTCACTAAATCCGACTGAGGCGCGAACCACCAACTGCGAGGCGGGGGATTCGCCTTCAATCAACCGGACGATTCCGTGCGAGGCATTGAGGCTTTCCGCGACTTGGGAGATGACGCTATGGAGGACTTCCTGAACGGAAAGACTCTGGGTCCCTGCCGCCGAGAGTAAAGCCAGGCGGCGCATTTTATGGTTCAATTCTTCGGTGCGCGAGCGCGCACCCTCAAGGACGACTACGATCATGGCAATGCCCAGAGCTACGCCGAGCAAGTCGTCAAAAGCTAAGCGCACCAGAAAAACAGGAGAATCTTGCCAGAGCGGACGATCCAATCCATGCAGGCCGTTGGCCATGAGTAAGCCTGCGAGGAGCTGTGCCCCGTATCCGTTTTTCACGGCTCGCGCGCGCCACAAGACCCAGCCTGCTCCGAGCAGCCCCAGGCTTTCGATCATTCCGGTGGTCCATTGCGGCGACGCAAAGTATCGAGGGCCGTTGGCTTCGACATAGTAAACGCCCGCCAGAACCGCGGCGATCAGAGAGAAAATTGGCCAGCGAATGCGCCCCTGGCCAGCGGTGAACTGCACGATTGCAACCAGGAATACCAAAGAAGCGGCAACATGTCCCACTGAGGAAGCCACCGTCAGGCTCGGTAACTGCTTCAAAGCCAAGGCAAGGCCGCTTACGGCGGTGAGCGTGAAAATGCACCAACCGATGAGCCAGGAACGGAAATAATCGGAATGTTGGTCGCGACGGAAAAGTAAAAACAGGACCAGCAGCACAATCGATGCGGTCGCTTCGAAGAAGGCAATGCCGAAGAGGCCCTGGTTTTGTAACACGTCGCGCCCTTTCTACGCAGGAAAGCCGTTTTGCTGGGGCAATATGCCGCAGTAAATTCAGCTATAAACCGTGAAAAGCTATCAGAGAGAAGCTCCTTCGTGACGCTAACACGCTATTTTCTGACTAGGCAAGCTCCCCCATTCATCGTGTGCTGTCGCATATAATGCCTATAGGGAGTCAACCGACGTGGAGATGGAAAATATCCTGGTTGTAGATGATGAGGAAGCGATTCGCGAAGTTGTTTCTACCATGCTGGAGTCCAAGGGCTACCACTGCATCAGCGTGCCAAACGGCCGTGCAGCGCAGGAGCAGGTAAAAAGGTCTACGCCCGATTTAGTTCTGAGCGACATGATCATGCCAGAAATGGACGGCATCAAGTTGCTGGAATGGATGCGCCAGTACGATCCGGAAGTTCCGGTGATCATGGTCACGGCAATCCACGATATTTCTACGGCGCTGGAATCGATCCGCAGAGGCGCTTACGACTACATCCTGAAGCCCTTCGAGAAGGATCAACTATTTCTGGGCGTCGGCCGGGCGTTGGAGCATCGCCGATTGATTACCGAAAATCGCAGCTACCAGCGGAATCTCGAGCAGCTTGTCGAGGAGCGAACGGCGAAACTTGCCGGAGCGATCGCTCAACTGGAGCAATCTTACGACGATACCCTTGAAGCGCTTGGCAGCGCCCTGGACTTGAAGGATGCGGAGACCGAAGGCCACTGCCAGCGCGTCACTGCGTTTTGTATAGCCATCGCCAAGGCCATGGCCGTGCCCGCCAACTATTTACAGGTACTGGCTCGCGCGGCGTTTCTCCACGACATCGGAAAAATGGCTATCCCCGACGGCATCCTTCTTAAGCCCGGCCCATTGAACGACAACGAAAAACAAATCATGCGGAAGCATTGCGAAATCGGATACAACATGCTCATTCGCATTCCGTTTCTGCGGGATGCTGCAGAGATTGTTCTGGCGCATCAGGAATTTTATGACGGGACCGGCTATCCACGTGGATTGAAAGGCGAAGAAATACCGCTCGGCGCACGCATATTTACCATTGCCGATTCCATGGACGCGATGATCAGCGATCGCCCGTACCGCAAAGCGCTGCCGATGTCGCACGCGCGGGAAGAGATAAGCCGCTGCTCCGGGACGCAGTTCGATCCTGCCGTAGTGGAGATTTTTTTATCAATGCCCGAGCAGCATTGGATCGACCTAAGGGAACATCTGGGATCGCCCTTCCGGCTTGCGCACCTCAAGGGCCTTGGGTAGTTTCCCGGCGGCCGCGGCGGGTTTGAACTGTGGCGAGCAAGGCTTCGATACCTGAGGCAAATTCGGGTTCCGGCGTTATCATGCTGATCACCAGGTAGCCGCTCGCCGGAAAATCGTAAAAATGTCCGGGATGGATGTAAACTCCACAGGTCTTTAATAGCTCCAGCGCGAGCTCGTCGTCGGTACCGGTAGCTGGGACCTTCAACGCCACGTACCAGCCGCCTTCCATAATTAAGCGACTGCACAGTGTTTGAGCGGCGAGCAGCGCGTCAAGTCGCGCAAGATTGGCTTGAACTCGCGTCAGCCATTGCTTACGAAAAGAGTGCCGCTGTTCCAGAAATGCAGCTAAGGCCAGTTGGACCGGGGCGCTCATGGAAAGATAGGTGTCCGCGATTAGTTCCAACCTGGAGACCGCGTCTTTTTTGAGGGCTTCCGGGCCTGACGCGATTAACCACGCGACTTTCATCTGCGGCAATCCGGCGATTTTGGAGAGCCCGCTCATCGTGAAGGTCAAAGCGCCTTTATTCGACGCAAAAGATTCTGGCGTGCCGATGCTCAAAGAGAAATCGAGAAATACTTCGTCGGCAATAATCGCTATCCCGCGTGACGCGCAGGTGTCGTTCAGTTGTTTCATTTCCTCGGGTTTGCAGAAATGGCCAGTTGGATTATTGGGATGAACGACTATCAAACCACGCGTGCGCGGTGTGATACTTTTCTGCAGAGCGTGGAAATCAATCTGCCATCCGTAGTCATAAATTAGCGGGTAGCGTACCAGCGTCACATCCTGAATAGCTGCCAGGAACTCGAAAAGTGGATAGCCCGGCTGGGGGATCAGCAACTCATCTCCGGGATCACAAAGCATGCGGAACAAGAAGGAGTATGCTTCGCTGGTGCTGGTGGTCAGGAAAATATCATCGACGGAGATTTGCGAGTGAAGCGCCAGGTAATATTCCGCCACGGCTTCGCGGGCGTTTGCGAGGCCCTGTGGATTTGGCTCGTAATGCAGGGCCGCGGGATTGCACAGCGCGTTGAGGATTTGCTGTTCGGCGAAACGAAAACCGCACTCAGTGGGATTGGAGCGCGTCAGATCGATCAGAGATTTGCCGGACGCGCGGTACTTCTCTAGCGCTTCGCTTAGCTGGTTGCGGTCGAGATTCCAATTCGTACGCTTGGCAAACATTCGGCGAAGGTTAACACGACTGGCGTTCACGCATCGATTGGCTGAGCGTTATTTGAGTCGTTATTTCCCGAGATAAAGCATGACCGCCAGGAACACCCACAAGGCATCAAGGAAGTGCCAGTAATACGAAGTCACTCCAACGGCGGTAACTCGCGACACTCTGGCTCGTTCGAAATTGCGGAAGGAAACGAAAAGCAACGCTCCCACCCCGCCCAACACATGGATGGCGTGAGCGCCGGTAAAAATATAAAAGAAGCTGCTGGCGGGGTTGGTGGCCATGTAAACGCCTTGTTCCCACAACTGCCTCCAAACGACAATTTGTCCTGCCAGAAAAAGTATTCCCAAAACTGTGGTTAGGGACCACCAGGCGCGAAATGCGGACAGTCGTGGCGCGGACAGCCGCCGGCGCGCGATTTCCATGGTGAGACTGCTGGCCAAAAGTATCGCGGTGTTCAGCCAGATAAGCGCAGGAAAGTGAAAAACCGTCCACTCAGCGCCACTGGATCCCTTTCGCACAACGTAGGCGCTGGCGAGCGCCATGAAAAACATCAGGATGGAAACAATTCCCAGTGCGACGCCGGTATAGTAACGCCGAGGCGAAGTGGGGCCCCAGGGCCTGCGCCTGCCCTCGTCGCCGCCGCCATTCGCGGGTGAAGGTGGCTTGGTGCCACCACTTCCCCCAACATTCTCGATAATCAGCTCAATGTCATCAACAATCGGCGTACTTGCCACGGGGCCCTCGATTGATAATCCGATGGATACAATTTTGCTCGCTCTATTGAAATGGAACAAGGGGGAGATTCGATAATTAAACCGGAGGGCGAGGCGTGGTTCAAATCTATGAAACTTTCGGTTCAGGAATAAGTGGTGCGGTCGAGAGGACTCGAACCTCCACGCCTTGCGGCGCTAGCACCTCAAGCTAGTGCGTCTGCCAGTTCCGCCACGACCGCATCGACATCAATCCTAGTTTGCAACGCGCTGCACTGTCAAATGTCTGCTTGTCGCGACGACGTTAGGGTTTTTTAGGTGCTGTGGGCGCAGGAGTTGGCTGGGTAGCCGGCTGTTGAGCGGGCGGCGGAGTCGAAGTTGGCGTAGCGGCGATGGGGGCTTTTTGTGGCGGCGTGGTTTTGGCAGGCTGCGAAACCTTTTGCAGCACAGAACCGCCTTGCTCCACGGCGCGATCAGTGCGGAGGACTAGCGCCATCGCACAGAGCATAAACATGACCGCACACCATGTGGTGGCCTTGGACAACACGTTGGCTGCGCCACGAGGGCCGAATGCCGTCTGGCTTCCGGCCCCGCCGAATGCGCCCGCGAGATCGGCCGCTTTTCCGCTTTGTAACAGCACCACGATGATCAGCACCATGCAGTTGATTACAAAAAATCCGCTCAGCAGCCAACCGGCGTACTTAAATCCGAGGACAATAATCCCCAATCCTATTAACAATGCAACTGTCCATTTCATCCAGCTAGGCATTCCATCATCCTTGCCGCGTCGTAGCGGGCGTACTACCTGGTGTCATCTCTAACATTTAAATTCGTTCGTACCGAAGCGACGGAATGGCGTGCTACTGCCGCCTGGAGCCGTCAACGACAGCGGCAAAAGACTTGGCGTCGAGGCTTGCTCCGCCGACCAGCGCTCCATCCAGCTCGTCCTGCGCCATAAGTCCCTGAATATTTTCGGGCTTGACGCTGCCCCCGTAGAGAATCCGCACCGAAGCAGCATGCTCAGACGAGAATCGCGCCGCGATGCAACTACGTAAATACCGGTGCGAGGTAGCGGCGATTTCAGGGGTGGCGGTGCGGCCCGTACCGATGGCCCACACAGGCTCGTATGCCATCAGAATACGAGAGAATTCCTCAGGGGTCAACGCACCGGGACCATTGCGGAATTGCGATTCGCAGATTCGCTCGGTGTGCCCAGCTTCCCGCTCGGCAAGAGTTTCGCCCACGCAAACAATTGGCGTGAGCCCTGCTGTAAGAGCGGCCTTCGTACGCCTGGCTACCGTTTCGTCCGTTTCGCCAAACAGTTGCCGGCGTTCGGAATGGCCGATAATCACGTAGCGGCATCCGGCCTCGAGCAACATTGCGGGAGAAATTTCTCCAGTGAAGGCGCCTTCGCGTTCCCAGTAGGCGTTTTGACCAGCGATGGAGACTTTTGAATTTTTCGCCGCTTCCACCGCCGCGGAGATGGCCGTAAATGGGGGAGCCACCACTATGTCGCAGGTACTGGCTTCGGCGACAAGCGGCGCAAACGCTGTGAAAAACGCGCGCGCTTCGGCAATCGTTTTGTACATCTTCCAATTGCCGGCGATAACGCGGCGCCTCATCGTCTGATTCCCCATTTGATCATTTATTTCTCTGTGAGCGCTTCCACGCCGGGTAGTTTGCGTCCACCGAGAAATTCGAGGGACGCACCGCCGCCGGTCGAGATATGCGAAATTCTTGCGGACACGCCCGACTGGTGGGCGGCAGCCACCGAGTCGCCCCCGCCAACGATGGAGATTGCCCCTGCATCCGTAGCGGATGCGACCGCTTTGGCGATCTCAAGCGTTCCTTTGGCAAACGCCGGCATCTCGAAAACACCCATCGGGCCATTCCAAACGATGGTTTTTGCTTTGGCGATTTCCGCAACGTACAAGTCAACGGATCGCGGGCCTATATCCAGACCCATCTGATCGTCCGGGGTAGCCGCAACGTCCGCTGTTGTGGCATGCGCATCTGATTTGAACTCCGGCGAAATCACGTGGTCCACGGGAAGCAGGAATTTGAAGTTCTTCTTTCGCGCGTCGCCCAGAAGTCTTTTCGCGAGATCCAACTTTTCGTTTTCCACCAGAGATTTGCCGATTGGCAGGCCCTGCGCTTTCAGAAAAGTGTAGGCCATCCCGCCGCCAATCAACATGGCGTCCGCGACTTTCATGAGGTTTTCAATCACTTCGATCTTGTCGCTGACCTTGGCTCCCCCAATTATTGCCACGAAGGGTCGGGTCGGATTACTGATGGCCTTGCCCAGATAGGCCAGTTCTTTTTCCATGAGCAATCCGGCGGCGGATTGCTTCACAAAGCGCGTGATGCCCACCACGGAAGCGTGAGCGCGGTGAGCTGAGCCGAATGCATCGCAGACGAAAATGCCGTCGCAGAGCGCGGCCAACTGTTTCGAGAATGCTTCGTCGTTCTTCTCTTCTTCCGGGTGAAACCTGACATTTTCGAGCAGCAGCACTTCCCCGTCTTTCAGCGCGCGACTCTTCCCTTCCGCATCCGCACCGATGCAGTCCTCCGCGAAGTTCACGTCTTTTCCTAACAGCTCATGCAATTTCTTTGCGGCAGGTTTCAACGAATATTTCAGCTCGGGGCCGCCCTTGGGCCTGCCGAGATGCGACGCCAGGACGAGGCGCGCGCCCTTTTCGATGGCAAGACGCAGCGTGGGAAGCGTTTCACGAATGCGAGTGACGTCGGTGACCACGCCGTCTTTCAGCGGCACGTTGAAATCAACGCGGAGAAAAACACGCTTGCCGCGCAGATCAAGATCCTTGATCGTCAGTTTTGGCATGAGTTCACTGGTCGAATGGCGAAGCTAAAACTTTGCCGCCATGAATTTGATCAGGTCGCGGCACCGGCAGGAATATCCCCACTCGTTGTCATACCATGCCAGAACTTTCACGCAACGGTCGCCGACAACTTTTGTATATCCGGAATCCACGATTGAGGAGTTCGAATTGCCTTTGAAGTCCGCGGACACCAGTTCCTCTTCGGTGTAACCGAGAATGCCTTTCATCGGACCATTCGCCGCGGCTTTCAACGCAGCGTTGACGGACTCAACGGTGGCCGGCTTGTCGACGAATACCGTCAGGTCCACGACGCTGACATTCGGCGTGGGCACGCGCATTGCGTAACCATCGAGTTTGCCTTTTAGTTCGGGAATCACCAGGTGCAATGCTTTCGCTGCTCCGGTAGAGCTTGGAATCATGTTGATGGCAGCGGCACGAGCGCGGCGCAGGTCCTTGTGCGGCAAATCCAAAAGTTTCTGGTCGTTCGTATACGAGTGAATAGTGGTCATCGTGCCACTGTGAATGCCGAAGGTTTCCTGCAAAACTTTTGCGACGGGCGCAAGGCAATTGGTAGTGCAGGACGCGTTCGAAACCACGTGATGCTTCGCGGGCTCATAGGTCTTGTCGTTCACGCCCAACACGAAGGTGGCGTCCGGGCCGTCCGCAGGGGCGGAAATGATCACTTTCTTTACCGAGCCACGGAGATGCTTCTTCGCGTCCGCACCCTTGGTAAACAATCCTGTGGACTCCACGACGATATCCGCGCCGACGGACGGCCAATCGATCTCGCCGGGATCTTTGGTCTTAAAAACCTTGAAACTCTTGCCCTCGACGCTGATGGTGTCTTCAGTGTGCGTAACTTTATGCGGAAGGTTGCCGAGCACGGAATCATACTTCAGGAGATGAGCGAGCGTGGCGGCGTCAGTAACGTCATTGACGGCTACAAATTGAATATCTTTGTCATCCAGCGCGGTACGCATGATATTGCGGCCGATGCGGCCAAAACCGTTAATTCCTACCTTGATGGGCATTCTTCCTCCATTGCGGATAAACAAATTGCGGCCGTTCACAGTCTAAAATCAGCCGGGATGCGGAACAGAAATGCTATGGGCAGCGTTGGCAAAAGTCAAACGCAGTTAGAACCTAGCTTTATGAGAGTACGTCATTGAGAGATTATTGCGGAAATTGCTTGACGCTGGTTACACGCGTGCCGGTGAAGCGCACAAACACGGTTTTCGACGGCGGCTGGCCATAAATCCAGTCCTCGATATCGTTACCTTCAGGGTCGCGTTCGCGGACTTTGTGCTCAGGCTTACCGATCGCGGCCACCACCTCTTCGCGATCCATGCCCACGACCGGTTTGCGGTCCTGAATGGCTTTTTTCATCTCCGGTGGAAGTGTGTCCACCCACTGCACGGATGCGGAACGTTGGCGCGAAAAATCCAGATACGGCGCCAGCAGTTTTTTTAAATCGTCGGGCGACATATCGGGTATAGCCTGCGCGAATTCGAGGAACAACGTGGCTCCAAGGCCAGGCTGCAATCCTGGAGGGCCCTGATCCTGTTGCGTGGTAGTCGTGCGTGCCGCCGGGATTCCGCCCATTTCGATATGAATACGGTCCCGCAGTTTTTTCTTGCCCCGGCCGCCGCCGTTAAGATCCACGACGATTTGATGCTCGTGAAATTCCAACTTGGTAATTTGGACGTTGTCTCCGCTATTCACTGCCGCGCCGTGCGTCGCAACCTGGCGGTCAAGCATGTCGGTATCAAGGGGCTTGCCAATATGCACGATAAAGCCTTCTTTGCCCGCGGGGAGCGGCTTGATGGCTCGCGCAAATTCACCGGAGATGTAGCGGATCAAGGTTAATTTCGAACTGTCCTGCAACGGCGTGCCGATGGGGCCCATGCGGCCCATGCTTTTGCCGGCTTCGCCGCCGACGTTCTGCGCCTTATTGGGCAGCTTCGATTGAGTTTGCGGATCGGGTGCCTCGCCCGGGTCGCCCGAGAAGAGGGGAATTTCGGCTTCTGACGGAAATGTTTCGCCGGTGTTGGATGGCGGGCGCAGCCTAGTTACGCGCGGAACGTCCGCGTCAGCAAACAGCAAGAACGCCAATGACAGTGCGAACCAATTACCCATAAATTTGGATAAATCCGGCCAACTGAGGGCCGCCACTTAGTGCCTTATTCTATGATGCGGAAAAGCCGTTGAACAGCCACAGAGAGCGCCGGTGTCTTAGCTCCATAATTCTGTCACCCCCTAACAGCAACGTGAAAATGTCACTCCATGAGACAGGAGACATTCACGTTGAGTCAGAAGGAATTGCAGCGAGTGAGCATAATCGGCGCCTGCATCAAGGGAGACATGGCGTGTGCCAGAGCCGCCGGACTCTTGTGTCTGAGCGTGCGCCAGATTAAACGCCTGAAGAAGCGTATGCGCGAAGACGGGGAGGCGGCGCTGGCACACGCCAACCGCGGGCGGCCTAGCCACCGTCGCTTGCCCGATGCCGTGCGCGAGCGGATCGTGCGGTTGGCGCGCACCACCTACGTCGGGTTCAACGATCACCATCTCTGCGAGAAGCTGGTCGAGTGTGAGGGCTTTTCGCTCCGTCGCGAAACTCTTCGCCGACTGCTGCGCAAGCTGGGCCTCGGCTCGCCGAGAAAGCGCCGTGCTCCCGCTCATCGCCAGCGCCGCATCCGTTCCGCACGGCTCGGCGAACTCGTGCAACTCGATGGCAGCCCGCACGATTGGCTCGAAGGACGCGGTCCGCGGCTCACCGCTCTGGGCATGCAGGACGACGCCACGGGTAAAATCCTGGCCGCGCAGTTCTTCCCGTCGGAAACCACTTTGGGCTATCTCTGCTTGCTTCGCCAACTGCTGCGCCGGTTCGGCGTGCCCCTGGCTTTTTATGGCGATCACAGTGGCATCTTCATCCGCAACGACGAGTGCTGGACAGTCGAAGAACAGCTCGTTGGAAAACGCCAGCCCACGCAGTTCGGCCGCGCACTCGAACAACTCGGCGTCACCTTCATTGCCGCTAACAGTCCGCAGGCCAAAGGCCGTGTCGAGAGGCTCTGGGGCGTGCTGCAGGATCGTCTCACCAGCGAGCTGCGGCTCGTCAAAGCTGCAGACCTGGACTCCGCCAACGCCGTGCTGCGCAAGTTTATCGCTGACTACAACCGCCGCTTTGCACGACCGCCGCGCGAAAACGCAACCGCCTGGCGCACCGCTCCGGAAAATCTTGAACGCATCTGCTGCTTCGTGCATGAGCGCATCGTTAGCAACGACAACGTCGTGCAATGGGAAGGCCGCCGCTTCCAAATCCCCCAACAAGCTCGCCGCTTCAGCTTCGCCGGCGCCAAAGTGCACATCTACCAAGCTCTCGATGGGCGCCTCTCGTTCTACTATGGCGACACGC
>JRHI01000579.1_pt1 | contig 38396 bp, 40 predicted proteins | sample 215371 | NCBI WGS metagenome assembly JRHI01 (sample SAMN02929681, study PRJNA255918) | sediment metagenome | biome: cave system; feature: Ice Cave; material: Sediment; isolation source: sediment from deep within a dark volcanic ice cave with no known source of... ... | reverse complement strand
GACAAGAAAAGCCATGGCTAAAGCCAGGGGCTTCAACCCAAAGGAGTTTTAGTGAACAAGCTTGTTTCTGATGGCATGAGAAGCGTTTTACTTCGCGCCTCACATCAAAATGGAACCAACGAAAGTATTCAGACGTATATATTGCACTGCAAACAAAAAGTGTCACGCAGGAGTAGCAGGCTTACGCTTCTGTGAGATATGTAACATTTTTTGTGTCGTATAGTAGATAGTTATTTTGCTCGTTTCCGTTTAAGCTTAAGACGTAGGGAATAAGTAGCAGTGAGGGTGTGTTGGTAGTAGGAAAATGTGTAAACTGGTACTTGAAAAAGTACCGCGTCGAACGTCTATGAAAGTGTATGCATCTCTAATAATACCCGAACGGTCATTGGCCTGATAACTATCGAAAAACGACAATAAACTTTAGCGGACAGCCTACTGTAGGCAGAAGGACACTCAAATGAATCCGCAAATCCATTCTGAAGAACAACTAATAAAAGCGACAATTGCAGAAACCGACACAACTGAAACAGATACACTTACTCAGAGTGGTTTTACCTCTGACGAAATACTGTCACTTCTCTGGCTCCGCCAATGGTATCAGAATGGTGGCAGTGACCGCACTGAAATTATCCGGCACCTGGAGTTTCTCAAGCTATTGGTACTGACCGGCAAAATAGAACTGTGATCTAATCACAGAGTGGCACCTATTACAAGTGCCATTTTGTGTGATATAGAAGGAAGAAGGGCACCAGCGTGGGTACCCTTCTTCCTTCCTTCTGTCTATGTTCCTACTTATCTTTCTTTACCTTTCTATGTACACATTGGCATCCCTGGCCCGTTTCCAACCCTTTACCCCTTCACCCTCATCTCCATCTGCTGCATAAACCAGTATTGAGGCACTGCCGCCAGTTTTGTTTTGAGAGGAACACTGGCTCGTTTGGTGAAGACATTGTAGTTGTTCAGGCGAATGCGATCCAGTATATGGCGATAAAGAGAGCCGCTTAGCTGGACTGCCAGGCGGCAATCGGCGTGCAAAAGCGCTATGCCAGCCTGTGAGCGCAAATAATACTCATCGGCGCGGGCAATTTGAAAGCGTACTAAATCACGAAATGAGTCATTGATTACGCCAGCCATCAACTCCGCTTCGCTATAGCCGAAGCGCCTCATCTCATCCTGCGGCAGGTAGATACGACCACGACGAGAGTCCTCACCAATATCGCGCAGAATATTTGTTAGTTGCAATGCCACGCCCAGGTCTACGGCATGAACAAGGGCAGCCTCGTCATGATAGCCAAATATGGGGCTGGTTAGCAGTCCTACTGTGCCAGCAACGCGATAACAGTAGACATAGAGGTCCTCAAAGGTCTTGAAGCGACATTCGGCCAAATCCATCTCTACGCCCTGCAATAGGTCGAGAGCAGGCTCGAGCGGCACATCATACTGCTCGAGCATATCGCTCCAGGCAAGCTGGATTTGCCCCCCATTGCTCCCTCCTCGCTGATAGATACATTCCAGGGAACGTCGCCAATACTCTAGTTCCTCTATTGGAGCGCTTGAACCGACGAGATGACCCCGACGCGGCGTCCACACAGCAAGCGCTTCATCCACGATATCATCGACAACTCGACAGAAGGCATACACCGCCCAGATAGCTTCGCGCTTTGCTGGAGGCAAAAACATTGATCCCCAGTAAAAGGTCTTCGACGCTCGTTGTGTCACCCTCCGACAGTAGTCATAGGCTTCAACTATCTGCTCCTGCCGCATACATTGCCTCCTGTCTAACATTTCTACTCTACTTGGAGTAGCTCACCAGCTAAGCATGGATAACCCATCCATGCCTGAATACCCAAAAAAGGTTCCTGGAAACTTCGCTATGTTAAAATGGACGCATCGCAAAGCAAATACTGGTAACTTTTCTTTTAAAGTGATGGGAATACATTAATTCCTACGTCATACAAAGCAAATCAGATGATATTTAACCCCTCAATCACTATCGATTCGCACTTTTGTATAAACACAGTATATAACCACAAGGGAACAGTTTACGTAGATAAAGATAACAAGCACAAGCCCCCTCACCTCGTAGGGGAGGGGGCGGCGTTGACGTGGGTGGGGACGCTTGCGTCGCCCATGCGCACTTCACGCGCGTCAAACGGTGGTAGAAGCCGCACCGTGGTATAGTAGGGATGACCCTTGCGGTCAACCTGGCCCCGGTGCCTGATCGCTACATTTCATGCTCGCTTGACTATAGATACTACAATGGGAACATAAATAGAGATAAGTAAGGACTGTTATGCGTATTATACTCTACCTTGGGAAAGGGGGCGTTGGCAAAACAACGATCTCCGCGGCTACTGCTGTTCGTTCCGCAATGCTCGGCAAACGCACTCTCGTGGTGAGCACTGACCTCGCCCATAGCCTTGCCGATTGTCTGAATAAACCACTGACATCGGAGCCGAAAGAACTGGCAACAAATCTCTGGGCGCAGGAAGTCAATGCCCTCGACGAAATGCGCCGTGGCTGGGGCAAATTACAAGTTTCTATGAGTAAAATGTTGCGCAATCGCGGCATTGACTCTGTCATGGCGGAAGAGCTTGCCCTCATTCCTGGGATGGATGAGATAGTGAGCCTCATCAACATCTATCGTAACGCCCGCGAAGGAAACTTTGACGTCGTGGTCATTGATGCCGCTCCCACAGGTGAGACGGTGCGCCTGCTCAGTATGCCGGATACCTTCCAGTGGTATGCCGGTCGCATCATGAATTTACAGAGCGGCACGCTCAATCTCGCCCGCCCGCTGATCAAGGCATTCCTGCCTTCAGCCGAAATACTGGATGCCGTCAAGGAACTTAGCGAACGAGTGAAAACGCTGCGTGAGGTGTTAGGCAATCCTGATATCAGTTCTTATCGCCCCGTCGTCAATCCCGAACGCATGGTCATCAAAGAGGCCATGCGCGCCGAAACCTATCTCGCCCTCTTCGGTTATCCCATCGACGCCGTTGTCTGTAACCGCGTCCTGCCAAAAGGCGATTATCAAGATACCTTCATGCAAGAACTCTACCAGAATCAAACAAAGCTGCTCCAGCAGATTCATAACACCTTCGCGCCGCTTCCCATCTGGGAAGCTCCCTACTATTCCCATGAAATTCTCGGCATTTCCCAACTGGGCAAGTTAGGCGACGTGATCTTTGGCGCACAGGACCCAACGCAGATATTCTACCGTGGTCAAATACAAGAGATAACGCGCCAGGGAGATGTCTATGTTTTGCGCCTGCCCCTGCCCCATGTCGAGATGGACAAGGTGCTGATGACCAAAAAGGGTGACGAGATGATCATCGAGATCGGCAACTTCAAACGCGACATCACGCTTCCCTCTGTACTGGCTACCCAGGAAGCGACGGTTGCGCGCTTTGTAAATAACGCCCTCGAGATTCACTTCACAGCCGCGGACGCCGACTCAGATGTAGCTTGACACGTGTTCCACTAACCCACTATAGTAGAGGGCAGTAAAAACAAAAAAGTGGATAGCGAACAATCTGAGTTATGCCAAAGACAACCGATCAAGCGCTCACCAGCTACGTTGAGCGGGCACGCAAAGTTCTACAGCACGAACAACGTACCAATCACCAGGATCAGGCTATCAAGCCGGGAGGGTTAGAACTCTTTGTTGTGCGCTGGGCCGACGAGGTCGGCAGCGTCTGCAAAAATGCCGGGCTTGACCTGCTTACCCTGCGTATCATCCATAATTTTACCGCATATCTTGCAGAGTATCGCCAACAGGATCCTATGCAGCGCGCGGCTAGCTTGCGTGCTGCACTCGCCCTTCTCAATGAATTAGAACAAAATGGGAATGAGAATGGCCAAAAAAGCGCTGGTGCTGTGCCTCCTCCTCCACCGTCCGCCAGTGTTTCGGCTAAAAGTGCTTCCAGTGCGGCTGAACAATACAGATCAAGTTCTATCAATAAGATCACAGCCTCGCCTACTGCCTCACTAACACCAGCGCAGACCGAAAGCAAAGCGCTAGCGAAACCAGTGCAAAATACCGTCCGTCTAGAGGCAGGTATGACGGCTGGTCATACCGTCCTGACCCTTTTGAGCGCCGATATCACAGCGGTCCCAGGCGTGGGAGCCACAGTAGCTGCCCGGCTCCATAATCTAGACATTCGCACCGTGCGCGATCTACTCTTCTATTTTCCGCGCGAGCACCGCGACTATAGCAAACTCGAAAAAATTGCCACTATTCCCTTCAACGAGCTCACAACGACGATGGGCTTGATCTGGGAAGTGAAAAATGTTCCTACAAGCGGTGGCAGGATGCGCACTATTGCCACCATCTCTGATGAAACGGGCAAGCTGAATGTCTCATGGTTCAATCAATCCTATCTGCTCAAGCAGTTGAAGGCCGCTCAAGGCTCCTATCTCGTCGTGACCGGCGTCAAGCAGCGCTTTGGCAACAAAATCGAGTTCTCAGTGCGCAGCCATGAACTGCCCGAACAGGGCGACCTGGTAAACACGGGACGCCTGGTACCAACATACCCGCTGACCGAAGGTCTTCACGCCAAGGCGCTACGGCGCTTCACTAAATGGGTCGTTGATCGCTATGCAGCGATGATTCCCGATTACCTGCCAGCGTGGATACGCTCAGCGGGAAAACTTATGCCCTTGCCCGATGCCGTCTCACACATACACTACCCCGAAAATGAGGCTGCCCTGCTTAACGCCCGCCGCCGCCTGGCCTTCGACGAACTCTTTTTAATCCAACTCGGCATGCAGGAACGGCGCAGTCGCTGGCAGCGCGAAGCTCCTCAAGGAAACGCTTTCAACCTTGACCTCACCAAAATTTTCATTGATGCTCCTACTACCGCATCAATCGTAGAGCAGGAGAGAAACAGCGTCACAAGAGTAACAGGCACAGACCAGGAGGATACAGATAACCTTCTCAGCGCCACACTCTGGTCCCCAACCATCACCGACAAGCCATTTGAGGCAACCCTGCCATTTCATTTTACTGCTGCTCAAAAACGCGTCATCGGCGAGATTCTCGCCGACCTGGCACAGAGCAAGCCGATGTGCCGCCTCCTCCAGGGCGATGTCGGTGCCGGTAAAACGGCTGTAGCCGCCGCGGCCCTGCTGACTGCCGCTCTTAACGGCTATCAAGGGGCTATCATGGCCCCCACAGAACTGCTGGCGGAACAACATGCCCGCAGTATCAGTATCATGCTGGAGCCATTTGGTATCCATACCGTTCTCCTGACAGGCAGTCTAAAACAGCGCGAGCGGACAATGGGACGCGCGGCTATCGAGAGCGGCGAGGCGATGGTCGCTATCGGCACCCATGCCCTCATCCAGGAAGATGTGAGCTTTAAGCGGCTTGGGCTGGTTATCATCGATGAACAGCACCGCTTCGGTGTGGAACAGCGCGACACCCTACGCCAGAAAGGCTATCATCCCCATATGCTCGTCATGACTGCCACGCCTATTCCACGGACGCTGTCACTCACGTTGTATGGGGACCTGGATGTCTCAGTCATCGATCAGCTCCCTCCTGGCCGCCAGAAAATCATTACGCGCTGGCGCACTGGGGCGCGTCGCACAGAAGCCAATACCGTCATTGCGCACCAGGTCGCGGAAGGACACCAGGCCTTTATCATCTGCCCCTTAATCGAGGAGTCAGAGACGCTCGCCGTAAAAGCCGCCACCGTCGAGTTTGAGCGCTTGAGGCGCGAGGTCTTTCCCAATTTGCGCCTGGGCTTGCTGCATGGTGCGATGAAATCCGCCGAGAAGGACGCCGCCATGCGCCGCTTCCGCGATGGCGAACTCGACATCCTGGTGGCAACCTCGGTCATCGAAGTTGGTATTGACGTCTCCAACGCCACCGTCATGGTGATTGAAGATGCCGACCGTTTTGGCCTTTCACAACTTCACCAGTTTCGCGGGCGCGTTGGGCGCGGCAAAGATCAAGCCTTCTGCTATGTGCTCAGCGCCGATGCCAGCATTCAAGCCCAGGAACGTCTAACCGTCTTCCAATCGACCGATGATGGCTTCCGCCTCTCCGAGGAGGACCTGCGACTGCGCGGACCAGGCGATTTCATCGGCGTGCGCCAGAGTGGTATGCCAGAGCTGCGCATGGCCGACCTGAGTGATACACAACTCATAGAATTGTCGCGCTCCCTCGCCACAAAACTCTGGGAGAGCGACCCCTACCTGCGCAAAGCAGAGCACGCCGCGCTCAGAGAAAGAATGCGCCTCTTCTGGCAACAATTTATGCCGCATTGACAGAACTAAACTAAGGAGTTTGCTATGGAGATAGCGCGTACAAGCAGCTATTCGCCTCCTGTAGATCAGCTGCTAAACTATGGGGAGGCTCAGGTAGGGTCGCCGCAAAACTGGCCCAATTATCTGGAATTGGGGCTTGGACCAGAACAGATTCCCGACCTCATCCGCATGGCTATCGATGAAGAACTGAATTGGGCCGATTCGGAGAGCTTAGAAGTCTGGGCGCCAACCCATGCCTGGCGCGCGCTTGGACAGCTGCATGCCGAAGCAGCAATTGAGCCTCTCCTCTCACTATTCGAAACATTGAAAGATAACGATTGGGTGATGGAGGAATTGCCAGACGTCTTTGGCATGATCGGTCGCGCTGCCCTTCCAGCACTAGCGGCGTATATAGCTGACATCTCTTATGATGAATGGGCACGCATTAACGCGATTGCTGGCGTCGAAAAGATCGGGATCCGCTGGCCAGAAACCCGTTCAGAGTGTGTTGCGCTCCTTATGGAACAATTGGAGCTGTTTACCGAAAACGAGCCTGAGGTCAATGGCTTTCTCATTCTGTCCCTGGTAGAACTCCAGGCCAAAGAAGCAGCCCCGTTGATGGAAAGGGCGTTTGCGGCCAAACGCGTCGATCCCATTGCGATGGGACAGTGGGAGGATGTGCAAGTCGAGTTGGGTTTGAAATCGCCCGAAGAAGTCGAGCAGAAACGAGCCCAGAGGCTCCTTAAGCCGCTTTCTACCTCCACTGCGAACGAGATGACGTCCCCCAAAGTAAGTCGCAAAAACGAGACAGGGCATAGGAAAGCCAAAAGCAAGATGGCCAAACAGTCACGAAAGAAAAATCGCTAGCGGTAGAGGACTAAAGAGGGTTCAGCCTTCTTCCGCTTTCGCGTGTCGGTTATTAAGAAGAATGCTAGCGGCTAGCAGAACGATTTGAAGCAGTCGCCTTCCGTGACCGTGCTACCGAAGTCGCTCTGGGTTTTCTCCTGGCTGTCCTGGGCAGCGGCTCCATCGCTGCAAATGAATGTGCTTTGTGCTTAGCCGTGGTTCTACCAAAGCTGGACTGCTTTCCTGCTACACTTCTGCCATCCCTTGTTTTGCCGGAATATGGGCGTTCTAGTGAGGTAAAGCCTTCTGGCTGTTTTGCAGGTGTACGCGCTGGTATTCCGTTGGTAACACGCTCTATCTGGCGCCTTTTCATGTCAGGTGCCGTATGGCTGTCATGGGTTGGCCGTATACGGCCGCCGCGATCCTCAGGTGAGAACTGTTTGCGGCCACGTACCGTCCGCTGCTCGTCGTTCTGCTCGTACCCCTGTGTTATCGCAGCCGCTGGCCTCGCGAGCGGTCGTGCCACACTGGCTTCCTCGTTAATAGCGAGCCGCTTCAGTGCGACTGCCTGCCCTAAATTGCGCGCCATACGCCGCCATTTGGGTAAATCGGATGGCGCCAGCAGCGTAATTGCCTTGCCTTGTCGCCCCATTCTGCCTGTGCGGCCAATGCGGTGCGTAAACAGATCGCTTGATTCTGGGAGCTCGTAATTGATGACCTGATAGATCCCCGTAATGTCCAGCCCGCGTGCGGCTACATTTGTGGCAAGCAGCGTCTGCACCTGCCCGCGCCGGAACGCAGTCAGCACCTCTTCACGTGCTCGCTGGCTCTTGTTGCTATGGAGTGTTCCCACTGTAAACCCGAGGCTGCTGAGCTGTTTCCCTAACTTCTCGACCCCGTATTTTGTCCTGCCAAAGACAAGGCTGCTTTCTCCCTGTGTGGCATGCAAGAGAGTACAGAGAGCTGCCATTTTCTGTTCCTGGGGGACCTGGTACGCTATTTGTTCAGTTGTGTTTTGCACATCATTGGCTGCTGTAATGTCAACTTTCACCGGATTTTTGAGGAATTTTTTTTGTAGATTAGCAACCCAGTCCGGTATGGTCGCCGAAAAGAGCGCCATTTGGCGCGTGTCAGGCGTGGTTGTCAGTATCTCTTCGATGACTGGCGCGAAACCACTATCCAGCATCTGGTCTGCCTCATCCAGCACACACATCCGCAGCTGGCTCAACACGAGACTGCCGCGCTCGAGATGGTCCTTCACGCGCCCTGGTGTGCCGACGACAATCTGCGCTCCATACCGCAGCGCTGAGAGTTGGTTGCCATAGGGCCGTCCTCCTACCAGCAGTGCCGTCGTAAGCCGTCGGCTGGTTGCTAGCTTGACTAGCACAGCATGTACCTGGACAGCTAGCTCGCGTGTTGGCACGAGTACCAGCGCCTGTACGATACGTTTGTCCCTGGCTACTCTTTCCACCAGGGGAACACCATAGGCAAGCGTTTTGCCTGAACCGGTGGCTGATTGCCCCACCAGGTCATGCCCGGCGAGCAGTGCAGGAATGGCCTCCGCCTGAATAGGCGTAGGCTCTGTAATCTCCATGGTTGCCAACACCGCGAGCGTCGCGGGTTGCAAAGGGAAGTCATTAAAAGATGGCAAGAAAAAATCCTTTCGGCCAATATGCCCCTTGTGGGCACGGAAAAGCTCCCTCGAGGCACAGTGCCAACAGGGAGTACCAGGAGCAGGCCGTAGGATACGGAAGCAATGCTGCCAGCTGATATCAGGTACGAACTTGCGTGCAGGGAGAGAGTAGTCTACAGAGGATTGCTCAGAACTCTTTAGCGTCTTTATCGGGGAACAGGGGATGCGAGCCGCCTGCTCCATGCCATGCAAACAGTTATAACCATTGCAGTATACCTTCTCGGGAGCTAATCGTCAAGCCAAACTCAAAAATCAAAATCAAATGGCCTCCCTGTTGTAAAATACAAATATCAACAACAAATTTTTTTGGAGGATCAATGAAAGTAATCACAATCGCAGTCATGGTACTGCGCCTCGGCGTACTCGTAGCACTCGTCATGGGCATCCTATTCTGGACAGGCAATGTCCAGAATCTCATCCCCATCCATATGCTCATAGGTATCCTGGTCGTCCTTTGCCTCTGGGTCATTGGCTTAGTGCAAGGCTTCATCAAAGGCGCCAGTTTTGGCCTGGCACTAGCCTCCTTCATTCTAGGTCTGGCTCTTGCCATCGTCGGCCTATACCAGACTCGCTGGCTCCCCGGTCCCTCGCACTGGATCATTCAAGTGGTTCACCTGCTCCTGGGCCTTTCAGCCATCGGGCTAGGTGAAATGATTTACGCCCGCACAAAGAGACACCTGAAAAGCTCAATCGCAGCCTAAATCCCGCCCAGAAACCAGCTTGTGCGTAATAGGTAGTATAGTAGTATAGGGATGACCCTTGCGGTCATCCTTGAGGTGGGGTGGTGTCTGGTCTGGCACTCACCCTGGATGTGTATTGGTTGACCGCCGAGTTCAACCTAAACCCCCGCTATAACCTATTGCCGATTAGCCATTCATATGGTTTAATGAGGTCAGATTTCCAATTTTTGTTATCTCATTCATGTACACTGTAATGCATTGAAGGGGAAAGAGCGTGAGCAATGAGGAAAAGCAGAGACGGATTGCTGTGTATCCAGGTAGCTTTGATCCACTTACACATGGTCATCTCGATATTGCACGGCGAGCAGCACAGCACTTCGATACGCTGATAGTCGCCATCTATGCCTTCCCAGATAAAAACTTGCTCTTTTCGGTAGATGAGCGCGTGTCACTCTGCCAAGAAGTCATTGCCGCTGAAGGAATGCACAATGTCCGTGTCGAGAAATTCGCCACACTCCTGGTAGATTATGTTCGTTTCGTGGGAGGACATGCCATCATCAAGGGCCTACGCTCGCCCAAGGACTTTGAAGCTGAATTTCAGCAGGGAATGATGAATCACAAGCTCGCTCCTGAGATTGAGACTTTTTGCTTATTGACCAATCTGGAACAACTCTTTATAAGCTCATCAATATTGAAAGAGGTTGCGCGCCTGGGTGGAGACGTCACCGACATGCTCCCCGCTGTCGTCATGAAAGCTCTACAACATAAACTACGTCCGTAACGCACTCGCAGCGCAAGCCATCTTACCTAAAACAATATCGCTGAATTTCAGCGGTATTATGGCAAAATTAGCGAGGATGGGTTCGCGTAGCGTAGTAGCGCTCATTCAATAGACTATAGCAGGTACAAGTACATCAGGTACATTAGGCATAGCAGGGAACGGAGGGAAAACCATGGATATACTCTATTTAGTAGATCGCCTGGAGAATCTCATTGCTAACAGCCGCAGGATGCCCGTGGTCAACCAGATCATGATCAAAGAGGGAGATATCCTCAACATCGTTGATCAGATGCGTACCTCCATTCCTGATGAAATCAAACAGGCGCGCCGCGTCATTCAGGAGAAAGAGCGCATTCTCGCACAGGCGCAGGCAGACGCCTCCACCCTCTTGACACGTGCGAGAGAAGAGACCGAAAGAGCTATGAACAGGGAAGGCCTGCTGCGTGCCGCGGAAGCGCGCTCGCAAGAACTTGTACGGCAGGCTGAAGAGCAAGCACGCGCGGTAATTGCGAAGGCTGAAGCGCATGGTGAACAGCTCAAAACCGATGCAGATAACTATGTCGGGGAAACACTGCTTAATCTCAAAGATCACCTCTCCAGCATCGAAATGGATGTGAGCCGTACCATTCTTAGTATCGAGAGAGGTCTCGATAGTCTAGAGATGGCGGAGCAAGGGAAGGAGAATAGAGCAGAAGGGACGGAAGTAGAAGAACCATACGAGAACTTCCCAGAGGAAACCGACAGTATCAACGATTCCGGCGCTCTGCCCGAACCCATTCGTCCCGTTCCTCGCCGCGCATCTCTTGCAAATGATACGCAGGGAGGACCATTCTTCTAGCACCTCCTTTTTGCAGCGTAGAGGCGAGCTCCGCGTTAAAATGTACGGGCTGGGCTTGCCCCTGCCCTGCGCGCTCCTGCCTGCTGCGGAGGCTGAAGTTCGCGCCTATAGGCCTTGCTCCCGCCCTGGCCATCCATCCTGCAGGGCTTGACACTCTCGTAATGCTTGTCTATAATAAACGAGCACCACAGAGAAGCACAGTATCTATGATCAAGGTTGTGCCAAAGCTATTTTATCTACCAACTTTATGTTACTTTCACTGGGAAAGGAAATAGACACTATGCTGTATAATGTGGCGCAGCTTATGAAGGCCTCGGTCGGAGCAACTCTTGAGTATCCTATTCATGAAGAAGGTGTTCAGCTCGATAAAGATCTCAAAATAGTTGGCCCACTTGACGGTCATGTGCGCATTCGTCGCACTAACCAGGGGCTGCTCATTGATGGTTGGGTGGATTTGGTACTAGAACTTTCATGTACCCGTTGTTTGACGCCGTTCGAGCAACCGTTGCATGTTCCCTTTATGGAACAATTTTATCCGACAGTTGACGTGGTAACTGGTATAGCACTGCCTCCTATAAATGAGGAAGATATCTTCCCCATCGACGATCACCATATAGTTGATTTGACCGAGGCAGTACGACAAAATGTACTGATTGCAATTCCGATGGTGACTCTGTGCCGGGAAGATTGCGCAGGACTTTGTTCACAATGTGGACACGATCTCAACCTTGGACCTTGCGATTGCAAGCCAGAAGTTGACACACGCTTTAGCGTACTTGAAAAGTTATTACAAAATGGCTCAGAGTCATCATCACACAAGTAGACCTGCCTGATCTTCTTTCAGGAGAGTATACTGGTGGAAGAGGAGGGAATATTCTATGGGAGCATTACCAAAACAACGAACTTCACATGCCCGCCAGGGTAAGCGACGAGCACACCAGGCGCTGGAATTGCCACAATTGGTTGCCTGTTCGCAATGCAAAAAACCCCGGCTCTCACATCACGCCTGCCCCAACTGCGGTATGTATCGCGGTCGCCAGGTGTTTCTGCCTCGCACAAAGAAAAGCTAGATGATCAGTAGAGGGGCAGCAACGAATATCATTTCACCTGCTGTTCCCTCATACTTCATAAAGAGTGAAGTGCGATGACGACACAAGCCGCCTTTCTTTTGCCAGGACAAGGTAGCCAGTCTGTAGGTATGGGTGCAGATGTTTTTACGACATCTCTTGCCGCGCGGCAGGTCTTCAAGACGGCGGATGAAGCGTTAGGGTTCTCGCTCAGCTCACTCTGTTTTCACGGCCCTGAAGATGCCCTGCGCGACACGATTAATGCCCAACCCGCAATTGTGACTGTAAGCCTTGCCCTTTTAGCTGCATTTCAAGAAGCCCTCTCCCCACACAAATCTTCCTGGTCTTATCCCCTTGCGCCTAGCTTTACCGCGGGACATAGCGTTGGTGAGATTACAGCCCTGGTAGTTTCTGGTGCCCTTGATCTCAAAAATGCCGCGCTCCTGGTTCGTGAACGGGGTCGCTTCATGCATCACGAGGGATTAGTCTGTCCTGGAGGAATGGCGGCCATCATTGGCATGGATGCGGAACCACTGCAAGCGATTTGCGCAGAAGCCACAACGCAGGCTCTGGCTCATTACGCCCAGGATGATGGCGGCAAGACGGCACATCCAGGATGGGGGAAGGTTATCATAGCCAACTTCAATGCCCCCGGACAGATCGTTATCTCTGGCGAACAATACGCTTTAAACGTTGCAATGGATTTGGCTAAAGCGCGTGGCGCAAAACGAGTCATTCCGCTCTCCGTAAGTGGAGCCTTTCATTCTCCTGTGATGGAACCAGCCACCCGAGAACTGGCGCAGACAATTCAAGCTACACAGGTACAGGACGCAACTATTCCGCTCATTAGCAATATTCATGCTGCCCCGCTCACTGAGGCGCAGGCAATACGTGAGGAACTTACCCAACAAATAGCATCTTCCGTTCAGTGGATCCGCACGATTGAATACATGGCCAATGCTGGAGTTACCGTCTTTATTGAAATTGGACCGGGCCAGGCTCTAACCGGTATGGTCAAACGGATTATAAAGGGCGCCACTATCGTTACTATTAGTAACGCAGCAGACATCGAAAAAGCGGTGACTACAATGCGTGAAATGAACCTTGTACATGAGATATAATACAGGTAATATACCTTGCATAATCAATTTGTGTAAGACCTTTTGCGGCATTCGTGAAAACCTGTTGCTACCCATAAGTAAACCAATTTAGATAGTGTACTTGACACAGACCCGAAAAGCGCATATCTTTGCATTAAGGCGTACAACGTACAGTGGCGATATCACCAATCAGTCTTTCAGCATACATTGAGTTGAGTGACTGAAGTTTACTCAGAAGGAGAATACCTCAATGGTAACTGCATCGCCAGGGGTTGTACGTGTTGCACGTCAGGTGCTTTCAACCATCGTGACTAACACGGCACTGCAAATTCCTGGTGTCATTCGCATGGCCCAGGTGAGTGATCAATGGTCTCGCCTTCTTGGCCGTGAAGTCCCCAAACAAGGTGTAACCTTGACTATTAAGGACAACACTGTTACTGCCGACCTTTACATTGTCGTAGCAAATAATGCCAACATAGTCAATGTTGGCTCCGCTGTTCAAGATGAGGTTGCCGCTTCACTTGAACACATGGTTGGCATGCACGTACGCGAAGTCAACGTCTACATTCAGGATGTCGCCTAGAACACCTGGAATGTCCAGGTGTAGAAACACATTGCTCTAAAAAAGCAAAACTTGCACACAAACAACATAGTTAGCACCTATTCGAGGATACCATGCCTATAGGAATACGCAGGCAAGCACGAATGATAGCCCTGCAAACGCTCTACGAATACGATACCGCCCAACATACACCCGCAGAGGTATTGCAGCGTCATGTCGAAGATCGCCATCTGCAACCAAAGGTGGCTGAGTATGCCGGCGAATTAGTTATAGGTGTCTGCAAGCATCTTGCTGATATCGATGCGCATATTCAGAGTGCTGCACGGGAATGGCCATTGCAGCAAATGGCCCGAATTGACAAAAATATCCTTAGACTTGCAATCTACGAGATTCTGTTTAATAATACGGTACCAGCTAAGGCAGCCATTAACGAAGCAGTGGAACTCGCCAAACAATTTGGCAGCGACACCTCCAGCCGATTTATCAATGGCGTCCTCGGCACAATATTTAATCGGGCACAGCAACAGCCCACCCCAATAGCGGAAAGCGAGGTGAAATAATGACAAATGTCTCTGAACGCCTCAAAAAGATCGTCGTCGACCAACTTGGTGTTGACGAAATTGAGGTTGTTCCCAATGCGTCTTTTGTTGAGGATCTGAATGCCGACTCACTAGATCTGGTTGAACTTATCATGTCTTTGGAAGAAGAGTTCAAACTTCAAATTTCAGACGAGGATGCAGAGAAGATCACGACGGTCCAGGAGGCCGAAGACTACATAGAAGAACACTTGCGGTAATTTGAAAATTGGATGATTGGATATCATGCTTTGCGAAATATGTTGTCCAATCATCCAATTTTCTTTTTTCTGGCGATTTGATGTCACATTTCCCCTTTCTCATGCATCTTCATTATTGTAACGCGTATCTGAAACGCGAAAAAGAGTGTTGTAGTGGATATGTTACCTGCTGACCAGGCGGTAGAAGAGCTCATCCAGAAATATGGGAGATTGGTCTTTCATACCATCTATGGCATGATCGGCGATTGGGAAGAAAGCCAGGACCTCACACAGGATACTTTTCTCCAGGCATTGAAAGCTATCGATGCCGCTCGTTCCACGAGTGGTAGCCAGTTTCGTGAAAAAGCCTGGTTAATGCGGATTGCACTCAATACTGTGCGGATGCAGCGTCGACGGCGCGGGCTTTTCCGCTTTATACCTTTCTCACATATGCAGAAAGGCAAAGAAACGGCGCAGAAAGCCTACGACACAGAAACAGATACGTTCAACGAGCAAGCAGCACCAGTACAGCCATTAGGCTATGGAGCGGTAGGTGGTGACGATCCAGCGGACATGATTGCGGAGCGCGATGCTGTGCAACGTACCCTGGCACAACTGCCAGGAACTCTGCGCGAGTGCCTGCTCCTTTCGGTCATCGGCAATTTCTCAACCAGCGAAATTGCCCGGATGCTCGAGTTGCAAGAAGCCGCTGTTCGCCAACGTCTTGTGCGCGCACGGAAACAATTTCAACAGTTGTATGCGCTGGAAAATGGTGAACAGCTCACGAACAATGGCACACCTGCCACAAGTACAGGTATGATGAGGCAGGCTGGCAGTGAACAAAATCACGAGGGACGGGTCGAGAGTCGATTATCGCATGAAGAAAATCTACTTGATGCTCCCCCCTCACTTTCTCGGAGAAGTCATGGAGAGCAACTCTATCGAAACTCTGTTACTGCGCCACTATGGTAATACAGTTCCTACGCCTATAGGACTGGAGGAGAAGATATCTGCCTCCATTCGCCACGAGGCTAAAGAAGCGCGCACGTTACAGGTGGCTGCGACCCGGCTGCAACAAAAGCGTGTCAGTCGACGCCATGCCGTTCGCTTAGTAGTTAAAGGTGCAGGTAACACGGGCATGGGCCTGCTGTGTTTCGGATTGGAAGGTTTGCAGATGCTTGAAACTGCTTTTGTCAGTCAAGATAACTCTCAAGCAGTTTTGCCATGATTTGGGCTGGTACCTTGGAGGAATGTCACGACGCCTTTCGTGGGTCTCAGGTCAGATTAGCGCCAGCATCATCCATTAGCGAAGATTGAACGTAGTATTGAGCAGTATCGGTAATTTCCATACGCAAAGAATACACGCAAGTTAAGTTAGTCACGCACGTTAAGAAAGGAATCCCAAAATGTTTGGACTTCATATGCCAGAGTTGATTATCATCCTCGTCGTTGCCCTGCTCATATTCGGACCTAAAAAGTTGCCGGAGATGGGTTCATCCATTGGTAAGAGCATCAAAGAATTCAGGAAAGGCATGAACGAGATATCACATCCCAAAGAAGAAAAGGACGATGAAATCAAAGTTCCTAATGTCGAAGTACAGCAGCGCGAACTAGCCAGCAAAAGTGTCAATACCGAATTTCAGAATCTGTCGGCTAAACCGATCCAGAGTGAAGTTAGCTACAGTGAAGCCAGCCGTCCAGAGATTAGTCGTGAGTAGTGTTGACTATATATACCTGCTTGGAGTAGAAATATGGCAACAAACGATGTAGAAAAGCAGGATCCTCTGGAATCGATGTATACTCCTAATAACGTAGAGGATGACGAGGAGGAAGATGGCGTATCTTTCATGTCATGGGTTGATCACCTGGAAGAGCTGCGCTGGCGTATCTTTAAATCGATAATCGCTATCGCTGTTGGGTCCGTTGTGGCCTTTATCTTTCGAGAACAAATCCTCTACATTTTAGAGCTGCCTTTACCGAAATCGTTGAACCCAATAACGCATGGTAAACCGGTCGTGACGGGAATAACCGAAGGCTTTACCGTCTTTCTTTTGATCTCTGTCGCAGTCGGCTTTATCCTGGCTCTTCCCGTGGTACTTTACCAGACATGGGCCTTCATATCCCCAGGATTGCTAGTCAAAGAGAAGAAATACGCTGCACCCTTCATCTTCGCCGGGCTGATCCTCTTCTCGATTGGGATTACGGTTGCCTACTTTGTATTACAGTATCCGGTGCAGTGGTTGATAACGTTTGCCTCGGATAGCTTTGCGGCATTGATCTCGGCTGGCAGTTACTTTACTTTTGTGGCATTTTTCATGCTCGCCTTTGGCATTGTCTTTGAAATTCCGCTGGTACTAACGTTTCTGGCCCAGGTCGACCTGATCACTTCGCAAACCCTGAGAAAGAAACGTACAGTCGCTCATATAAGCATGTGGATAGCATCGACATTCATCACGCCAGGAGCAGACATTTACAGCCCCATCTTTCTGGGTGTATCGATGTCCTTCCTGTACGAACTGTCGATCATCTTCATCAGAATAACCAAGAAGTAAGGTTTTCAAGAACGGGAAGCCATGATCGCTAAAGGCTCATGGCTTCCCGTTTGTTTCTGCCATAGCGTCGGAGAATCTTCGCGTTTGTGCAGGACTATTCTCAAGAATGAAGCATCTCGCTCGTGGACACCTCTGGCTTTCCCTCCGCCGTTATATACCCAGTATCTGATTCTCCTCCATGCTCAAATTCTTTTTTCCGGCCTCGGCTAAATTTCCCCCATAAGAGAAGAGAAGCTAGCAAATAACTGAGCGCTCCACCAATAAATACAGCTGGATAGCCAAAATGTGTAATGATCACTCCCCCAATTGGGGCCATCAAGGCCCAGGGAACGAGAAAGGCTGCCTGGTAGCCGCTATTCGCAACACCACGGTATTGTTCCGCAACGGCCTCTATCGAGTAAACTTGTAGCACTCCTGAAGACATGTCCATCAGCCCCTGCCGGAATATGTAGAGCGTTGCAGCTATCGGCAGCAGAGGAATCAATCCAATCATGACCAGGAGCGGAATACTTGACACCTGTGTAACAACAACTGAGTTGACTTTACCTACGCGCCTTGCTAACCACGGCGCCGTCAATGTGAGCAGGGCAGTGACGGCAGTAGCCCCCCCACTCAACAAGCCAAATAGGGCGGGAGGAGCCTTCAAGCCTTGCACGAAATAAATATTGAAATAGGGAATGAACAGCCCGGCTCCTGCCCCAATCATTACCTGTACCAGGATGAGAAAAAAAATTGGACTCACCACTATTGACCGGGTCGATAAGAGGAGATTGGTATCAAATCTTGGCAGGGTGAGACCCGAGTTGGGAAGGGTGGAATGCCTCTTTTGCTTCAACATACATAAGGGAATGAGGCTGGGAAGTGCGATTGCGCCAGCAAAAAGCAGAGATAGCTGATAGGAGCGAGGGTCTGGTTGATTTGCCAGTAGTAGACGTAACCATGGAGGCAATGGAGCCATTAACCAGGAAATGCTGTGAAACCATTCTGGTAACATGCCACCAATGATATTGCCCACTACAATCGTCACTAATCCCAGCGCGATATTCAGGCTAAACAGATGTGAACGCTCGCCAGATGTACTATTCATCGAGAGAAATGGAGCATTCACGACAATTGTACATGCCGCACCAATACCAGCGACAAAAGCACTTACCAGCAAGGGGAGAGGCTGACGAAAGAGTATTTGTCCTACACCCGCGAAACCAATTAGCAAATTTGACCAGATCAGGACAGTCTTTCCACCAAATCGATCTATACATATACCTGCTGGAAAGATGGCTACACCAGCCCCTATCGTTCCTACAAACAGCACCACACCAATGAAATCGGCGCCATAACCTAACGAAAACAGATAAAGGTTGTAGAGAACCAGGAGAATGCCCGTTGTAACACCGCTCAGCGCATTGTTAATGAGGTACAGACGGGCATTTCGTTGGAAATGCCCGAACTGCTTTATGTAGTTAAGGAGTAGCCGCATTTTCAGCGCCTTGGGGAGAAGATACTACTACCTTGACGGGGGGCATCTTTGAGTTGAGATGCCGTTATACTGCCAGCATATCCGTCACCAGGTCCCATAGGTGTATCAACAGGAGCCTTCTCTTCTAACAATATACGGTAGCCAGGACTTCTAAAGCCAACGCCCTCTTGTTCAAGCTGCGATTGTGGTTGATGCGTCAAACCAGGCAAAAAGAAAGCTTTCAGTATACCCTTCGCCATCATTGTACGAGCATGAAACTCAACAACCGCATTGGCCACGCGCTCGCTCCCTTGATCAACCTTCGTTTCAACTTTACGAGTAGAAGCAGGTATTTCCGCTGCTGTCCGAATGATCTTATTCTCACCGTCCCCTGCCTCTGGCAGCGTACCATTGATAGCGGATTGCGTGGTCTTGTTGACACTATCAACCGTTGGCCGTATTTTCTTGATAAAGGGGACCTTCTCTCGCACCCAGGTCATCCCTATAAGCAAAACAAGGGCGAGTACTAATCCAATCAAGATAAGCACGAACAAGTAGATGAGCAGAATCAAGGCCGAGATTTGCCCCAAAACGGACAAGGGATCACTGGCCAGGAAGATATACATGCTAATCTCCTCCTCTTGCACTGGCCTGCATCGCCTCCAACTGCTGCTTGCGACGCTCTTCAGCCCGGCTTCGCGTTTGACCTTTGCCTAAAAATACACGGAACATGTGCTGACCGGCGAGTATTGCCGAAGCCGTGCGTATAGTGGGTCCTAGCGCAAACTCACTCGTCAATTGAGCAGTGCTGCTAATCGTCGTGGCAGTCTGACCAGCCGTCTTCGCCGTATCTTTGACGTAATCAACAGTCTGATTTACTGATGATAACAGGGGCTTCATTTCATCCCGTACAGTCGTAATTGTCTGGATGAGCAGAAACACCGAGTAGATAAGGAAGACGGTTGCTGCAATGGTAAAGGCAGCAAGGATGATCAGAAAAATGTAAAGTACATCAAGCAATACGTTGAATATTGCAGCGAGAATAAAACCGATAATGAGCACTATCAGAACAATAGCTCCAATAATACTGGCAAGCCGCAATGCGCGTTTCATTGCACACCTCTCAAAAAGTTTTTTTGAACTGCTATGTCTTGATTATAGCTCACAGACAAGCCTGCTAGCTACAATATTACCACAGACTAAACAAATAACAGGACATTTCATTCTATAACACGTATTGAAGCCGCTCATAGACTACAATACACCTCCTCTTACTTTCAGAAATATCCCTCACTACTCTATGAGACCTTAGAAAGCTGAACACTTACTGAAAAACATCTGAGAGTTTTTATTGTTCACTTGTGCTTAGAGAGAGTTACAGGTATGTTCAATACAGGCAGTAGTCTAGCCTTCATTTAGAGCGGTTCTTAACTCTATCATCATTCAAGGAGGAATATATGTTGCATTTGATCGCAATGAGTACAGTACTGGCTGATGGCGTCACCATCAAAATTGGTAATAACGTTTGGACATTTGGATTGAACTTCATCATTTACCTGATTGTAGCAGCTATCGTCGGGCTAGTAGCTGAAGCACTCGTGGGTTGGCGGTTACCATTTGGCTTCATTGGCGCAATTATCGCTGCTATTGTCGGAATCTGGCTGATGACCCAGGTTATTATCATTACCGGAATTGGCGATATCTATGTCTTTGGTGTTCCCATTATCAGGGCATTGATCGGCGCGCTCATCTTCGTCGCCCTATGGCACCTCATCACATACAGTTTATGGCACCGCCGTGGTCGTCGCAGCTACCGCCGGGCATAGTGTAAGAGACAATTCTGGTAGTAGGTAGTGTTTCAGTTTGAACATGCATTGACCTTCAAAGTGATATAGTATAAACAGTACTTTGGGGGTCTTTTTTCATGATAACTTTCACCGTCAGCGCATTCGTGACATTTCTGACAATCATCGATCCTGTTGGACTCGCACCAATCATTATTGGCCTTACCGCTCATCTCAATGATATACAGCGCAACACTATCATTACGCGCGCAATAGTCATCAGCTAAAATAGTTACAAAGTTGCTACATTCTCCCATCAGATACGTAATACCTAGTAGTGAATAAGAAGAAGAGTGACGAGCGAAGGTGGATGGAATTTCCATCGATGATAGACTCCTTTGAGGTTATGGAGTGGATAAAATTTATACTGAACATGATACAGCCTCTCGAACATTACGTTCACAGGTCAGCTATCAGACTGCACTGAGTCACTATAGAAGTCTACGTGGGCTTTCACGAATCTCCTGGGTTACGTGGGGAATTGTTATTGGCACCATCATAGTCTGGTGTGTTACGGCGTACCAGTTTGCCCTTGCAACGGGCGCCCATAACTTGCCTAACATCATCGCAGCCGTGATGAATAATGCCATCAACATTCAGGACAAGGATAATGACGCCCTTTCCAATGTCCTGATTGCGTACGGTGCAAAGGATAATAGCTTAATCATGCAGGGGCAATATTGGCGTTTTGTAACACCAGTATTTCTGCATGCAAATGTACTACATGTCACGCTGAACATGCTCAACCTGGTAGTGTTAGGTGTCTTTCTGGAGCGACTGGTGGGACACATACGCTTCCTGCTCATCTATCTCATTACAGGTGTCGTTAGCATTATCGCTAGTTTCTACTTTATGCCGCAAGAAATTAGCGTTGGAGCTTCTGGCGCTATCTTTGGTCTGGTAGGAGCTTATAGCATTTTTGTGTTGATACACCGAAGAGCGTTTCGCAAGGGCGGAGTTCCGGCGCTCATCTGGCTCATCTTTGTCATTGTTGGCAATCTAAGCATAGGATTTTTTGTTCCCAATGTCGATAATTATGCTCATGTAGGTGGTTTACTCAGCGGTTGCCTACTCGGCTGGTGGTTCACCCCACTTTTTACCCTGGCTCCAGACAACGCGTTAGTTGATAAGCATGGCCTTTCCCGCCGCTGGCCCTTGGCCCTATTGACGATAGCAGGTACACTTATACTTGCAATCATCGCTCGTTCTTTCATTGGAGGATAATTTTTTGGAAGCACAAACAGATATTCAGACGTATATGGAGCGTGGAAAACAGGCTCTAGCAGAGGGTCAGGGGCGCGAAGCAGCTATCGCCTATGCGCAGGCAGCACAACTTGAACCGGATAACCCGATGGTACACCTGGGACTGGCAGAGGCAAACCTCGCGCTTGGTTCGTATGGTGTCGTTTACATGGCCTGCCGCAAAGTACAGGAGCTACAACCAGGGGGAGGGGTTGAAAGCACCCTGGCACAAGCACTGCTTAATTTGCTTGATCGCCGTTATGATCGCGCTCTCCAGGATGTTGATACTGCAATTAGCCAGGAACCAGGCTCGGGGTATGTTCATGCCCTACGAGCCTATCTGCTGCGCGCTACCAAACAGGACTATGACGCCGGGTTAGCGCGCGCGCGCGCTGCTCGTCTCTCTCATGGACAGCACTTCGATAATTGTTTCCCACCTCTTGAACCAGTCTCTACGCCAGGTTATGGCGCGGTGCCTACGCCTGTCGATGATTCCCCAAGTTCATCTGGGGAAAATGGGGCTGCACAACGAGAGGCAATACCTCCCTGGTCGCGCCCTAACACCATGCAGCGACAGGTTATTCGTACCCGCTTCGCACTCAGCCAGAATCCACGCTTTGTGACCAATATTATCATCGCTATCAATGCGATCGTGTTTATCATTCTGTGCCTGTTGAACAGAACTATCAGTTTCGATCAGACCATTCAAGGGATCACTGCCATTGTTAATGCGGGGGCACAGGTCAATATCCTCGTCCAACAGGGACAGGTTTGGCGCATCTTCACCGCAATGTTCCTGCACTTTAGCATTTTACATATTGGGCTGAACATGCTTTCTCTGTTCTTCATAGGCACAGCAATCGAGGTCTTCTTTGGGAAATGGCGCTACCTGGTCATTTACCTGGGAGCTGGTATCCTTGGCGGTATCTTCACCTACTTCTTAGACCCATCAAGCACTGTAGCAAATGCCGGCGCCTCTGGAGCCATCTTTGGTGTCTTTGGCGCGCTCGGCGTCTTTTACTTTATGAACCGCCAGAACATGGGTGCCTTTGGACGAGGAGCTATCACCAACTGGCTCTTCTGGTTGGGATTGAATCTCTTCTTTGGTTTCTCCAGCGCGAACATTGGTATATGGGATCACATCGCGGGCCTCGTTGCTGGTATGCTCATTGCACTCCTACTCATTCCGAGGTCAAAACGCAGGCAGTTCTAAGCTTAAGCTTAAGCTTCAGGGAAAAGGGCGCATCGCAAAGATGCGTCCTTTTCTGTAAATCACCGCATCCGCACCCAATCTGGATAAGAATGGCAACAATGTGTTCCCAGCGTTGGACTCTATCACGCTGAGCGCTGGCAAAGCGGTCCTCACCCCTGTATTGATGGGCAACGCCAGCGCTGTCGATCTGACTACGAACAATTCCAAGGTTACCCTCAACGAGGTAGATCCCGACTCCCTTTCGGTGGACAATCAAGGTAACCTGGTGCTGGTGAATCAGGGAGGCAATGAACTCGTTTTCTTAAGCAATCCTGGCACACCTCAACAAAAGGTCAGTCGCATTCCGGTTGGCACACAGCTCGACGATACTGTATGGCCCTCTTCATCAAAAGGGCGCTTACTGGTTGTCGATGGAAGCGCGAATAGCACATTCTGGCTTAGTACCGCTCATTTCGCGACTGATGCCATCTATACCCAGACCCCAGATGACTCGGGTGTTGTGGGTATGGTTGGAGTCGTTGATCCCAGTACAGGTTTCATCACGCCTATCGCAATCGGTTTCAGCAAAGCGACTGGCATGATCTTCGTACCTGACAGTCAGAGCTAATTTACCAACGAAATAGAAAGCGCATGGGTATCTCTAAGGTTCCCATGCGTTTTATGTTTCACCCCTCTCTACAAGTTCGGTGACAATCTTCCCGGATAGCATCACGAGGGGCACGCCACCGCCAGGATGGGTGCTACCGCCAACGAAATAGAGGTGGCGAATCTCTCTGGCGCGGTTGCCGGGACGCGTGAAGGGAGCCGTGCGCGAATTTGATGACAGGCCATAGATGGAACCACGGTTGGCACCATACTTCTGCCAGAAGTCCTCTGGCGTCAGCATAACTTCGCAAACAATGTGCTCGCGCAAATCTTCCAGACCAGCCCGCGGATAACGAGCCAGCACAGCCAGAACGCGCTCACGGTAAGCCGCGGCATCTCTTTGCCAATCGCTCCGAGCGGTCAAATACGGCGCGTTGACCAGCACAAACAGATTCTCGTGTCCCTCTGGCGCCTGAGTTGCATCACTGCGGCTGGTGGCACAGATGTAGACGGTGGGATTACCTGGTGGAACATGGTGCCCAAAAAGGTCAGCGAACTCGGCCCGGTAATCATCTGAGAAGAAGATGTTGTGGTGGGATAGCTGCGGATAGCGTTTATTGACCCCCAGCATCAGCACAAAACCTGAGCACGATGGCTCAAGTCGCTCAAGCCGGCGCACAAAACGCTCATTGCGTATAGCTGGAGAGAGTAGTTCGCGATGGGTCGTCACGACATCACTATTCGCAATCACTACGTCGGCCCGCAACACTCGCCCATCCGCCAACACGACGCCCTGCGCCTCACTACGCTCTACCAGGATACGCCGGACATCACAATTCGTCGTGATAGATACTCCCAATTCCCGTGCCAGCTTTTCCAAAGCCAGCGCCAGGGTGTAAATACCCCCCTTGATATACCAGCCGCCAGAGATCAACTCGACGTAAGGAATGATACTATAGACAGAGGCCACCTGGTAAGGCGAAGAGCCGTTGTAGGTAGCATAACGATTGAATAGCTGTTGAAGATGTTTATCCGTAAAGAAGGTTCTTACCAGATGATCAAGGGTCGAGGGAGAGAGAGCAGCTAACACGGCTTGTAGGCGCGAGAGTACGCTTGAAGGATTGTCTCCCAGTTGTACCTCTTCTGTTGCCGCTGCAGGATGGCCTCTCATCACATAACGCACAAACGTTCCCATCACGTCGAGCGGGCTACCGAGGCTGTGGTAGAGGAAAGGATCGGCGGCGGCCTGATAGATGTTTGCGGCGTAAGCAATGAAGCGCTGCAAAGCATCTCCATCAGCCGGACAGAGTTGGGCAAATTCCTGCACCAGTCGCTGCTGATCGCTCCAGGCATTCAAGATGAGACCATCGCGATAGAAATAGCGGCAGGTTATAGCTAGCGGCACCAGTTCAAGATAATCATCGAGGCGGCGCTGAGCGGATTGAAAAAGCTCGCGAAAAACGTCAGGCATGGTAATAAGTGAGGGGCCAGTATCGAAGGAAAAACCCTCTAGCAAGACCTGGTTTAGTTTCCCTCCGACCCGAGGCTGGCGCTCCAGGATGTGTACGTGGTGGCCCCTGGCCGCAAGGCGGATAGCCGCGGAGAGACCGCCAATTCCTGCGCCTACGATGATGATGTTTTTGGTTGTGTGGTGAGACATGGTGTTCCCTCGCTATAATTGTGTTATAGTTGATGCTACCACAGAGCCAGATGGGTATAGAAACAAAGCCGTATTTGTTTTAAAGAGAGAGTTCCATGATTCCCGCCCGCAAATTTCCGCTCGGAGAGCGCCTGGTCTGGCAACTGATAGACAGGTCACTGCGCAAATACTTCGACTGTGTGTACTTTCGCATGCGTGGAGAGTACACCGATGAACAGCGCGCCACGCTGCCTATGATCATCTGTGCCAACCACTTTAGCTGGTGGGATGGCTATGTGGTGGCTCTTGTCCAGCGACTCATCAAGGTCGATGCCTACCTGATGATGGAGGAGAAACAACTGCGCCGCTACTTCTTCTTCGCCTGGGCAGGCTGTTTCTCCGTTGATCGCCAGAATCCTCGTTCTGCCCTACAATCGCTCAAGTACGCGGCCAAACTGCTCAAAGAGCGGCCAGGACGCATGGTCTGTCTCTTTCCGCAAGGTGAAATATTCCCCAATGATCGCCGCCCACTCGTCTTTTATAATGGCGCGACCTACCTGGCTCGTTTGATAAATCCTGTGCTCTATTATCCAATGGCAATCCGCATTGAATACCTGGCGGAGCAGCGACCAGCACTCTTCATCAGTCTGGGTGAGCCGATTTTGATCAATACAGAGCAGACACAAGAGCGGGACTTCTTGCAATCATGCACTAAACGTCTGGAAGAATCTTTGACTGCCGAACTTGACCAGCTGCGCGCTGAAGTGCTCACGGGCGATTACAGTGAATTTAAGACGGTGATCCAGGGAAAAGCGTCGACCAACCGGATCTTTGATACGCTGCTCTTCAGAAAGCAGATTGACAGGCAATGATGATACAGTTCGTAGTGACAGGTTACTGGATGTTCCTCTTCACTTTCTTGCTCGCTCATTCGCTCATAGTAGCGCTGAATTTCCTTTCTTTTTTTCAATTGCGGGAAACGTCTGTTGCGCCGGAGCCGGAAGCCGCATTGCCTTTGCTCTCGATCCTGGTACCTGCGCGTAACGAAGAGCAATGTATTGAAGCATGTATTCGCTCTCTGGTTGCGCAGACCTATCAGAGAGTGGAAGTGATCGTCCTGGATGATGACAGCAGCGATAGAACTGGAAGTATCGTGCAAGGCATTATTGATGAGCTAGCTCCAACACAAGCAGGTAGGCTGCGTTTGCTACCAGGCGCGGCATTACCTGAGGGATGGATAGGGAAAAATTACGCCTGCCATCAACTGTCGCAACACGCAATCGGAGACTATTTCTTTTTCACCGATGCCGATACGGTACATGCTCCTGGGACGGCAAGCGCGGTCATTGCGTGTATGCAGCAGTTGGAAGTCAAGTTACTCACCGCGCAGCCCGAATTTGAACTTGGGAGCCTCGGGGAATGCCTGGTAGTTCCTTTGCTTAACTTTACGATCATGACGCTCCTTCCAGTGGCTCTGGTACGCCTGCGACCTGAAGCTAGCCTGGCGACCGGCAATGGACAATTGCTGTGTTTCCAGCGCTCAGCGTATGAAAAAATAGGAGGGCACGCAGCGGTAAAAGGAAATATCCTGGAGGATGTGTTGCTAGCACGGGCTGTGAAAAAGGCTGGCGACCATATGGCTTTTGTCGATGCCATGAATTTTGTGCGCTGCCGCATGTATCGCTCTTTCTCCGAGGTATGGTCTGGCTTCTCGAAGAATCTTTTTGCTTTTTATAATTATGCGCTGCCCTTTGCACTATTCGCGCTGCTGCTGAATCTTGCCCTGTTCGTTGTGCCGCCGCTGGCAGTTCTGGCAGCACTCCTATTTCATCTCTCCACCAGTGTCGTCGCGTTTGGCGCGTCAGCCTATCTCCTCGCCGTGCTCATGCGTGTCTTGCTCACGCTGCGTTTTACGCGCCGGAAACAGATGTTACCGCTTCTTCTTGCGCTTTGTCTTCTTCACCCGCTTTCGATTGGGCTTGAATGTTTGATCTTGCTCAACTCCATACGCTGTCACCATCAGGGGACCGGCGTCAGTTGGAAGGGGCGTCAATATAATCGGCAAAATGCCAGCAAGAGCCGCAATACCGGCAGCGAGATAGTAGCCATGCGTCAGGTCAACCAGGCCAAACATGAGGACATTCGCAAAATATAGCAAGATTGGAACATTCAAAGGCAGTTGCGAAGAAAACGAGGTCAGGTCCTGAAACGAAATGGCACGCCAGAGAATACGATTGACGAAGCTTAACAAAACGAGAGAGACAGCAAACCAGGCTAAAAAATTCGCGAGCGGTACACCATAATAGGCAAAATTTCCCGGAGCTAACCATGTCCAATAGTGCTCCAGGTGAAAGGCCACAGGCTCAAGCACCACGTCCAGCAATGTTGCTAAGAGCGCGGCAACCACTGTACTTATGAGCCATCGTCTGCCGACCAGCAATGGTGGACGCACAGTCAAACGGCGCACAGCGAGGATAATCGTCAACCAGGCAAATACCACAGGCAGGGGTACCCCTCCGGGAAGCACGGGAGAGAGAATGCCAGTGTAGCGATAAGAGCCAAAGGGAAAACCAGTAGTAACGCCCAGAGCCTCCACGCCATAGGAGAAGAAGGCTATTACCAGCGCTGCAAACAGCCCACGTGGTCCATATTCATCCATTAACGCGACCGTTACCATCAATCCTTCAAGAATGAGCAGGACGCTTCCTGCCCAACTCATCGAGAAGGGCGGATGCACATTAAAGGCGACGCCAATAACCGCTATGGGATAGGCGACACAGAAAATCCATAGCAACAGCTTAAGGAAACGGCTCAGGCGAGTTTTCAATCACGTACCCCCTACACCCACTACCGCGATGATACGCGCGTATGCTCCTGTTTGAGCAATAGTTGCCACAGCCCCAGTTTGTATATCCATGGCGTAGAGTGTTCCATCGCCATAAAATGTTAGGATCCGACTATTGAACCATGCACCCAGTTCAAGCAGCCTGGTGTTCGCGGTTGCTATTAACAGCGCCTTGCCTACACGCAATTGTTTGCCTGAGCCACTTATTTTAGCCATAAACAGGGCGCTTGTGCGATCGTAAGGAGGCTGCGCTTGTGTAGAAAACTCGACATAGATGAGCGTATTGCCATCTATAGTAAACACAGGCGTCGAGACCCAATGGTAGTTCGCACTATTATGCAGTTCGTGCTGTTCTGAAAGCAGCACCTGCGAGCTATCCAGTACCAGGGGATGTCCCTCGAGCGTCGTCACTGCCAGACTATTGGCATATTTGAGTACCGCCAGGTCATCAGGAACACTGCCATCGGTTGGTTTAGGCACCTGACCCTCATAGGAGGAATAGAGCAAAACATTGCTATAGGGGTCAAGGATCAGTGGGCCTTGCGGCGAGTTCCCATCTAATAGTAGATGTGGCGTGGCATTGAGCGGATTGCTCAGATCGAGGGACCATAAACCAAACTGTATCGCTTCCTGGCTTTGCTGACCATCTGTAAGCAACAGCGTCGTATCACCCTGTTTCGCAGGGCCATTCAGGAAGGCAAAAATACGAAAACAAGGGCAGTTTGACGATGATTGCTCAAAAACCTTGTTAGGAGAGGCTAAAGGACCTGCGTACAGATCAACAACGCCGCTGCCGCTGGACGGTTCGGTACTCCAGGCAACCGTCGTTCCATCGCTACTCAGGGCTAACGAAGTGACTACTTGATTTGGTGCCAGAGACGCTATCTTTTGCGGTGTGCCACCAAAAATATCAGTCAAATAGATACCATCGCCACTGTAGAGCAGTTGACCCGATGGCGTCATTAACGGACGAACAGCTTGATTGTAGATATAGCCAGGAGTAGTTAGCACCTGAGGCAATGCATCTCCTGTACTCGAAATCATGTAGATGTTATTTTGCTGCTCATACATAATTTCGCGACCTGAAGGAAGTTGTAAAGAGAGTATCGCCGTATTATTTGGTGTAAAAATAGGAGGAGTAGCTGTGGGTGTCACATCCTGGGATGGTGTTGGCGTTGAGGACACGGGAGTTGTTTGCCCAGAGTGGGTTGTAGAAGTACCTCCAGCTTTATACAAGCCAGTGTGTGTGTAGACCTGCACCACATTTAGTAATAACAGGCTTGTAGAAGAGAGTATCACTATACTGATCAGCACGAGCAAAATGGCAATCCCTGTGAAGGAGAAACGTGTCCTTTGAACCGCTAATGGTTCCGAAATATGCTGCCTCTCTTCAGGCTGGTGTTCCGTTGGGTTGCTCACTTGCTGTGTCAACGTCTTGTTTTCCCTTAAATGATTTCTCTTTCAGGATATCAGTATACACGAAAGAGACCTTTGCTTCAAAGGTCTGTGCTCTTCTTTGTTAGCTTATGATGCCGTTCGATCGGTATTTTTTACTGTATGGGGGTTCGCCTTGCTGGCATGACGCAGGATAAAAGCGGCGGTCTTAGAGAATACTTCTTCGCGGTCATAGTCTTTCATGATTACATGATAGGAGCGGTGAAAGGTGACGAGGTGTTTCTCTTTGGAACCGATGTGCCGGTAAATTTCGCGGCCATCACGCGCAGGCACAACATGATCGTGAAGCGACGTCATAATCAGCGCCGGCGCGTTCACCTGGGGAAGTTCGGCCCGGAGCGAGGGTAAAAATTGTAACATGCTCTCGACAGGCCGCATCGGGGTCCAGTGATACACATCGCGAGTATAACGACGGCGCGCATCCGGGTCGCGCACATCCTCGCGAATAGTCGGCACCAGAGGCACGAAGTGTTTCGCAATGCGCACAGCAAAGTGGGTTAAGGGGTGCATGTGGAGAGGGGCACACATTGTGACAATACCGGCTACGTCTTCGTGGGCGGCAATATGCAGGATAAGAGCGCCGCCCAGCGAATGTCCGACTAAAAACACAACATCACAGCGCTGTTTGAGAGCATTCAATTCATCCTGCACGGCGTCCGCCCAGTGATGCCAGCCCAGTAGTAACATTTCTCGCACATGAACTCCATGTCCCGGCAAGAGCATATTGTTGGTCACCATGCCGCGATCCTGGAGCACCATCTCCAGTTCCTCCAAGTCCCTGCGGCTACCATTCAACCCGTGCACCAGGAGGACACCAATAACAGGTTTTTCGGATGACTGCGTTGTGCCCCGTGATACATGGGATGTTTCCATTGATGTAGCTCCTCGTAGTGTTGGCAATAAAAAGAATACAACCTGTTTTATAGTATTTCAAAGTGTCGTTTTATATAGAGTACCTTTTTTTATTACGTTCCGACAAGTGTGCAGGTTGTACTCGTGGAATATTGCATACCTCTACAGGGTTTTCCATTATGGAACCTAACCAAGTGTTAAAGTAGATTGCCCTTTCGCGCAAGAAGTGATATAGTCGCATCCTGGCGATGTCCTATGTCCTATTGGCTGAAACAAATGGCCAACCTATCGCAATCTATTAAAAGAATAAAACAGGTATATCTAAGGAGCATTGTTTTATGAAGTTTTCAACAAAGGCCATTCATGCTGGCCAGGAGCCTGATCCAACGACTGGCGCCATCATGACCCCGATTTTTCAAACATCGACGTATGCCCAGGCTGGGCTGGGCGATCACAAAGGCTATGAATATTCGCGCTCACATAATCCTACTCGTACCGCCCTGGAGGGGTGTTTGGCAGCACTGGAAGATGGAAAGTATGGGCTTGCCTTCGCATCCGGGATGGCTGCAGAAACTGCCATACTAAGCCTCCTCAGCGCAGGTGATCACGTGGTGGCATGTGATGACCTCTATGGTGGCAGCTACCGCATCTTCGAGCGGGTCATGGGCCGTTACAACGTAGAAACGAGCTATGTTCCGGCGAGCAACGTTGCCGCCTATGAACAGGCAATTCGCCCAAATACGAAACTCATCTGGTTAGAGACGCCGACGAACCCTCTGCTGCGCTTAATAGATATCCAGGCAGTCGCAGAGATTGCGCATCGTCACAACATCCTGGTCGTCGTCGATAACACATTTGCTAGCCCGTACTTCCAGCAACCGCTAAAACTGGGGGCCGACATCGTTGTTCACAGTACAACCAAATATATCAATGGGCATAGCGACGTCATAGGTGGTGCTCTCATCCTCAATAATGAAGAGGTATACGAGGCGCTAAAGTTCTACGAGAATGCCGCCGGTAATGTCCCTTCACCTTTTGATACATGGTTGACTTTGCGCGGTATCAAGACGCTGGCCTTGCGGATGCGGCAGCACGAGGAGAATGCTAACATGGTAGCCAAGTTCCTGGCGGAGCATCCTCGAGTAGAAAAGGTCTATTATCCCGGGTTGCCTTCACATCCTGATTATGAACTGGCCAAACGCCAGATGAGTGGTTTTGGGGGAATGGTTTCATTCCAATTCAAGGGTGTCTATGCTGATATAGATAAGCTAGTACGACGCTTCAAGGTATTCTCCCTGGCTGAAAGTCTCGGAGGCGTCGAATCGCTTGTTTGTCACCCCGTTTCCATGACCCATGGCTCCATCCCGAAGGAGGTCCGCGAGTCCCATGGATTGACCGACACGCTACTGAGGCTCTCAGTTGGCATTGAGGACGCGGAGGATCTGCTGGCGGATTTGCAGCAAGCTCTGGCATAAGATGGAATGCGAAGAGGTACCTGCACAAACATTTACGTAGTGTAGATATCTCACATCGCAACAGTATGTTACTTTTGCTGAGGCCGTGCGATGTAACTATATGAAGTGATTTATTATTCTGATACTATCTATTATTACCAAATGACCCATCATTATGCGATCTCATAGATTTGTAAGACCTTAGGAAGGACTACTGGTAATGACTTCTTTCACCATCGCCCGGAGGCGTGCAAAGAACAGCATACTTACCGTAAGCATCTTTATGGTAGTTATGCTGCTACTGAGCGCTTGTGGAGGAGACCCACAAACGCAACAGAAGGCTGATGCTAGCAAGACCGATCTTGATAGGCTGATCTCGCAAGCACAGGGTATTGGCGTTCCAACTACTATACTGAAACCTATCATTCAACAAGAAAGCGCGATTACGAACACCAGAGCACCCTTCACCATCTTTAGTGGGCAACCTGCCACCGACTACTATAGCAATCTAACACAGCGCTACCAGTTGCTCACGGTACAGGTACGCGGCCTGGAGACACAGGTCACCCAACAATACGATTACCGGGCTGCGCTTGATATTCAAGACCTTGAGAATGCACTTGCTCAAAGGCAGGCACAGAATTTTACCGAAGCAAAGACTTTTGCTAACCAGCTGAAACAATACCAGAATCAGCTTGCCAAGGCCCAGTACCCCAAAGATTACACGCAAATCAGCAATAATGCGAAGCAATCAACACTCGCATTGCATTTACTAGGACCGGCATATAACGATCTTGTCACAATGCAAGGGAACATCAAGCAGCTACATGCGTCGCACGTGGACACTACTGCTCTGAACCAACAGTACCAGCAAGGTCTTCAGCTCTTCCGCAACGCCAGCAAGCCAGAAGATTTTTCCCAATTGATCAGCCAGTTGACAACACAGTTACAGGCAACCCAGGATTTTTCCACACAAGCTATTCCCTATATCGGTGCGGCCAAGCTCCAGGAGTTCAGTGCGGATATAGTTCAACTCAAGCAATATAATCAAAATACTGCAAGTTATCAGCAGCGCCTCAATGCAGATCAGACGGCCCTTGCTCAGGCCAAATCAATTAGTGATTATCTTAAAGTTTCATCACAAATTGATCATGATATCTCATCGGTGCAATATGCCATGACGTCGGGGTACGCGAACTATCTGCTCAAACAGTACAACCAGGAGGTCGCCAGTTGGGGTAATTCGCATCAATACCACGATCCAGTCGACGGTCAGGCCTACAACCTGGACTACGCGTATGGCGCTTATGGTACAGGCCCGGACGGCAACGCTGCTCTACAGTATGCGCAGTCGACCCAGCAACCATCGGACTTCCAGGCCGCAGTCGATGTTATCAACGGAAATCTCTTGCATCTGCGAGCAATGGAGGCGGATTACAGCGACAAAACGCCCTATAACCAGCCACACGCCACTGACATCCAGCTAATGAAGCACTACAATGTGTATGGCCCTACTAGCGGACAGGTGCTCGTAGTCTCGCTGATTGGACAGACGATGCGATACTACGACAATGGCAAACTCATCAAGTCATTCTATGTTGTCACCGGACAATACATGAAACCATCACCGCCAGGATTCTGGAGTATCATTTTGCGCCAAAGTCCCACCAAATTCAAATCGAGCGAGCCACAGAGTTCGGTATTCTGGTATCCTCCTACCCCCATTCAGTATGCCTTGGAATACCACTCGGGCGGTTACTTCTTCCATGATGCATGGTGGAGAGCCGATTTTGGACCTGGGAACAACTTCCCTCATAATGACTCGAGCGGAACGACTTCTTTTAATGACAATGGTAGCCACGGATGCATCAATATGAATACCAATGATATTGCCTGGCTTTACCCACAGATCTCCTATGGAGCATCAGTGATAGTGTACTAATTAAATTTGACATCTCTATAGCCTTTCTGCTATAATCCATGGGCAATCACGCCCGACGTACAGTCGGCATTTTTGTAGATTACGCCCGTGTGAAGGGGCTGAAACAGACAGAGAGACGTTTCGGGGAGGAATAGTACTCACATGCCCAATAATGCCGCTGCAGAAAAGCGCATGCGCCAGGAACAAAAACGCCGCTTGCACAATCGCAGCATTAAATCAGTTGTTAAAACACAAGTAACGAAGGCTCGCCAGGCTATTGTCTCAGGCTCAAATGACGACGCTGCTCAAGAAGCTGTCCGCTCTGCCGTGAGTGAACTAGACCGCGCTGCCAAAAAAGGGGTTATTCACCCAAACAATGCTGCTCGCCGTAAATCACGCTTGATGAAGCAGCTCAACGCCAAGTAGTTTCGCGCGCTCGATGCTCTGTACTGCGTACTTCCAGGTATTTTACTGAGGCTGAGCATGAAGCGCACAGGAGGTGTAGAAGGATGGCCGACAAACAATTCATAACAAAGCCGGCTGGGCGGGCGCTGCTAGCCGCGGTCGATAATGCTCAGTTGCGTAAAGATATACCAGTGATTAAATCAGGCGACACTGTGCGCCTGCAAGTCAAAGTCGTTGAGGGGACACGCGAACGCCTGCAGCCCTTCGAGGGTGTAGTCATGCGCCTACGAGGCGGCGGCGTCAACAAGAACTTTACCGTGCGCCGTATCACCCATGGTGTGGGCGTCGAGCGTACTTTTCTCATTCATTCCCCGCGCATAGAGAAGATTGAGGTGCTGCGACACGCGCGCGTGCGCCGTAAGCAACTGTACTTCTTGCGTGGACTGACCGGCAAGGCTGCTCGCTTAAAAGAGCTTCGCCCAATGACAAGCAAGGAAGCCGCGGCAAAAGAAGCTGCCAGGGCTGCTAAGCTTGCCAGTACAACCAATAAAAGTGCACAAGAATAAAGAACCAGCACCGACATTAGCAGAAGAAATGGCCCTGTTTGTGCAGGGCTATTCTTTTATTGCGGGAGTCGACGAGGTTGGGCGCGGCTGCCTGGCGGGTCCTGTCGTGGCAGCTGCAGTCATCTTACCACTTAATGACGATGAGTTGGAGCACCGCCTCGTCGGCGCACGCGACTCCAAGCAAATGACAGCGCAGGCACGTGATCGCCTGTATGATGTGATTATGCGGTATGCCCTGACAACTGCCATCGGTATTGGTTCGGTTGAATTGATTGATGAGCGCAACATTTTGCAGGCCACAAAACATGCCATGTATGCCGCTCTGGCCCAACTCTCAATGCCGGCGCAAGCTCTGCTTATCGATGCGCTACTCTTACCTCGCTTGTCCATTCCACAGCGTTCCATCATAAAGGGCGATGCACGCTGCCTCTCCATCGCAGCAGCATCAATCGTTGCCAAGGTCACGCGCGATCGGCTGATGGTCCAACTCCACGAGCAGTATCCTTGCTATGGCTTTGATCATAATAAAGGCTATGGTACTCCCACCCACCTGGCGGCTCTGCGCGAGCACGGCGTGACGCCACTGCACCGCAAAAGCTTTGCCCCCGTCCGCGAACTTGTTTTTGGTTTGTTCACAACGACTTGACTGAGTTCCCTGGTCGTTGTTACTTGGCTTGCCCCACCCAGGGCGACGCAAGCGTCCCCACCCCACATCCACTCCCGCCCCTACGGATACGAAGGCGCTTCCGGGGCTTCATTACAAGCTTGCATCGCCCTCGTAACCCTTCCCCTGCGCGAATCTCACCTGATCAAAAAACGCTCGGTGATCTCCGTGCCAAACACGAAACGCTTCGGGAATGCGCTGCATATGACCTGGATCGAGCTTGTCAGGAAGGGCGGTCTCAGGGAACCAGTCCATTTCTAAGACTTCATGTGCGTGTGAGGGAGGGTCTATCCTGTCGATATGAAGAAGTGGACGGCACAAAAACAGAAAGTGATACAGATGGTGACGAGACGTTGTCCCACATAGGCGCGAGTCATGAACTCCTACGAATGCAGTAGGCTCACTGTATCTTACTCAGTTCCGAAGACTTCGGCAAGATTTTCTGCAAAGAAATGCTGAACATCAAGAGCTGAGAACCTACTCTTCATCAGCGCCGATACAGCTGTCCCCTTGTTAGCATTTCTACTTCAGGAACTTTCTTTTCCGCCTTTAATGCCTGTAAAAGTATGAATTACGCTTCCAAAGGAACTTTTCACATGAAGCGGAACTGTACTTATGGATAGCCCATAGATACTATGTATCATTATGGTTCAGCATATATCTTTATGATGTGCTACTATACGCATCGTTCCCCCTTTACACATCACGAATACCTGTGTGTGTTCGCGAATGTGTCGTGGAGAACCACAATTTGCGGGTGATGAATGTAGAAAGAGATTATATTGCAAGCACAGCAACAAGTCTGGAATTTCTTCCAGCAACGTGTAACATCGAGTAGTTTGATCAAAGTAAGTGTAACAGTAGTGCTGGCGCTCCTCTTTTTAGGAGTGAGCTTAGGAGCGAATGTACCGAGGACGCACGCGCAGATCTCAACCAGGGGAACGGTTGGATCGAGCAGTGCCTATAGCGCGAATCACGCGCAAGCCAGTAGCCCCAGTAGCCAGTACAGCAAAATTGGCTTAAGTGAATTTCTGCCGAGCACATACCTAGGGAATCAATTCCCCTGGCCGTATTGCACGTGGTGGGCCAACGAGCGCTACCATCAGTTGAACGGCGTCTATGTGCCATGGACAACAAATTCAAATGCCTGGCAATGGACGGCGCGTGCCTACGATTCCCATTGGCACGTGTCCAGCACACCTTACGTAGGGTGGATCATGGATCTGCAGCCATGGGTACAAGGGGCTTATGGTCTGGGCCACGTAGGAGTGGTAGAAAAGTATCTCGGGAACGGATATTTTGTCGCCAGTAATATGAGCTGGGGCGCGTACCCCACGCAAGTCACCTACGTCACCTTTCATGCCGGTTATGGTGTGACGTTCATTCACCAATAGCAACCATGTTCGACTCGCAATTTGTACAAGCGAGTAGCAGAAATTGGTGAAAGACATCCGTCAGCCAATCGGTAAGTAAGTTAACCATAAACACCCGTAAAGAGGGGGCCGCTCATCTGTCGATAAAGATGAGCGGCCCCTTCCGCATTTTAAATATGCTATACTCAGATGCAATATCATGGAAAGGATTGATTACGAACTTCCATGCCTGAATATATCTGGGGGCGCAACCCGATCATGGAAACGCTCCAATCGCCGAGGCAGATTAAACGTATTCTATTTGCTGAAGGTCAACGCGAAACTTCATCAGCTCTTGCCACTATTCTGCAAGAGGCTGAGCGCAGGCATATTCCAACCGAGAAGGTGGCGCGCGCGCGCCTTGACCAGCTCAGCCACGGAGCAGTTCACCAGGGCTGTATCGCTGTTGTCGAAGCACGATCCTATGCCACGTTAGATGAGATACTCGCCCATGCCGAAAACAAGCACGAGGAGCCTTTTCTGCTTATCCTCGACGCTATCCAGGATGTTAATAACCTTGGCTCGCTGTTACGCACAGCCGAGTCTGTTGGCGTCCATGGCGTCATCATACCGGAGCATCGCGCGGCTGAAGTGAACGCAACGGTGATCAAGACCTCGGCTGGCGCTACCGAACATTTGCTCATCGCGCAGGAGACAAACCTCACACGGACCATTGATTACCTCAAAAAACAGAATATCTGGGTGGTAGGGTTAGCTGGCGAGGCCAGTACCCTGTACTATCATGCGAACCTGACAGGTGCGCTTGCCCTGGTGGTCGGGAACGAAGGGAAAGGCATTAGCCGCCTGGTGCGGGAGAACTGTGATCTGCTCATTAAACTACCGATGCGCGGGCATATCAACTCGCTCAACGCGGCAGTTGCAGGCAGTATCGCTCTTTATGAAGCGCTCAGGCAGAGAGAACTGAGAGAGGGCAAGAAGTGACCATTGTATATGCAAGGTTTGTATGCTATACTTCTGTTTATGATAACCAGCCATTGAGCATGAAAGGAGGTGCCCTATGAAGATGAGAGCAACGACAAATACGATCAAAATTCCTCAGTTAATAAGACTTTACAGTAATGATAGGAGCACCATCCTTGAGTACAAACACAGCATTGCTGATCATCGATGTCCAGACAGGACTCGTTGACGGCACCAAGCCAGTTCACCAACTGCCAGAATTACTGGCGAACATCAACATGCTCATTGCCCAGGCGCGGAGCACAAATACCCCCATCATCTATATCCAGGATAATGACGTCGACGAGATTGGTTCACCTGGCTGGCAAATACACGAGGCAATTGCGCCCAAAGAGGGCGACCTGGTTATTCGCAAGCCCGAAACCGATGCCTTTTACGGCACATCGCTGCAGGAAGAACTCACAGCCAGAGACATAAAGCGTCTCGTCGTCAGTGGGTGTAAGACGGAGCATTGTGTCGATGCCACCTGTCGCCGAGCGACAACCCTGGGCTATAATGTGACGCTGGTTGGAGATGCCCACTCCACGACGGATAACGAGATTTTAGCTGCTGAGCAAATCATTGCCTACCATAACTACCTGCTGGAGAGTGTCTGGTCAGATGAACAAGGCGAGGCCGTCGGCGTTTACGTCAAGAGAACCGGAGAAGTCGAATTTTAGGAACGTAGGGGCGCACATGAAGTCACCTACTCCAACTAAATAATTCCGGGTTCT
>JRHI01000578.1_pt1 | contig 38404 bp, 36 predicted proteins | sample 215371 | NCBI WGS metagenome assembly JRHI01 (sample SAMN02929681, study PRJNA255918) | sediment metagenome | biome: cave system; feature: Ice Cave; material: Sediment; isolation source: sediment from deep within a dark volcanic ice cave with no known source of... ... | reverse complement strand
CGAGGAACGTCTTCACTTCGTGAAGCCCATCCATTCTTAGGTTGATGCCTATGGGGGCCCCATTCATGGCGCCCGTCGTGGGTATGGTCAACGTCGGCGGAATTGATCGCACCGAACACGGGCGCGATCCGGGATGCGGTTCGATGTCGGTGATGTGGTGTATGGCGACGGGCGCGATAAATCAGGCCCCTACGACGGGCTGTGATAAAATTGGAAACAACATTTACTATTTTTCTGGAGGTGTGGTGTGTCATTACGAGAAGCCATTGAATGCTATCATGGTCTGCTCACGGACGAGTTAGCCGAGGCATCCCAGGCCCAACTCGAGGATCAGCAGAGGCGACGAAGGCTCTTCTTTGGTCAACGTCCGCTCTGCACTGTCCTGCGGCCCCGTTTTATGACACCTGAACAGTATCACTTCCTGCAGGCACGAGTGCAGGTGTTGCTGGGTGCCTTTGATAAAGCACATCGTGTTGCTATGGACGATGCGGGCTTTCGTACCCAATTTGGCTTGACCGATTGGGAGGAAGTACTCGTTCAACACGCTCCAGGTTTTCGTTCGCCTAGCCCGACTTCGCGTGTCGATACGTTTTTCGTGCCGGAACGTGGGGGCTTGCGTTTGACCGAATACAATGCCGAGACGCCAGCTAGTCCTGCCTATAATGACGCACTGTCGGATATAGCGTATGGGTTGCCTGTGATGCGCGAATTCTTGCGACGGTATGAAGTACGTTCGTTGCCAGCACGTCATAGTGTGATGCATGCGCTGCTCGATGGCTATCAGCAGTGGTCGAGGCGGCGTGACGCCCCACGCATTGCTATTCTTGATTGGAGTGAGGTTCCCAGCTATAGCGAGTTTATCCTCTTTAAAGAGTACTTTGAGTCACAAGGATTAGAGTGTATTATCGCCGATCCACGTGAAGTCGAGTATCATGATGGTCGTCTGATGGCGGGGAATTTTCATATCACGCTCATCTATAAGCGTGTGCTGATCAATGAGTTGATTGCCTGGGGTGGCCTCGATCAGCCAGTTGTGCGTGCGGTCCATGATAATGCTGTGTGTATGATTAACCCATTTAGCTGTAAAATTCTGCATAAAAAGGCCAGCTTGGCGGTTCTGAGCGATGAGCGCAACACAAGTCTCTTCAGTTTGAAAGAATTAGAGGCCATTCAAGCGCATATCCCTTGGACCTGCCGCGTTGAGGAACGCCACTCCCTCTTTCATGGAAAAACTATCGATCTGCTCCCCTATATCCTTGAGCATCGTGAAGACTTCGTACTGAAGCCCAATGATGATTATGGTGGCAAGGGTATCGTGCTGGGTTGGTTAGTTGGTGCTGCAACGTGGGAGGATGCGATTCGCAAGGCGTTGACTGAACCATATATTGTGCAGGAGAAGGTGGCTATTCCTAGCGAACCCTATCCAAGCATCATCAATGGCAAGCTCGAGTTTTTAGATCGTATGCTAGATACGAATCCGCTTGTCTTTTATGGTGATTATGTAGATGGTTGCCTCTCGCGCCTTTCAAGTGAGGCGCTGTTAAACGTTACTGCTGGTACAGGTTCTGCTGTAGCAACATTCGTCGTTGAAAAGCGATAATCGTAGGAGCATACTATGCTGAAAGCACCGTCACTGACCATTGGCGTTGAGGAAGAGTATCAAATCATTGACCCTACGACAGGGGAGTTGCGCTCCTATATCACCCAGATATTGGAAGAGGGAAAGCTGATCCTTCGTGAGCAGGTCAAGCCTGAACTTCATCAGTCCATTGTGGAGATTGGTACGAATGTATGTAACACACCGGCAGAGGTGCGTGCTGAATTAGTGCGCTTACGACGTACTATCATGGAACTCGCAGGCAAGAATGGTTTGAAGATTGCAGCCGCGGGCACACACCCCTTTTCCTCGTGGGCGGAGCAGGAGATTACTCCGCTCGAACGCTACTCTGAGGTCAAACAAGACATGCAAGAGCTGGCGCGACGCCTCTTAATCTTTGGTACACATGTACACGTTGCGATTGAGGACCGCGAGTTTCTGATCGATGCGATGAATGTCGTGCGCTATCTCCTTCCGCATATTCTGTGCCTATCCACCAGTTCGCCTTTCTGGATGGGGCGTAACACTGGGTTACGTTCGTATCGCAGCATCATTTTCCGCAATTTCCCACGCAGTGGTATTCCTCGTACTTTCCAATCCTGGGCGGACTTTACGTATATGCTTGATACATTTGTGAGCACGAACACCATCCCCAACGGGAGTAAAATCTGGTGGGATGTGCGCCCGAACCACTCTTATCCAACGCTGGAGATGCGTATTTGTGATGTGTGTACACGTGTTGATGAGGCTGTCTGTGTCGCCGCCATATTCCAGGCAATTATTGCGAAGCTGTGGAAGTTGCGGCGTGATAACCTGACCTTCCGTGTCTACGCGCATGATTTGATCGAGGAGAACAAGTGGCGTGCTGTACGCTATGGATTGAATGGCAACCTCATCGACTTTGGCAAACAACAAGAGGTGCCAGCACGTGATCTGATCCGCGAAATGATCGAGTGGTTTATTGGTGATGTCGTTGATGAGCTGGGGAGCCGCAAGGAGGTGGAATATGCTTATCGTATTCTGCAAGAAGGTTCTAGTGCTGATCGCCAGTTGGCTACATACGAACGCACCGGCGACCTCAAAGCTGTCGTTGACCAGCTCATTCGAGAGACGAGCGAAGGGGTAATGGAATAGCACAACAGAACAAAACACATCCATGGATGTGTTTTGCTCTGTTGTGCTATAAAGGATTTAGGCACCAATTGCTTCGTAGGCACGGATGTGTTCTATCCAGTAGTGGCTGGTCTTGGCAACGACTGTGATGACATTTTTCAGTTCTTTTTCGGTCCGGAAGTGCGGGCCAGCGGGCAAAAATAGAATAGTGCCTTCGCGCCGCACACACACATTTTCTACAATAATGGCACGTAGTAACCAGAGTGCCATTTCTTCATTGTCGCATTGTAAACCCACCCAGCCCAATTTTTCGCTATGCACGGTGGGTAGCTCTGTCACCAAGCGGAAGCCGCGTTCAATTTCAGCAACGACACGCCCATAAGCTTCCATGTCTGCTCTAATTTCATCTGGTGGGACAGGCTCTAACAAACTGTCTCGATGTGGAGGGCCACCTGCTAGGGCGAGATCGCAGAAATCAGTCCACATCTTATCCCATGCAACTTGTCCATTCTCGTCATAACGCATGGGAGCAGTGCCCATTGGGGCTGCACTGACTTTTTTTCCATTTTGATAACGTGGCGGGAGCATATTGGATAACGTATTACCAGAACGAAGGGCTGCATAGAGAGGAGGCGCAACAATGGTTGTGTTGCTATTACGCCAATCGACTTCAGCAACCATGCCGCCTGTGATCGTCACGGAGCCAATGGGATCGCTCCAGATGGTGTATTCACCAACTGGCAGCGAAGGAAAGAGGGCTGCAAATACTGGCCGACCATTGCTGCGGCGTTCCACCACGTCCGTATGCGTTGTCTGCCAGTCATTACCTTTGAGACTTACATCAATTTGCTGGCCGTGCATCTCCTCGCACGCGTAGATGACCAGTGCTCCAACGTCCTCACCAATATCAAGTAAAGCATGCTCCGTATGGACCTGCTTAGAGAACTTTTCGGCCATCTGTTTTCTCCTGTCTTGTGGTAGTAGTCTGACAAACTTCATTTGACAGATTTGTATGGCTCGTTTGACCTCGGAAAATCTGTCAAATGAAGTTTGTCAGACTAGTAGAGGCCTGATTGACCATGCCCACGAACGGGCGCGATCAATCAGGCCCCTACGACGAATATTCCATATGTAACACATGAGGAACTCGGTAGAATAAACTACCGAGTTCCTGGCATACACACTCAGGAAGAACGATGCTACGCTCTAGCTTGCTGAATCGTTTGGATGTTCGAATCCGCTGTATGGAACTCCAAGATATGGGAAGTTGCTCAGATATGTGATATCCCCTGGAACCTGTGGAGGATTGAAATCACTGACTGCTTTCGCTGCGCCGTCAACCGTGTAAGTCGCATCGACCAAAGGAATGGTGAGGCCAGCTATGGCACGTATTTCGATTGTGGTGACATCATCGAAGACGCGGCGACCGTTGGGGTAGCCGGCCAAGTCACCACCCAGTATTCCGAGAATGCTTGGATTAGACGTAGTAGGCTTAATTGCCACGTTCAAGCGTAGTAGGTCGGCCTGTGTCGTTCCAGTGAAATTCTGGAAGCCAGGGATGATACCCGAAGGTATGCCTGTCAGCAAGATGGCCTCTAGGTCTGCACGGGGTTTGGTGTAGGCTGCCAGATTGGGGAAGACACCAGGGTAAAGAACTGGCAAGAGGCCAGCTAGCTCTGGATGCGCTACAAACTTGGCAAACAAGTTGTCTTTATTGGGATCGAGCATATTCCATTTGTCTTTTAGTGACATAGGAACGATGACTTCGTTGAACAGTGGATTGCCAAGGCGGGAGACCTGAACCCAAGGACCGGCCCACGTATCTGTTTCTTCCATATAGGCCTTGCGGCGGCTAGCCGAACCGTAAATGCCGATGACTGCAGTTGGGCTTGCCGGATCAGTAGGCACTGAGCCATCCTTTGTCAAAGACTTGATTGGTACCTGAAGGACTATACTGTGAACGTTGACAAACTGTGTTCCATTGACTCCTTGTGTGGCAGGCAAGGGAATCAGATGTAGATTCTGGAATGGTCGGAGAGCACCCAGATCAAAGATGGAACCGAGGTCTACATAGAATCCTTCAGCTCGCTGTCCCGCGAATACTGTCTCACCACTAGAGAGTTTATGTACGGCTGCATTGGCGAGCGAAGTATAGTTGGGTGTGGAGCGCGGGCCGATGTGGCAGGGTGGGCATGGCAAATCCTTCGCGAGAACTGTCGCGTTGCCCTTCGCGTCGACTCTGGTTACAGAGTAGAACTGGCGCCTATTCCAGTTTTTGCTGTTGAGCGCCGTGATAGGACCGGTGTTGTAAAGGAATGTGTTGGGATTGGTGATCTCGGTACGGAAATTGAACTGGTAGGTAATGTCGTCGTGTGCAGCATCCCCATCATTACGGATGTTAATTTCATAGAGGACATCATTGCCAAATTCGTAGAAATTGGGACCACCATCTGGTCCTTCTAAGGGAACATAGTTCGTGATAATGGTGACGGTGTCAGGTTTGTCGGGGCTGACAAAAGCGTATACATCAGTATTATCAGCAACTGGGTCTTTAGCAATACGTGGCGCTTCGCGATGGGATGACATAAGTTCACCTCTCAATTAATAAAATTGTTGTTGTGCTGCTTAGTGGGCAGCGCCTCTTAAAAGACGCGTGACAAGGTCTAGGTCCTTATAAATGACTTCCTGGTGCCCAAACAGAATGCTGATCTCACCGGTGGTGACATCGCGCACATGGGCTATTAATGGCCCGTCGATAGCAGGCATTGCCTGCTCAGCTTCTGTGACATCAGGATTTGTGATGGCTGTTGTCAAGGCTGGTAGATTAGCTGCCATACCAGACAAAACACCCATTGTTGCCACGCCCATAGATGTCTGCTTGAGCAGATTACGGCGTGTCAGTGCTAGTTTTGCCATCAGGTCCTCCTCTCATGGGGATGTGTCGGAGACATGTTCTGCTTGACGATAACGAAACGTCATCGCTACAGTTTGAAAATGCCTATGGGATTTCCATAGTGAATGAATGATAACGGACGAAATGCCGCTTTCATTGTCGCCGATGCTTGAGAACGTCCCCTCCCCCGAGAGTCGTTCAGATACGGCATACTAATAAGCTACTCTACTGATAAATAGGCATCCTGCAAAGAACATTCATGCTTTTCCCTCATATATAGGGATGGCTGAGGAAAGAGCGAAACCTCTCTGCGAATAGCCAAACAGCGAGAAATTACGAACGTTCACTATATTCAGATTATTAACCACAGTTAGATTCGCAACTTGCTTACACACTGATATACGACATAGAATATCATCTAGATCATTCTTTTCGGGCGAGTTTATCCAAAGTCCCAATTCAGAAAGCGTGCAAACAAAAAAGGCGGTAGCGCCGCCTTTTTTGTTTGCACATGCTATACCTCTTCTTATCCTTTGACACCGCCGATGGTGAGGCCAGATTGGAAGAAGCGCTGTGCGTACAGGAACAGGATCATCAACGGTAAGGAGATGATAACGGAGCCTGCTGCAAAGTAGCCCCACGGTGTAGTGAAAGTACTCTGCAAGGAGTAGAGACCCAGAATAAAGGTTTCATTGCTTCCCGTAGGGTTTGGATTAATGATAAAGTTAGCCAAGGCATACTCATTCCAGCCACCGATGAACATCAGCAGAGCTGAAGCCGCCAGTGCTGGTGTTGCTAGTGGAAGCGTCACCTGCAAGAATGCCTGTGTGTGTGTTGCGCCATCAAGCATTGCTGCCTGCTCTAGCTCCACAGGCAAGGTATCGAAGTAGCCTTTGATATTCCAGGTAGCAAACACGAGTGTCCCTGCTGAGTAGATCAGCGCTAATGCTATGAGCGGAGCGGCCAAAAGGTTCAATGCTTGCAGAATATAGTAGTAAGCGGTGATTGCTAGCAAGCCAGGAAATGCTTGCAAAGCAAGCAACAGATTCAGGGTGATTTCACGTCCCTGAAAGCGGAAGCGCGAAAGCGCATATGCGCCAGTCATTGAGAAGACCAAGCCAATCGCGGTCGATACGCCGCAGACTAGGATGGTGTTGCCTAGCCATGCAAAAATTGGCAACTCTGCAAAGTCGTGGGCGTAATTATCCAGCGTGAGAATCGTTGGAAATAGGCGTAGCTCGGTAGTGTAAAGTGACTGAGTGCCATTGAGCGAGGCCTGAATCACATAATAGAAGGGGAAGAGCGCGAAAATAGTCATGATGATCAAGAATGCATAGATTGCGGCCAGCGAGAGGCCGGAGAGAAAGCGTCTTCGTGCGATTGCTGCTTTGATGTTCTCTCGTTGTGCTGCTCGCGCTTGTTCAATACTACCAGCTACTGCTCTTGTTGAGCTTGCTCGCATGGGTTTGTTCAAAGCTTCACTCATGCTCGTCTTGCCTCCCTTACTTCTGTCGCTCGCTGACCAGTAGTTCGCGAAATGAAGGTGATAGCACCAAGAATGATAAAGATCGTAATTGAGAAGGCTGCTATCTGTGCGTAATGGACGTTTGCCGCTGTCGCACCGAGCACTTGGTTGTACATATAAATCATCACAAACGTAGTTGCACCTGGTTTGAGCGGACTAGTGATCGGCCCACCTTGTGTGATGAGCCAGACAGTAGTAAACATCTGGAAGGTTGTGATTGAACTAAGAATAGCAGCTGGAGTGATGGCAGGTCGTAGAAGTGGTAAGGTGACATCAAAGAAACGTTGCCATGCATTCGCACCATCGACTCTTGCCGCTTCATTCAGTTCCGCTGGCATACTCTGCAAGGCGCCTAATATCACAATCGTGAAGAAAGGGTAAGACAGCCACACATTGACAATCACCACCGCGACAAAGGCCCAGAAAGGGTTGTTGAGCCAGTTAATACCGAAGTTTGGTCCTTGCCCTAAGACGAGGCGTGTAATTTGGTTGATCGGCCCGAAGTCAAAGTTGAAGAGGAACTTCCAGATCAAGGATGTGATGGCAGCTGGTGCGGCCCAAGGAACCAGTAGCGCGACACGGAAGAATGCGAGTCCTTTCACCTTGTGATTATTTAATGTCAGAGCAGTAAGCAGGCCAATAATGAGGAACAGGGCGACACAAACAACCACGTAGAGGATCGTTAATCCTATCACAAAGTAGAGGTCGCTATTGGCTGTGAAAAGCAGTTTACCGTAATTCAACAAGCCAACGAAGTCGTATGCATTGTTGAATTCTGTGTTGTTTGTAACAGAAAGGTAGAGAGTGTACACGATAGGTGTGACGTTAATGACCGCAATGGTGATGAGCATTGGAAACAGGTACGCAAAAATAGTTCTGCGCTTGACTGTGAGCATAGATCATGCCTCCCTTCGGGATGGTCCTGTAGTAGACTGCATAATGTGTGTTCTTTAGTGGATACCCACTTGACCTGTTCGGATGTCAGAGGTATCCTTGTGCTCAAGGGGAGCAGCTGACCATGTCTTTTCCTGCCCCGCGTGAGGGGACTGAAATTATCTATTCTGCAAAAGAAAGGGAGGAAAGCCTTTGTTAGGCCTCCCCCCTTTCTACCCCTGAGAAAGCTGCAAAGGGGAGCGAATGGTAGTGAGTTAGGTTTGTTATGATTGGATGCCCTGAATACCCTTCATCGCAGCATCTTGGGCAGCGGCCATTGCCTGTGCGGGAGTCTGGTTTCCGGTCCAGATGGCGGTAAGTGCATCGGCAACGGGCTTCCAAAGAGCAGACATATAGGGCGTGTTGGGCAGTGGGGTACCTACTGCTGCTTGTGCAGCGTAGCCAGATATAGCTGGATTTGAGGTGACACTGGCATCCTGTGCAGCCGCCGCGTTGGCGGGAATCTCACCAGACTTCTGAATCATCTGCAACTGATTTTCCTTGTTCGTGTAGAACTTCAGAATATCAGCGCATAATGCTTGGTCCTTCGCATTCTTGGAAACCCATAATGACTTGACGCCAACGAATGGAGAGGCAGGAGCGCTATTGTTCGAGACAACGATAGGGAGGGTGGCAAAACCAACATCTATATGGGAGTCGTTGGCATAGCTTGCATACGACCACGGGCCGTCAATAGTAGCTGCTGCTTTTCCCTCAGTGAAGAGTGCTTTTGTAACGTTCGCGTCGATCTGCTTAGGCAGATAGGGTTTGAACGAAGAGATGAACTGTGCAGCTTGAGTAGCTTGTGGCGAGTTGAGACCGACGGTTCCGTCTGCTTTGACATAATAGGCGCCAAAGCCATAGAACCAGGCCGCATTATAGTATGCGTCATAGGTCGGCCAGACGATGCCGTAGTTGCCAGGGTGCTTCTGCTGATAGCTCTTGGCGAAGTTCAGCATATCATCGGTGGTCTTGGGCAGATCAGAGGCGTTGACCAACTTCTTATTGTACATGATCGTGACTGCTTCAACTGTCTCTGGTACACCATAGACGTGCCCGTTGAAGGTCACTGCTTGTGCAGCAGCTTTGCTATAGGTCGAGTTGACGAAGTCTGAACTGATGTACTGATCCATAGGCACAACAGTATGACTATCGACGAGACGTCCCAGCGAGTCATCGACCCATGCGATGATATCGGGACCATTGTTTGCCTTGACTGCGGTAATAGCCTTGTCCACAACATTGTTCTGATTAACAAGGTTAATAGTCACATTGGGATGGGCTGCATGATAGGCATCGAAAATGGCCTTTTTCGCATCTAGATAACCCCCTTGCCAGCCGTGCCAGATCGTAATGGTAACAGGGGCGTTGCTGTTTGAGCTAGTGGTGGCTGTAGAGCCACAAGCAGCGAGAACCATTGTGCATAGAACAGCGAGCGGCAACAGGTATTTCAGGACGTGTTTGAGTGACATGACCGAATCCTCCATGATTGGAACATGCGAGGAATACAGATGTATTCCTGGCTTGAGTGCTTTCAATGGACAAGAAAAAAGAATAGCTAGAAGCATACGCGCAGATGTGCGGACACGATACGATGCATGCTGTAAAAAAGCATGAGAACATGCTGAAAGCGGAGCCTACCCGCGCAGAACATGTTATGAAGATGTGTACGAGTGCTATGAGCGCATGCGCTTATGACTCATACAGAGATGCGAGAAGATGAGCAATACTCAAGAGGCATTGTGCTCCTCTCTCAGGCAGATTGTTTGTTGCTGGCCTGCTCCAGATACGTCTCAATATTACGACTAACGTCTCGTAAATACGCTACAATGGAAAATAAGTGAGCATTGTTCGCCGTACCTAGTAGCTCGCGGATGCGCTCCTCGTGCTGTGTGATGAGAGTATGGCGTAGTTGCACACCTTCGGAAGTGAGCGTGATAAGAATGACGCGGCGATCCTTTAGGTCTGAGGTTCGTGTGACGAGATTGAGGCGTTCGAGTCGATCAACGATGCCGGTGATGTTGCTCTTGTCCGTGAACAAGACACGACTCAAATCTACCATTGAGCATCCCTGATGCTCGTCGAGGTGTTGTAGTGCCCAGAACTGGCGTGTACTCAACCCATATTCTGCGAAGAACTGTCGATCACAATCATCCAACAGGATGAACGTCTTTGTGAGCATACGATAGACTTCTTGCTCTACGTGGGCATCATGGCTGACTGTACTCATGTTTTTCGTGCCTCTTCGCAACCGTGAAATACTGTTGTGTACTACCTATAATTAGTATAGTCAAAAACAGTTGATTTGTCAACTGTTTTATACGCCACTTTTTCTGTCCACCAAAAACTCGGCAGAGCAGTGTCGTAGGGACGCGCTCAAGCTGGTCCCTACGACAGTATCTCTACAATCGTCGCCCCCAATGCTGGTAACATCACCTCTAAGACATTATCATGTACTGTAATCTCTGTTCGCCCCAGCTCTAGCACATTCTGGAGGTGCGCTCCTGCTATTATTTGTGCTGTATCAAAGGAGATACGAAGCCGTACAGTTTCCTCGTTATTGTTCAAAATCACCAATAGCTTTTGCTGTTCAGTGTAGCGTAGGTAAGAGCCTACTTGCTGGGTTGCCTGCTCTTGCTCTAATCTTGTGGTCGTCCGTTCGTGTTGAGCGGAAAGCAATTGCACTGGTACTGTGGCTAGCCCTCCCCAACGCAATGCCTCGTATTTGTGACGGAGCGCGAGCAGATGGTGGTAATGCTCAAGGAGTGCTTTGTCCTGCTGCTGATGCCAGAGCATGGGAGCGCGAGCATAAGCGTTCTCTTTGTAGGCATCGTTGTATTGTGATAGGCCGACCTCTGTTCCATAGTAGATGATAGGCGTACCATCAAGGGTCATATGGCAGGTGGCGGCCAGTCGGAGGCGTGCTTTGTCGTTATCAGCTAACCAGAGGAAGCGGTGCATATCATGGTTATCGAGCAATGTGGCGCGACCCATGCTTGTTGGTAGGTGGAAGCGACGTTCATCGAGAAATGAGAGCAAAGTGCTTAAAGGGGTAGTGCGGCGTGCGAAGACGTTACGTAGCACTTGTGTTAAGGGAAAATCCATGAAGGCATCGACACGCCCCGCGTAATCGGCGATCTCTGGTAGCGGCGCCGTAATCTCACCTAATGTCAGTGCCTGTGGAAAATGCGTTTTGATCTCTCGTTGAAACAGTGCCCAGAAGGCGAGTGATGGTCCGGGCATGTAGTCGAGGCGTAGTGCGTCTGCTCCAAAATCTCTGAGCCAAGCGAGGGCAGCATCAAAGAGGTAGCGTTGTACTTTGGGGTTATCTGTGAGCAGTTCTGGCATATTGCTGACTCGCGCATAACTACGATACCTGTGGGATTCATCGTCAAAGGCGTACCAATCGGCGGTCACGCTTTCGGGATCATGCAACGCTGCGACAAAGGCGCTATGCTCGTCTGACGTATGGTTTGCGACAAAGTCGAACATGATACGCATGCCACGTCTATGACACTCGGAAATCAGGTGGCGTAGAGTATCATTGGTACCATAACGACGCGCAACAGTGTAATAGTCGGAGGCGTTATAGCCGTGATGCGTTGGGCTTTCAAAGATAGGAGAGAGCCAGAGGCAGTTTGCACCAAGTTCCTGAATGTAGTCAAGTTTCTCTAGAATGCCTTTGAGCGTCCCACTGTAGAAATTCGTAATCTCTGTTTCATCATGAGTAAGCAGCGGCGGCTCATCGCTGCCTGCACTGAAACGGTCAACGAAAATCTGATATACGATGGCGTCTTGCCACCACTGTGGTGGTCGCCAGCGGTCAACAGAATAGGCAAAGACGCGTCCCTCCTTCACAGGCGTGGACACAGGGTCAACGCGGTCAGCGTTCCAATGTGCTTGGAGATCACTAAGGCTCCAACCATCAGCACGATAGCGTACAAGCGTCCCATCAGGTTGAGGTGGAAGCACCGCCTGCCACTGTTGCAGAGGCACCCCTTTGGAGCTAGCAAGGTGTTCGCTCTGTCCACTACGCTGAGCAAAAACTACCTGACCGTGTGCTGTCTCGCCTTTTGCGCCCTGCGGTTCCGTACCATCGGTTGTGTAGTAGACTGCGACACAGTCAATAGGCGTTGGTAACTTTGTAGAAAAGAGCAACGTGATAGGCTCGCCGGGGAGTGGGTCGTGTGGCTCTATGCGGCTCCCATGTGCTAGGCCATCTTCGATAGCCGCGTGTGAGCGCCGTTCCTGAGCCGAGGGATAGGATGAGAAAAAGAAATCGACAATCTCTGACATGACAGCGTTCTCCTCTTCTTCGTGGAATATTTTGTTGAATGGTTAATTGTTGATTGCCCTACTATAGACAAGTCTACGGATTTTTAGGAGGGTTGTCAAGATATAAGTTCGTCGTAGGGACCAGCTTCAGCGCGTCCGTCGTGGCGGTTGAGCATATTGCCGACATTGACCATGGCGAGACGGACGCGCTGAAGCTGGTCCCTACGATGGCTATGTAACTAATATACATAACATCACGAGTATTTTGTACGCTTTCTCCAACATCTGGAAATAGCCCTATTACGGGGTTGACAAACATTTTGACGTAGTGTATGCTCAGAAACAGTAAAAGACACGCGATAGAGTATTCCAGCAAAGGGGCTGTTGAGTCTCTGTCGTAGGTCTGATAGCAAGCAGAATATCTATAAGCAGCTAATTGGAGTAGGATTATGGTGAATTCGTACAGTGCATCAAAAAGGTCAGCGGTGTTTGCTGATTCGCATTGTGCTGAATGCATGTCTTATGCTATGCCTTGTCCTACACGTCCTATGCCTTTTATGCCCGCGATGTCTATGGGCATGGCAACTGCAACGGCTTCAGCGGCTACAACCTCCACACTTTTCGGAACCGGCGTCACTACGTCGGTTTCTTTGTTTGTAGCTAGCATTATTCTTGGTCTCCTTCTCGTAGGACTTGTGGTACTTATCAGCCTCCTCCTTACATGCCTTACCGGACTTGTTAGGCTTGGGAGTCTGGTAGGGCTTATCGAAGAGTTAGCCACAAACGCGACACAGGGAGATTAGCGGGAGCAACGACGCGACCCAATCCAATGAAGGTATCCTAACGAGGACCTCCCAGTCTGGGAGGTTCTCTTTTTTTATTATGCATTTCTTCAGGAGGAATTATGGCAATCGCTACAAATGTTATTCAAAACGCAAATTCGACGATTAAGCAGCAGGAAGAGCCTGCCCGCGAACTCACAGGCAGTCAAATTCTGTGCGAAGCCTTGGAACGTGAAGGGGTGGAGTTGCTGTATGGATATCCCGGTGGTGCAATTATGCCTTTTTATGATGCGCTCACCTCTTATCCCAAGCTGCACCACGTGCTCGTGCGTCATGAACAAGCCGCTGCACATGCTGCCGATGGTTATGCACGTGCCACAGGTAGAGTTGGTGTGTGTGTTGCTACCAGTGGTCCAGGCGCAACCAATCTTGTCACGGGCCTTGCAACCTCTTTCATGGACTCGACTCCTATTGTGGCCATCACTGGACAGGTTGCACAGCAGTTTATTGGACGCGACGCCTTCCAGGAAACAGACGTGTTGGGCGTCACACAACCCATCACGAAGCATAATTTCCTGGTGCGTAGTGCTGATGAAATCGCGGCTGTCGTCCATGAAGCCTTCTGCGTTGCGCGTAGTGGACGCCCCGGTCCAGTGTTGATTGATGTGCCCAAGAATGTACAACAGGCGAAAGCGATGTATCGACCTTCCGACGCTACGACTTCGGAAGAATATATGTGTACTGCCAGGGAAGAGGCTCCAGCCATTCCATCTTATCTGTTGACGAAGGCTGCGCAGTTAATTGCGCAAGCCAAGCGCCCCCTCATCATGGCTGGTCACGGTGTGATTCTGTCTCAGGCATATGATGAATTGCATGCCTTTGCCGAGAAGACCAGCATGCCTGTAATTACGACTTTGCTCGGTCTGAGTGCCTTCCCTGATACGCATCCATTGCATATCGGTATGCCGGGCATGCATGGTCCTGCACATGTCAACCACGCTATTGGTGCCTCTGATCTGATCGTTGGTGTTGGTCTGCGCTTCGATGATCGTGTCACTGGCAAGGTTCCTGAGTTCGCGCCTAATGCCCGTTTCATTCATATCGACATTGACCCGTCTGAAATGCACAAGGTCAAAGTCGCGGCAGTGCCGATTGTCTCTGACGCAAAAACTGCCCTGACTGCTCTGACGCAAGCGGTTGCTCCCGTCGATAATAGTGTATGGCTCAAGGAAATCCGTTCTTGGGAAGCCAAAAATGACGAGCGGCAGCAGAGTATTAAACGTCAAGATACGCATCCCGATCCCATCAGTATCCTGTCTGCCATTCGTGCTGCAACCAACGGAGAGGCCATCATCGTGTCCGACGTGGGTCAGCACCAGATGTGGACTGCACGTCACTATCAATGGACGCGGCGCAATAGCCATATCACCTCTGGTGGTCTTGGCACCATGGGTTTCGCATTGCCCGCTGCAATGGGCGTCAAGATGGGTATGAAGGATGAGATCGTGTGGGCCGTGGCTGGTGACGGCGGTTTCCAAATGAATATTCAGGAGCTTGCCACATTGCGCCAGGAAGGGGTCGCGATCAAAGTTGCGATCATGAATAACGGCTATCTGGGTATGGTACGTCAGTGGCAACAGTTCTTCCACTCGCGCAACTATTCTGAGACGCCTATCACCGGTCCCGATTATGTTCAGCTTGCCGCCGCCTACGGCCTCAAGGGGATTCGTGTCACCAAGCGCGAGGATGTAGAGGCAGCGATCAAGGAAGCGATGGAGACCGAGGGCACTGTGATCATTGACTTTGTCATTGAGGCAGAAGCCAATGTGTATCCTATGGTTGCCCCTGGTTCGGGTATTACCAGTATGATTGAAGAGACGGCATAGGAGAGTAGTAGGAATGTCGAATAACGTTGCACCCATTGAGCGATCAGGCCATTCTGATATCCCCAAGGGTGCGGAACAAGTCTATACACTGATTGCGCTTATCAATGATCGACCGGGAGCAGTAGACCGTGTGGTGAGCCTGTTCCGTCGGCGCCGTGCCAATATGCAAACACTAATTCTGGGGCGTAGTGAGCAGCCCCAGGTAATTCGCCTCACTGTGAAGGTGACAGACTCAGAAGTAGGGGCTGGGCATCTCATCGAGCAGATGCGCAAGCTTGTTGATGTACAACAAGTATCCAGCTTCACTGCACGGCAGGTTCTGACCCGTGAATTAGCCTTAATCAAAGTCAATGGCCGTAACGCGAGTTTCAACGAAATCATTGATCTTGGGCATCCCTTCGGGGCACAAGCGGTCGATATTACAGAGGAGACCATCACGCTAGAGGTAAGTGGCCCCAGTGAGGCAGTGGACAAGCTCATAGAGCGTTTACAAGACTACGGCATTCGCGATATTGCCCGTTCTGGCAGCGTCGCAATTGCCCGTGGCGACACCATGATATAAATGGTGAGGACACAATGATGTTAATGGAACTGATCGTCGTAGGGGCCTGATTGATCGCGCCCATCGTCCACATAGTCAATGTCACCGACATCGTGCATCATCACGACGGGCGCGATCAATCAGGCCCCTACGACTTCTGTGAGTAAAACATCATCATTGTGCTCACAATTCTTTAAATATAGGAAGGACACAGTAGCAGTGGCACATATTTATTATGACGCAGATGCAAATTTGGATCTGCTGAAACAGAAACGAATCGCAGTTATTGGGTATGGCAGTCAGGGACATGCACACGCCTTGAATATGCATGACAATGGATGTGACATTGTCGTTGGACTACCCAAACATAGCAAGAGCCGTGAAAAGGTCAAAGCTGATGGCTTGCGTGTCATGACACCTGCCGATGCGGCAGAGCAGGCCGACATTATCATGATGCTTATTCCAGATCAGCATCATCACCATGTTTACGAGCATGATATCAAACCGGGCTTGGCTGCTGGCAAGATGTTGATGACGGCGCATGGGTTTAGCCTGCACTTTTCACAGATTGTACCGCCTGCTGATGTTGATGTTGCCATGGTTGCACCCAAGAGTCCCGGACATATGCTGCGCCGCCTCTTTGTAGAGGGGGTTGGTGTGCCTGCATTGTGGGCTGTACATCAGGATGCAACTGGCAATGCCGAAGCCATGACGTTGGCCTATGCACGCGCTATTGGCTGCACTCGCGCTGGCGTGTTGCGCACCACTATCAAGGAAGAGACCGAGACCGATCTCTTTGGTGAACAGGCTGTACTATGTGGTGGCGTAACCTCACTCATTCGCAACGGCTTCGAGACACTCGTTGAGGCTGGCTATCAGCCAGAGGTTGCCTACTTTGAATGTATGCACGAAATGAAGCTGATTGTTGACCTGATGTACCAGGGCGGTATGAGCTACATGCGCTACTCCATCAGTGACACTGCCGAATTTGGTGATTATGTCTCTGGTCCACGCATCGTTGATGAGCGTACACGCGAAGAGATGCGTAATATCTTGCATGAAATTCAAGATGGTAGCTTTGCCGCCCGTTGGATTCTGGAAAACCAAGCTGGGCGCCCAGGCTTCCTAGCTATGCGCCGTATGAATGCAGAGCATCAGATTGAAGAGGTTGGGCGTGAGCTACGTGCCATGATGCCGTGGCTGAATCCTGTGACCAAGCAAGCTGATAACACCGATGCGAAAGTTGCAAAAGATACCACGGCCGAAACGAAGAAATAAACCCATCATTTCTAGCGAGGAGATCAACAATGGGAGACCCTGCTGTAGTAAAAATTTTTGACACGACCCTACGTGATGGAGAACAGTCGCCAGGAGCCACTATGACCCTTGAGGAGAAGCTGCAAGTAGCCGAGCAGCTTGTGTACCTTAACGTGGATATCGTGGAGGCTGGCTTTCCGGCTGCCTCGCCTGGTGATCTTGCTGCTGTCAAAGAGATTGCACGGAGAACCAGGGGAGTAGCCGTTGCTGGTCTTGCGCGAGCCAATACAAGCGACATTGATGATGCGTGGGAGGCCGTGCGTGGTGCTGAACGCCCGGTCATCCATGTGTTTATGGCGACCTCTGATATTCATCTCACACATAAGTTCCAGATGACACGTGAGGCAGCTCTGCAACAGATTCAGGCGATGGTGACATATGCGCGTAATCTGTGTCCAACCATCGAATTTTCGGCTGAAGATGCGACACGTAGCGATTGGGACTATCTCTGTCGTGTGTGTGAGATCGCAATCAAGTGTGGTGCCACGACCATCAACATTCCTGATACCGTCGGTTATACCATGCCTTACGAGTACGAGGCACTTTTTCGCTGTCTGCGCGAGAAAGTGCCGGGCATGGAAGATGTGACTATGAGTGCGCATTGTCATAATGACCTGGGTATGGCAACGGCTAATACACTAGCAGCGATTAAGGCGGGCGCACGGCAGATTGAAGTCACTATCAATGGCATTGGCGAACGTGCCGGAAACACCGCTGTTGAAGAGGTGGTGATGGCTTTGCGTACGCGTCCAGAAGCGTTTGGCAATGTTGATACACGTATTCATGCCAAGGAATTTCTCGCTACAAGCCAATTAGTCAGCCGCTTGACGGGTATTCCTGTGCAACCAAATAAGGCAGTGGTCGGAGCGAATGCCTTTGCTCATGAAGCTGGCATCCACCAGGATGGCATGCTCAAGAATCGTCTCACTTACGAGATTATGACGCCCCAATCAGTGGGTTGGAGCGACACAAATCTTGTGCTCGGCAAGCATTCCGGGCGGCATGGCTTGGATGCCCGCTTGCGCAAACTTGGTTATAAGTTGGGTGCGGAGCAGTTGAAGGTCGTATACAGGCGCTTTATCGCTATGGCTGATACAAAAAAGCAGATCACCGACGCGGACCTGCTCTATATTGTCGAAAGCAGCATGGAGACTCCTGCGGGGATTTAGAAGTCGTAGGGGCCTGATTCATCACGCCCGTCGTGGGCATGGTCAACGTCGGCGACATCGCGCCCGTCCCGTTGTAGGGGCCTGATTGATCGCGCCCGCTTGTGGCAATGCATGATGTTGGTGGAACTGACAGCTGGCACGACGGGCGCGATCAATCAGGCCCCTACAACGGGATGGGCGCCATAAATGTAGCTCCTACATTGACAAAACATGATAGAATAGTTGTACTTTAGGAAAGGATGAATCATGCACGTTTCATCAGAAAGGCAGGTAGCCGCTGATGGCACTGGTATTACCTGCTTCAGTCACCGTCTTAACACCAGCAACCTCGGCTAATCTTGGCCCCGGCTTTGATAGTTTGGGGCTGGCATTACAATTGCACAACCGCTTTGAGGTAGAGGAGACAAAGGGCGATCCCTGGCTACCCTCTATTGAGGTTGAGGGTGCGCTGGGTGCGGAGTTATCCACTGGACCGGACAATTTGTTTTTCCGGTCTTTTGCTATGCTCTTTGAGCGCCGTAATAGTGCGTTACCGTCAGTACGTATCCGTATGACGATTAGTATTCCACCAGGGTGTGGTCTGGGCAGTAGTGCCACCGCTGTTGTAGGTGGTCTTGTTGCTGCCAACGAATGGTTGCGCCCACAAGGTCTCGCTGTTGCGAAGGAAGCCCTCTTAGATATGGCGGTCGAGGCCGAGGCTGGCAACCATCCTGATAACGTCGCTCCTGCCTTGTTGGGTGGATTAGTTGCGACAACAAATATGGATGGGACCATTCATGCTATAAAAACGCCGTTTCCTGATGAACTCAAGGCGGTCATTTTTACTCCTTCGTTTCCTATGGATACCGTTGCGGGGCGAAAATTGTTGCCAGCTAGCTATCTCAAAGCCGATGTGACCTTCAATACCGGGCGTGTGGCGTTGTTATTGACTGCATTACAAACAGGACGTTATGAATTGATTGGCGAGGCGATGCGTGATCGCTTGCATCAGCCCTATCGCCAAGCCCTGTTTCCCGCTATGCCCGATATTATTGATGCCGCCATTGCTGCTGGTGCTCATGGTGCATGTCTTTCTGGTGGAGGGTCTTCACTAATCGCGCTTACCAGTGCCCATTTCCGCGAAGTCTTGCAGGCAATGCAGAAAACCGCGCAAGCTGTCGGAGTGCAAGGGACAGGTATGGTGTTACGTGCAGATCAGAAAGGTGCTCGGGTCATAAAAACGTCGCGTAGCCGCATACGAAAGGAAGTTAGCGCACGTAATGTCGATCATTTCTACTGGTCCCCAGCTAGGACAGGGGGCGGATGAGGAGAAAAATTCCTTGCACTATACAGTGAATATGGGGGCATCCAATGCGTTGGATGCTCTCGCATCGACATCGTTGCGCTGTGTCGAATGCTCAGCTCTCTATCCTGCGATAGAGGCTGGGCAATCCGATCATGCTATGCCGCTTCCGCGCTATCGCTGTGAATGTGGAGGTGTGCTTGATGTCGAGATGACCTTTAGTTTGCCGCGTCAGTCTTCACAGGTAGTGGGAGGCGATTATAAGGTCTTCTTAGACTTTGAGGCAGAGGCTGATGTTGCTCCCTCTGCTGGTGCTGCGTGGCGGCAACTCTTTGATGAGCGCGCTGCGACGCCTCCCATCTGGTCTGTGAGCAGCGATGCTTCACTCCTTGACTCAAGTGGTGTCTGGCGTTATCGCGAACTCATCCTACCTGCACCAGAACAGTATGTTGTGACGCGACCGGAGGGCAATACTCCACTCTATCCTGTTGGCATAGAAAACTGTGGCCCTGGACGCATTGGTCATCGGCAAATTGGCCTCTACGCAGGCTTAGAGCGCTTCTTTCTCAAGCACGAAGGCGAGAATCCCACGGGTAGTTTCAAAGACCGTGGTATGACGGTTGGCGTGACGATGGCGCATCTCATGGGTGCAAGTGCTGTAGCTTGCGCCTCGACGGGCAATACCTCGGCCTCGTTAGCCTCGTATGCTGCCCAAGCTGGCATGCGTGGTATTGTGTTCCTGCCTGCTGGCAATGTTGCGGGTGGCAAACTAGCGCAAACACTGGCTTATGGTGCCACAACCGTGCAAATCGAAGGCGATTTTGATGATGCTATGCGTTTAGTAGAGCAGGTTTGTAATGAATTGGGGATTTATCTGCTCAATTCGCTCAATCCTTTCCGCGTAGAGGGCCAGAAGGCTATTGGGTTTGAAATACTCCAGCAACTCGATTGGCAGGCACCAGACTGGATTGTACTGCCCGCGGGCAATCTCGGCAATACTTCTGCGATTGGGAAAGCCTTGCGGCAAGCCTATCAACTCTCAATGATCAGCCATGTGCCGCGTTTTGCAGCTATCCAGGCTGAAGGTGCGAATCCGTTTTATCGGAGCTTTATGCAGAACTTTGCTATTCGTGAATCGGTAGATGCTGAAACGCTGGCCTCTGCCATCAAAATTGGCAATCCTGTCAGCTATACGCGTGCGCGTCGTGTGATCGAAGAGACCAACGGCATCGTTGAACAGGTGAGTGATGACGAGATACTTGCGGCGAAGGCGGTGATAGATCGTGCTGGCATCGGTTGCGAACCAGCTTCTGCCGCAACGCTGGCAGGGATTCGCAAACTGGTCGAGCGTGGTGTCATCAAACGCGATGAACGGGTTGTGGGTGTGTTGACAGGCCATCTGCTGAAAGATAGCAAAACAGGCATGCCACAAGGAGGCAACGGTATTGCTATCAAGCCGACCATTGACGCAGTCAGGAGCGTTTTAAAAATATGAACTCTGTAGTGCCGAAAAAGCGTCCTTCGTCGCCGGGTGATGACTCACCATCACCTGCGCGACGCGGATGGCTTCCGCAGTGGCTTTTTTCCTGGGAAGTGTACCTGATTATACTTCTAGCAGGATTCTTGCGCTTCTATCTTATTAATAGAACAGAGCTGGATGACGATCAAGCGATGCTGTTCCGTCTCGCGCAGGATGCTATCCATCATGGTCTATTGCCGACGACCAGCAATGCCGCTTCGATTGGAATCGCTAATCCACCCGGTGTTATTTTTCTTTTCATGCCACTTGCTTTATTTGGCAATAATCCTATCTTGGGTGCGATACTTATAAGCACCTTTACCACGCTTGCGGCTGTACTCACCTATCTTTTCACGCGCCGCTATTATGGACGTATGGCGGGTATCATCGCTGCCCTGCTCTATGCAACTGCCGCCAAGCCACTCAATTATGCTCGTTTCATCTGGCAACCAAACCTGATGCCACCGTTTGTTGTACTTTTTTTCTTTGCTTTGTTCTTTGGCGTAGTCGAGCGGCGCAAAGGTTGGTTACTTCCCGCGCTCTTACTATTTGGTGTGCTCTATCAAATGCATCCCACAACGATATTATTAGCCGCTCCTTTAGGAGTTGCCTTCATTCTCTCACCGGGAACATTTCGCTGGCGCGATGTTGGTTTCGCCTTACTCGGCCTATTGATTATTTTCTCACCCTATTTGCTCTGGGAAATCTCTACACATTTTGCCGATATACGCACACTTTTTACATTAGCAAAACAACATGCACATATTGATGGTCAAGCTATCCGCTTTTATCTGTATTTTCTTAGTCCTTACGATCATGCACCAACCTATCCAACATCCGTTGTACGCGCTCTAGTACCTTTGTTGTCTTGGTTACGTTATATTGTTCCGTTGCTTACGGCGGCTGGTTTTGTGTTGGCTGGATTGTTGTTATTGCGTCCTGTTTTGGCGACGACGGACGACTCCAAGGGCCCCCACCGACCATCCAGTCCATTCGTTCAATGGTGGAACGCGTTCCGTGCTGATCCTTATCGTTGTGGGTTGGTTGTGTTGCTTATTTGGCAACTGGTGCCACTGGCGGTTTTGTCGCGCCATGCCGTAGACCTGCATGCGCAATACTTTTTTATGCTGCTTCCAGGCCCCTTTATTCTAATTGGGCTGTTCTGCTCTAAGCTTGTTGAGTGGGCGGAAGAAACATTCCGAATCGCGCCCGATAAATCGGGTGCGGGTGCGATAAATCCGGGCCCTACGACGCCCTTGATATGGATAAGCAAGGGGATGCGTTATGCTGTGCTGTTATTGGTGTTTCTGGTAGTTGCGACGCAATTCATTGGGAGCACGGCGGCTGTGGTTGACTCGACCAGTGGCAACTATGATGATCGTAGTTTCCAGCCGTATCCGTATCATAATGATTTAGAGTCGTTGCAGCGTGCTTTGTCTATGGCTGATCAACTCGCGCAGAGTCGGCATCTGAACCATGTGTATGTTACAACTGATGCTGCGACACAAACGGCTCTACGCTATCTCGCGGAACAGATGCACACGCCCACGACGCTGTTTGATGCCGTTCACTGCCTTGCGTTGCCTAATCTCACAGATGGCCCTGCTGTCATGCTTATCGGTCCTTATGATGGACTTCCCAACGCACTACTGAATCAGTTTGCTGACGCACAACTAGTGGCAAAACCTGCACGCTTGGGTGGTCCGCCATTCCAACTCTACACTGTGACGCCAAAAGCAGCACAACCTGCGACGACTGAGACACTGAGCAACCAGCTACAACAATTGGATGCTCGTGCCACAACCGTGCAAGCCAACGATACCTCGTGGCTTGCTACACGCTGGAGCATGTTGCGCACTGTTCAGCCTGCCTTCCGTACCACTTATAGCTATGCTATGACTGCGCAACTGGATGCAACTCATACACAATTAAGCGTATGTACTTTTACTGCGTTGCGTGCAGGTGATCAAATGGTGGTTGCATTTCACATACCCCCTGATATAGGGGCTCTGTCATCGATGACGGTGCAAGCGCAAACGTTTACTACGACTCCCTATAATCCGACGTATGGGCCATTTCATTTGGAGACGGACCAGTATCAGAGTACGCCGTGGGCGAATCTGACGACGGTGGATGGGAAAAAGGGTGTTGTTATTGCTGTGTGATAGATGGGACAATATGTCTCTCACGGCTCTACTGGCTCTTTTCTACCGCTCGCTTGCTCGCCCATGTAATTATCCAATTTACACTTCCGGAGTGATTACCGCTTCTTGACTGTGATATGAACTGGCGTGGCGGGTTTCAAGGTTCCGTAATGGACAGAATCGGGTTCGATAGTTTGGCCAGGGACCAGGGTGAAGTGAAGGCGCTGTGCGAGGGTGGCGAGCAGAAGTTGGCCTTCCATCATAGCAAAGTACATGCCGATGCAGATGCGCGGGCCCGCGCCAAAAGGTAGGTACGCATAACGGGGAAGCTGTTTTTCCCGTTCGGGCGTGAAGCGCTCAGGATCGAATGTCTCCGGTTGCGGGAAGGTGTCCTCGCGGTGGTGCAGGGTATAGGGAGAGAGGAGCACCATCCACCCTTTGGGGACGAGATAGCCGTCAATTTCGACATCGTGCAATGCCTGCCTGGGAAAGACGTATGCAGGTGGGTAGAGCCGTATGGCTTCCTTGAAGGCTTGCAGACAATAGGGCAGACGGGCTACATCAGCATAGGTGGGTGTGCGGCCCTGCAAGACACTATCGACTTCCTGTTCGACCTTCTGATACATCTCAGGGTGCTGGCAGAGGAGGTACCATGTCCAGGTGAGCGCGGTAGAGGTGGTTTCGTGCCCTCCCAAAAAGAGGATGAGACATTCGGCCATCAGTTGCTCATCGCTCATGGGGTGGCCTTCGTCGTCTCTGGCCTGCAGGAGGATGGAGAGGAAGTCATTGCGTTCGGTCGGGTGGGTGCGTCGCGCGTCGATGAAGTTGCCAAAACAGTTTTGTAAGAACTGTACAGCTTTGCGGGTGCGGCGATTGCGCGGTATTGGCCAACTATAGGGCAGTGGCAAGAGTGACGAGGATATATCCGCCACATACGTCATGAGAGCGGTCATGGCTGCACCCAGTTTGTCGGTTTCGCTGAAGATGTCGGCGTCGAAGAGAGCTTTGCCGATGATACTCATGGTGAGATTGGTCATCTGCTGATTGAGGTCAATGACGGAGCCATCAGGCCAGGTGTGCTGGATTTGTTCGCCGTAATGACCCATGATGTCGGCATAGCTGGTGATATGACGCGGTTGGAAAGGTGGGGCCATCAGCTTGCGCTGGTGACGGTGAAGATCGCCTTCACTCAAGAAGATGCCATTGCCGAAGACGGGACGAACGAGTGAATGCAGGCCAACACCTTTGTCGAAGTCATAGGCATGTTCGACGAGGATGCTGTGCATGTATTCTGGTTTATTGAACAGGACGCCGGAGAAGGGGCCAAAGTGCATGCCGCAGACGTCGCCTTCTGCTGCCATACGCCGCAAGAGGCCTAGGCGATCTTTGCGGAATTCGGGCAAGTTTCCAATCAGGGGGTATCCACGAATGTAGTGAAACGCTTTTTGGGTTGGTCTGTTTTGCTTGATGTGCGTTGCCATGTGATGCTCCTCTTTGTAGCTCATAAGATACTACTATTCTTCAGTTGGGATGGGGTCGTAAATCAGACCTTGCACTGGCCCACAGAATTCTCCAATTTTCGCTCGCCGATCTCCAACATTTACACCTCTCAGATGGAAAGAGTGAGAGAGGTAACTACCTGGCTTCTCCTGGCGCAGGAACAACACCGAGTTGTTGCATCAGGCCCAATGCATCTATCTCAGCCCAGTGCTCGACGATCTTGCCACCCGCGATGCGGCTGATTTCGATGGAAGTGATCGAGAAGTACTTGCCGGTTGGGGGAATGCCCATAAACACGCCTTGCTGCGTTCCGCTCATGGTAACGCGGGACAATCTTGTCCCCTTCAGCGATCATGTCCTCAACCGTGACGTGGAGGTCAGGGAAAGCCGTCAGGAACATGCCGAAGAGTTGTTTGGCTCCCTCAATACCACCTGGTGTACCAGGAGGGGCAAAGTGTTCGACCTGATTGGGGTCGATGAATGTACCGATGGCAGCCACATTCTTCTTGTTCATGACTTCCTCGATGAACTGGCGATAAACGGCCTTGTTGGCTTCTGTTGACATAGAAGAGATTCCTTTATGTGGTGTAGGTCAGGGTAAGCGTGTCTTACTCCTGTCAAATAAACGGTGAATGGTCTGATCCCCCACGCGTCAGCACAAGCCGGAGCGCAGAAACTCCAGCAAGGTCTCTATTTCAAGTAGGTAATTCTTTTCGAGCATTTCGGACACATGAGAGATGTATAACATCGTCACATAGCGCGTCAGTTCCTCAAGTGCCATATCGCAACGAACATCCCCTTGCTGTTGACCATGCTCCAAAATCATCTGGATCATATCCAGAAAGCCGGAATCTTTGTTGATGTCCGTGTACGCAGGATGTGTCTTCAAGAGAGAGTGCTGGAGGGCCTGAAATTCACGCCCGACCTCAGGAAATTGAAAGACCTGCTCATAGATCCGTGTGAAGAGAAAGTGCAGGGCGTCCAGCGTAGACGGATGGGTGTCCAGATACACCTTCACCTGTGGTTGCACCTGCTCGACGTACAATCGTTTCATAAACAGCAGCCACAACGAGCTTTTGGTGGGAAAGTACTTAAACACGGTGCCACGACTCGTTTCGGCCTGCTCCGCAATCGCATCCATCGTCGTCTGCTCGTAGCCGATGGTCCGAAAAAGCTCAAAGGCACCCTCCTGGATACGCTGGATCACCCGTTGCTTATTGCGTTCACGTAGCGGGACACGCATGGTTTCCTGCTGGTTCATACGCCACCTTTCTTTGTCTATGTATGCGGGCTCCCGAAAAACAGAGGAGCGAAGTGACCATGTGCTCGATTTCTGTTGCTCGCTGCCTGTATGACGAGATCAGAGACACAATGCCTCACAACTCGTATGGAAGACGGATTAGAAGGCAACGGGTAAGCTGCTGATCCCATGCAAGAATACATTGCCTTTCCATGTAACCGCATCTTGAGGAGTATCGAGCCGCATATCTGGGAGGCGTCGAAGCAACATCGTAAAGGCAATGTCACCATCCAGACGGACTGTCCCTCTGATCCAAAGGGGACAAGGATAGCGACCACAACTCTGGCCTCGCGCAACTGTGCAAACAGAGGAAACGGATTGGCGGCAGCCTCTTTGCTGAAAAAACCAGCAGGGCTGAATCCCTCTGGAGCACTGTTCCAGCGTGGGGTTATTCATCGGAGTGTCCTCATTTTCTTATACTCAATTCAATTTAGTATCCACATCAAGAATATACTCAGTATAGCATTTTGGAGGAGAGAGTGTCAAGAGTAAGGATCACACGGTGTACAAACTGATCTCCATCCAACTCTCGCTGTTAGATGAGGATGAGGATGAGGATGAGGAGGAGCATTCCACAATGTTCCAGTGGTGCCTAAGTAGAAAGGAATAGATTAAGTAAAAGCAGTTTTCCAATTTATGGGTATTGGTGTAGTATGGAACCAAACAGCAAAAAATGAATAAAGGAGCGCTCCTGCTAAGAAGATGATTAGGGGAGCCAATAGACCCTTCAATTTTAAAAAGAAGAAAGCTAAACCACTAGCGGAAGTGTCCAAGGACTGATACAATATGCTCAATACATGACATACCTAGCAATCCTAAAGAGGACTATTGTGAGCAAAAATAGACAGAAACAAGTATTACTCCCACGCTGGGACATGCCTTCCGATCCGGTCAAGGCGGTGTTCTGGTTTATGCATTGGCTGCTGCAGGTCCTCGTCCGTTTCTGCTGGATACCGATTATTGCGATGGGTGTCTATGAGACGTACCTGAATGCCTCGGTGGGTGGCCTCTTCAATGGTATCGTCGGTGGAATTATCACGCTCCTCGTCGGTGGCGCGGTATGGGGCCTGTTGTATCTCATTCTGCTGTTCTTAAATGTCAGCACGACAATCTCAAAAACGATCTCTGAGGTCAGTCGGGTACAAAAAAACTTTCCCTCGCGGAGTCCCTTCTATCCATTTCCTGAGCCTCAAGCAGACGATAAGGTGGTGGAGGGGACCATCACTGATCTTGACGAGGAGCGCAAAAAGCGTAGGAGAGAGTGATATCAGAGCACATTGGCAAGCCACTAGTGGCTTGCCAATGTGCTCTGATTAGACATAAGCCATTGTTGCCATGCCTCATCGTTGGTTGTGGGGACATAGGACATGAGTAGTGTGCCGTCGCCTACAATGTGGTACTTGCCGAGGGCGGCAGGCAGTACCATGGTTTTTCCTCGTGAGAGCGTTTCGCTTTGCTCTAGTGTCTCTCCATAATAGACTCGTGTCTCGGCTCCTAGTGAGGAAAGAATGATACAGCTGGTCGATGTGATCCCTTCTACTCCGCCATTTCTTATAGTACCGTTGTGTTGCTGTTTTAGTGTGAGTTCACGGGTCACGAAATATTGGCAGGCGGCTAAGCAACGCTCTTCATAACCATATCCACCTGCGCGTGGTACCGGGGTTGCTTTGACACGCTGTGGCGCATGATAGTGGGAGACCTCTAGAGAGCGTTCGATATGGAGTTCTCTTGGTTTTCCGTTGGCTGACAGGCGTCCATAGTCGTACATACGATAGGTAATATCTGAGTATTGTTGTAGTTCATAGAGTAGTACGCCACTGCCGATAGCGTGTACCGTGCCTGCTGGTACGAAAATTACATCACCTGGGTCCACTTCTTCTTCATGTAGCAGTGTCTCTAGTGTACACTCTTGAATGGCTCTTTGTACTGCTGCTTGTGTCGTCTTCTGCTTAAATCCATAGACGATCTTGGCATGTGGTTCTGCGGCAAGAATATACCAGAACTCTGTTTTGCCGAGTTTACCGTTTTCGTGCGCTGTGGCATAGTCATCATTGGGGTGGACTTGCACTGAAAGCTGCGCGTTGGCATCAATAAATTTTGCGAGCAATGGGAAGCGTTTCCCGACAATGGCTATTGTCTGTGTACCAAGTAGCTCTACACCCAGTTGCTCGACTAACGAGCCGAGTGTGTGCCCGGTATAGGGTCCGTTTTGCACAATCGTGTTGATCTCGGTTTCCCACGCCTCACCAATAGCTATATTCCCCGGCGGTAATTGCTTCCATCCATCGTATTCTAAGCGGCGTCCCCCCCATAATGTTTCATGGAATGATGGTTGTAATACAATTGGATAGAATACGTTGTTCGTCATACTAATTCCTCAAAAATAAAATGGTATGTTATCATGGGGGCGGAGGGCGCGATACATCTGGCCCCTACGCTGGTCCCTACGATATATGTTTTGTAATGTTATGTTATCGCAGACACAGAGGGCACGATACATCTTGGCCCTACGACGTATATTTTGTAATGTTAGTTTGCTAACAGGGTCCCTTCGATTTGGCGACGTAACTTGTCACGCATCATAATTCCTGTGATGCGATGGATCACGCGGCCACTCTTAAAAAAGACCAGCGTCGGTATACCTTCAACATGCCATTGATTGATGAGTTCGTTGTGTCCTGTCACATCAATCTTTGCAAAGGTGATACGCCCCTCATATTCTTTACTAATCGCCACAAATTCCGGTTCCAGTATCTTACATGCGCTACTCTGCTCCGCCGAAAAATTGACAATCACCATCTGTGGTGCATGCAGGACTTTTTCCTCAAAGTCTTTGTTGGTTACGTCAATATATGTATCTGTCATGGCTCCTCTTTTTCCTCTCTACGCTAGTACTGCTTCTCAAGTTATCACTCAACAGGAGGACATGTCAAGATTTGATTTTAAGGGGTTGCGAGCAGTGCTTCGGCATCTTCGATGATGTAACGATAGCCTTGTTCAGTGAGGAACAACTGGCGATTGGCAGAGAAGTCCTGATCGCGGGTATCGCGGGTCACAATAGAGTAGAAGTAGGCTAAACTGCCATCGCTTTTAGGGCGTAAGATACGTCCGAGGCGTTGTGCCTCTTCCTGACGCGAACCGAAGGTGCCCGATACCTGGATAGCGACGTTGGCATCAGGAAGGTCAATAGCAAAGTTTGCCACTTTACTGACCACTAAGCGTTTTAGCTCACCACGACGGAATTGATCGTATAACTTTTCGCGCTGCCCGTTGGATGTTTTTCCTGTTAAGAGCGGTGCGTTTAATGCTTCGGAGAGTGCCTTGAGCTGATCGATATATTGCCCAATAATCAGTACTTGGTCATCTTGATGGCGGTCTGCCAGATAGCGCGTGATCGTCATCTTGGCGGGTGTCTCAGCAGCAATGCGATATTTCTCACGTAACTCTGCGGTAGCATAGTTAATCTGTTCGTCTTCGCTCAAGCTGACGCGGATTTCATGGCATTCAGCTGTGGCGATCCATCCCTGCCGCTCTAACTCGCGCCAAGGAACATCAAATTTTTTGGGTCCAATCAGGCTAAAGACATCGGCCTCGCGTCCATCTTCGCGCACAAGTGTGGCGGTCAAGCCCAGACGTCGTTTTGCTTGAATTTCCGCTGTGACACGGAAGACGGGGGCTGGTAGCAAGTGTACCTCATCATAGATGATGAGGCCCCAATCGTAACCGGTGAAGAGCGCGAAGTGGGGAAAATCTTGTTGATTTGGTTCTTCTTCGTCTTGTCCGTTATGCCCATTGCGTCCATTACGTCTGCTTCCATGGCGTGATGGGTCGGGACGGCGATAGGTCAAAATCTGGTAGGTGCTGACCGTAATGGGGGCGATCTCTTTGCGCTCACCTGTGTATTCTCCTACCATCTCTGGCGGAATGTCGGTTTTGTCGATAATTTCTTGAATCCATTGGCGAACTGCGACGGTATTGGGTGTGAGAATCAATGTTGCACGTTGAATATCTGCCATGGTGACTAGTCCAACAATGGTTTTGCCTGCTCCACATGGTAAGACGACGACGCCGCTACCCCCACTCGGTGCTCCACCTGCATAGAATGCGGCTGAGGCTGCATGCTGATAGCCGCGTGGTTCAAAGGCATTTCCTTGCGTGGTCTCGTTGCGTAATTTGAATGGCAGTGGTGAGCCATCACTATAACCGGCTAGGTCCTCGGCAGGGAAGCCAATGTGGATAAGCGCTTGCTTGATATGGCCGCGCCGTGATGCGTCCACCTGAATGGTATTTTTGTCTAGCTGGCGCAACAAGTAGGGTTGCGTCCGTTTGTTATGTAGTATTTCAAGAATGAGAGCAGCATCCTCCGAGACGAGGAGGAGTCCTTCGTTATTAGTGCCACCACGTACCAGTTTGATGCGCCCGTAGCGTCCAATATACTCACGAATCTCTACCGCAATATTATTTGGTACAGGATACTTGGTATAGCGGATGAGTAACTCCAAGATATGTTGTGCGCTCATCCCACCGGCTGCTGCATTCCACAGCGAGAGTGGAGAAAGCCGATAGGTATGAATATGTTCCGGTGATTTCTCAAGTTCCGCGAATTGGGCGAGGGCATCTCGTGCCTCAGCATGTTGCGGATGATCGACCTCTAGTAAGATACTACGGTCACTCTGGACAATAATTGGATTGTTAGGATTCATAGATGTTATACCCCAGGCATATTTGCCCATGCCTTTACGAACTTCATAATAGCAGTGATGGTTGCTTGTTCATATCCATGCATAAGGTGACGCGCTCCCGTAACCACACGAATGCCTTTCGGGCCCTGCTGTTGCTCAACAAACGGTTCTAGTTTATAAAGCGGACAAATTTCATCAAACTCACCAGTGACAAAGAGCTTGGGGCGTTCAAAGGCCCTGGGAAAGCCACTAGCTACACGGAACAAGGGCAGGCTAATCGCCACGATAGTGCGTATGCGAAGATCAAAGGGTGCGTATAGCAATGCGATGTAGGCACCAAAGCCATGGCCTATGATGCAGACTTTCGCAGGGTTTGCCCCCGTTTGCGTCAGGGCCACGTCAATAGCGCCTGCGAGATCAAGCGGCTCCATACGTCCATCTGTTTGTTGACCCTGACTCTTGCCTACCCCTCGGAAATTAAAACGTAGGGCAATCATATCCGCTTCCACAATACTTTTTGCTAGGAGTGTCGTGAGTTTATCGTTCATGTTGCTACTGGCGGGTTGTGGATGGCAGAGGACAACCACAGGTGTTGCCTCTGCCTTTCTTGGTATGTGTATCATTCCTTCGAGCTGAAATGCTGGTTGTCCTCTGCTCGGAAAGGTAATGGGTCGTTCAACATAGGCTGATAGTGTCATCTCTCACTCTTCTCTACCCAAATATTCTCTATGGTTTCCATCTTATCTCAGGAAGTGTCATGCGTCAACTTTTTCCGAAGAGATAGCCAGAGTTCATGCAAAGTCGCGTGTTGTGAAGATCATACCCCCTAAAAGTCATGAATATGTTACAGAATGAGAAATTTGTCAGGGATAGGGGAAACACGGCAATTTTGTGTAGAGAAAACCTATGCATATGCACAGAAGAATGCTATACTGGTTATAACAATTGCATACGTATTTCTAATGATACCTACGGCAAGGGTTGATGGACGCGTTCCCAAATATGTATTTTTGGCATGTGTCTTATGACACTCCATCATTCTTCCTGATGGTTGTTTCTATTAGTTATCCGTAGCAGGTGTAGCAGGCTACAGGAGATGAGTAGTAGTCTTTTATTTCGCGTGCTCGTTCTGGCTTTTCTCCTGATGCCCCTCTACCTGTGTGATATCCTTCTGGGGGAATGATATCAGCAGGCTCTTGCTCAAAGTATAGGTATTATTGATAACGCTGCGACCGGTATATATTGTACTTCTAACAGTACAAGAGCAGGTAGCATATTTCCCTGGCACGCTGTCATGTCGGCTTGATATGACTTGCATTGCAACGTTTGTACGTTGTACCTTGATATGCGTGTTAGAGAAAACAGCGACTGTCGTCTCACACGATGAGGCGATAGAGAACAGTGCTATCAGGTATACCACATTGATAACAGAGAACTGTTCTGTAACATATAGTTGGATGTAGCACAGTAAAACGTAGAGGCAGGAGCACTCATGGCCAACATTTTAGTCGTCGAGGATGAGCGATTAATCGCTCGATTACTCAAGGAAACCCTGGAATTCGAGGGTTATCAGACAGTTGCAGTCCTTAACGGCGAAGATGCTGTACAACTTGCATTACGTGAAACACCAGACCTCGTCCTTCTGGATATTACGCTTCCCGGAATTGATGGCTACGAGGTGATTCGGCGGCTCCGTGAACACCCCAAAACCATGCACATTCCTATTGTGGTTCTGAGTGCGTATAGTTCGCCATCCGATAAGGCACGAGCCTTTGAGTTAGGTGTAGATGGATATATTACGAAGCCATTTCATAATGACGAATTGCTCGCTTGTGTTCGTAGGCAATTGCATCGTGTACAGCAAAGTTCGCTTTCTCCCTTGACACGGCTCCCCGGTGGTTTGCAATTGGAACGTGCTATTAGCTATAAGTTGGATAGCAATGATCCCTGGAGTGTCTTATATCTCGATCTCGACAACTTTAAGGCGTTTAACGATGTGTATGGTTTCCTCGCCGGTAATGCGATGATTTTGCTCGTAGGGGATATCTGCCAGCACATGGTACATGAATACGGCAACGATGATGACTTTGTGGGACACGTGGGAGGAGATGATTTTATCATCTTGACAACACCTGACTGTGTGAAAACACTTTGTCACTGTATCATTACGAAGTATAAACAGGAAAGTATATCGCTTTATCGTCCAGAGGACGTACAGTGTGGAGTAATTAATGGTGTTGATCGTAAGGGAAGGCCCTATCAGTTCCCGCTTGTGTCGCTTTCAATAGGGGTTGTGAGTAATCAGCTTCTCTATGCCTACAGCGTTGAGGATATTGGTCCACTTGCCGCAGAAGCCAAACGATACGCGAAACAAGCCACCGATAATATATTCCATATTTCGTATCAACACAGTCGCGTTTCTACTGAACAACTTTGCTCACCTCAGACACCTTCGCCACATTCATCGACTGCATATTTTGCTTTTGGGCATCATCATTATCCGCCATCTTATATTGAAGAGAATAGGTTGGCGGAATGTGACACTCTCCTCCCGCAGAGCGGGAGAAGCTTCTAGGCTCTGTGTGCAGTGTGGCCTGTTCCCGAAGGAACCATCTCTGAGAAGATGTGGTTGACCTGCACACAACCCCTAGACAACGTTGGGGCGTGTCGGCCCGACTACTACTTTCCCTAGCACGCTAGGACGTAGATACGTGAAGGAACGAGGAAAGTTCACCTGCTCACCAAAGGCGAGTGGATGCATGTTCACCGAGCCGACAAGGTCTCTGTGTCCTTTGAACCCGCAGACCTTGCAATGCCATTGCCTGTTTCTTGGTTTGTGTTTATGCCCACAGGAAGGACACTGGCTGCTGGTTCCTCGTTCCGAGCCAGTGAAGCTCGACATGCGGGCTTGCTTGCTTTTGTGGGTCAGATAATCGATATCCTTACCATATTCCCACAAACTCATGCGCTGATTATGATGTCGTCCGTTCTTCCGGTTTCGGACCCCATGCGGATTGCCAATGAAGAGAGACCCAACTTCCTGCTGGAGACAGAAGTTGATCACCTTGCGGGTGGCTTGATGGCGCTGATTGCGTATTCGTCTCTCCGCACGTTTGCACTGCTTATTTTTGGCGTGCTGCAACTTCTTCCAGCGGCGCGAATACTTGGTGCACCGTGCTTGCTTCTTAGTAATACATCGAACCTGCATCGTGCGCTGTCGTTTGAGCGAACGAATGCCACGCCCTGTCACAATCAGAGCCTTGCCCGTAGTGGTGGTGACGGCTGCGAGGTGGATTTCGCCTAAATCGACCGTGGCATGGGCGTTCCCAGGAGCGCGCTCGGCTTGTGGTCTCTGGACACAGACGTGCAACTCAAAACCATTGTTCCAGACCAGCGTTACGGATGTACTGGTTTCAGGCAAGGCAACAGGCAGGATCAGGGATGAGCGTCCTCTCCCCATTGGCAGCACCACCCGTCCCTGTTCACGCGAGACCGCTTGTGCAGGCCATGAGACTGGATAGAAGCGCTTGCTTTTGTAGGGATAGTGCATCCGCATCTGCGGATGGGTTTGTCGAAGTTGCTGTGTGGTCTTGATGTTGGCAAGAAGGGCATGCACCACCATCTGAACCGATTGGCTCTGCAGCGCGAAACGGCCTTTAGTGGCTTTCTGCAAGTCCTGGCGCCCAGGCCACTTCTGGTGTGCGAGCCGTGCCGCCTTGTGGGTCTGCATGCATTCATTCCACACCTGGGCGGCTTCCAGTTGAGCGTCACGCAAGCGGCGAAATTGCGTGGGCGAGAGCCTATTGAGTTGGTAGATGATGACCGTGTTCATGCTTTTTCTCTTCAATGAGCACTCTCTGCACCATCGAGATAACCTCCCCTTGAACGAGCGGTCATGTCCCTTTGCTCGTTCACCACTGACGGCAAAGCTATCCAACGAGAAACGCAGAGAGAGGCGTTGCGCTTTTTTCTATTTTCCGTGTCATCATTGTGCACGAGTTTGTACCCATTGTCAAGAGTCGTCCGCTTTCATCCCGCCCCATTGTAGGGGGCGGGACTTCCCGCTCCTAGTGTTAAAACGTTTCGCGCATATTAGGCTATTGTAACTCGCGCACGTATGAATATTGTGTAAAACATAAAATATGTGTGTTGTAAATAGTCTCGCATATTTCACTTGTTGTAAAGAGGTTATTATGCCTTTTGCTCTCAGTATAGCGCGATTACTGCTGATCTGCGTATTTACCGTTGCTGGATTAGCCAAGCTTGCCGATCTTCCGGGTTCGCGCCAAGCATTCCTCGACTTTGGTGTTCCTCCAACTATCGCTGCTACTCTTGCGGGATTCGTCATCTGGAATGGACAAACCAATGTTGGTTTTGATGGCATAAGCTGGCTGTTTTCACTGACAATTGCACAACTTTTAGCGTTGAGTGTGGGGATACTTCTGTTTGTACTGGTGGTCTCAGGGACAAGCTATCTCCTTCGTTGGCAAATGCCCCTGCTCTCCTGGATACATAATGATGCCATACGTCAAACGACGCTAGGCTTGCCACCCAATACACTAGCTCCAGCTTTTCACCTGACTGGTCTCTCAGGGAAGGAACAGACACTCCAGACATTCTGTATGCGTGGTAAGCCCGTTCTACTCATCTTCGCAGACCCAGATTGTCGTTCCTGTAACGCGCTTCTTCCACAGATCGCTCGCTGGCAACACGCATATGTCTCCCAGTTGACAATTATCTTGCTCAGTCGAGGGTCACTCGGGGCAAATCAGGAGAGGAGTACTCACTATGGAGTGACGGATATTGTCCTGCAAAAAGACCGCGAAGTTGCCTTGGCTTATCAGGCCGAAATCACACCGGCAGCAATCCTTGTTAACACCGACGGCACAATTGGCAGTCCCTTAGCTGTGGGAGCAAAAGCTATAAGCGACCTGATCATGGGTACTGTAGAATCATCAAGCATCACTCCTGTTGTCTCAGGCCCTTGCTTGCGTCATGATCTTGTTATCGAAAACAAGGAGATGGCGATACGAGCCGCTACCTGATCGTAGACCCGGCACGCAGCCGCTACTGGCAATGCGGAGCCTCCCAGTACAAGCTCCTGACTCTCTTTACAGGTGAACTAACTCCAGAGGAAATTGTCGTACAATATATTGAACAAACACATATCCGTCTGCGCCCTGAGCAATGGGATGTCGTCCTAAACAAACTTGAAGACCTGGGCTTTCTCGCTCATGAGCATCCCATTCAAGCTGATATTTCCTCTCCGCTTCCAGCTGGGGCACGCCGTCGTTTCTCGCTCCCACGCTCTTTCACCAAACGCTGGCGTCTCTTTCCGGCGCAACGGTTGCTTGCTCCTCTGGAGGAGCATACTCGCTGGCTCTTCTCGCCCAGCTTTCTCGCTCTCTGCGCACTTCTCTCGATTGTTACTGCCTGGATCGTCGTGCCAGGCGAGACAGCATGTTTTACTTGTACACAATCTTTTCTTGCCTCACAGATGCCCTGGCAAAATGCTAGGCCCGAGAAAGATGATGAACTCATATTGGGACGAGGATACTACGCTGTCTTTGCGCCGCCTCTAGTCACCTGCATTGGTCTGGGCATAACGGAGGTTTCCAAATTTATTGCGGGCTTTGCACCTACGGCATTAGCCAATGGCCTACTCTATCTGAACCCAACAGATCTCACTCTCACACACATGACTATACCGCGTGACCCAACCTGCCCTGTATGTGGAGTATCAGATGAAAGCCATCACAGCGATACATGATTAACCTACATTGTTCCCTGTGGGGTGTTGCTCCTCAAGCAGAGATGTGGATTTAGTAAATGATGATTGAGGTGTAGAGCTTAACGAAACCGTAGAGCCATCCGGCATTGGCTTTCGAGAGGTTCACACAACCATGCGAACCCTGAGCAGAAAATGGATCGCCACTAGAATCTGCATGAGGGTAGTTCGTTCCTGGACCGTAGTCAGCCCGCCACCAGCTATCATGGATAAAGTATCCCTGACTATGATACTGAATGGCATAATTAATGGGTGTGTCAGGATAATAGTAGGGTGAAGATGGTGGCACACCAGCTTTGAACACGGTTGGTGATTGCTTACCCTCTACCCACCAGACACCTGGAATGCTGGGTCGGTCTGGACGGCCCGTGGTGGCTAGAAATGCATTGACGAGCTTTCCACTATCGTACACACGTACAGCCTGCTCTTCCAGCGATACGATAATGACTTTGTTGTTCATCTTGCCGTAGTGTTGCATGAGTTGTATGTCGGCTTGGTGCTGTTTGTTATATGGAGTGGTGTCGCTGCTATTCGTGGTCATAGCCTGAAAATTGGTCAGGTACATATTGATGTCTTCAATGGCTTGCTCATAGTCAGCCATTTTTTGTGCTGAATTCACCTCATCCTTTGCCCAACTTCCAATACCATTCGGTCCATATTCATAACCAAGAGGGTAGTTTGTATTATCGAATGTATTATGATATTGGTGCTGCTGACCCCAGTTCGCTGCTTGCTGTTGTAGCTGCTGTAGCAGATTCTGGCTCTCCGTCTTCATCGCAGGGAGTTGAATAGCCTGCACATGGATAGTGAGAGTGGTCAAGGCAGCTTGATACGTTGTATCCGTTCGTACATGCTGAAGGGCTTGTTGATCAATATTATATTGTTGCTGATAAGAGGTAACGTCACCGCCATATTGTTTCATCAAGCTTATCCACTGCTGAAACGCTTGTAGTTGTGTGTCGCCTTGATTTTTGAGGGTCACGTTAATCGTTGCAGTTGAGATAAGTGTTGTGGTAGATGAAGTTGTTCCCGTACTCGTTGTAGTCGATGCACAAGCGCTTAACAAAAGCAGACACAGGCCGAGGCTACTGAATAAGAGTGCCGAAAGATGGTGAGTGCTGCGAATAACACTCTGGTTCTGCTCCTGTCGATAATTCATTAGCTTAAACCTCATGAGTAGTACATAGTGCTTTCTAGTTGGCAAATAGGTCTATAATAAGTAAACGTAAGACAATAGGCTATCTTATGTATATTATATCTCACGACCTATCAGCCTGACTATGAACTAGCTCACATTGAACCTCTCAATGATTGCTTTATGCAGTTCTTTTGTGCCAGCTATGACTAACGAGAAGGGTTCGGTGAGGTTGGTAATAGGACGTAGTGGTTTCCCCGTGGAATCAGTGACACTACCCCCAGCTTCCAAGACAATACTCGCCGCTGCGAGAAAAGACTCTGCCGTGAGTTGTTCTCCTACATCTATGTACGCATCGTAGGCACCACTCGCTACATACACGCTATCTAGAGCAGAGCTACCTGAACGCCGCACTTTGTCGATACGCGGCTCTTCTGTAAGCAAGCTACGCAGTACTATTGGACTACGCCCATCAAAATTGATACCCGCTATACACTCGTCCAATTTCTTAATAGCGCTAACTTGGCAGCGTTTCCTGTTAGAAAAGGCCCCACCTCCACGTTGTGCCTCGTAGACGGTCCCACTAAATAGCTCACCAACGAGTGCCCACTGCACGTTTTCTGGTACTATGGGCGCCTCGATAGGAAGTACTGCTAGGGCCACCCCTGCTGCCGCAATACCTCGAACGACATTCGTTGAACCATCGATAGGGTCTACCACGATACGATATGTCGGTGAAGGTGTGGTGGTAGAGGAAGGACGTTCTTCTGTCATGATCTCAAAGCCCAGGCCGCTGTCTTGAAGCCCCTTTACAATGATCTCTTCTGCATCATGATCAAATTGCATCGTGACATGAACGGAGGATTGAGCGTAAATAGTATCGCGGTTGAACTGCTCAGAGTGGACATAAGCCCGCACTTGCCTGAATAGTTGCTCTAAAAGTTCTAGCATAACTGATGTATTCCTATCTATCTCTTAGAGTCTGTTTGAAAAGTCAGACAGGTCGGCTTCTAGAGCGACTGT
>JRHI01000577.1_pt1 | contig 38429 bp, 23 predicted proteins | sample 215371 | NCBI WGS metagenome assembly JRHI01 (sample SAMN02929681, study PRJNA255918) | sediment metagenome | biome: cave system; feature: Ice Cave; material: Sediment; isolation source: sediment from deep within a dark volcanic ice cave with no known source of... ... | reverse complement strand
ACAGGCCAGAGGATACTGTACATGCGCCCTCATTTGGAACAGCCTCTGAGCAGGGACGGGCCATGCTCCGTCGGGTGTTGCTCCTCCTGGGGATTGCCTTCACAGTCACGGCAGTCCCCTTGTGGCTCTCCGGCGAACCCTCCGCGGAGCCGGTACGGCTGACCCGCGACGGCGATTTCAAGCAGCATTTGCAATGGTCGCCCGACGGCAAGAAGTTCCTCTTCACCCGCATTCACGAGGGGAAGATGGGACTGTGGACCATGAACGCCGACGGTAGCGACCTCAAGGCGCTGCTGGCGCAGACGACGCCGCACTTCGACGGCCACTGGGCACCGGATAGTAAAACCATCGTTTTCGTCTTTGATCTCCTCCAGGGCACCGATGGCAAGCTACAAATCAACACGGTCCACGCGGACGGCAGCGACAACAAGAACCTCATCCCGCACCAGGCGTTCGAGGAGTCGCCGCGCTGGTCGCCCGACGGCAAACAGATCGCCTGGGTCAGCACCCGCGACGGCAATCAGGAAATCTACACGGTCGATGCGGACGGCAAGAACGTGAAGCGCTTAACCAGCGAGATCGCCCTGGACAACAACCCGAGCTGGTCGCCCGATGGCAAGCTGCTGGCGTTTTGCAGCAACCGCACAGGCAACTTCGAGATCCACCTCATGGACCGCGACGGCAGCCACGTGCGCCGGCTGACGAACCATCCGGCCATGGATTACTGGCCCGCCTGGTCGCCGGACGGCAAGCGCATTGCCTTCACCTCGAACCGCGACGGGAATTACGAGATCTACACGATGAATGCGGACGGCTCGGAGCCGCGCAACCTCACGCGACACGCCGCACAGGACAACTATGCGGCGTGGTCGCCCGACGGGAATCGGCTGGCATTCATCTCGAACCGCGGCGGTGGCTACGACGTGTACGCAATAGCCGTCAAATAAGTCGTCCAGCACGTATTCTCGCCTCCTTGTGCCGGGTTTGATCGGCGATCTGGTTCTCCAGCATCACCCAGCTACCGGTCGGACGGGTCACTTCAGTCCCCCTTGCGTCATTCGCGCGGCATTCAGCAGGTGCTCCAACTCCGCGGGCTCGAGCTGCGTCTCGCGCAAGGCAACGTCGCGGATCGATCGTCCCTCCGCAAAGGCCTGCTGAGCCAACTGAGTCGCCAGGTCGTAGCCGATACGCGGCACCAGGGCTGTCGCCAGAGCCAGGCTGTCTTCGAGGAACTGGCGGCAGCGGTCCCGGCGCGCCTCAATCCCCACGATGCACCGCCGGGTAAATACACGGCAGCCATTACCCAGCAGCCCAAGCGAATCGAGCAGATTGTCCGCCATCATCGGCATCATCACGTTCAACTCCAGCAGCCCCGACTGACCGCCGACGGTGATGGCCATGTCGTTGCCAATCACCTGCGCCGCTACCTGACAAATTGCCTCCGGAATCACCGGATTTACCTTGCCGGGCATGATGGATGAGCCGGGTTGCAACGCCGGCAGCACGATCTCGGCCAGGCCGCAGCGCGGACCGGACGACAACAACCGCAGGTCGTTGGCGATCTTCATGAGATCAGTGGCCAGGATCTTGAGGGCACCGCTCGTGGCGACGATGCCATGCCTGCTGCCGAGCGCCTCGAAATAGTTCGGCGCCGGTCGCAAGGCCAGTCGAGCATGCTCGTTGACGTCGGCCAGTACCCGTTGCGCGAAATCGGGGTGTGTGTTGATGCCAGTACCGACGGCCGTGCCGCCCAGGGCAACCTCCTCCAGTACAGCACGCGCCTCGATCATTCGCTCCTGTCCCCGGGCGATCATATGGGCATAGCCGGAGAACTCCTGGCCGAGCCTTACCGGCGTCGCATCCTGCAGGTGAGTCCGGCCAATCTTGAGGACATCGTCGAAGGCGAGCGCCTTGTCGGCCAGTGCATCGTGGAGCTCCGCCAGTGCCGGCAGCAAATTAACGTTCAGGGCCACGAGGGCTCCCACGTGGATCGCCGTTGGAAAGACGTCGTTGCTCGACTGGCCGAGGTTCACGTGATCGTTGGGGTGGACCGGGTCCTTCGGACGGCGTTCGCCGAGGAGTAGGTCGTTGGCCCGCCTGGCGATTACCTCGTTGGCGTTCATGTTCGTCGAGGTGCCGGAACCGGTCTGAAAGACGTCCACGACAAACTGATCGTCGAAGCGGCCGGCGGCGACGTCGCCGGCTGCCTGGACGATGGCATTCGCAAGGTTGACGGGCAGCAGGCCAAGCGCCGCATTCGTGCGGGCGGCTGCGGCCTTGAGCAAACCCAACGCGTGGATGATCTCGGCAGGCAGGCCGCGCAGGCTGATGGGGAAATTGTCTACCGCCCGGGTCGTCTGGGCACCGTACCAGAGACTATCGGGAACGCGAACCTCGCCGAGGGAGTCGCGTTCGAGGTGATCGGCCATGGGTCGTCTCTCCTCAGTTTGTAGAATGGACCAGGTACAGAGTGGCAACTGGTGTTCCTTTTGCTGCTGGGGAGGCTTCTTCATGGTTGAGATAGCGCCGTCGATCCTCTCTGCGGATTTCGCGCGGCTGGGGGACGAGGTACGGGCGGCCGAACAAGGCGGAGCGCGCCGCATCCACGTTGATGTGATGGACGGCCATTTCGTGCCAAACCTGAGCATGGGGCCCGCCATCGTCAGGAGTCTCCGCGCAGTGACCACGTTGCCGCTGGAGGTACATCTGATGGTGGAGGATCCGGCCCTCTTCATCGATCCTTTCCTGCAAGCTGGCGCGGACCTGATCATTGTTCATCATGAGGTGCTGCCCGATCCGCGCCCTTTGCTCCTGCAGCTGCATGCCGCCGGGAAAAAGGCGGGGCTGGCCATCCGTCCCGATACGCCCGTGGAGGTGTTTGAGCCATTGCTTCCCAACCTTGACCTGGCCCTGTGCATGACCGTCTACCCCGGTTATTCCGGCCAGGCCTTCCTACCCGACAGCCTGGGCCGCATCGCCCGGCTACGGCAACTCATCGAGCGGATGCAACCGGCCTGTGATCTGGAAGTGGATGGCGGCATCGACCGGACCACGACACCGCTGGTGGTGAAGGCCGGAGCGAATGTCCTGGTGGCGGCCACGGCTATCTTCAAGGCCCCGGAAGGCCCGACCGGCGCTGTGCAGGCGCTGCTGGCCCTGGCCAAGCCGGCGTGATCGCGTGCGTTGCGGGCAAGCGTGTGCTCAGGGCTGTGCGAATCCTTGCCCGTTTTAACTTTACGTCTCCAGCTGTCGTGGACGCCTACGGGCGCTTGAGTATGCTCGTATTGTGCTCTTCGCATGTTTTCTCGGCATTTCTCATATCAGCACGCGTGTACTGAGACGCCGGCGCGCTCTTTGCAAAAGAGGAGAGCAACCATCGAGGTGGACCGTTCCGGGAATTCTCCGCGCGGAGGGAGATTGTAGCGATGCACCGGCGACGCATCCTGATAACCGACGATAACGCGGCCAACCGCTCCGCACTCCAGCAGCTTGTCGAAACCGAGTACCTCCAGGTGGACACGGCCAGCAATGGCGAGGAAGCCCTCGAGAAGTTGCGCAGCTGTCGCTATAGCGTTCTCGTCACTGATCTGAGGATGCCCGGCAAGACCGGCATGGACATCATTCAGGCGCTACAGGAGGAACGCCTGCCGGTTACCGTCATTGTGATGACGGGGCACGGCAGCATCGACGAGGCAGTACAGGCGATGCGCCTTGGGGCGCACGATTTCCTTACCAAGCCGATCGATGCCCAGCCGTTGCGCATGGCCGTACAGCGTGCTTTGCGCGATCGGGCGCTCAGCGATGAGGTGCTCTACCTGCGCGAGCAGCTGGAGGACCGTTCCTGCTTCCACGGCATCCTCAGCAAGAATCAGCGGATGCACACGATCTTTGAACTCATCAGCAACCTCGGCCATACGAACACAACGGTGCTAATCGAGGGCGAGACGGGCACCGGCAAGGAAGCGGTGGCAAGGGCGGTTCATGCCGTGTCGCAACAGCGCAACGGCCCGCTCGTGGCCATCAACTGTGCCGCGGTGCCGGAAACGCTGCTGGAGAGCGAGCTGTTCGGCCATGAGAAGGGGGCTTTCACCAGCGCCATCAGCCAGCGTCAGGGACGCTTCGAGTTGGCCGACGGCGGAACGCTGTTCCTCGACGAGGTGGGCGACATCCCGGCGGCGATGCAGGCGAAGTTGCTGCGCGTACTGCAGGAGCGCCGCTTCGAGCGCGTCGGCGGTGTGGACAGCATCGAGGTGGACGTGCGCGTCATCGCCGCCACCAACCGCTCGCTGCAGCGGCTTGTCAAGGAGGGAACGTTTCGAGAAGATCTTTATTATCGGCTGAACGTCATCAAGATCGACCTGCCGCCGCTGCGCGATCGATCGGAGGACATCCCGCTGCTGGCGGCGCACTTTGCCCGCAAGTATACGCCGTTGGATAGGCAGCCTTGCCGCATTGCCCCCCAGGCGATGGACTTGCTGCTCCATTACCGCTGGCCGGGTAATATCCGTGAACTTGAGAATGCCATCGAACGGGCCAGCGTGACAGCGCGGGATGGAGTCATTCAGGCGGAAGACCTGCCGTCCGAACTGACCCACCCGACCCCGACGCGGCGAGCCTTCGGCGTCGACCTGCACCGTCCGCTACCCGAATTGCTGAACGACCTGACAGCCGACCTCGAACAGCGGTACATCCGCAAGGCGATGAAGAAGGTACACGGCAACATCGGACGCTGCGCCAAACTCTGCGGCCTGTCGCGGCGGAGCATCTCGGCGAAGATCGCCGAGTATCGAATCAACAAGACGGCATTCAAGGAAGCGTGACTAACCTGCTAGCGTGTTCTCGGGCACAAGCACGCGCGGCCGGCAGGCCGAGCGCTGCGCGTACTCCCTTGCGATGCGGTGCGCGACGTCTTGACCAGTTCCCTGTCGCGCGAACATGACCACCGACCCGCCGAAGCCCCCGCCTGTCAGGCGTGCCCCCCAGATGTCGGGCTCCTGCCGCGCCAGCTCGACGATCAGGTCGATCTCGGGTACCGACACTTCGTAGTCGTTGCGCATCGAATCGTGCGAGGCGTAGAATAACTCACCCAGCCGGGACAGTTCGCCCCCGCGCATTGCGCTCACCGCCGCATGAACGCGCTCGTTTTCCGTGAGAACGTGGCGCGCCCGCCGGCGCATCGGTTCGGGCAGCGCCTCCACGCGTGGCAGGTCGGTTAGCATTAGCTCGCGCAGTTGCTTCACTCCGAGTAAGCCGCAGGCCCGCTCACATTCGGCCCGCCGGGTGTTGTAGTCACCCGCCGCATGGTTGTGCGCGACCCCGGAATGCAACACGATTAGGTCGGCCCCCGCCGGCAGGGCGACCCGCTCGAACTCCAGGGTGCGTGCATCGAGAAACAGGGCCGTCCGCTCGTCCGCCAAACTTGCCGCCATGGGGTCCATGATGCCGACCTGGGCGCCGACGAACTGGTTTTCGCTCCGCTGCCCCAGGCGCGCGATCTGTACGTCGTCCAGGTCCAGGCCGAATGCCTGCCGCAGCGCGCGTAGCAGGCTCACCGAGAGCGCGGCGCTTGACGACAACCCACTGCCAAGTGGCACACTGGAGTCGATGCGGGCATCGAAGCCCTCCAGGACATGAGCGTCATCGCGCAGGATGTGGGTAATGCCCTGGACGTAATCGAGCCAGCCCCTCCCTGGCGTCTCTGCCCCCAATTCGTAGGACACCCAGCCGTTTGCTGCTTCGGCGGCCCCGCTCCAGACGCGGACCAGCGACCCGCTGTGCGGCGTCAGCTCGATGCGGCAGCGCTGCGGGATCGCGGTCGGCAGGACGAAGCCGCCATTATAGTCGGTGTGTTCGCCAATTAAGTTGACACGGCCTGGCGCCGCGGCGGTCACGGCTGGAGAGCAGCCGAACAGGTTCGCAAAATCGCTCATTCACTCCTCGATGGGTTGCTCTCGGAAAGCGGCTGCGTAACGATGGGAAGGGCCGGCGTGCCTAGCGCGGTCAGAATCGTTTGCAGGGCCAGCGCGCCGCGCTGGAGCACTTCCGGCGGTGGCAGTGGCAGTTGCATGACCGGCTGGCCGGTCCGGGTGTCGGTCGTAATGCAGATGTCCGGTGTCGGTGTGCTCCTCTTGCCATTGTTCTCGACGCCCGTGGCTCCGAGGACAGCTGCCAGCGCCTCGAGCAGTTGCACCCCGGCCTGGATCACGGCCTGCCTCGAGTCGGGACCGCCCGCGGTGAACGGCGCGGAAATGGGCCCGGCCGCCTCGTCGCTGACCAGGCTCCGCACCGTATCGAGGAAGGCCCGTTGGCCGAGCGCCTCGAAGCTGACCTCGTCGGCTGTGCCTGCGAAGACGCTCTCGAACAGTGTCCGTTTCAGGGAGAGCGTCTGGAGTACGCGCTCCTCGATGCTGTCGCGCGTCACAAGGTTGAAGACCTGCACCGGACGATGCTGACCCATGCGATGGACCCGGGCGATGCGCTGTTCCAGCACGGCGGGGTTCCATGGCACCTCCAGATTGACGACGGTGTCGGCCACCTGGAGGTTGAGTCCCGTTCCGCCCGTGTCCGTGCTGAGAAACACCCGGCAATCCGCGTCGTCGTGGAACCGCTCCAGCAGCGGCCGCCGCGCCTTGCCGGGAATACCGCCATGTAGCAAGACGTGGGCGATCTCCAATCTGTCCAGAACCTCGGCGACCTTGCGCAGCATCAATTCCCACTGGCTGAAGACAACGACCTTGTGCGCTCCCGCTGCCATCAGATCGCGCATCAACTCAGCGAACTCGTCCAGCTTTGGCGAGACGTTCGTCTGCTTGTCGTAGAGGAACGTGCTGTCGCAGAGCATTCGCATGTTGGCGATGCAGCATAGGATGCGGCGGCGATCGACTTCGCTCAGGTATTTCTTCTGCAAGAGTTGGGCGAGGGTTCGTTGCTGTTCGGCGTACGGTCCGCGTTGCTCTTCGGCCATTTCGACGAAGACGGTGTTGTCGGTGCGCTCCGGCAGTTGCGACAGGACTTCGCCGCGCGTGCGGCGGAGGAAGATTGGCGCAAGCTTCTCGCGGACCTTGTCGAGGTTGCGGTAGCCAATGAGCCGGCCCTTGTCACCGAGGACGCGGTGATCGTGCAGGAATTGGAACGCGGGCCCGAGCCGGCGATCGTCGACGAACTGGACGATGCTGTACAGTTCCTCGATCTTGTTCTCCAGCGGAGTGCCGGTCAGCACGAGTGCGTAGCGGCTGCGCAGTTTCTTGACGGCCCGCGAGATCTTCGATTCCCAGTTCTTGATGCGCTGGGCCTCGTCGAGCACGATCAGGTCGGCCTGCCAGGCGTTCAGCTCGTCGAGGTCGCGGAGGACGAACTCGTAGTTGATGAGGCGATAGAACGTCGGCTGCGCGTACTGGGCGCGGCGGGCCCTGGCGTTGCCGTCGATGACCTGCACTGTCCGCTCGGTGAACTTGCGGATCTCCCCTTCCCACTGGTACTTCACCGATGCCGGCGCCACGACGAGGACGCGCTCGATGCCGCGCTCGCGGGCCAGCAATTCGGCGGCCGCCATGGTCTGAACCGTCTTGCCGAGGCCCATGTCGTCGCCAAGGATGCAGCGGCCCCGACAGGCGGCGAACAGGGCGCCGCGCATTTGGTAAGCGTAGAGCGGCTCTTTGAGCAGATCGAGCTGCAGATGCCCTCTGTCCAGCTCCTGGGCGAGCAGCTCTTCGCGTTCGGCCATTTCGCGCCGTTCGCTCTCGCGGTCAATGAAATCCATGGCGTCGGAAAAGATGGTGACGTGTTCCGGCACCGTCTCGATTGCTTCGAGGAACTCCCCGAAACGGCCGTCGTTTCTCCAGAGCCCGTGTTCATTGAAGAAGCGCGCGGCAAGCGCTGTGAGCTGATCGGAATGGCTTGCCGGCAGGTGGAGGCCAAGCCGGAGCTGTTCGCCGTAGCGGAGAAATACTTCCGGCACCTTGACGGCGGCCTTGCGATGCTGGAGCGTCGGCGGCGTCTCGGCGCGCAGCGTCTTGAGCACGGCCTCGATGTGTTTGCACGTGCCGAGAGTGTTCGTGCGAAAGTCGGGACAGGTGCAGCTATTGTCGCCGACGTCGAAGCCGCGGATGCTGACCTGGTACTGGCCGCCGCTGTCGGGGTTGCTAACCTGGTAGTCGCTAAAGACGCGGTTACGGCCGAGGTTCTGAATGCAGAACTTCCCCTCGACGGCGCGCTGCCGGCGGATGTCGATCTGTTCTTCGCGGAGCAAGGCCAGTCCTCCCGTTGCCAGCGCGAAATGGAGTTAACGATAGGTCATGATACCACGTCGGCAGGGCGGGCGCCGGGGCGCGGCCGGCCGCGTTCCTGGTCGATCAGGTACAGGAATAGCTCGCGTGTCTGGGCAGTGTGCTGCTCCAACTCGTTGAGGAATCGCTGCGCAGGCGACCCGCCATCTCCCGTCTCATAACCGAGACGGCGTGCCAGTTTCTCCAGTTCGTCGAGATTGTCCGGCACCTCGTCCAGGGAGCGATTGTGGACGATGCGTAGCCGGCTCTCCACCTCGCGCAAAAAGTTGTAACCGGAGCGCAATACGCCATATTCGTTTTCCGACAGCAGATCGATCGCCCGCAGCCCCTCCAGCGCCTCCCAGGTGTTCGCCGTGCGGAGCGCCGGCAGCTCGCGGCCGTACTTCAGTTGGAAAAGCTGCACGAGGAACTCGACGTCCACGATGCCGCCGAAACCGCGTTTCAGGTCGCGCTCGCTACGGCTGGCCTCGAGGCGCTCGCGCATGGTGCGGATCTCGTCCGCCATCTCCGGCTGCCAGGTCACTCCATAGGCTCCCTCGCTCACTGCCGCCATGACTTCTTCGCCGAAGGCGGCGTCGCCGAGAACCACGCGCGCCTTGGTCAAGGCCTGCCGCTCCCATAACTGGGCGGTGCCGGCCTCGTAGTAGCGGCGGAACTCGGTCAGCGGCATGACCAGGCTACCCGACCGCCCTGTCGGCCGCAGACGCATGTCCACCTGGTACAGCCGGCCGTAAGGCCCCATGAAGCTTGTCGCCTTGATGATCCGCTGGGCCAATTCCGTGAAGAAATGGTAGTGGTCGGTGAGCTCGAAGCGGTCGAAGCGCGACGAGCCTGGCGGCGGAGCCGTGCGACCGTCGCCCTCGTAAACGAGGATCAAATCGAGGTCGCTGTGGTAACTTAGTTCGCGGCCGCCGAGTTTGCCCAGCCCGAGCAGGGCGTGCCGGCACGGTTGGCCTGCACGCGGCCCCTCGGCCAGGCACGGGATGCCGAAGCGTCTTTCGAGCGGCGGAGCCTGAAGCCTGGCAATCTGTGCCAGGATCGTCTCGGCCAGGTCGCTCAGTGCCGTCGTCGTCGCGCGGATCGTGTCCTTGCCGAGGATATCGCGGACGCCGATGCGCAGATGCTCCTTGTCCTGGAAACTGTGCAGGATCGGCTCAGGATCGGCGGCGCCGCGGCACAGTTCGGCCAGTTCTTCTTGCAACTCGGCGGTGGTCCGGGGCTGATTCAGCACGAGACTATCGAGCAGCTCGTCGATCATGCCGGGGTTATTGATCAGGATTTCCGAGAGGAACTGGCTCCAGGCACAGAGATCGACGTACAGTTTCAGCGTCGGCGGATTGAAACTAAACAACTCCCACAGCACCGCCTTGGCCCCGAGCGATGCGGTCACCTTTTCGAGGTTGACGAGGGCCATGTCAGGGTCGGGCGTTTCCATGAGCGCCCGCAACAGGCCGGGGGCAATGCTGGCGAGGAAGTGCCGGCAGCGAGGCGTCGAGAGGAAGGGGACCGATTCCTGGGCAAGCTGCGTCAGGTTATGGTACGCCCCCTGCACGTCGCGAAAGCCATACTTGCCGAGCACGTTTCGGAGCGTTTCCGGCTCCGGAATGGGATCGAGGATGAGGTCCGACTCCGGCTCGGCCTGGCCGACTTCGCCTTCGAAGGTCTGGTGCAGCAAGTGATCGAGGATCAACCGATCGCGGCCGGTCTTGGCCCGGTAGTCGTGCAGGAAGGCGGCGAGCGGATCGCCTTCGCCAATCGACTTTTCATTTCCCGCCGCCGCGTCGCCGGCTGGATCGCGGTGACGGTCATCGGCATAGCCCATGCGCAGGGCCAGTTTCTGCAACTCGTCCACATGGCTCGGTAGCCGGTGCGTTTGCAGGTCGAACAGGAGCTGCAGGCGATGCTCCGTCTTGCGCAGGAAACGGTAAGCATCGTCGAGGAAGTGGTATTCCTGGTCGGTCAGGCAGCCGACCTTCTCCAGAGCCTCCATCGCTTGCAGCGTATTGCGCTGGCGCACTTCGGGCAGGTCGCCGCCGTTGAGCAATTGCAGGAACTGGATGCTGAACTCGATGTCGCGAATGCCGCCGTGACCGGTCTTGACCTCGCTGTCGCTGACGCCAGCCTGGCTTGTCTTCTTCTCGATGCGCCGCTTGAGCGCCTTGATCTCATTGATCTCGGCAAAACTAAGATATTTACGGTAAACAAAAGGCTCAATAGTGCGGAGGAATTGTTCGCCGAGGTGCAGGTCGCCGGCCACGGGCCGGACCTTGATTAGTGCCTGCCGTTCCCAGGTGCGACCGAGCGTGTCGTAATAGGACAGAGTGGTGGCGAGGGAACGGGCCAGGGGACCGTGGGCCCCTTCCGGCCGCAACCGCAGGTCAATGCGGTACGCCTGGCCGCGATCGGTCGGCGCGGACAGCAGCCGCACGATCTCGCTGACGACGCGGCCGAAGAATTCGTCGTTGCCGATGCTGGCGCTGCGTTTGCCGCGAGTGGCCCCTTCCTCGTCGTAGAGGAACATCAGGTCGATGTCGCTGCTGTAATTCAGTTCTTCGCCGCCGTGCTTGCCGAAGGCGAGTACGACGCAGCGCGCGGGTTCGTCGGCAGTGGTGTACGGCTGGTCGAAGCGGTTGCCGATGGTGCGCAGGGCCGTGGCAAGCGCAACCTCAAGGGCGGCGTCGGCGACGCGCGAGATATCGCGCGTGATCTCTTCGAGGGGACGGTCGCGGATGATGTCGTTGGTGCCGATGCGCAGGATCTGCCGCTGGCGGAAGCGGCGGAAAGCTCGCAGGACGGACGAATCTTCAAAGGCGGTGTCGATCTCCGCCTGGAGTTGGGCCTGCATCTCCCCCTGGCTCGGGCTGCGCCGCAAAGGCACGCGGAGCATGTCAAGATAGTCGGGGTTATTGACGAGCAGGTCGCAGAAGGACTGGCTGGTGCTGAGAAGTTGCAGGAGCGTTTCGAGGATGCGCGCGCGATGGTCGAGCAAGGTGGGCAATTGCTGGGCCCCAGCGGGCGTGGCAAGGAACCGTTCGAGGTTATTGAGCGCCATGTCCGGATCGGCGCAGCGCGGCAGGAGTCGGCCGCAGGGAACGCAGAGTTCGCGGAGGGCGTCGAGGCCTATGGCACCGGCGAGGTGGCTCAGGTTGCGCCAGCCGCATTCGGGATCGCGCAGGCCCCAGGCGAGCAGCACGGGTCGGGCTTGGTCGAGAGAATTCAGGTACAGACGCAATTGGTCGAGGTGCATCGGGTCTTGCCGTTGGAGAGAAAACCTACGGTCTCTTCAGGTTGAGGGGTTTGCGCATCGCAATCAGTCAATCCGCAGCACCATCGTTCATACCACCGGCAACGCGAAGCGTTTACCCTCTGTGGCTCCGTGGTGGGATTCTGTCCGCGGCATTACCGACAGATCGCACCCGCCAAGCTCGACGCCGACCCGCTCGCCTGTAACCACGGTCCCAAACAACGTAAAAGCCGTCGCGTCCTCGATCGCCACCTGCACCGTCGCGCCGGCGAGGCGGGGGTTGCCGGCGAAAACGACGATATGATCCGTCCGTGTCCGCCCGGTCAATTGCACTGGACCTGCAACGCTCTCCTCGCGCTTCAGCGCGTTCTTGCTCAGCCCTTCGACAAGCACCTCGACCGTCTGCCCAATGCGGCCGCGGTGATCGGCGAGACTGACGCCGTTTTGGATCGCCAGCAGGTCATTATTGCGCCGCTTTTTCACTTCCTCGGGCACGTCGTCAGGATACAGCTCATCGGACTTCGTGCCTGGGCGTGGGCTGTACTTGAAGATGAAACTGTTCTTGAAACCGGCCGCGCGCACCAGGTCGCAACTTCGCTGGAACTGCTCCTCCGTTTCGCCGCAGAAGCCGACGATAAAGTCGCTGCTGATGGCCACGCCTGGCACCTTCTCCCGCATTCTGGCCAGCATGTCGAGGTAATACTCGACCGTGTAGAGCCGTTTCATCCGTTTCAGCATGTCGTTGTCACCGTGCTGAGCCGGGACGTGTAGATACGAGCAAACCTTCGGCAACGCGCGGACACCGTCCAGCAGGTCGTCGGTCATGTCCTTCGGAAAGTTGGTGATGAACTTGAGGCGTTCAATGCCCGGCGTGTCATGAAGGAGCGCCAGCAGGTCAGACAGGCGAACGCGGCGACCGTCCCCCTCTTCGTAATTGTAGCTGTTGACGGTTTGACCGAGCAGAGTGATCTCCTTGCATCCCTCGGCGGCGAGCTGGCGCACCTCGGCGGCGATGTGAGCAGGCGGCCGGCTCTGCTCCGGGCCGCGCACGCTGGGAACGATGCAGTACGTGCAAAACTTGTCGCAGCCGATCATGATGCGGACGTATGCCTGGAAGCGCGATGGCCGCATCGACGGATCGCGTAGTGGGTCGTAGCTCTCGAAAGTGCGCTCGACTTCCGGACGCGACGCTTCCTTGCGTGCGAGGCTCAGGGCCACCTGCCGTTTGCCGCTGCGCTCCACCTCGGCGATAAGGGCCGGCAACTGGGCGAGTTGGCCGGTGCCACAGAGAACGTCCACGTGCGGGGCGCGGCGCAGGATCAGCTCCTGGTCCTTTTGGGCCATGCAGCCGAGGACGCCGAGCACCTTGCTGGGATGGCGCCGCTTGTGCTCGCGTAGCCGGCCGAGGGCGCTGTAAATCTTGTCCTCGGCGTGCTGGCGAACGCTGCAGGTGTTGAAGAGGATGACGTCGGCCTCGGTCGGCTCCTGCGTTAGCTCGTAACCCTGCCGCCGCAGGCTGCCAACGACCAGCTCGCTGTCGAGCACATTCATCTGGCAGCCGACGGTTTCGATGTAGAGTTTCTTTTTCATGAACATGCCTTGTTTGCTCAATACCAGCAGCAGTGGCGCGGGAAAAAGATTACTTCAAGGACCTTTGCGTTTGCGACCCTCGCCGTGCAAGCGTACCAGTTCCTTCTCAAGGGTGCGGAGGCGTGCCTCGGCCTTCCGGCGCCCACTCGCCCACAGCTGCGCGGGCTTCATTTCATCAGCCATTCTTCCGCCGCAGCCGCGCCCAGTAACCCCCGTCAGCCGGGCGCCCGGGCACTTGTTCTCGGTCCGCCTCCAAGGTTAGCGCCGGCTGTGCCCGCAGGGCTGCTTCCACCACCTGCCGGTTCTCTTCCGGTTCGATGCTGCACGTCGAATAGACGATCGCGCCGCATGGCCGGACGCGCTTCGCCGCTTGCAGCAGTAACATTGTCTGCAATGGCACCAGATGGCGGAAGTCATTCGGCCGCAACCGCCAGCGCACTTCTGGCCGCCGACCCAGGACCCCCGTGTTACTGCACGGCACGTCCACCAGAATCGCGTCGAACGGACCCACCGGCAATTCCTCCGCCGGCCCGCGATGCAGCCGGACTGGCTCCACGATCGTTGTGCCCAGCCGCGCGCTCAGGTCGCGTAAAGTTTGCAGCCGCTTGTCGTCCACGTCGCCGGCCACGACCTGCCCGTTGTTGCCCATCAGTTCGGCCAAATGTGTCGTCTTGCCGCCGGGAGCCGCACACACATCGAGTACCCGACTCCCCGGTTTGGGCGCCAGCGCCGAAGCGACGTTCATCGCCGATTCGTCCTGCACGGCGAACCAGCCCTTCTTGTAACCCGGCAGGTCGCGGATCGCCGCCGGCTCCAGCAGCCGGATCGCCTGGGGATGGTCACCTGGTTCCGCGGGGATGCCGGCAGCGCCGAGGACCGCCAGGTAGGCGGCGCGATCGGTGCGGAGCATGTTGACGCGCAGCCAGATCGACGCGGGTCCGGCAAACCAGAAGCCGAGGCGTAGGCACTCCTCCCACGGATACCGGCCTCGCCAGCGTTCGGCCAACCAGGCGGGCAAGGCGAAGCCCGCCGCGAGGTATTCTACCGGAGAAGTGGTCGGGTCCGGAAGCACAGGTCGAGCCAGGCGGCGATAATGTCCCTGCTCCAGCGGCAGCGCGTCGCCGGCCGGCCCCGGGCAGCGGTCGTCGGTAATGAGCCCGACAAGCTTGCGGAGGACTCCATTGAGGAACCCCTTGGCATCCGGCCGTTGAAAAGAGGAGGCCAGTTCCACGGTTTCATTGAGAGCAGCATGCGGTGGGATGTGCGTGAGCAAAGCGAGCTGAAAGGCCCCTACCCGCAAGGCTTCCCACAGCCACGGCTCCACCTGCCGAGGCGGCCGGCTGATCAGCGGTCGCAGCAGGGCGTCGAGACTGCCGCGCCGGCGGAGGACACCATAGGCGAGCTGTGTGGCAAGGCGGCGATCGGCCGGACCAAGGGGGATGCGTTGCAACCGCTGGTCCAGGATCTCCTGGATGAAGCCTTCGCCCAGGTTGGCATCGAGCAGGACTTCGAGCGCCAGGGTGCGGGCTGTGTGCTGGCGGCCTTTGAAGCGAGGATGGCTTGGTTTCATGACGCTTCCGGGCCAAGCCGATCGCCCGACCGGAGCGGATGGCCGCGCAGGAACTCCGCCGCTGCCATCCGCCTCCTGCCTGCCGGCTGCAATTCCAGCACCTCCACCTTGGTTTGTTCGCCGGCCGCGACCCACAGCCGCCGTGGTTCCGCCGCGTCCAGCAACACCTCGCCGGGATCGTGGGCGGCGGTGCCTGGCTGCCACACGGCCCGGTTGAGGATCAGGCGAAGGGGCGGTTGGCCCTCGCGGTGCAGGAACGTGTAAGGCGTTGGCCAGGGTTGCATGGCCCTGACGTGATTGCACACGTCGCGACCAGGCCGCGACCAGTCGATTTGGCCGTTCTCCTTGGTCAGTTTTGGGGCTCTGGTGACCTGGCTCCTGTCCTGCTTGATGCCCTGTACTTCACCGGTGACGAACTGCGCGATGACGTCGACCGCGAGCCGAGCGCCAAGCAATGCCAAGCGGGCTTCCAGTTCGCCGGCCGTTTCCTGGGGCAGGATGTCGAGCGCTTCCTGAGCAAGCATGTCCCCGGCGTCGAGTTGCACCGACATGCGAATGATCGTGACGCCGGTGCGCGACTCACCATGATAGATGGCCCAGGCGACCGGAGCGGCGCCGCGGTATCTGGGCAGAAGCGAGGCGTGGACGTTGATACCGCCTTGGGGCGGCACGGCCAGTACGTCGCGGGAGAGGATCTGGCCGTAGGCGGCGACGACGAGGAGGTCCGGCTGAAAGGCACAAAGGCCCTGGACGCCTTCGGGGGTGTTGACGTTCTCCGGCTGGAAGATCGGAATGTGGTACTTCTCGGCGATGGTCTTCATGCCGTGGCCGGTCTGGCGGGTCGAACCGCGCTCGCGGCCGCCGGGACGGTCCGGCTGCGTCACCAGTCCGACGACCGGATGGCCGCTGGCCAGTACCGCCTCGAAAATCGGCTCGGCAAAGGTACCGGAACCCATCATGACGATCCGCATCCGTGTCCTCTTTCTGCCCTTGCTGGCGCTGCGGATTGGATCTGGCGCCTTGGGCAGAGATGCTCACGCCTCTGCTTCGAGCGCTGCTAAAGTCTTTTCGATCTCCACGTCCGGCAGGATCTCGCCGCGTTCCTGGGCCCGGCGATAGTCCCGTTCCAGCTGGCGCAGGGCCGAACGGCTGGCCAGTTTGCCGATCGGTCCCATCTTGTCGATGTACAGAATGCCGTTCAGATGATCGATCTCGTGTTGCAAGACGCGCGAGCGCAACTGCTCGTCCGGCGTGATTCCTGGTACTTCGTAGATCACCTCCACACCGTTGATATCGTACGCCTGCACCTTGACTGACTTCGCCCGGCGGACTTTCTGAAAGAGACCGGGAAAGCTCAGGCACCCCTCCTCGCCTTCGAGCGTCCCCTTGCGTTCGAGGATGACCGGGTTGATGAGGACCGCTTCCTGGTCATTCCTTTCGGGATCGGCGCTCGGGTTCATGACCAACATCTGGTAAGGCAGGGCCACCTGTGGCGCAGCCAACCCCAAGCCGTGGGCCTCATACATCAATGCCAGCATCTCGCTGGCGTGTTTGCGGATCTTGTCGGTGATGGCCGTCAGGGGTTTGCCGGCGTGACGCAGCGCGGGATGCGGGTAGAGGACGATGTTCATCAACGAATCTGCCTTCGGGAAAAACGCCGAAACCTCTGAGGTAGCCCGATCATTATACGACCGGCTGCCAGGAGCGCAAAGCGCAAGCCGCTTGCTGTTCGGCGGGTGAACCGCCGAGCAGCAAGCGGCTTGGGAGACGAACCAGCGAGTGCTACTTGCTGAATGCTACCGGCTTGCTCCGCGCCTCCTCGAAGTGCCCCTTCCCGACCAGGAAGATCTCGCCCGGCAGCTTGTTGCTCCGTGCAAAGTAGTTATGCTTGTCCGGCGCTTCGCCGCCGACCGTGAGAGTCAGCGGTTCCTTCTCGCCGTCCAGCGTGATCTCGATCTCGAATGCGCCTCCCTTCAGGTCCATCTTTTCTGGCTTCGGACCGCTCTTCGCGTCGAGGAACTGCTCGACGTGGACATTCGTCAGACCGCCAAGGAACGTCTCGACCTTGTTCGGATCGAGGTTGTACCCTTGCAGCGTCGCGCTCTTGACGCTCCAGTTGCCGGCGCCTTTCCGCTCCAGGTCGAGCGTCTGCGGACTGCCGACGGCGTCCTTCCATCCCGATACCTTTAGCCCCTTCACCTTGGCAACATCAAAGTGGTAGACGGTCGGGTCACGCAGCTCACCATCCAACGCAGCGACAACGTTCTTGGACACCGTGAAGATGAGATCGCCCTTACCCTGTTTGGCGTAGACGCCCGTCACGTTGCCCTTGTCGTCCTTGATCTCGTCGCCGAACAGGTATACGTGTTCCTCCGGCTTCTCGTCCTTGCCCGGCACGATCAGCGTAACCTTGGTCCGCGGGGTCTTCAATCCGTACTGCTGTTCCAGTTCGGGGGTGGCCTTCTCAGCAACCAGCTTCTCGGCCCGTAGGATGCGGAGGTCGCCGATAATCCCTGCCACCGTCACCTGGTTGGCGGAACGGCCCGCCAGGTCCTTCGGCTTCGTGAGTTTCCAGGCTTGCTTGTCCTTCTCCTTCTCGACTTCGTACGTTTGCCCGCCGCGCTCCACAACCAGCTTCGCGACCTGACCCACGATCGGCGGCAGGCCATGATCCAGGTAGGCGAGCGGCCCCTGCCCCGCCTTGTCCAGCAGTGAAGCCGGCACCGACGCCACAACCGCGACCGAGTCCTCGCTGCTCTCGCGGCGGACGTAGACGTTGTCGCCGTCGCGCTTGCCGAAGGTTAGCTTGAGCGTCGGCTTGTCGGACTTCAGCTTCGGCTTCGCGTTGGGGTCCTTCTTTTCTTCCTTTTTATCTTCTTTCTTGTCCTCCTCCTTGCCTTCTTCTTTCTTCTTCTCTTCCTTCTGAATGCCGTCCACCCAGACGGAGACGACGGCGGCCGGCTGGTCGAACCCCAACGCCTTGTCGTCCATCTTCTTCGTATCGGGGAAACTCCGGATCAACCGCTTGACGGTCAGGGCGTCGAGCAGGCCGCGGACCGTGCCTTCGTCGGCGTTCGCGGGGACCTGGCCTTCGCGGTACAGCTTCCATTGCGGTGCGTCCTGCGGCTTGAACAATTCGATGGAGCCGCCGCTGTTCTTGAGTGCCACCGCGTCGGTGCGGAACTCCTCGAGGTGGACCAGGTCGCGGTCGCGCAACGTGGCCGGATCGTTCAGCACCCGTTCGACCGGCTGGAAGTTGCCGGCCACCTTGACGACATATTTCTCATCCTCGAGCATCGCATAATACTTGTCGCCTTTCTCATCGACCTTCTTGCCGATGAGCAGCGTTTCCTTGACGGTCTTGTCTTTGGCGGGGCCGAAAGTGCCCAGGCTGCGCGTGACCTCGATGCGCAGCCGGCCGGGCTTCGTGCCCTGCTCCAGGCCGTACTGTTCCAGGTTGCGCCCATCTTCCGAGACGAAATCGTTCTCCTGGTCCGACTTGTACTCGACCCGCAGCGCTGTCAGCACGTCGAGCAGACCGCGCATGCCGGTCGTGGACTTGCCGGCCGTGGCCGGACCGGCCGCTTCGCCGTCGTAGTCAGCCTCCCCGTACTCGGGCTGGGCGATCTTCCAGCGGTTGCCGCTCGTCCGTTGTAGGATGACCGGCGGATGCGTGCCGTCCTGCAGGCTAACCGACTGCACGTCGCCGCTGTTGTCGGCAAGCAACTCCTTGGCCCGGAAATCGTTGGCCCCCTTGAAGGCCGAATCGAGCTGGAACAGCTTGACCGCCATGACGTCGCGCGGGCGATCCGAGGAGGAAACGTAGACGACCGAATTCGCGTCGCCCTTGATTTCGCTCTTCTTGCCAAGGTTGAGCTTCCACTCCTTATTGTCGTTCTTGAGCGTGATGACGGCGGCCGGCGTGTCAAGGCCCCACTGCTTGAGATCGCTGTTGACGTCGGCCTTGTCCTCCTTGCGGGCCTCGATGACGGCGTTGACCAGCCGATCGACCGCGGCCTTATCGACCCGGTATTCGCGCAGGGCAATCGGCTCCGTCATGCGCCAGCGGTCGCTGTCCTTGTCGTGCAGCAGCACGATCTTTTCTTGCTTCGGCTCGGTCCGTTCGATGGTAACCGACTCGATGTCCTTGCTGCCGACGGGACTCTTCGGATCGTGCAGGCTGGGCAGGACGTACGCCTGATCGACGGGCTTGGCAGGAGTCAGCCAAAGGACCAGGCCGAAGGCAAGTACCATCGCGAACAGCACGCCAAACAGGATATACGTCGTCTTGAAGTTCATGGCGGTGAAGCTCGTTAGTTGCTTGAGCCGGCGAGTTGGCTCGCCGGCTAAATCCCCAAAAACACTCCCTAGCGGCGACGCACGACCCACACGCCCGCCCCCAGGCCAATGATGCCGACCATGAGCAGGCACATCGGCACCAGGATCATGCGCCAGAAAAGGCCGTTTGGATCGCTCGACTTGATGGCGAACGCCTTCCGTTCCTTGGGCGGCTGGGAAATCGTGCCGACGTCGGGACGATCGCGGAGCCAGGCCAGGCTACCGGTGAACATCTCCAGCTGGCCGGTTTCGCCCATGCGGCGATTGCTCACCCAGGTCGCGTCGCCGAAGACGAGCATGCGCGGCTGCTGCTCGCGTTTCATGAACGCATGCGGATCGCCGGCATCCGCCTTCCCCCCCGCCGGTTCGGTCACGGCGACCGCCAGCGAGAACGGTTCTCGGCTAACTTTTTCTGCAAGCTCGTCGCGGCGTTCCGGCTTGAGGAGCGCCTTCGCGTTTTGCAGCACATCCGCATTCAGGTTGGGCTCCTTGTAGATGCCGAAGCGCGGGTGGGCGAAAAGAAGCGATTCGACCTGATAGGGCGAAGGGCTATTGGGATTCGCGGGCAGCGGCTCCACCGTGCGAACATCATGTAGGCGGAACCCGAATCCCTGATAGGGAGCGATTACTGGGTTTTCGCTGCGCGGATTCGGCGCAACCGTGACGTCCAGTGGGTTGGGGTTGCCCAGGCAGACGATCCGCTCATTGCCGACCTGAACGCCGAATTCACGCAGGAAACCTTCCAGTCCGGTCTGCTCCATTTGCCCGCCCTGTCCCTTCTGAACGTCGAGGAGCACGAGCAACTTGCCGGGCTTCTTGCTGGTGTCCTTGGGCTTCATGTACTCACGCAGCGCATCCAAAGCGGGTTCCGGCAGCCGCATCGTCGGTCGAGCGATGACGACGATGGCCGCGTCGTCGGGAACCTTGTCGGTGCCGATGCCCAGCTTCAGTTCCTTGATGTCGTACTTGGCGCGCGTCAACTGTTCGCGGAGCAGGCCGAGCCCCTGGTCATCGCGATTCGTGCTGGCGCTGTCGTTGAGGTCCAGTTCGCCATTGCCCTGCGTGAAATAAATCGATGGCCGGGCCTTCCCCTCGGTTAAAAAGTTCAGCGTGCTGATAAGGGCGCTCTCACCCTTGAACTCCACGCTCTCTTTCTGATCCGGCGACCGATTGAAACGGTCCCGGCCCTTGACGCTGAAGATATCGTCGGTCTTGATGAATTCGTACTTCTCCGCCGGGTCCGTGCCGTAGACGACCAGAATGCCCATGCGTTCGGGCACCTGGTACTTCTCGACAAGCTGGCGAATGCGATCCTGACTCAGGTCCGGCGAGAGTTCCTCAAAGTCGATCTTGTTTGTCACCACCTTGCAGCGGTTAAGAAGCGTGCGTACCTCGTCCAGGATTAGACCCTGGGGCAGGAGCACATATACCTTGACGGGCTCTTTGAGCTGTTCGAGAAACTTCTTCGACTCGGGACTGAGAGTGTAGAGTCCGCCCTCCGTCCAGTCGTAGGCGGCCTGCATGTAGGTGAACGGCTTGATAGGCAGATAGGACGCCACGTTAAGATGACCCAGGATCGTCAGCAGCAGCAGGGCGGTCAGGCCGGCGTTGTAGCCGTATACCAGCCGGCGCATGCCCGCGTTGGTGCGTTCCTCCGAACGCGCAAGCTGCAAGGACAAAAACATGACGGCCAGGCCGCCAAACAGTGACAGCTCGAGTAGCATGAGCTGCCACCATTTTTTGTGCCATTCTTCCATGCCGGCCGTGAGCGTGTTCCACCAGGTCAGGCTGAGGAAGATGCCGACGCCCACCAGGACCATGCCCAGCACGGTGCCCAGCATGAGCACTACCTTGCCCTGCCCTTCGGACAGCTGCGGAAAGGTGGGGTGTGTTGGAGTCGGGTTACTGGCCATAGATTCAATCCCTCGGAAACCGCTGCCGGGCAGCAGCCGCGCGGCGGGTATGGATTCGTGTGTCTTTCAACCGAAAACTGACATGTAGAAGCGGCATCTTGCCGCTTTCATTCAAGCGGCAAGATGCCGCTTTCATTCTACATGTCAAATCCGTCTTCGCGGCCCACTAGCTCCACTTGCGTGCCTCCAGCACCTTGACGGTCAGAAAGAGCCAGACCGCGGTGGCGCTTAGTTGGAAGAGAAGCAGCTGGGGGTCCAACTTGCCTGTCACGCTCTCTTGCCAGAGGGTCACGAATGACATGTGATTGAGCACCGGCACCCACGGGTTGGTTCCCGCTCCCATGGTCGAGCGCTCGAGGTAACTCGCGCCCAGGTAGACGGCTACCAGGCCGAACATGCCGGCGAAAGTAAGAACGGCGCTGATGATCTGGTTTCGCGTGATGCTGGAGAAGAAGAGACCCATGCTCACGAAATGCGCCCCCATGAAAAGCAACACGATCAGGAAACTGAGCAGTGGCCGATAGTCGAAGGGCTGTCCGCCCTGGATGCGCACGCTCACCAGGAACAGGACCCAGGGCACCCACATCAAGAGGAAGAAGGTCAGAGTCCCAAAAAACTTGCTCAGGACGATTGGCCATTCATCGACCGGCAGCGTCAGCAGCAATTCCAGCGTGCCGGTCCGCCGCTCCTCGCTCAGGGAGCGCATGGTCAGCAGCGGTACAACGCAAATGACGGCGACCACGGGAAAAAAGCCGAAAAAGAAGCGGCTGATGATCGGCTCGAACATGGCGGCCTCGCCGCCTTCCACTGGCGGGATGGCGTCAGCCACGAAGAACCAGACCATGACCCAGCCGAGGAAAGTGAAACCGAGCAGCACGAGGTAGGCGACCGGCGAATAGAAGAAGGACGCGAGCTCCCGGCGCGACATCACGAGGATCGGCGTCTCTACCCAGTTGAGGACGTAGAGGAGGACAGCGAGTGCCCCGAGGAGGCAGAGAAGCACGCCCGTGGGGATGAAGTAGTCCCCCGCCCTGCTCGCGGCACTGAAGGAAAGGAACAGCGGCAACAGGTAAGTGCGCAGCAGAGCCAGCAGGATCACTGCAAGGCCCACCACGCCCGTCACGAGCCCGATCGTATATGCCTGATCGTCACTGTTGCCCCGGCAGCCGATGAAGGCCCAAACGTAACCCAGGCCGAGCAGGGTGAGGACGAAACCGTGCGGCAACAGGAAATCGGCATGGAGCGCCGTGAATATGAGACCGACTGCGGCCAGTGCGCCGCCGACCCCGCCCAGTAGGTAGATGGCGAGGCTGCGCCACTCCTCCTCAGTCTCATTGCGGACGAACGCCAGCAGGAACAGCACGGCCAGGATGCTGCAGCCGACCGCGGGCAAGAATAGGTTCGTTGCCCACTTCAGGATGGGGATCAAGTTGAGCACAAAGAAGACGAGGGCCGTCGCCAGCCAGAGTGTACCGAACACGCCGTAGGTGCGGCGTAGCTGCATCTCCTTCTCGGTAGTGGCGTGGAAGAGCATGCTCGCCAGCCCCACCACGAAGAACACCGTGCCCGAGAACGTGCCGAGAATGCCGATCGGGGGACCGTCCGGCGGCACCTGGCGGCCAATGATGCGGGCCAGGCCCCAGAAGAGATAGCGGAGCAGACTGATCTTGAGGAAGGACCAGCACAGGAGATCCGCGCCCACGAGGGCCAGCACGAGGCCGCACATGCCGATCGTGCGCGTATAGTTCAGTTCGTCCTCGCGCAGGATCGAGGGCGCCAATTCCTGGCCAAGCGGCGCTCCCTGGGCCGCTCCACTTTCGTCGCGATGTTCGGTAACTGCCTTGCTCGACATGGGTTTCGTCCTTCAGCGGGGCGCCGGCCCCGAATACGATGGTTCGATCACTTACCCGGCTGGCGGGCGGTCACCTGGCTGATGGCACCTGTCTGCGCTTGCCCGCCCGCGAAGAGGCCGGGCGCCTTGAGGGGATCCTGCTCGCGAAGCACTTCCATGAAGCGATCCTCCAGCCGGCGCCGCGTCAGGTCGAGACGGCGGATAGGCCAGCCCTTGCCGGCGATCCGCTGCGACAGCGCCTCGCGCAGGTCCTGGGCGTTGCGTGTTTTGACCTCGTACTGCACCAGTCCATCGCCCAGCGGGTGTGGCCGGACGTGGGCGACTCCTTCGGTCTGCTTGAACAGGTTCGTCACCTGGTCCTCGGGACCGCGTACTTCGAGGATGATAAGCGGATCGCTCTCCAGTTCGGAGAGTTTCTTGGCGAGGCTGAGGTGTCCGCGGTTGAGGATCACCACCCGGGTGCAGATTGCCTCTACCTCGGAAAGAAGGTGGGTCGAGAGCATGACCGTATGCGTTTGGCCGAGGTCTTTGAGGGCGGCCAGCGTCTCGCGCTTCTGCACTGGGTCGAGTCCGTCCGTCGGTTCGTCGAGGATGAGCAGCGGTGGGTCGTGGATCATGGCATCGGCCAGCCCAACGCGCTGACGGTAACCCTTCGACAGGGTGCCGAGCAGCCGGCGGCGCACTTCGCGGATGCGGCAACGCGCGAGAGACTCGTCGATGCGCTTCGGCCGCAACTTCCGATCCACGCCCTTGAGTGTGGCACGGTAGTTGAGGTACTCCTCGACGCGCATCTCGGGATACATCGGCACGCTCTCGGGGAGGTAACCGATGTTGCGGCGAACTTGCTTCGACTCGTTCATGACGTCGTGCCCCGCGACCCGGGCCCGGCCGCTGGTCGCAGGCAGGTACGTCGTCAGGATGCGCATGATCGTCGTCTTGCCGGCCCCGTTATTGCCGAGCAGACCGACGATCTCGTTCTTGCCAACCTGGAAACTGATGTTGGTGACGGCCATCACGGGGCCGAAGAACTTGCTGAGGTTTTCGACTTCGATCATGTATCCATCCTTTGACCCGTCCGAACGGCCCGCGGGTAGGGTGGCGCCTGCCGTCCTGCCTGGAGTGCATGTCCCCCCTCGTTCTACGGCGCGCGGGCCCGGGAGGTTCAAGCCGCACCACCAGGGCCGAAAGTATCATGTTTAGGCCATGCCCCGCGCACTTTCAAGGGAAAAGGCAGGAGCCCAGACGCGAGAGGATCGAGGAGTATTATAGGGAGAGAGCGCGCAGACGTCGCCGTTCTCTCTGCGCCGCGCCCGGTTTTCGCCACCCCTTCCCATGGCCGGCGGAACTCGCTAGGCTCATGATGAGAACAGCATTGAGACCGCCGAGCCGCAAGCGGCTAAACCATCGGGCCGACATCATGCGTTGGTTGCAGACTGAATACGTCTGGAAAGGGATCTACCTTGGGCTGCTTCTGTTCGTGGCCCTGCACGAGCCGGACTGGAAGACGCTTGCCCTGGTCAATCTCTGCACGCTCGGCGGCTTGGTCGTGGGCCTGGGCATTGCGACAGTTCGCAAACTCGTGCAGGGGTACCGCACGAAAGGCCGGCTGCCGGCATTCGCTCTCTTCTTGTTACTCGAGAGCCCCGCGCTGGTTTACGCGGGCATCCTCGTCGGCACCGCGGCGGGAGCGCTTGCTTTCATCCCCCACGTGATCCAGTCGGCAACCATCGCTGAGAACGCCCCCTCCGGCGAGGATCCACCGGAACAGGCAGCATCGCCCGGTACTCCTGCCCCTGTCGAGACACCAGTCTGGCGGCATCTGCTGCTCTTCGCCGCCGGCGGCGCCCTCCTAGGCAGCCTGTTCGGTGCGTTGCGCCAGGTGCAGCGGCGTGAAGTGCGTCTTGGCCTCAGTCTGGTACTGGCGGTGGTCCTCGTCGCTGGAGCGCTCGCTGCGTTCGGACAGCTGGGCGATGTGGGTGTGCCCGTGGGCTGGCTGCGCACGGAGGTCGTGGAACGCACCTTCGCCGTGCAACTGCTGATCGGCATCCTCATCTTCTATCTGCTGACGTTCGCCGGCAGGCAGGAGGAAACCGAGATCGAAATAGGTGCCATTTGCGCGGCGCTCGGCCTCAGCCTGTGGATGCTCGTCGGTGATAGTCGATCGCTGACGCATGAGATGCGCGCCCTGCAGACGGCCAGCTTCCTTGCTCCCATTGTGCTGTACGTCTTCTACTCGACGCGCGTGCTCCCGGGGCTGCGCGTTTTCAAGCACGCCCTGCGCGGTCTGAACTACCTGCAAATGGGTCGGTTCCGCCTCAGTCTCCTGTCGCTGCGCCGGGCCTTGCAGCTCGACCCGTGCAACAACCTGGCCCGCGAGGTACTCTGGAGTGTCCATCGCGCCATCGATTACAGCCAACTGCCGCACGACCCGGAGTTGCTCGCCTTGATCGACTTCGACCTCTGCCTCGATCGTGCCGGCACCCTGCTCGTGCAACCAGGACCGAGTCCCTCGCGGCTCCAGGAAGCGCACCGTCTCCTCGACCTGGTCTTCAATCAACGGCCGGCCCTGGGACCGCGCGTGCAATACTGGCGGGCCGTCGCCTACTGTCATGCTCACGCTTACGACCCGGCGGCTGCGGAGCTACAGCAGGTCCTCGACCACTCCTACGCTCCCGACGATCCGCAGCGGCGAGCCGTCCTACTGCAAGCGTGGCAGCTGGCGCTCACGCTCCACGAAGAGATGCGCCGCCGGGTCGGTTTGCCGCAGCTGAATCACCCGGGCCGGCGCATGGAGGCGATCGCTGCTGTCGAGCGCCACCTAGCCGCCGAAGCAGATGACAAGACTGTCTGGCCGCTCAAAAACTTCCTCTACCAGGACCTGACCGAGGCAGAGTACAACCACGCGGCTGGCAGCGCCGATCTGGTGGTGCAACACTTCGATCACGCCTACGTACAGCAACTAGGGCTCGCGCTCATCAACGACCCCGCGCGCTGGCAGCGCGGCGGCGAGTTATTGCGCATCGCCGCGCGCGGCATGCCCTCGGCGGGAACCTCGCTCTTCATCCACATCGCCCAGGCCAATCAGCGGGCCGGCAACCTTGAAGGGGCCTGGCACAACTATGAACTCGCCAAACGCGCTGGCCACTCGGTCGGGCCGAAGAACCTTCCTGACGAGGAGCGGCTCGCATATTTCAACACGGTCAAGATCCTTGCCGAGGACGCTCTGGCTCGCGGCGACGTGGACGCGGCGATCGAGAACCTGACGCTGTACACCGAATCGGAACGAAGCGGCCTGGAAACGATGCGCACGCTGGCCGACCTGTACGAACGCAAGGGCGACCCCCTTGCGGCCCTGCGAGCGACCGAACAGGCCCTTGTGTACAACGCCCGCGACAAGGATTTGTTGACGCGCAAGGACAAGTACTATTACTCGATTGTGCCGGACGAGTTGCGCGCCCGCCTCGACGCCGTGCGCGGCAGTTTCGACGTGGGTTACTGTCTGCGGAAGGCGCGGCAGTTGTTAGACATGAAGAACGCGGACCTCGATCTGCTCGACTGGGCGCAGCATCTGGTGGAAGTGGTGCGAATCGTACAGCCCGAAAACGTCGGTGCGCGCGTGCTGCTGGCTCGGGCTCGGCTGCGCCGCGGCGAGGTCCCGGAAGCGGTCGCGCTGCTGGAAGAGACGCGCGCTCCAAAGCCGGAGCGCTTCGCCAGCGAGGACGAAGAGGAGGCATGGTACGTCTGCTGTCGAATGCTCGGCGATCTCTACCTGAACGAACTCGCCCGGCCGGAATTGGCGGTGGCGTGTTACAACGATTTCCGCAAATGTTCCAAGAGTGGTGCGGATACCTACTTCAAGCTGGGCCGGGCCCACGAACAGCTCGGCGACGTCGCAAGGGCCCGGAAGTTCTACGAACACGTCACGAGTTACGACAACCATCCGCTGGCCCCGGAGGCGCGCGACGCACTGTACCGGCTGCAAGCGAGCTGACCGGAAGCGGGCGAGGGCTTTCGCTCCGCCTTAAACCTGCAACCTCACCGCGGAAGTCCTGTGCCTGTAACGGAACCGGCTTTTGGAATCCTGTGATTCAGCACCGCCTTGCTCTTCATTTCGCCGCGAGTAGCGCCCTCCAAAACACAGATGCAAAACTCGTTTGACAACTTTTGGGGCCGCCTCCATACTGACAAGGAATCGATCGCCGCTGGATCAGCTATGCCCGCTGCTTCAACTCTTCGGGAGCCAAAGTCATGAATCGTCCGTTCGCTCTTGCGCTCGCGGGAGCCTGTTTCCTTGCCGCCGTGCCTCTGCACGCCGAAGAGCCGCCCCACCTGGAGTTCGTGAAGGGCCTGCGCGACAGACACTATCCAGACCTTGCTCTCGAATACCTGCGTAAACTGAGCCAAAACCCGCCTGCCGATATCGCAGCACGGCTGCCCCTGGAGATCGCGCGCACCCAGCTTGACATTGCCGCGGCGAGTCCCGACGTCGCGCAGCGCCTGGCGCTGTACCTCGAGGCGCGCAAGCAGTTCGACGAGTTCATTGCCAAGAACCCCAAGTCGCCGCTGGCCAACCAGGCGAAACTCGAGCTGGCCCGGGTCTCCGTTCTCCAGGGAACGACGCAGCTCGCCAAGGCCTTGCGCGAGGACAATCCTCAGAGCCGCATCGCCGAGGCCAACAAGGCCCGCGCCCTTCTCGAAGACGCCGGGAAGCAGCTGAAGACAGTTGCCGAACTGCTCGACAAGCAGGCCCAGGGCACGCCCGATGGCAAGACCGCGGCCGAGAAGGCAGAGAAGAAAGAGGTCGAGGACGCCGTCCTCCGGGCAGAACTCGACCTGGCCCTCAATCTGCTCGACCAGGCGAAGACCTACGTAGATGAGAGCAAGGACGACGTGCTTCTGGCACGCGGTAAGGTGGTGCAGCAGGCAATGCCCATCCTGCGTAAGGCGGCAGACCGCGACGACAAGAACCCGCTCAGCTGGATCGCCCATGCCTGGCTCGGCCGTTGCTACCAGGAGACCGGCCAGTCGAAAGACGCCCGCAAGAAATACGCCGAGATCCTGGGACAGCCCGGAAAGCAAGCGGAGGAAGGAAAGCGGCTGGCGCGCTACTTTCGCATGCTTGTCATTGCCGAATCGCCGGAACCGACCGAGAAGCAACCGTATAGGGAGATCAAGGACGCCGCCATCCGCTGGCTGAGCGATTATGCCGCCTACACCAATTCGCCCGAGGGCCTGGGCGTCCGGTACATGCTCGCACAGGCTGACGTACGTCTGGCCGGCGAGCAGAAGGTGAAGACCGCCCGCCTACCATTCCTGAACGAGGCAAAGGCCCAGTGCAAGCTGCTGGAACAGACCGACAACGATTTCGCCATCAAGGCGCGCAAACTGAAGATCGCGATCATCGATGAAGAAGGCGGCCTCAAGGGCGACGTCAAGAAACTGACGACCTTCGACGATTGCTACATCCGTGCGCAGTACGAGGACGCGCAGTTGGACAAGAAGGGCGTTACCGAGGAGCAGCGTAAGGAGCACCTCAAGACGATCGTCGAGGCGTTGACGCATGGGCTCGACCTGGTCGAGAAGAAGAAGCAGAAAGCGCCGGAGGACGAGGTGAACAATGCCTATACGGCGCTAGCCTTCGCTTACATGAGCAGCGGCAAGTTGCTCAAAGCAATCGAGGTCGGGGAAAAGCTGGCGCGCCTGCCGGCGCGGCCGCCGCAATCGGCACGGGCAGCCATCTACGCCCTGCACTGCTATTCCCAGGTCATCGCCGATCCGGAACGAGCCAATGTCTCTCCGGAGGACGTTAAGGAGTACCGCGATAAGTTGCGTTCCCTGGCTGAGTACGCCAAGAAGAACTGGCCCACCGAGACGGCCAGCGACGTGGCACGTCACGAGCTGGGTCTGGTGTGCATCCGCGAGGAGAATTATCCAGCGGCCGTCGAGGAACTGGCCGCCATTCGGCCAGGCTACGCGGGAGCGATCCTCGCGCATTACCAGATGGCGATGGCCGCCTTCGAGGCGGAGAACAAGAAACTCAAGTCGCTCGGCACCGATCGGCGTTCCTTCGAGCAGCGCGGCGTGGCTGCCCTGGAGAGCTTGCCTGAACTTCCGAAGTCGGCCGAGCCGGGGCTAGCGTACACCTACCTCCTGGCCAAGATCAAACTGGGCGAGCACCTTTACCCCCTCAAGAAGTTCGATGCCATGATGGCGCTGGCGGAGCCATTGCTGGCCCGGCTAGGCGATCTGAACCTTGACAACGACATGCGCGAAAAGGCCCGCACCGGCCTGACGACGATTGCACTTTGGGCCCGCTACGGCAAGGCAGAAGAGGACTACGGCGCCGGCCGGTTCGAGGAAGTCGCCAAGATGCTCGCGCCGGTGGTGGCCGAGGCGTCGGCCGGCAAACTGCCGGAAATGAAGAGCAACGACAAGCTCCGTTCCGCCATTCTCGGCCTGGGCCTGCGCAGCAATATCCAACTTGGCAAACTCGACGACGCCCAGAAGGTGCTCGACCTGATGCAGAGTTTGACCGCCGACAACGAACTGGGTGGCGGCTCCACGGCCACTCTCATTCAGGTAGCACAACTGCTCCGCCAGCAGGTTGAGGAGATTCGCAAGAGGCAGCCGGACAAACTAGCCAAGACGATCGAAAGCTTTTCAAAATTTCTCGACAAGTTAACCGAGCAGCAGAAGGGCAAGGGTTTGACGCCCGAAATCCGCGTGTTGCTGGCGAGCAGTTACTCCAGTCTCGACAATCACAAACGTGCCGCCGAGATGCTCAGGGAGGTGCCGGAACCAAAGGCTGATGCTCCGCAAAAGGACAGGGACGCCTGGCAGGTTTTCAAGGTAATGTACATCCGCGAGCTACGCCTCGACAATCAAGTCCCAGAAGCGAAGAAGGAACTCGAAGCAATCCAGGCCACGTGGGGCGCGAAGAGCCTCGACGCCCAGAAGGAGAAACTTCATATCCTCATGGCCGAGGAGCAATGGTTCAAGGCCGCCCGAGGCTGGGACGGCTTGGTCAAGATGCTCGTCGCACGGATCACGCAGCCGGGCATGAAGGATCAGTATTTCGAGTGCTACTACTACTTGACCTTATGCATGTACAAGCACGCCTCGAACATGAAGGACGATACGAAGAAGCAGGCGGGCCTCAGGCAAGCGGCCAGCTTCATCGGCAACCTGGAAGTGAAGTGGCCGGACCTTGGGGGCGATGCGTCCAAAGCCCGCTTCACCGGATTACTGGAGAAGGAAGCGCCGCTCAAGGAACAGTACGACAAGCTGAAGCAGGAACAGGCAGGCAAGACGAACGGGGACAAGTGATCGTCACCGCGCGCCGCTCCGGGCGGTGCCTGGGCGGGCTTTCGGAAGGGACTGGACAGCGATGAAGAACAAACTCTCCGCCGTGGCGCTGGTGGCCGGGGCCTTCGCGTTTGCCGCGGGTATGGCCGGGGCGCAGACCTCCGATTCGATCCGCTATTTCGACCGGGCGAAAAACAAGGAAGAAACCGTCAAGTGCCTCATTCAGGTGGAGACGACGGCCCACGTCGTCTTCCGCCAGGCCGGCAACACGAAGGACGTGTCGGCTGCCGACGTCATCGAGGTCAGTTATGAGAAGACCGTCGGCGCCGGCAACCTCGCCACTTACCGCAAGGCGCAGCGCGCGGAGGGGAACATGGTGGACCCTAAACTCGACGCCGATGCCCACAAGAAGGCGTTTGTCGAGGCGCTGGCGGCCTACCGCACTTTGCAAGAAGAGGTCAAGGGCACGGTTGTCGCTCAGCGGCACATTCATTTCGCCATCGCGCGCATCCTGGCGCAGCGGGCCGAGGACGACGCCGGCCAGGCCGAGCCGGCCGTGACGGAATTAAAGAAATTCCTCAAACAGTATCCCGAAGGGTGGCAAATTAGCCATGCCGCCGAGCTTCTCGGGCATCTACAGGAAGCCCAGGGTGATGTGGCCGGGGCACAGAAGACTTACGAGGACCTCGCGGCACGTCCCGAGGCGCCGAAGGAGATCAAGCAAAAGTGCGACCTGCTGGTTGCACAGATGCTGATCCGGGGAAACAAGCACGAGGCGGCTCGGGACCGGCTCGAAAAGATGGCGCGTTCACTGGAGAAAAACGATCCTGAATCGGCGCGCGTGCAGGTGTACCTGGCGCAGTGCCAGGTGGCTGCGGGCAAGCTTACCGAGGCCGAGGCGAAGCTGAAAGGAATCCTCGCCGGCAACCTGGACAATGCCGTCAAGGGCCTGGCTTACAATGCCCTAGGAGACATTGGCCGCCAGCAGGGACAGCCTGAACAGGCCTTCTGGAATTACCTGTGGGTGGATGTCGTCTTCAACCAGGACAAGAACGAGCACGCGAAGGCGCTTTACTATCTCTCGAAGTTGTTCGTGGAGGTAAAGAACGATCCGGCCCGGGCGCTGCAGTGCCGCGATCAGCTGCTCAAGAATAAGGACTTCGTGGGGCTCGACTTCCAAAAACTGGCAGCAAAGGAAAAAGGTGAGTAGAACGTCCCGCTGCGCCGGCATGGCGGCATTTTTCAAAGAGTGTGAATGCTTGTCCAGTGGCAGCACTGAGGGTGTCGCGATATCGTACCACTGTTCTAGTCTGGGGCCGTAGCTCAACTGGGAGAGCGCAGCGTTCGCAATGCTGAGGTTAGGGGTTCGATCCCCCTCGGCTCCACTCCCAAAGCCTTAATCGCAGATTTGCCAACAGGGAATTACAACACACCCTTGGTGGACGGCACGCCGGTCATGCGCGGATCAGGTTCTACCGCTTGACGCAGTGCCCGGGCCGTCGCTTTGAAAATGCCTTCGACGAGGTGATGGGTGTTTTTGCCGTGGTGGCAGATGACGTGCAAATTGAACGATCCGCTGGAGGAGACGGCACGCCAGAACTCCTCCGCCAGCGGCGTGTTGAACGTGCCGAGAATCTCGAGCGGTACATCCGCCCGCCACACGCAGAAGGACCGGCCACTCAAGTCGATGGCCGACGTGACCAATACCTCGTCCATCGGCAGGGTTGCGCTGCCAAAGCGGCGGATGCCAGCCTTGTCGCCCAGCGCCTGCACCAGCGCCTTGCCGAGGCTGATCCCCACGTCTTCCACAGTATGGTGCGCATCAACGTGCAAATCGCCGGTCGCCTGGACCGTCAGGTCGATGAGGCTATGCTTGGCCAGGAGCGTGAGCATGTGGTCGAAGAAGCCGACGCCGGTGGCAATATCGGCTCGCCCGGCGCCGTCCAGGTCGATGGCCAGGGTAATGCGAGTTTCGCCGGTTTCTCGAACAAGGCGAGCCGTGCGTGCCATTTACTGTCTCGCTCTACCGCGTTTGTCCCAACCGGTGACTGACGACCTACTCCAGGAATGCCATTGTACCCTCTCCCAGGCAATCGTGCAGCGTCGCCTCGGCGCCGCACCGGGATGGGCTCCCCTTCCTTCCTTAGAGCAAACGCACTAGCTCCTCCAGCAACCGGTCGATCTCCGCGTCGCTGCCGACCGAAATGCGCAATCCGTCGCCGTAACCTTCGTAATGCATGTAACGGATCAGGATCATTCGCTTTTTCAGCTCCTCATAGAGTGGCTTCACGGGTCGATCGCCGCGGCGGCACCAGACGAAGTTCGCCTGGCTCGGCGTTACCGCGAAGCCGAGGCGCTCCAGCGCGCCGGTCAGTCGGGCGCGGGTGGCCAGGATGCGCGTCCGCGTCGTCCGCAGGTATTGCTGATCCTCCAGCGCCGCCGTCGCCGCGGCCAAGCTGAGCACGTCGCAATTGTACGAGTCCTTCACCTTGACCAGCTCGCGCACCAGCGCCGGCTCTCCTACCGCGAAACCGAAGCGGACGCCCGCCAGGGAATACGACTTGCTCAGCGAGCGCGTGATGAGGATGTTTTTTCCCCCGACCGCCGCCAGGTGCAGCCCATTGGCCTCAGCGAAATCGACATACGCCTCATCCAGAACGAGCGTCCCGCTTAGTTGGCCGGCGAGCCGTTCCAGGCAGGGCAAACTTACCGTGGTCCCTGACGGCGAATTCGGATTCGGCACCAGCGTCAGATGTGCCTCGCAGACAGGCCAGGGTTCGGGCAGCTGCCAGGCCGCGGTGAACGGCACCGCGCGGAAGTTCGCCCCCTGGAGCTCGGCGAGCGTACGGTAGAGCAGGTAGCTGGGTGACGGCGACGCCATGACGCCGCCTTCAGGCACGCAGGCCCGCGTCACGATCGTCAGGATGTCGTCGGAGCCGTTGCCGATCAGGATGCCGTCGGGATCGATGCCGAGCATCCGGCCGGCGGTACGGCGGAACGTGGTCCCCAGCGGGTCCGGATACTTGCGCAGCTGCTCTCCGTTCGCCGCCGCGCGGATCGCTTCCAGCACGCGCGGCGACGGCGGATAGGGGTTCTCGTTGGTGTTCAACTTGATGAACTCACCCTCGCGGGGCTGTTCACCCGGCGTATAGCCAGGCATCGCGCGGATGTTCGCTCGCAGAGGCTGTGCCATCGGTCACGACAGGCTGGGCCGCCCGGACTCCCACGCACGCCGGGGGGTGGGTTGTTGGTTGGTCGAGGCCAGGCGCACATCGACGCTGGCTCGGTGGGCGGTCAAGCCTTCCCTGTCCGCCAGCAGACGCACGTCGTCTGCCATCGCTACCAGGCCATCGCGCGTGAACGACAGCACGCTGGAGCGGCGCAGGAAATCGTTGGCCGTGAGGCCGCTGTCGAAGCGAGCGGTGCCACCCGTCGGCAGCACGTGCGACGGGCCGGCAACGTAATCGCCCAGGGCCACCGGCGTGTAGTGCCCCAGGAAGATCGCCCCGGCGTGGTCGATCTTTTCGACGAGAGCCTCCGGGTCGTGCGTGGCGATGTGCAGGTGCTCGGGGGCCAGTTTGTTGACGCAGGCCACCGCTTCACGGGAGTTGCGGGCCAGCACCAGGGCGCCGAAGCTCTCCAGACTCTCACGCGCCAGGTTGCCGCGCGACAGGTGCGTCAATTGCCGATCCAGGGCCGCTATTACCTGGTCGAGCAATGGCTCGTGCCAGGTGACGAGGATACTCGCGCCCGGGGAGTGCTCGGCCTGCGCGATCAGGTCGGCGGCGACGAATTCGGCGTTGGCCGAGTCGTCGGCCAGGACGACGATTTCGCTCGGACCGGCAATGCAGTCGATGGCAACCTGCCCATACACGAACCGCTTGGCCAGGGCGACAAACACGTTGCCGGGACCGACAATCATGTCCACAGCCGGCAGTCCCTCGACGCCGTAGGCCAGCGCGGCGACGGCCTGGGCGCCGCCAACGCGGTAAACCTCGGTGACGCCCAGCTCGCGGCAAGTCGCCAGGAGGTCGCGGTTGTAGGCGCCAGTGGCTGTCGGTGGCATGACCACGGCCAGTTCCTTGACGCCGGCGGCCTGCGCGGGGCAGATGGTCATGAGCAGGGTCGAAGGATACGCGGCGGCGCCGCCGGGAATCATGACGCCGACGCGGCGCACGGGTCGATAGCGAAGCCGCAATTCGTGACAGCCAGCCACGGTTAGCCGAGCGTCCGTGTGCAGCAGGCCGAGCTGGAACGACAGGACGTTCTGCCGGACGCGGCGAATGGTCTCCAGGAAGGCTGGATCACCGGCGGAGTGGGCCGCGACCAGTTCAGGTGCGCTGACGCGCAGCGTTTCGGCGGTGATCCGGGCGCGGTCGAACTGTTCGCTGTAGTGCAGCACCGCGGCCAGGCCGCGCGTCCGCACGTCATTGCAGATGCGCTCGACGACGCGCACGGGAGGCAGCGCTTCGCCGAAGACTTTTTCGGTCAGCTCCCGGCCGCTCGCCGTGACGACGTCGCCCTGGGCACCGAGCTGCGCCCGCAGCGCGTGCAACTGCCGGGTGGCCTCGGGGTCCGCGAGCTGAATGCGTCGAAGAGAGAGCGGGGTCATGTCAACCTCGAGGTCCATCCCATCGGGACGTCCGTGCTGAGCCCTGCTGAATCCAGGGTGAAGTCGTGGATGCGGTCTGCACGCATCCGCAGGGAGAAAGAACTGGCGGGCCGCGACTGCGGGCCGCCCAGCCTCCAGCCACGGTTGCACTATAAGGGCGAGGGCGGCGCATTGCAAGAACCCGCTCGAGGGTTGGCGCTTTGCCGAGCGCGCGCCCTCGAGCGGTTCGAGGAGTTACTTGATCTTCAATAGCTCGACATCAAAAGTCAGCTCGGCATCGGGCGGGATGGTGTTGCCCGCACCGCGCTTGCCATAACCCAGTTCCGGCGGGATGGTCAGCTTGCGCTTGCCGCCGACCTTCATGCCGGCGACGCCCTCGTCCCAGCCCTTGATGACCATGCCGGCGCCAAGCCGGAACGAGAACGGCTTCTTGCGATCCAGACTGCTGTCGAACTTCGTGCCGTCCTTGAGCCAGCCGGTGTAGTGGACCTCGACCGTGTCGCCTTTTCTGGCGGCCTCGCCGGTGCCTTCTTTCAGGTCCTCATATTTCAGACCCGATTCGGTAGTCACGACTTTTTTCTCCTTGTCCTTGTCCGCCGCCCGAGCCACGAGTCCAGTCGACGTCAGGCAGAAGCCCGCCAGCGCCAGTACAGGCAGCCAAAATGCCAATTTCATGCCGTTTCTCCTCATGCAGCAGTTCCTCTCTCCAGGCGCACCGCCGCGCCTACGGTTTTCGTTCTTTTTAGGAGATCGGCCCGGAAAACCCAATGTGGCGGCTCAGCGCTGGCTAGGTTGCGGCTTCTGTACCTCGTCCCACCAGGGCGAGCGGCCCACCGCCCAGAGGCGATAGCCGGCGCTGGCAAGGTACAAGGCCGCGAGCAATGTGCAAACCGCCACGATTGCCGGCCGCAGGAAGGGCAACGCGGCCAGTCCTTGCGTGAAGGCATCGGCGGCGCGCGGCAGCAGCAGTGGCGCAACGAAAAGACCGTTGTAAAGGAGGTGGAAGAGCATCCCCGGCAGGATACTGCGGCTGCGCGTCGCCACCAGGCCGAGGATCGTACCGACGATAAATGTCGGGATGAACTGGAAAACGTTCAGGCGTGAGACCGCGAAGAGGAAGCTGCAGAGGAGGATCGCTGTCCACGGGTGGAAGCGGCGTCGCAACCCGGTGAGAATGAAGCCGCGGAAAGCGAACTCCTCGCACACTGGCCCCAGAACGACGAGCACCAGTGGGATCAGCCACCAGACACCGCCGCGGACCTCCCCGCGCTGCACTGCTTGCTGCACTTCCGCCAGCGGCGTCGAATCGGTCAGCAGTTTCTGCAGGTTGGGCATCTGGTCGAGAATGAAGCCGCGCAGGTCGGCCAACGGCAGCACAAGCACCACAACCAACAGGCCTGTGCTAAACAGGGACTGGAGCGGGGGCAAGCGCAGTCCAAGGCCCTCACGGGGACGGGTCGTCAGGAGCAAGGCCATGAACACCGGCGGCGCGATGACGAAGGCGGCCAGTTCGACCGCGGCATGCACGAGCAACGGCAAGTGCGAGCCGATACCGAGCGACAGCCACCGCAGGGCCAAAATCAGGCCGAAACAAAACAGGGCCTGTCCCGTGCTAGGCAGCGGTTCCTTGTCGCGGAACAGGTGCCGAAGCCACAACCCCACGTCAAGCCGCTCGGCCTCGCGGAACAGTACCTCCTCGCGCTGGAACTGATGCACGGCCCAGCGCAGGGCGAGCCACCCGTACAGCGCGATCGGTCCCAGCACCGCCCCGAAGTAACCCCACGGCACCTGGTCCAGGGTGGCGGCGGTCATGAGCCGCTGCAGCAGCAGGGCGACGCCGGTCACCGGGACCATGCTGTAAATGGCGTTCAGCTCCACACCCGGTGCCAGCGTCAGGAAGATGAGCGGCATCGTGATGAGGAACAGCGGCATCAGGTAATACTGGCCCTCCTTGGAGCTGCGCGCATAGGCGCCGACAGCCAGGCAGACGGCGCTGAAAAACGCGGAGAGCGGCAGCACGAGTAGCACGCACCACGCCAGTGCCGCCGGCCGAAGGACAGTGACCGGCAGCTGGCCGCTGAAGACAGCGGTGGTCAAGCCCATGCTCGCCAGGTTGAGCAGGGCCGTCGTGCCACTGAAGACCCAGATTGTCAGGAATTTGCCGTAGACGATCTCCTCCCGGCTCGCTGGGCTGATCAGCAGAGTCTCCATGGTGCCGCGTTCTTTCTCCCCGGCGCAGAGATCCACGGCCGGGTAGAGCGCCCCGGTAAGCGACCACATGACGAGCAGGAAGGGAAAGATGCGGATGAGGGCATCGACCAGGCGCTGGGAGGCCTGCTTCAGCGGCGGCCGGGCGCGTTCCGGATCAACGACCTCAAAGGCCTCGTCGTAGTTCGCCGGCAAACCCTCGCGCAGCAGCCGGACGTCCTTGAGGCGTTTTTTCCACCGGCCCAGGAGGCTGTGGACGCGGCTGCTCACCGCGCGCGAGCGGTCGTCTTCGTCCCGCGTCAGCAAGTAGATCCAGGGCCGGCCCCCCGCCTCCATTTCGGAGCGGAAATTGCCCGGTACGACGAGCAAGATGTTGACCTGCCGGCTCAACAGCGGCGCGCGGTCGATGCTCTCGAGCCAGGCGTCGCGGTCCTCGCCGGGAGCCGGGCCGGACGCCAGTCCCGCCGGCCAGGGGAGCCGCTCCACCTCGAGCGTGTCGGCCTCTTCCGGCACGTCAAACCAGAGCGGCAGGAACCGTGAGGTACCGTCCGTGCTCTCAAGCAGCGGCGGCAGGTCCTGGCCGAGGCCCTGTTCGGCGACATGGGCCAGCGCCGCGGTGCCGGCGACACGGTCGAGGCCGGTGCCGGGACCGGCGGGTGTGAGGCTGAGCCAAGCGACAGCGTCCAACGGCGTGAGCCCAGCGCTGCGGGGCGTCCTCGTGGGCAGGTTTTCGGCGCCATAGATGCCGACCGTGTTTTGCTTCTTGAGAAGGCTGAGTGCGAACGGGAGTACGCCCAGGCCAAGCAGCGGGTAGATCAGGACGGGCAGTACGGCTACCATGAAGATGGTTCGCCGATCGCGCAGCTGATCGCGCAGTTCGCGGACCCAGATGAGGCGGATGATGGACCAGCGCATGCGGTAGTTCGGTCTCAAAGATCAGGAGTCGTCCGGGTTCAGCTCGCGCTGGCGCCCACGTGGATGGTCGTCTTTCTCCGCGGGAATGATAGGCCTGTTGTTCCGCTCCGGCAGGAAGGGCTTACGTTCGCCGACCGGCGGCAGCGCAGTGGCTTCAGGAGTATGGCGTCTTTCCCCCACCAGGAGTCTAGCCCATCGGCAGCGACACTGCTTCCCGCCCTATCGTAGCGGCACGGCATTCGGCGCGGCAAGGACTTTCCGCGCCGTGTAGAATTACAGAGACGAAGCCCCGGCCAACCAAAGGAGTTTTCGGTGAGCAAAGCGGAAGCCGACAGCCTGGAAAGCGACCCCCGTTTTCCGAGCGGTCCATGGACGGGCTATTTCCTGCAGCCCCAAATTCCCGGTCGGCATCTGATGGAACTCCGCCTGACCTTCCGCGACGGCGTGCTCACTGGTGAGGGGCGGGATTGGGTCGGCCCCTTCATCCTTCGCGGGCGCTACACTGTCGCCGATGGCCGCTGCCACTGGGCGAAGCGATATAAAGGCAAACACGACGTTTCCTACTTCTACTGTAACCGTTTTTCCAATTCACGCCCG
>JRHI01000576.1_pt1 | contig 38472 bp, 37 predicted proteins | sample 215371 | NCBI WGS metagenome assembly JRHI01 (sample SAMN02929681, study PRJNA255918) | sediment metagenome | biome: cave system; feature: Ice Cave; material: Sediment; isolation source: sediment from deep within a dark volcanic ice cave with no known source of... ... | reverse complement strand
CGGGGGACTCATAAGCCCTAGGTCGCAGGTTCAAATCCTGCCCGAGTCACACTGTCGTTTGAGGTAACCGAACCGCGCATGTCAACGATCCCCTGTGATTTTTGCCCACACCCGGTCGATCGGGGCCAGATGGAGGAGATCGAGATCTCGCACTACGTGCCGGATTCCTCGGGAGACGATTTGGCATACGCGCGGACATATTTTTTCGGGCATCCGGACTGCGTGCGCAAGTTCTACCGAGGCCTCATCGAGCACAAGCTTGATCTCTTCAAGCATCCGCCATCGACGGCGCCGGTGAGCCCGGAGGAGCCCAAGTAACGGCGACGCCATGCGGTCGTAGCTCAATTGGATAGAGTGTCGGCCTCCGAAGCCGAAGGTTGTGGGTTCGATTCCCGCCGACCGCACCACCAACGTTCCGATATCGAGTGGATGCAGCGCGCGATGGAGCAAGCGGCGCAAGCCGCCGAACTGGGCGACGTTCCGGTCGGGGCCGTCATTGTCTTGGCCGACGGCCGCTGGGTCGAAGGCCGCAACGAAAAAGAATTCCGCCGCGATGCGACGGCTCACGCCGAGATGCTCGCGCTCCGAGCAGCGGCCGCGCTAACCGGCCAGTGGCGGCTCACCGGTGCGATCGCCTATGTCACCAAAGAGCCCTGCGTGATGTGCGCCGGTGCAATGGTCGGTGCGCGCATCGAACGGCTCGTCTTCGGCTGTCGGGATCCCAAGGGCGGTGCCGCCGGCAGCGTCGTCGACGTCGCCACAAACGCCGCGCTCAATCACCGAGTGACGGTGAGCGCCGGGCTGCTCGAAGTCGAAACCGCAATGCAGTTACGGGCGTTTTTCTCCCAGCGGCGCTGATCGCGCCGCGGCGAGCAGGGGTCGAGCTGGGCAGCACCGATAGGTTGTGGGTCGCGCTGTGGCGCTGGGCCGCACGGAGAGGTGGTCGAGTGGTTAAAGGCACCCGCCTCGAAAGCGGGCAGACGTGATGAGCGTCTCGAGAGTTCGAATCTCTCCCTCTCCGTTGTCCATATACGCGTTGTCGCGTCAAGTCTAGCACGCGGCTCGCAGGTTCTGCGCTGTTCAGTTTTTTCTTAGACTACGCCGGCTACCGTTTCAGTGTCGCAGCTTGCGGCTCGATCGCGATTAAGATTTTGCCGAAATTGCGATTTTGTTCCATGTAGCCGTGCGCATCGGCAAGTTGGCCGAGTGGAAAGATGCGGTCGATCGTTGCCTGCAGTTCGCCACTCTGGAAACGCGGCAGCAGCCGGCGCTGAAAATCTCGCGCGAGTGCGATCCGTTCGTCGAGGCCGCGCGAACGTAACACCGTTCCGATCAGGCTGGCGCGTTTACCCATAAAAGCTCCGGTGTTGATCTCGCCGCGCGTCCCGCCGAGGGTTCCAACCAGGACGATGCGGCCTCGGGGCGCGAGCACCCCGACGTTGCGATCGAAGGCCGTCGCCCCTAGAAAGTCGATGAGGACGTCAACGCCACGCGGACCGATTTCCGTGCGCACGGCCGCCGGCCAGCGATCGTCGAGAAGTACGCCGTGATCGAGACCGTGGACCTGCGCTCGGCGGAGTTTGTCGGCGGTGCGCGACGTCCCGAGCACGGTCGCACCAGCGGCCTTCGCGAGTGCCAGCGCGGCGAGGCCGACGCTGCTGCCGATCGCATGGACGAGCGCAACATCACCGAAAGCCAAGCGTCCCAGACTGAACAGCGCGTCATGCGCGGTGATGAATGCTTCCGGAATCGCCGCCGCCTGCGTGAGGTCGACGCCATCCGGGACGTGCGCGACCGTCAGTGCGTGCGTGCACAAAAACTCAGCATGGGCACCGACCGGGACCAGCCCGCACACGCGATCTCCGAGCGCAAGCGTCGTGACATTGCGCCCGAGAACATGCACGACGCCGGCGAACTCGAGCCCCCCAACGACCGGTGCGCCCGCAGGCCGTTCGGGCGCGACGTAGCGGCCCGAGCGCTCGAGCAGATCGGCGCGATTGAGTCCGGCATAGGCGACCTTGACGAGGATTTCGTCCGATCCGCACTGCGGCGTGTCGACCTCGCGCAGCGCGATCACGTCAGGGCCGCCCTGACCGGCATAGACTGCAGCCCGCATCAACCCGCCAGCCGCGGATCCGGCGCCAGGGCGGGAAATGCATACGAATCATAGACCGCGTCGGCTCGAACGTGCAATCGCGCAACCGACAGCGGAGCGAACAGCGTCTCCTCGTAGTGCAGGCGCGAGATCACCCAGTGGCCCTCGACCGTGGCGTAATCGACTACAAACTCCTTGGCGTCGGGTCCGGTGTAGCGCACGCGAGTCGGCAGGCTCGTCGCATTGTCGAAGTAGAGGTCGCTAAAGAAAAGAGTTTCCTTGCCGGCGCGATCGGTCACGAATTTGTACGGTTGCAGCGTGATGTGCGTGCGCCCGCTGGGATCGTCGCTTGAATCGTCGGCGTACGCTGCCTTGTATGCTAGAAGCCGGACGACGATCACGTCGGCGGTCGTATTCTTGGTGCGATCATCGTAGCGTAGCGGTATGATGCCGTTGACCGACGCATCGAGCGTCCCCCGGCTAGTGACGCGCCACGACAGCGTAAAATACGCAAGCGCATCGAAGGTCGGCGGCGCGGGGAAGCTCTTGCCCACGATGTTTCGACCGCGGGGAAGATCTTGCAGGATCGCCGTGTCATCGCGCGTGCGCACCTGGACGGAACGGATCACGTCCCGTTCCCGTTGCAGAGAAGGAACCATCACATGGGTCACAACGCGATAGTTCACGAAAGCAGGTGCCTCCGCGTAGGCCGCCGCAGCGGTGTTCGCACACCTTTGGAATGCGATGTCCGGGGGTATCGTGGTCGTGGTCTCCTTCGTCGGTTATGGGAGGTTGGGGTGAGGTTGAATTCTCGATTGAGTAACGCATTGATCGTCGCTGGCGTCCTCATCGGCGCGGCGCCGGCCCTGGCGCAGACCCCGCGCGTCACGCAGCCGGTCTTGCGAGCTCCGGTGTCCGAGCCTCCTGCGGCCGGGGTCCAGCAGCTTCCTTTGATCGCCCACGCGACATTTTTCTCGCAGGAAACCAAACGCGCGCAGGTGATCGACCCGCAGGTCTTCGTCGCCGATCCGGCGGCGGCCGAGGGCACCGGCCCGCAAAACATCCCGCATTTCGCCGGCGTCCGCAACCTGCGAACCGACGACGTCCCCGCGATCGTGGTCGTCAACGCCGAAGGGCAATCGCTCGGGTTCACGGCCGAAAAGTGGCTCGCCGCCCACGGCACCGCCGAAGTCGCGGCCCAGCCAAACGGCATCGATCGGGTGACGATCACGGCCACCAAACTGATCGGATTTGGGATCTACAGCGTCTTCGAGGTCACCTTCGGCGCCGACGGAACGACGTTTCGGCCGATCGATGGCGACGGTCTGACGAGCAGCTTCACAGCCGAGCAGGATGGCGCCAAGACCATCGTGGTCAATGCGACCCATCACCTCACGCATGCCAACGCAATCGTACTGGTCTATCATAGCGACGACCTCGAACACGGGGTTTCGCGCGGAACGATCGGCGTGACGGCGCACCATCACTTAATCGTGCGTATCCCGTAAGACCGATGGACGAGGCGTTCGTCGTCCGCAATCAGGTTGCGCTATCGTGTAAGGGCAGCCACGTCGTCCTGCATGCCGCCGAAAAAAAAGCAGTAGCGATGCGCGTTCCGGTGTGCATCGCTGTGGTTGATGCCGGTGGCGAGTTACTGGCGTTCACCCGGATGGACGGCGCTCGCCCCGCGTCGGTCGAAATTGCGCTGACCAAAGCCCGATCGGCGGCTCGGCGCCGGCGCGCGACGGCCGACGAGACTCAAGGCGAGAGTGCCTTGCGGCTGGCCCTCGCGTCGCGCATGAACACGACCGCGGTTGGCGGCGGCCTGCCGATCGTGGTCGATGGTCAGGTCGCCGGCGCAATCGGCGTCAGCTCGGGAACAACTGACGAAGATATCCAGGTTGCGCAGGCGGGGATCGACGCGCTGTCATCAGCGTGAGCGCGCAGCTGTATCCGCTGCTCTTGGAGCCGCGGATCGTGCCGCTCGTGTGGGGCGGCGACACCCTGGTGCGAAAGTTCGGCAAGGCCGGCGATCCGAAAGCGGCGCTCGGTGAATCGTGGGAGTGCTGGGACAACAATCGCGTCCTCAACGGCGCCCATGCCGGCAAGACGCTCGCCGATCTGCGCGCCGAACTCGGCGCCGCGTTGTTGGGTCCGCTCGATGCCGGCCGGATTTTTCCCATTCTGACCAAATTTATCGATGCGCGCGCTTCACTGTCCGTGCAAGTCCACCCCGACGACGCGTACGCGCAGCGCGTTGAAGGCCAGCCGTTCGGTAAAACCGAGTGCTGGTACATCCTCGAGGCTGCAGCCGATGCCACGCTTATCCTTAGCTGGAAGCGCGACACCGACCGAGCCGAATACGAGCGACGAGTCGGCGACGGAACGCTCGGTGAAATCCTGCGGCACGTGCCGGTTCATCCGAGCGACGTCTTCTATCTTCCGGCCGGCACGTTGCACGCGATCGGCGCGGGCATCGTACTGTTCGAGACGCAGCAGGCTAGCGATCTCACGTATCGGATCTTTGATTGGAACCGACTCGGCGCCGACGGAAAACCGCGGCCGCTTCACGTCGAGCGCGCCGCCGACGTGCTGGATTTTTCGGCCGAGCCGATCGGCTCGGTGCACACGCTGGCCTATTCGCTGGACGGCGTGGCGCGAACGACGCTGGTTGCCGATCCGCGATTCGTCCTCGAGCGTATTGAGCTCGGCGGTCGCCCTTGTCGGATCGGCCTCGACGACCGGCCGCTGGTTGTTCAAGCGCTAGCCGAGCCGGTCGAACTGCGAACCGGTGCCGATGTGGTGGAACTGCGCCGGTACGCAACCGCGCTGGTCCCCGCCGGGCTCGGGGAGGTTGCCATCGACGGCGGCGGCAACGCCGCAATCGTGCTCACCGCTGCACCGGCCGCCGGCGACTCGGCGCTCGAGCGTCGCTATGGCGCGGCCACAATCAACCCGGTGGCCCAGCGTGAGTTTCTCGAGCAGTTCGCGCACCGATAGACGCGCAAGAGGAGCGAATGGCGTACGGCATCAAACCGTTTGAAGCGTTCAAGGTCGGCGACACGGCGACGTTTACCAAAACGATCACCGAGGCTGACCTGTTGCTCTTTGCCGCCGTAAGCGGGGACTACTACTCGCTGCACGCCGATGAGGAATATGCGAAGTCAACTCGCTTCGGAACGCGGGTCGCCCATGGGCTTTTGACGGCAAGTCTGCTGTCGGCAACCAATGGGCTATTGCTGCAGAAACCCGGCGGGATCTCGGTCGCGCAGACGTTGCGCTTCCTGCGGCCGGTCTTCCCGGGTGACACGATAACGGCCCGCACCGAAGTGATCGAACTCTTGCCGGAAAGACGCCGGTTACGCTGTCGTACGACCTGCACCAACCAGCGCGGCGAATTGGTGATCGACGGCGAGGCCATCGAGCAGAAGGATGCGGTGCCATGAAAGCGACGCTGTTCGCCGACGGCGGTTCGCGGGGGAACCCCGGCCCGGCAGCCGGCGGCGCCGTGCTGTTCGATGATCGCGGCGCCGTGCTGCGCGAAGTCGGAGAGTTTCTGGGAATTGCGACCAACAATGTCGCGGAGTGGCGCGGCCTGCTCGGCGGCCTCGCTGCGGCGCTCGAGCTTGGTGTCGACGACGTCGCCGTCCGGTTGGACAGCGAACTCGTCGTTCGCCAACTCAGCGGCCAGTACCGCGTGAAACATCCCGATCTGATTCCGCTGCACGCGAAGGCCCGCGCGCTGTTAACGCGCTTCCGAACCGTCGACGTGGCACACGTCAGGCGCAACGAGAATACTGTCGCCGACGCGTTGGTCAACCGCATCCTCGACCAAGCCACCAGTGAGACGCGATGAGAACTCGGCTAATTCCGTTAATCATGACGCTGTTGATCGTCGGCGCGGTTGCGGTCGCGTCGCTGCTGTTCGCCAATAATGAACGCGAACGGTATCAGGCGGTTCAACGGGTGCGTGCGGCGCGCTCTGAGATCCACTTAGTCTTCCGGATGCGCCACCGGTCGGGGCCGATTGCCGACGAGACCTATCGCATCGAGAACATCGATGGCGTTTCAACGGCCGCCTATGCTGCCGTCAATCGTACCGGCGTCAAGATCACGGTGGATTCGCTACCGCACAAAACCCACGAGGTCGCATTCTTATTCGGGCAGCTCGTGCAGGACGGCATCTGGAACCTCACCACCAAGCCGCCGCGCGGCGACACGTCGACCAGCTATACGATCGAGGTGGCTCAACTCGTCAATCGTGAAAGCGGATCGCGCAGAGTCACCTTCACGGATCCCCACTATTGGGCGACGACGGGTGGACACCAGTTCAAGATCAAGCTGGATAAACACAAACCATTACCCGACCTGCTGCGGATGAACAGCACCGTGCTCGTCGATACGCGTTACGAGAAGGTCGTCCACGATTTCCGGGAGTTCGGTTCGCCCGCGTTTCGCGCGAAGGTTGCCGACGCGCAGACTCGCTTGCGCGGGATGCACACATGACGCGGATCGCCGTCGTCGTCGCCGTGGCCCTGCTGGCTGGCGCCGCGTATCTCGGCTATGAGGCCGTCGAGTCGCCGGCGAATCAGGTGTTCGGTTCGACGGTCGTGCGCGGATCGGCCGCGCACCGCGCCGTCGCATTGACCTTCGATGATGGGCCGAACCCGCCGTACACCGACCGCATCCTTGATGTTTTGAAGGATATGCACGCCCCGGCCACGTTTTTTGTCGTGGGCCAAGCCGCGGCCGCGTACCCCGCGAGCCTGCGACGTATCGTCCGCGAGGGCCACGAACTCGGCAATCACTCGTGGGACCATGCCCATCTCAACGTGCTTTCACGGGGGGCGATCGAGCACGAACTCCGGCGCACCAGTGACGCGATCTTCGCCGCGACTGGAATTCGCCCGCGGTACATGCGGCCGCCATTCGGCGCACGCAGCTTCACGGTGATCGATGAAGCAAAACGGGAAGGCTACACGGTCATCATGTGGTCGGATGCGCTCTCGCAAGACTGGGAGCGGCTGGAAGACACCGTTATTGCGGACCGCGTTGTCACGCGTGTCCGCCCTGGCAGCATTGTCGTGTTGCACGATGGGAACCGCGGCCGGGTTTGCGCCCCGGCGGCGCCGGCGCACTGCGACCGGGCAGAAGCAGCTCGAGCCACGCGAACGATCATCGCGCGCCTACGCGCCGCGGGCTACCGCTTGGTCACGATCCCACAGTTGCTGGCGGACGCGCGCGGCGAAACCACCGGCCGCTAGCCGTACCGCCGGCCATGCCACTCGATGAACCCATCGAGGTGGTGGTGCTGCGGGTCATGATGGGTCCAATGAACGAGCGGGCCGTCGCGCGCGCCGGGGATCAGTTCGCCCTGGATCGTGATGCGATCGCCCACTAAGACGGGCACGCGCGGTGCGAGTGCGACGTTATCGACGACGGCGATCCGGGGGCCGTCGTCGGAGCGGACGCCGAAGGTCTCGTGCATCGCGTGGGTGCGGGTTCCGAAAAAGAACCGCGGGCGGCTGCAGACCGAACCCGAAAACCGAACCTCGGACGGCGCCGGCTGGGCCAAACCGCTTGCCAGCGAGTTCATTGTGCGGGCTTATCGCGCCGATTCGGCCCGCCGACAAGGGATTCGGAGCCCTTCTGTGCGTAGCGGACCGACGTGGTCGTTCTGCTTACGACGGCGTTCCTCGCGCTTGGCCTGATCAATCTGGACCGCGGGCCCAAATGGTGGCGCGGTCAACTCGTTCGGCTGGCCGTCGGCGTTCCGCTGTTGCTGATCTATGTGTACATCGAAATGCCGGCGCTGGTTTTTCCCCAGGCGTTGACGCTGCTGCTGCTCACGTTTATTCCCAACGCCGTCTACGGCAGCTTGTATGCGGCGCGCTCGATTATCATCTCGCGTCGGATCGTTTCACTGCGCAGGCCAACGTTGATCCCATACCTGATCGGCTTAGCGGTCCTGGGAGCGCTCGCCGCCGTCTTCGCGATCGCACCGATCGCCGGCGCGAGTTGGTTGCGCGATGTTCCCGACGTTGCGTTTTCCAAAGACCTGCCGCCGAGTGCTGAACTTTCGCACGTGCGCGTGGTGCCCGAGGAATCGGCGAAGTTCGCCGGCGACAAAATTATCGGCCAAGATGGTGCATACTATCGCGTCGGTGTCTACAATATTCAAGTCGAAGGCGGCCGCCTGGTGTGGGTCGCGCCGGCGGAATTTCAGGGAATCGTCCAGTGGCTGTCGCGGCGCACGAGTCCGGGCGTCGTCGTCGTCAGTGCCGAAAACCCCGATCAAGTTGCCGAATACCGCAAACGGGCGCCGATGCGCTACATTCCGTCGGCCCTGTTTAACGACAACCTGTATCGGCACGTCTACTTACGTTACGGGACCGAGCAGATTCTTGAGCTGACATTGCAATTGGACGATCGAGGTGACCCGCAATATTTGTGCACGCTCGGCCGGCCAACGATCGGCTGGTCGGGGCAAAAAGTGACCGGCGTTGTGATCGTCGATCCGGCGACTGGCGCGATGCGTCGGGTAGGACGAGCCGACTTTGCTACCCTGCCGCGCTGGGTGCGGCGCGTCTACCCGCCTGACCTGGCACTAACCTACAATGAATGGTTGGGCCGCTACGTCCACGGTTGGTGGAATTCGTGGCTGGTTCGACGCGACGTACATGTCCCGGCTCGTAACGAAGTTTTCGGACTGCTCGCCGATAAGGAGACCTTTATGTGGTTCGTCGATCACACATCGCCGAACCGCACTGACGCGTCAATGACGGGATTCACCTATATGGACACGGTGAGCGGCAAGATCACCTATTACACGGCTTCCGGCGGCGAGTTCAACTCTAAAGCGGCGGAATACGCCGTGCACTCGAACCCGATCGTACGGCAAGGCCGGTTGCTTCCAACACAGCCGATCCTTTACAATGTGCTCGGTGAAAACACGTGGGTCGTCCCGCTCGTCGCCGATACCGGGAAATATCAAACTCTGGCGCTGGTGCAGTCGAAAAATGGGCACGTTGTATTGGGGGATGCTAGCAATTCCTCGCCCCAGATTGACGCGTTCAATCAGTACCGTGGGTTTCTGCGCGGCGGTGCAGTGCCCGCGTCGACGGGCGGCGCGATTTCGGGGACGATCGATCGGGTCGCCGTCGGCGCGAGCGGAACCGTGATCTTCACCTTGCGAGGTCGCCATCAAGTGTACAGCGCTCCCAGTTCGAACATCACCCTATTGGCGCGGCCTGGCGACCAAGTGAGCTTTCGTGCTGCCGGCGGCGGCGACGCCGGGGCGAGCCTCAGCGTCACCGATTTTTCCGACGCGGCGCTGGTTCGATGATCCACACCCAAACCGACGTACGGCAAACGACGCGGGTCGATCTTGTCCCGGTCGAAGAACACAACGCTCTGGTCTTGTGGCGGTTGATGCAGAGCGGCGGCATTCGCGAGTTCCAAGACGTGCCGCGCTTTGCGCGGGAAGAATTCCGTCGGCGGATAGCCGCCCGTCCGTTGCGAATCGATCCAAACGTGATCGGCCGGCACGAATGGGTCGTTGTCGAGCGAGCGTTCAGCGAGCCGATCGGCTGGGTCTCCATACGAATCGGCGAGCATCCGCCGGGCGTCGGGGAAATCGGCTATACGCTCGTGCCGACTTGGCGCGGCCGCGGGTTTGCTCTCGAGTCCGTGGTATCCATTATCGACCATGTGTTCGCGACCAGCGAGGTGCGGACGATTGAGGCGTGTTGCGTCCGGAACAACCGTCCTTCACGACGGCTGCTGGAACGCGTCGGGTTCGATCAGCGCAAGGTGCAGCGCAACGGCGCCGTCGTCGGCGGCCGGCCGGTCGACGTCGTGATGTATCGACTCGATCACGATGCTTGGACGCGTCAGCGAGGTTACGATTCGTCAGCGAATTCGATGCTGATGCCGGCGTCGGCGAACCCAAAGTAACGCCGCCGGTCACCTGCCAAGTACGCCAGCAGCGGTCCCCGCACAACCGAGACGCGCAACCGCTCCGCAAGTTCCGCGCGCGGCACCCAGGCCAATTCGACGACGTGCGCATCGTCGGTGGCAGCGGCCGCGACACCGTCGCCGGTGACGTCGAAGGTTGCGTTGAGGAAGTGGGTCTGCGTTGCCAGATCGTACGATTCGCTGACGTAGAGCAGCGAACGGACGAGGACGGTCAGGCCCGTCTCCTCGCGGAACTCGCGTTTGATTGCCGCCGCTAAGAGTTCGCCTTCACGCTGGCGCCCCCCGGGAAGGTTCCAGAGCGGCGTCGAGTGATTGGGATACCGCGAGGCGACCAACAAGATCGCTCCGGCGCGTTCGAGGACTCCCGTGCACAATTGCACGTGGTTCACGCCGAATGCGCCGAACGATCAGGCGCTAAAAGGCGAGGTCTGCGTCGGGTCCGCTCGGCTTGGCGAGATGCCGTCGTTTGAGCGGATTGAACTCGAGGCGCGGGGATGCCGGCTGCGCGTCGATGCGTACGCTTGGGCGGGTAGTGCCGGTGGTACCCGCCGAGCGTCCGACAACCGGCCGAGCGACGGGCGCCGTGCGCGGCACGCTGAGCACCCGCTTTGTCCCTGGCTGCGCATTCACGCCCGGCCGCAAGAGTATTGCCATTCCAACGGCGAGGCCCGAAGCTGCAAGTACCCGTTGCATCTGACCCCCCTTCCGTGAGACTAGGGCCTCGTCCTCTCATCTAATCTTCACTTTCCGTTCGGGTTGAAAAAGATCGGGGTGTTCGAGGCTGCGCAGTCGGACGCGCAGACCTTCGTTGGCGGCCCGGAGGCCGGCGGCGAATCGCACGCGCAGCCCCCGCCGGGCAGCAAAGCCGGCGTCCAGGGCTGCGAATGCTGCGACGTTTTCGGCTTGGAGTTTCGCAATTGTGGCTCGGGCAGCCGGCGGGTGCGGACCGCGGTACGGTCGCACGTCGCCCGCTTTGGCCAGGTAGATGGCGGCCGTCGCTTCGGCGGGATCCGGCGGTCGCGCAACCGGATTACCAAGGTCGTAATAGCGGCCGTGCTTGGTCGCCAGGGCGCGCGGTGTGCCGACGTTGCCATAATGATGATAGAGATAGGGAATGACGATTGCCCGGCCCCGAACGCCGGTCAGCCGTTCGTGTATGGAATTGATCCAGCGCAAACCCTGATCGTAGCGATAAAACGTCAGCCGCCGCGCTATGTCCGTAATCCAGTTGAACGTTCCGAAGAAATGGTACGTGTAGCCGTCGAGTTGACCAGCGTCCGGCCCCAAGCGCGGCAGAACATCGCGGGCTACAGAACGGATCGCTTCGCCGTGAACTTCGTCGGCATCAAGGAACATCACCCATTCGGGCAGCGGATCGAGGGAGCGCACCGGGGCAAACCCGTCATTGCGCATGCGCGCGAAGTCAACGAAAGGATTGCGCACGATGCGCAGCCGGCCATCCCTCGCGAACGGGCTGTCTTCGAGGATCGCAACGTTTTCGCTGCGCCGCAGGCCGGAATTGTCGTTCACGATCAGAACATCGACGACGTCGGCGATCGCGGCCAGCGCCGCGGCGAGGTACTGTTCTCGCGCGGCACCGACGCAGAGGGCGCATGCAATCGTGAACGTAGAGCTGTTCGACATCACCGATTCCGAGCGGATGCGGGCCGCACAGAGCATCCGGCTGCGCGTCTTCGTCGAGGAGCAGCGCGTTCCGCCCGATGAGGAGATCGACGAGCACGACCGATCCGATTCCGCAGCGGTCCACGCGCTCGTTTGCGACGCCGGTTCGCCGGTTGGAACTGGCCGGTTTTACGCACTTCCCGACGCGACCGCGCGCATCGGCCGAATGGCGGTGCTGCAGGCTCAGCGCGGACGCGGTATCGGCCGCGCGATTCTCGACGCGCTCGTTCAAGAGGCCGCGCGGCGGGGATATCGCCGCGTGAGCTTACACGCGCAAGTCCATGCCGCCGCGTTCTATCATCGGGCCGGCTTTATCGATGACGGTGAACAGCTGTGGGACGCTGGAATTTTGCATCAGCCGATGAGCCGGGAATTATGACTCGGGCACCGGCGGAGGTCGGAATGGGATGCTGACCGAGCCGCATTGGGTGAACTGGCTCTGGCCTAGCGGGAAGGCGGTACGCTCGCGCGGTTCCACCAAACCGTCGTTGGTTGCGTAAGATATCCGACTGTGCGGCACCGAAGTCGTCGACGACAGTGCGGGCGGACCGCCGCGCCCAGTTCGATTTAAAGGAGACCTAAGTTGGGACCAGGCCGCTCGGTCGCCAACGGTCGGCACGCGTCGGGTTTCGGCGGGCGCTGCCTTGTTGGGTTCGGGCGCCGCCGTCGCGCCCGCGAGCACAAGGACAGCTGCGAGCAAGCCCGGGGAGGGGGAGCCGCGCGGCATAATTCCTCCGAGGGCCTGATCAGCTTGCCGCAGGAGATCCCGGCCGTTTGGCCAGCCGGTGCGCTTGACGCACCTGGCCCCCCGTGCTACCATCACCCCCTATGCCCCAGGCCCGCTACCGTCAGCCGGCCTGTGGGCTAGATTGTTTTGCCCCGCTGTGTGTGAGAGATAGAAAAAACTGTAATGGCGAAATCGACGCTTCCCAAGTCGGCTCCTACCACTAAGGTAACGACGGGGAAGACGAGCCGCACCAAACGCGCGGCCACGGTTTCGAAGACTCCGGGGGCCGCCAGTGCGAATGCTCCGAGCGTCTTCGGTTTGCCGACTGGCGCGTTCACTGTTGAAACCTTTGCCGATCCTGGACCAAAGCGCACGCGTCACTCGTTTGCGAAGATCGCGCATGTGCTCGAGATCCCTGATCTCATCGAACTGCAGAAGGCCAGCTTCCATTGGTTCATTACCGACGGGCTGCGCGACGCGTTCGAGTCGATCTCGCCGATCAAGGATTTCACGGGCAACCTGGTTCTTGAATTCGGCGAACACTCGCTTGGTGAGCCGAAGTACTCGGTCGAGGAATGCCGCGAACGCGACATGACCTATTGCGCGCCGTTGCGCGTGCGGGTGCGGTTGATCACTGCGGAGTCGGGCGAGATCAAGGGTATCCCCGACCAAGAGATTTTTATGGGCGATTTCCCACTCATGACCGATAAGGGCACCTTCATGATCAACGGCGCCGAGCGCGTGATCGTGAGCCAGCTGGTCCGGTCGCCGGGCGTCTACTTCCTGTCGGACTCCGATACCAACAACCGCCCGACGTTTAATGCCACCATTATTCCAAATCGCGGTGCTTGGATCGAGTTCGAAACCGACAATGGAACCAAGAACGACGAGACCGAGGGGACCCTTGGCGTCCGGATTGATAAGAACCGCAAGATCTACGTCACGACCTTCGTCCGCGCGCTGTCCCGACCGGATCTCGGCTTCAATTGGGAGACCAACGAGGCGCTGCTGGCGCTGTTCGATGACAGCCCGCTGATCAAGAATTGCCTAGAGAAAGACAAAGACGTCAAGACCCGTGAAGACGCCCTCAAAGAGATCTATAAGAAGCTGCGCCCGGGCGAGCCCGAGAACGCCGAGAACGCCGAAAAGCTGATCGAGTCGCTCTTCTTTGATGAGAAGCGCTACGATCTGGCGGGCGTCGGCCGGTATAAGCTTTCGGGGAAGCTCGAAAAGGAGTACCGCGCGGCCGCTCTGACGATTCCGGCGCTCGACAAGAAATGCTTAGTCAGAGAAGACATGATCGCGGTGATTCGGCGACTCATCAAAGTGGCCACCAAGCAAGTCCACATCGACGACATCGATCACCTCGGCAACCGCCGGGTCCGGTCCGTTGGCGAGCTTCTGCAAAACCAGTTCCGGGTTGGCCTTTTGCGGTTGGAGCGGGTCGTGCGCGAACGGATGACCGTTCAGGACATCGAAACCGTCACCCCGCAGGCGCTCATCAACATCCGGCCGGTGGTCGCGGCGATCAAGGAATTTTTCGGTTCATCGCAGCTCTCGCAGTTCATGGACCAGACCAATTCGCTGGCCGAGTTAACCCACAAACGCCGGCTGTCGGCACTGGGTCCGGGCGGCCTGTCGCGCGAGCGAGCGGGCTTTGAAGTCCGCGACGTCCACCATTCGCACTACGGCCGCATCTGTCCGATCGAAACGCCCGAAGGGCCGAACATCGGCCTCATCGGCTCGCTGGCGACCTACGGCCGCGTCAACACCTTTGGTTTCATCGAGACGCCGTACCGCGTGGTGCGCAGCGGCATGGTTACCAATGACATCGTCTACTTGACGGCCGATCGGGAAGACGAGTTCATCATTGCCCAGGCAAATACGCCGCTCGACGCCAAGGGCAAAATCACGGCCGACACGGTCGTCTGCCGGTATGCCGAAGAGTACGTCACCGAGCCTCCAGCCAAGGTCCAACTCATGGACGTGTCGCCCAAGCAGATCGTCTCGGTGGCGACGGCGCTGATCCCGTTCCTCGAACACGACGACGCTAATCGGGCGCTCATGGGCGCGAACATGCAGCGCCAAGCGGTGCCGCTCTTGCGGCCGCAGTCCCCGATCGTCGGAACCGGCATGGAGTACCGAGCCGCCAAGGATTCGGGTGGTTGCGTTTTGGCCGAAGGCAGCGGCGTCGTCACGCACGTCGATGCCCGCCAGGTGGTCGTGAAACGCGACGACGATGGGCTCGAGCGCAGCTACGATTTGCTCAAGTTCACCCGTTCAAACGCGGGTACGTGCATCAATCAGAAACCGATCGTTCTCATTGGCGAGCGGGTCGTTCGCGGCCAGATTTTGGCCGATGGCCCCTCGTCCGATCAGGGCGAGATGGCGCTGGGTCAAAACGTCCTGGTGGCCTTCATGCCATGGGAAGGCTTTAATTACGAAGACGCGATCTTGATCTCCGAGCGGATGGTCAAGGACGATCGCTTTACCTCGATCCACATCGAAGAGTACGAATGTGAAGCCCGCGACACCAAGCTCGGGCCCGAAGAAATCACTCGCGACATCCCCAACGTCGGAGAAGACTCTCTCAAGGACCTCGACGAGCGCGGCATCATCCGAATCGGCGCCGAAGTGCGACCTGAAGACATCCTGGTCGGCAAGGTGACGCCTAAGGGCGAGACCGAGTTGACGGCCGAGGAGCGGCTACTGCGCGCGATCTTCGGAGAGAAATCACGCGAAGTGCGCGACACTTCCCTGAAAGTGCCACACGGCGAAAAGGGCAAGATCATCGACGTCAAGATGTTCTCGCGCGAGAACGGCGACGAGCTTTCGCCAGGCGTCAACCATCTGGTCCGGGTGTACGTTGCGCAAAAGCGCAAAATTCTCCAGGGCGACAAGATGGCCGGCCGCCATGGCAACAAGGGCGTCATCGCCAAGGTGCTGCCCGAAGAGGACATGCCCTATTTAGAGGATGGAACGCCGGTCGACATCGTGCTTAATCCGCTGGGCGTGCCGTCACGGATGAACTTGGGTCAGATCATGGAAACGCATTTGGGCTGGGCGGCCAAGATGCTCGACATGCACATCGCGACGGCGGTCTTTGACGGCGCGCACAGCGAGGATATTGCTGAGTGGCTGCAAGACGCGGGGCTGCCGGCCGACGGCAAGACGTGGCTGCGCGATGGCCGCAACGGCGAGCGCTTCGGGCGCCCGATCACCGTCGGCATGATCTACATGCTCAAGCTCGCGCATTTGGTCGACGACAAGATCCATGCACGATCGACCGGGCCATACTCGATGATCACCCAACAACCGCTCGGCGGGAAGGCGCAGTTCGGCGGTCAGCGTTTCGGCGAGATGGAGGTCTGGGCGCTCGAAGCCTACGGCGCTGCTTACACGCTTCAGGAACTGCTCACGGTCAAATCGGACGACGTGGTCGGCCGAGTGAAAACCTACGAGGCCATCGTCAAGGGCGAAAATGTTCTCGAGCCCGGAGTTCCCGAGTCGTTCAAGGTCCTGATCAAAGAGCTGCAATCACTGGCGCTCGATGTCAAGGTCCTTACCGAGAACCGGGAAGAGATCGAGATCAAGATACAAGACGAAGACGTCGCCGATCGTGCGCAAGAGATCGGGCTGCTGATGGGAGACGAAGATCCGCGCCTGTCGCAAACGGCGGCAGTCGCGCGCGAGGTCGAGGAGGAGCGCTTGGCGACGGCGGCCGTCGGGGCCGCAGGCGTTGGCGGGCTGTTGGCGGCGGTCGCCGGCATCGAGTCGCCGGCGGCTGAAGTGGAAGTGGAAGAGGAAGAAACCGAAGAGGAGGTCGACGACGCCGAGCCACTCGTCGCCCCGGCTCGCGGTGCCGCGCCCGCCGAAGAGGAAGTCGCGACCGGGCCGATGGGCGGGCTGCGAGCGACCATCAGCGATGACGGAGAAATCATCGTCGACGAAGTGGCCGAAGAAGATGCGCCGGTGGTCGATGAAGACGAAGACGAAGACGGCTACACGCTCGAAGACGATGAGGAGTACGTTGAAGCCGAAGAAGAGGAAGAGGGACCACTTGGTCACTCGACCGACGAGGACTTCTAGCAGCGCGATTCCCGCAACGATTTTGGTGGATTGAGGGTTGTAGAACAGCTAATGAATCTTCTCGATGTCAATAATTTCGACGCGATGCGTATTGGACTGGCGAGCCCAGAACAAATCCGAGCCTGGTCGTTTGGTGAGGTAAAAAAGCCGGAAACGATCAACTATCGCACGCTCAAACCCGAGCGCGACGGGTTGTTTTGCGAAAAAATCTTTGGGCCGACCAAAGACTGGGAGTGTCACTGCGGCAAGTACAAGCGGATCCGGTTTCGGGGGATGATCTGCGACCGCTGCGGCGTCGAGATCACGCGCGCCAAAGTGCGGCGCGAACGGATGGGACACATCGAGCTCGCCACCCCAGTGACCCACATCTGGTATTTCAAGGGCGTCCCGTCGCGAATTGGCATCCTGCTCGACATGTCGCCGCGCCAGCTGGAGAAGGTTATCTATTTCGCGGCCTACATCGTGATCGATCCGGGCCAGACCTCACTAACGAAACGCGAAGTGCTCAGCGAACTGAAATACCGCGAGTCGCGTGAAAAATTCGGCAATGCTTTCAAAGCCGGCATGGGAGCCGAGGCGATCCGCGAGTTGCTGCGCGACCTCAATCTGCGTAAGGTTCAAGAAGACCTGCGCAAGGAATTCCACGAGACGACCGGCCAGAAAAAAATTAAGGCGATCAAGCGCCTTGAGGTGGTCGAAGCGTTCCTGAACTCCGGCAACAAGCCCGAGTGGATGATCCTGTCCTCGGTGCCGGTGATTGCGCCCGAGTTGCGGCCGATGGTCCAGCTCGACGGCGGCCGGTTTGCGACGTCGGACCTCAACGATCTGTATCGGCGCGTCATCAATCGCAACAACCGCCTCAAGCGGCTGTTGGAGCTCAGCGCACCCGAAATCATCATCAAGAACGAAAAGCGCATGCTGCAAGAAGCAGTCGACGCGCTGATCGACAATGGTCGCCGCGGCCGGCCGGTCACTGGGCCCAACAACCGGCCGCTCAAGTCGCTGTCGGACATCCTCAAAGGCAAACAAGGCCGCTTCCGCCAGAATTTACTTGGCAAGCGGGTCGATTACTCGGGCCGTTCGGTGATCGTCGTCGGTCCGAACCTCAAACTGCACCAGTGCGGCTTGCCCAAAGAAATGGCGCTGGAGCTCTTCAAGCCGTTCGTGATGAAAAAACTGGTCGACCGCGCTCAGGCTCACAACATCAAGTCCGCCAAGCGCATGGTCGAGCGCGTGCGGCCCGAGGTCTGGGATGTCCTCGATGAAGTCATTCGCGAGCATCCGGTGCTGCTCAACCGAGCGCCCACGCTCCATCGGCTTGGCATTCAGGCGTTCGAGCCGGTCCTCGTCGAGGGCAAGGCCATTCATCTGCATCCACTCGTCTGTACGCCGTACAACGCTGACTTCGATGGCGATCAGATGGCGGTTCATTTGCCGCTAAGCGCCGGAGCGCAGGCCGAAGCGCGGATTCTCATGCTCTCGTCGAACAACATCCTGCAACCGAGCTTCGGGAACCCGGTGTCGATTCCAACCCAAGACATGGTCTTAGGCCTCTATTACCTCACGTTCCAATCCGACGAATACCAAGGTCCCGCCAAGGGCGCGATCACCGAAGATCATGCCGGCGAGTCAGCCGCCGGCCCGGCGCGCAAGAACGGCAAGCCCGATGGTCGCCAGGCGCTGCGATCCTTCCATGATGCCGATGCGGCGGTCATGGCCTACGAGCACAAGACCATCGGATTACAAGATTGGGTCAACGTCCGCATCAAGGGTGAACTGCTTCGAACGACGGTCGGTCGGGTCATCTTCAATCAAGCATTCCCAATGAAGTGGAACCAACCGTTTCTCAATTTTATCGTCGACAAATCGGCGCTTAAGAAAATGATCACAGATTGCTATCGTCGCCATGGTAACGCCGAGACGGCCGAACTGCTGGACGCAATCAAAAGCCTGGGCTTCCATTTCGCGACCCAATCGGGGACGACGGTTTCGATCAGCGACATTCTGGTTCCAGATGAAAAATATAAGATACTTGACGATTCTCAGGGTGAGGTCGACAAGCTTCAAGAATTCTTCGAACAAGGCTTCATTTCGGACGACGAGCAGTACAACAAAACGATCGAAATTTGGTCGAAGGCATCGGAAGACGTGACCACCGCGATGCAGGCCGCTCAGAACCCGCTCAATCCGGTCTTCATGATGGCGACGTCGGGTGCGCGCGGCTCGATCGCTCAGGTCAAGCAGCTCGGCGGGATGCGCGGGCTGATGTCTGACCCGTCGGGACGGATCTTAGAGATTCCGGTAAAGGCATCGCTCAAAGAAGGCCTGACCGTCCTGGAGTACTTCATCTCGACGCACGGCGCGCGTAAGGGGTTAGCCGACACAGCGCTGCGGACGGCCGACTCGGGTTACCTCACGCGCCGGCTGGTCGACGTAGCGCAAGATGTAATCGTGCGCGAAGACGATTGCGGCACCGCAAACGGCATCACCGTTTCGGACATCGCCGTCGGCAAGGAAACAATCGAACCGCTGGGCGACCGCATCATTGGTCGGCATGCGGCCGAAGACGTCGTCGATACGTCAAGCAAGAGAAAACTCGCGCTCCGCGGTGAAGAAATCGAGGAAGAGCGGGCCAACGCCATTCTGGCGGCCGCCATCAAGGCGGTCAAGATCCGTTCGGTGCTGACGTGTCAGGCGAAATACGGCGTCTGCGCGAAATGCTACGGGCGCAATCTGGCAACCGGCCGGCCAGTCGATATCGGTGAGGCGGTCGGCATCATCGCTGCCCAGTCGATCGGTGAGCCGGGGACGCAGTTGACCTTGCGCACATTCCACACGGGCGGCGTCGCGACTGAGGACATCATCACCGGTTTGCCCCGCGTCGAGGAGATCTTCGAAGCGCGCAAGCCCAAGGGCCAGGCAACCATCACCGAAGTTGCCGGGACGGTGCGAGTGACTGAAGAGAAGTCTAAGCGCGTTGCCGTCATTACCGATGCGCACGGCGAGGAGCACGTGTACGATGTCCCGCACGGTACGCACATTTTGGTCAGCGACGGTCATAAGGTCGAACCGGGCGATCAGCTCAACGACGGCTCAATCAATCCGCACGATATCCTGCGGATCAAAGGCGAGACGGCGCTGCAGAACTACCTCGTCCAGGAAGTTCAAAAGGTTTACCGCTCGCAGGGCGTCGACATCAACGACAAGCACATCGAGGTTATCGTGCGCTCGATGTTGCGCAAGGTGAAGATCGTCGACGGCGGCGACACCCGGATGTTACCGGGTCAGCTCATCGAGGCCGCGCAGTTCGCCGAAGAAAACGAGAAAATGGCGGCCGAGGGCAAAAAGCCGGCAGCCGCATCGCCGGTGCTCCTTGGCGTTACCAAGGCGTCGCTGGCGACGGAATCATTCTTATCGGCGGCAAGCTTCCAGGAGACGACCCGCGTCCTTACCGATGCCGCCATCAAAGGTAAGCACGACCCGCTGCTCGGGCTTAAGGAAAACGTGATCATCGGCAAGCTGATCCCGGCCGGGACGGGAATGACTCGTTACCGCAACATCAAGATCGAGCCAATCGGGCAAGATCTCGACGAAGATGGCCGGCCGCGCGGTGCGTTTCTCGATTCGTACGGCAACATCATCGACGCTCCGGCCGAACCGGAGCCCCAGCCGGCAGCCTTGTACGGTTCGAAACTGGTTAGCGGTTTTACCGACCGCCGCCCGCCGCTCGAACAGACCGTCCACTATGAGGGCGACTACGGCACCGACGTCTCGGTCGTTGCCCAACCGAAGTCGTCGCAGTATATCCGCAAGGGCATTAACCCCGAAGATCTGTAGTCATCTGATGCGCAATTGGTTGGCCTTGACTGCGCGCCAGGGTCACCATTTCGCGCATCCGGGGATGATCGCCGGGAACCGTCTTTTCCCATTGTTCAAACGGCGGGACCGGCTCGCCGACGCGGAACAGTAAATAATAGACGCTCAATTCGCCCAGAAACTTGAAGCGGCGTTTAAGTTCGTCGCTCAATTTTTCATAGGATTCGAACGAGCGTAGATAGTTCTTGAAGCCGCCCGAAGCGCGGTCGATCAAAATGATGGTCCGCGCGTTGTCGACGGTGGCCGCGATTTTTCGGCGGGTGCGTATCAGTTCTCGGTTCTGCGCCAGCCGGTCGATGTCAGCGTCGCCAAATGCGGCAACGATCACTGGCTCGAAACCCTCGAATTCGCGCACAAATGCGGGCCACTTCGATTCGATCAATGCCCAACTCAAGCCGGCTTGGAAGATGGCACGCGACATGACCGCCAGGTAGTCGGCAAGCTTCGTCGGTTCGATGATCTCAGGAATGGCCATGCGGCCGTTTCCGGAACCGTCGCCCTGCTTTCCTTTGTCAAATGTGGGTTCGCTTAGGTCGGCGTGTGACGCGCGCCGCACGTCGCATCCGGCCCAGAACCGATATTAAAAGGAGATGGAACTTGCTCGCGACCCCCTGATCGAGTTAGATGCGCAGTCGGCCGCCTTGGTCGTACCGGCGGCGGCTGATGGCACGGCGCTCGCTTTGAGCCGGCAAACGAACGAATTGCGCACACGGCATAGTGTGCCGGGCAACGTCAAGGCCGAGCCACCGAAGAGAGCGCTGCGGGTTGTCACCGCCGCCGACGCAGCCGGCGAACCCCAGCTTCCCTCCGATGTGCTGGTCGAAGCGCAGCCGGACGACGTGAAGATCCCGCTGACGTATTCTTGCGCATCGGCGATCGTGATTTCTACACGTGCGAGGAATCCGTCCAGATTATCCGGACGACGATGGAACCGGGGCGCTCGCCGTTCGTCGAGATCAGCGTGTGGCTGGTCGCGGAACGCGAGTACCGGATCATCCGTCTGCTGATCAACGTCAATCACGTCGCGTACCTTCGCTCCGCCTAACATCGCAACGTTTCACTCCAGGGAATCGCGACGCGCCCGCCAATGGGGGCGACATGCGAGCAAGCGTTTACCATGGGCCCGGCGACGTGCGGGTCGAACGAGTCCCCGATCCTCAGATCAAAACAGCGACTGATGCGCTTGTGCGTGTGACGCACGCGTGCATTTGCGGCTCGGATCTTTGGTTCTATCGCGGTGATTCCAAGAACTGGACAGCGGGCGACCGGACCGGCCATGAATGGATGGGTATCGTCGAAGATGTCGGTCGCGAAGTGCGCGGGATTAAACCCGGCGACTGCGTGGTCGCGCCATTTGCCTATTCCGACGGCACCTGCGAATTCTGCTCCAAGGGCCTGCAGACGTCGTGTTTGAGCGGCGGTTATTGGGGTGGCGATGACAACGATGGCGGGCAAGGCGAAGCCGTGCGTTGTCCCCAGGCGGATGGGACGCTGATCGTCGTGCCGCCGGCGGTGGCCGGCGATGAAGCGATGCTCAAAGCGATCCTGCCGCTGACCGACGTCATGGGCACCGGGCACCACGCCGCCGTTGCCGCGCAGACGCGCCGCGGCGGTTCGGTCGCAGTGATCGGGGACGGCGCCGTTGGGTTGTGCGGGGTCTTGGCCGCCCAGCGATTGGGGGCCGATCGCATCGTCGCGTTCGGTCATCACGCGGCGCGACTGGAGATCGCACGGCGCTTCGGCGCAACTGACGTGGTGATGGCGCGCGGCGACGATGCGATTGCACGTGGCATCGAGATGACCGGCGGTGGGTTCGAATCGGTTCTCGAATGCGTGGGGACGACGCCGTCAATGGCGCTGGCGAGCGCGATCGCCCGGCCGGGCGGGACGATCGGCTACGTTGGAGTACCGTTCGGTACCAAAGAAGGGCTAGACGTTCGGCGACTGTTCAGCAACAACATCGCGTTGCGCGGCGGCGTCGCGCCCGTCCGGCAGTACTTGCCCGAACTGCTAGCGGACGTGGTCGCCGGCAAGCTGGATCCGTCACCAGTTCTCGATTTGACTGTCGACCTCGACGGCGTGCCGCGCGGCTACGCCGCAATGGCCGCCCGTAAAGCCATCAAAGTGATGGTTTGTCCAGCTTGAAACTGGGCGGCCTGCTGGTGTGCGCGCTGCTACTCGGCGGCTGCACCCGGGTCGAGACGACAGCGGTCGGCTCCGGTAATCCTTGGACGCATCACGGCGTCTTGCGGATCGCAAACCTCTCTGAGCCGGATTCGCTGAACCCGGTCGTAGGCAACCAGCAGATCGACACCGATCTGTCGATGTTCTGGGCCGGCTACCTCTTCAACCTCAACGACAAAGATGAGTTCGTTCCGGAACTGGCGACTGAAGTCCCCAGCCTGCAAAACGGCGGGATCAGTGCGGACGGCACGACGATCACCTACAAGCTGCGCGCCGGCGTGAACTGGCACGACGGAAAGGCATTCGGTGCCGATGACGTGATCTTCACCTGGCATGCCGTGATGAATCCTAAGAACAATGTTCCGAGCCGCACCGGCTACGAGTTAATTACGACAATCGATAAACGCGATGAGCATACGATCGTCGTTCACCTCAAGCGCTCGTTTGCGCCATTCATCGCGACGTTTTTCACGATGTCCTCGACGACCTACCCGATTCTGCCGCAGCATCTGCTGGCGCAGTTTCCCGACATCAACCGGCTTCCATACAACGTTCAGCCGGTCGGAACTGGGCCGTTCATCATCGATCATTGGAACCGCGGCTCACGGATCGTCTTTCGCGCGAACCCGAACTACTGGCGCGGCGCCCCGAAGCTCAAGCAGATTACCTACGCGCCGATTCCGGACGAGAACACAATCCTTACCCAGCTCAAGGCGCATGAAGTCGACCTCGAGTTCAACGCGCCGTCGGCAAACTATGCAAGCCTCAAGGAGATTCCCGGCACCAAGCTCACCCTAACGCCGTACGTCGGCTACGATCAAATCGGTTTCAACCTTAAGAATTCGATCTTGGCCGATGTCCGCGTCCGGCGTGCGCTCGCGCATGCAACCGACACGAAGAAGCTGATCGAGGACGTTTCGCATGGCACCGGGATCCCCGGCGACGGCGACCAACCCGCCTTCTTGTGGGCGTACGACAAGGCTCTCAAGGGCTATGAATTCGATCCGGCAAAGGCTCGCGCGCTGCTCGAACAGGCCGGCTGGAAGCTGGGCTCGGACGGGGTTCGCGTCAAAGACCAAAAGCGGCTGTCGATCACGCTCGCCGGGACGACCGGCAACGTGGTCGGCGTCGCCGTCGAGACGCTCGTGCAGCGCTGGTGGCGCGATGTCGGTGTCGACGCGCAGATCAAAAACTACGTAACGTCGGTCTTTTTTGCCAGCTACGGTGCGGGCGGTATCGTGCAAACCGGCAAGTATGACGCGGCCTTTTATGCCTGGTACAACGGCATCGATCCGGACGACTCGACGCTGTTCATGTGCGACCAGCGGCCGCCGGGTGGTCAGAACACCTATTTTCTGTGCGATCCGGCGCTCGACGCCGCCGAACGAACGGCGCTGTCGAGCAACGACCGCGTCGTGCGGAAGAAGGCTTACGATACGATCCAGGAACGGCTCGTCGATCAGCTACCATTTTTCCCCACCTGGTTCGTTCGGCGCATCGACATCTACAATACCGACCTGAAGAACTATCGCCCGACGCACGCCGTCACCAATTTTTGGAACTCATGGGAATGGGAAATATAGTGGACGCCTAAGCGCCGACGAGCCGCAAAATCGTCCTGGCTTGAATCGAATACAGAGAACCGGCGACGGCGCCGACGCGTGGCAGCGCGATGGCAGTGAAGGGGATCGGCCTGCGCGGGTGTGAGGCTTGTGAGCCGATGCCGGAGTGGCGGTCGCTTCGTGAACCTTGCTCGGCCACGGTGAACTCATCACGCGAATCGCGGAGCCACGCTGGTGCGGGTCGGAATCGGTAAGGCCTATTAGGGGTACTCGGATCCAGGGGGGTTGACCCGGTCTAAGGATGGCCAGCGGCGAGGGCTCATTTCCAGTGTCCGCAATCGCTGAGATAACGAAGCCGGATTGTGCCACGCAGGTGGCACTGTGTTCGGTTACGATACGCGCAGCTGACCACAGAGCAGGAGAATGAGATGGCCGATCCGCGACAGATTTGCTGCGAAACGCAACCAGGCCAGGATCGAGAAGGCCGTTGGGCCTTGACGGCGCTAGGCGCGGCTGTGCTGGCCGCGCCTAGCCGCGGGTGCGATGCAAGTGCTCAGCCTAGCAGTGCGCGAAGTTTCGATCCAATGTCGGACGGCGTTTCGAGCACGTGCGCGCCGGCGGCGGTCAGAGCGGCGACCTTCGACGCTCCGCTGCCGCGGTCACCTTCCACGATTGCGCCGGCGTGACCCATGCGCCGACCGGGCGGCGCCGTCAGACCGGCGATGAAGGCGGCGACCGGTTTGCTCATGGTGGCAACGTACTGCGCTGCGGTCTCTTCCATCGAGCCGCCGAGTTCGCCGACCACCACGACCGCGTCAGTGCCAGAATCGCGGTCGAATTCGCGCAGCGCGTCGAGCGTGGTCGTCCCGGCCACCGGATCGCCGCCGATGCCAATGAACGCCGACTGCCCGAGTCCTGCGCGAACGATGTCGAGGCACACTAAGGTGCCGAGGCTGCCGCTACGCGAGATCACGCCGATGCGGCCGGGCTGAAAAATGGTAGGGGCAAACGCGGGCATGATCCCGACGGCCGTTTCGCCGGGCGTGACGAGCCCCGCGGTATTGGGCCCTACGACGCGCGCACCAGCATCGCGCGCATCGGCCAAAAACGCCATTACATCATGGACCGGAATGTGTTCCGCTAGCACAACGATCGACTTCACGCCGGCGGACAGCGCATCGGCAACCGCGCCGCGGGTTGCCGCCGGCGGCGTAAAGAGCACCGTTGCGTCAAGTTGATGACGTTGCGCCGCCTCTACTGCCGATCCGTACACGGGAACGCCGCTGACTTTGATACCGGATTTACTGAGGCTCGTGCCGGCGACGACGTTTGTGCCGCAAGCGCGCATTTTCTCGGTCCAGAATGTCGCTTGTTTACCGGTAATGCCCTGCACGAGCACCGCGTTGGAACGCCGCACGATCACAATCGCGGCTCGAAGGTCGAATCCTGTCGCGCGGCGGCAATCGCAGCGCGCACGGCGTCACTCATGAGGTCATGCGGTTCGATACCCAACCGGGCGCGGACCAGCTCGACGGCACGCTCAGCGTTCGTGCCGTGAATCGAGAAAAAAATCGGCACGCCGGGACGAAGGCTTTCGATTGCTGCCACGACGCCTTCAGCCATTACATCGGTGCGGGCAAAGGCTCCACAGAAATTGACCAGCAAACTCTTGACGCGCGGATTGGCTAAGACGATTTCGAGCGCCGCCGTCCCTTTCGTGTACGCATCGCCCCCGATCTCCAAAAAATTCGCGGGCTGGCCGCCTTGGCGCGCCACTGCGTCGATGGTGGTCATCGTCAGGCCTGCTCCGTTCGCCAGGATGCCGATATCGCCGTCGAGTTCGATAAAATAGAGGCCGAGCGTTCGAGCCCGCCGCTCGAGGGCCGTACCGAGCGGTCCAGTCGCCGACTCAATGCGGGCTGCAAGTGCCGCTTGACGCGGAATTGCCGAATCGTCGAGCGTCATCTTGCAATCTAGGGCAACGGGCCGACCGTCGGCGTCGACGGCAAGTGGATTGATTTCGAGCAAGGAGAGATCAAGCGTCCTGAATCGTTCGTACATCGCGATCAACACGCGCGCCGTGCGCTCGTCCCCGGTGATCGCGGTGGCGGTCGGCAAATCGAGTCCGCGGCGGATGTCCAGCGTCGCGCGAACGATCCGCTCGGGTGCGCGGGCGTGCAACTCTTCGATATCGACACCGCCGTCTTGCGAAAATAGGACCAGCGGTGCGGCCCGGTCGGCATCGTTGAGGATGGCGATATACAGTTCCCGATCGACGTCGATGGCACGCTCGACCAAGACCGTGTCGACTCGGTGCCCACTGATCGTGGCGCCCAGAAGCAACTTGGCCGCGTCCCGAGCTTCGGGCGGCGTCGCAGCGAACGCGATGCCGCCTGACTTGCCGCGCTTTCCGGCCGGGATTTGTGCCTTGATCGCCACCCGAACACCCAGCGTGTCAGCGCACGCCTCCACGTCGGCTGATGTCCGCGCCACCACGCCTGCCGGGACCGGAATGCCGACATCGCGCAGCAGCGCCTTGCCGATGGATTCTGGGACAATCATCCGGCGGCTACGCTGGCGTCGCGGCGATGGCTAGCGACCGACCTTCGACCAGTACGTTGCGAACAGCGCTTCCTCCGTCGGTTCGTTTGGCGGGATCGTGCGCACCAGATGCGTCGTGTTAATGAAATGCTTGTACGAAAGATTTTCGCTGATGCTGTTTTTCGCCCATGATCCGCAGCCCATCGTGAGCGTGAAATTCAGCCCGTTATCGAAGCCGCCGCCATTGTTAAAACTGTGGGCTTGATTGACGAGAACGCGAACGACGTTGAGCTCGTGGGCCAGCCGCTGCGCATTTGCAGCGCTCTTGGTATGGATCCCGCACGAATGACCCTGGCCGGCAAAATCGAGAATCCGGCGCGCCAGCGCTATTGCGCCGTCGAAGCCCGACCAGCGATACGCCGTCAAAACCACCGACAGCTTTTCACCTGAGTACGGGTAGCTCTGGCCGACGCCAGTCTCTTCGACGATGAAAAACGCAGCCCCAGCGGCAGCCGGATCGCCGAAGCCGGCGACTCGCGCGATCGCCTGCGGCGACTGCGCGGTGACGAGCGGGCTCAACTTTCCCTGTGCGAACATCACGGCCGCGAGCTGCTCCTTTTGGACGGGGCTCAGAACGTAGCCGCCCTCGCGTTTCAGTGCTTCGATTGCCTTGTCGTAGATTGGGCTGGCAATCAGTACCGAGTTCTCCGACGAGCAACTGGTCGCGTAGTCGAACGTCTTGCTCCGCTTGATCTTGTCGGCGGCATCCGCCAAATCAGCGGTCTCGTCGATGATGACCGGCACGTTGCCTGCGCCGACGCCGATCGCCGGCGTGCCGGAGGAGTACGCGGCGCGAACGTTGCTTTGCGAGCCCGTGACGACGACGAAATCGACCGCTCGCATCAGTTCCTGAGTCAGTTCCTTCGAAATAGGAGCCGGCAGCATCTGGACCAGATCCAGCGGTGCGCCGATTTTGCGCAACTCTTCATGCGCCAGCTCGACGACGAGCCCGCAGGTCTTCGCCCCCTTCGGCGACGGCGCCAGAATTACGGCGTTGCGTCCCTTGAGAATCATCATTGCTTTGTTGATCGGGGTCGCGGACGGATTGGTCGATGGACACAGCGCCGCGATCACGCCCATCGGCTTGGCAATGAGGGTCAGCCCGGCGTGGGGTTCTTCCCGAATGATGCCAACCGAAATCGCTGCGGGGTCGAGCAAGTCGCGCAGTGTTCCCAGCGTTTTGCGCTGATTCTTGACGACCTTGTCCTCGTACCGTCCGAGGCCAGTCTCTTCGATCGCGAGGCGCGCCAGCCGCTGAGCGTTTTGGCGGCGGTACCCGGCCCACGCAATGGCCGTCACAAGTTCGTTGGTTTGCGCCTGAGTGTAGCCGTCGACGAGGCCTTGCGCGCGACGCGCCCGGGCCACCAGTTCGCCGACCGTGGTCGCCGATCTGTCGACCGCGGCAGCCATGCTCATCAGATGTTCGCGATCCGCGACGCCGCGGGCAAAACCATCTCCCGATTGACCCGCGGTCGACCCACTTGTCGGGGGGCGCCCCGGATGCTTGGCGCGTTCGAGTCTCGGTCGTATCGCCGGTTGCGGACGTTTAGGGGCGGGGCGCTCATCGCGTCTACTCCGATTATGGCGTCGGCTCTGCGCCCGTACGGGCAGGTCGATCGACCCTAATCGTAGTTGACGGGCGCTGAAAAAGTCAACGCCGAGCCCGGCGGGCAATTGGCGGGCCGCTCGGTCCCTTCGGTTAGCGCCGACTCGAGGACCCGTCCGGCCGCCGAGCCTTGGCGACCCCGAGCCTGTGGTGGCAGGTCGGTCTCGGCGGCTGACTCATGGTTTCATTGACGGTCCACTGGCGGGCTGGTATACTCCGGAGGTTCCGGCCCACCCGCGGTGTGCCGGTTTTGTGTGCGTCCGGGATGGGCGAGCGACGACTCGGGAGACTGCGTGCCGACTATCAGCCAATTGGTCCGTAAGGGCCGCGAAAAAATCGAGAAAAAAGTGAAGGCGCCGGCCCTGCGCGTTGCGCAAACGGGGCCCAAGCCGGGTCATCCCGACCTGCCGCTGCGAACCTTCGAAGTTGGTGGAAATCCTTTTCGGCGCGGCGTGTGCACGCAAGTGAAGACCATCACCCCAAAAAAGCCGAATTCGGCGCTGCGCAAGGTCGCCCGCGTACGTTTAACCAACGGCGAGGAAGTCACCGCGTACATCCCGGGGATCGGTCACAACCTCCAAGAGCACAGCGTCGTGTTGATCCGCGGCGGCCGGGTCAAAGATCTCCCGGGGATCCGTTATCACATCATCCGCGGAACGCTTGACACCTCGGGTGTCGCGAATCGCCGGCAAGGGCGCTCCAAATACGGCGCCAAACGCGCCGCGAAGAAGTAGGCCCGCTGATGCCACGCAAAGGAGCCGTTCCAAAACGGCAAATCCTGCCGGATCCGCGCTACAATTCCAAAGTGCTATCGCGCTTCATCAATAAGGTGATGCTGCGGGGAAAAAAGTCGCTGGCAGAGCGGATCACCTATGGTGCCCTAACGCTGGTTCAGGAGAAGATGGGCCGCGACCCGATGGACATCTTCACGCAAGCGCTCGGTAACGCGATGCCGCTGGTTGAAGTGCGGCCGCGACGCGTCGGCGGCGCGACCTATCAGGTGCCCATGGAAGTCCGACCCGACCGCCGACAGGCGATGGCGATGCGCTGGCTCATCCAATTTGCCCGCCGGCGGCCAGGCCACTCGATGGAAGAAAAGCTGGCCGGCGAGYTGATGGACGCCGCCAACAACCTCGGTGCCTCGATCAAGAAGCGCGAAGAGACGCACAAGATGGCTGAGTCGAATAAAGCATTCGCGCACTATCGCTGGTAAACGAACATGGCAACACGTGAATTTCCCCTCGAGCGAACCCGCAATATCGGAATAGCAGCCCACATCGACGCCGGCAAGACGACCGCGACCGAGCGGATTCTCTTTTATACCGGACGCACCCACAAGATGGGCGAGGTTCACGAGGGTGCCGCGACCATGGACTGGATGGTCCAAGAGCAGGAACGCGGCATTACGATCACGTCGGCCGCGACGGCGTGCACGTGGCGCGACACGCGAATCAACATCATCGAYACGCCTGGGCACGTGGACTTCACCGTCGAGGTMGAACGCAGCTTGCGCGTGCTCGACGGGCTGGTCGCGCTGTTCGACTCGGTGGCAGCCGTGCAACCGCAATCGGAGACGGTGTGGCGGCAGGCCAACAAGTACAAAGTTCCGCGGATTATCTTCGTCAACAAAATGGACCGCGTCGGCGCCGACTTTTTCAATTGCGTCGCAAAGATTCGCGAGCGGCTTGGAGCGCGCGCCGTTCCCATTCAGGTGCCGATCGGTGCCGAGGACCAGTTCAAGGGCGTCGTCGATTTGTTCTCGATGAAAAAGATCGTCTATAGCGACGATGTCGGCTCGACGATGACGCAAGAAGACGACGTCGACGGCGAGTTACGGGTCGTCGCTGAGACCTGGCGCCAGCRGCTGATCGAGGCGATCGCCGAGCAGGACGACGAGYTGCTCGAACTCTTCTTCGAAGGCAAAGACATCCCGATCGCCCGGCTCAAGACCGCGTTGCGCAAGGCGACGATCGTCGGCGACGTGCTGCCGATGTTGTGCGGCTCGGCCTTCAAGAATAAAGGCGTGCAGCCGCTGCTCGATGCCGTCGTCGACTTCTTGCCGTCCCCGTTGGAGGCGAAGTCGATCGTCGGGATCGATCCCAAGACCGACGCCGAAATTGTCCGGCGGCCGGATGATAAGCAGCCGTTCGCGGCGCTAGCCTTCAAGATCGCTACCGATCCATACGGCAACCTGACCTACTTCCGAGTTTATTCCGGGACACTGGACAAGGGTTCGTACGTCTACAATGCTCGGTCAGGCCGCAAGGAACGCATTGGGCGGATTCTACGAATGCATGCCAACCACCGCGAGGACATCGATTCGATCGGCGCCGGTGATATCGCAGCGGCCGTCGGTCTGGCCGACACGCGCACCGGCGACACGCTGTGCGATGAGAAAGCGCCGATCATCCTCGAATCGATCACGTTTCCGGAGCCGGTGATCTCGCAGGCTATCGAACCCCGCACCAAAGGCGATCAGGACAAACTCGGCATCGCACTGACGCGGCTAGCGCAAGAAGATCCGACGTTCCGGATGTACACCGACGAGGAGACGCAACAAACGATCATCGCCGGGATGGGCGAGCTGCATCTCGAGATCATTCTCGATCGGCTCAAGCGCGAGTTCAAGGTCGAAGCAAACGTTGGCAAACCCCAAGTCGCGTACAAGGAAGCCATTACCAAGACGGTCGAGAAACAGGGCCGCTTCGTCCGTCAAACCGGCGGCAAGGGCCAATACGGTGATGTCTGGCTCAAGCTCGAACCGGGCGAGCCCAATACCGGCTATCAGTTCGAGTGGAAAATCGTCGGTGGCACCATTCCTAAGGAGTACCAGAAGCCGGTGCAAGAGGGGATTCGGGAGGCCTCGGGCAGCGGCGTACTTGCAGGGTATCCGGTCCTCGACTTCAAGGTCAGCGTTTTCGACGGAAGTTATCATGACGTCGACTCCTCGGAGATGGCCTTCAAGATCGCCGGTTCGATGGCGTTCAAGGAAGCAAACCGCGCCGCCGGGCCAATCCTCAAGGAGCCGATCATGAAGGTCGAGGTGACGACGCCCAAGGACTATCTGGGTGCCATCATCGGCGACCTCAACCGCCGGCGCGGCCACATTCAATCGCAAGAGGAAGCTGCCGGCGAGGCTGTCGTGGTCACGGCGCACGTGCCGCTGTCGGAGATGTTTGGCTACGCAACCGATATGCGGTCGAATACCCAGGGCCGCGCAACCTACACGATGGAGTTCGACCGCTACGAGAAGGCGCCCAAGTCCATCGAAGAGGAGATCGTCGCGAAAGCGCAAGGGAAGAAGCCCGCAGCGTAGCTCCGGATGACGAGGATCCCTCGCGGGACAGACCTACCAGGGCGCAAAACGCTGACGACGATCTCGGCCGGATCGTCAGCGAATGGGTTCGGCCGACAATCGCTTGAAGTAGCACACTCCAACGACGCACCACACGGTGGTAAGGAAGACAGCATAGAAAATGGCGAAGGCAAAATTCGATCGAAGCAAACCGCACGTCAACATCGGCACGACGGGGCACGTCGACCACGGCAAGACGACGCTTACCGCGGCGATCATCAATTGCCTCGCTACTGAAAACTCGAACATCGCGAAAAAAAGCGTCGACGACATCGATAACGCGCCCGAAGAGAAAGAGCGCGGCATTACGATCGCAATCTCGCACCAAGAATACGAGACTAAGAAACGACATTACGCGCACGTCGATTGCCCGGGCCACGCCGACTACATTAAGAACATGATCACCGGCGCGGCGCAAATGGACGGCGCGGTCTTGGTAGTCTCGGCGACCGACGGTCCGATGCCACAGACGCGCGAGCATATCTTGCTCATGCGCCAAGTCGGCGTTCCGTTTATCGTTGTCTTCCTCAATAAAGTCGATATGGTCGACGATCCGGAACTGCTTGAACTGGTCGAGCTCGAAGTTCGAGAGCTGCTTACGCGATTTGAGTTTCCAGGCGATGATGTGCCGGTCATCAAAGGTTCGGCGTTGAAAGCGCTCAACTCAAGCGGAAAGCGTGGCGACCCCGACGCCGAGGCGATCTTTCAACTGATGGACGCGGTCGATAACTATATTCCGACGCCTGAGCGTGCTGTCGACCGGCCGTTCCTGATGCCGGTCGAGGACGTCTTTACGATCACCGGCCGCGGCACTGTCGGCACCGGCCGAGTCGAGCGCGGCAAGGTTAAGGTCGGTGAAGAGATCGAGATCGTTGGGCTGACCGAGAAAACCCGCAAGTCGGTCGTCACTGGAATCGAGATGTTCCGAAAATTGCTCGACGAGGGGATCGCCGGTGACAATATCGGCGTGCTGTTGCGCGGTATCGAGCGCAACGACATCGAGCGCGGCCAAGTGCTGTGCAAGCCCGGCTCGATCAAGCCGCACAAAAAATTCAAAGCCGAAGTGTACGTGCTGTCTAAGGAAGAGGGCGGACGGCACACGCCGTTCTTTGCGAACTACCGCCCGCAGTTCTACTTTCGGACGACCGACGTGACCGGAACCATCAAGCTGCCCGAAGGCGTCGAGATGGTAATGCCGGGCGACAACGTTCAAATGGACGTCGAGTTGATCACGCCAATCGCTTGCGAGGAGGGGCTGCGGTTTGCCATCCGCGAGGGTGGGCGCACAGTTGGCGCCGGTGTCGTCACTGGGATCACTGAGTAAGCCGTTATCTGGGCACTGGCCCGTGGGCGTGCGATTCGAACTGCCCGTCGGCGGCTGGACGCCGTCGGTCTCCGCGGGCCGTTCGATTTTTCGCATCGTGCGAAAAATGTCACTCGACCTCTTCGCTGCTCCCGCCATCCTGGCTCCGCGGCGAATTCACACGCCCGCTCCGATCGACGGTGAGCAGCCACTGACTACTCTTGGAACAAAGTGAGCTCTACGTAAGCTTTTTCAGCCCCGACTGCGGCTTGTTGACCGTATCATCGCAAGTCGATGTCGACTCCGGCGGGGAGATCGAGATGTTGAAGCGCGTCCATGGTCTTGGGCGAGGCCTGCAGGATGTCGATGAGGCGTTTGTGCGTGCGCATCTCGAAATGCTCGCGGCTCTTCTTGTCGACGTGCGGCGAACGATTGACGCAAAATCGATTGATCTCGGTCGGCAGCGGCACCGGCCCACTCACGAACGCGCCGGTCCGTTTCACGGTATCAACAATGCGCTCAGCCGAGTGATCGAGCACCTTATGATCGAACGCCTTTAGCCGGATCCGAATTTTCTGCTTCGCCACGGTACTACGTCACTCTCTCTTCTTACGACCGGCCAGCGCCAGTTTCCAGTTTATCAAGCTCACTAGCAGGCGGCACTCACTGAACAGCATGCACGACCTATTCTCGTTTCACGCTTAAGCCTGACGTCTCAGTATACCATACCCGAGGCAGTCGGCGGCTGGGCGCCGTCGGTCTCCGCGGGCGTGTGAATTCGCTGCGGAGCCAGGATGGCGGGAGCAGCGAAGAGGTCGAGTGACATTTTTCGCAGGATGCGAAAAATGGAGCGGCCCGCTCCGACCGACGGCGACCAGCCACCGATGGGCAGCGCGACCGGACTCCTGTGCACGACCTAGCGTATTGCTTGCCGCGCTCACGGCGTTCTGGTCGCGTCGTCTATCCAGTCGAGGTAATCATAGTTTCCGGTGAGCAAGGGGATTGCGATGATCTCCGGGAGGGTGTACGGATGGATCGCGCGCAGCGCCGTTTCGACTTGGTCGAAGAGCGCTAATCGCGTCTTGATCGTGCAGCGCCACTCGTCGGCGGTCTGAACCGCGCCCTCCCAGCGGTAGCTGCTGCTGATCGGTCCCTCAATTTGGACGCAGGCGGCCAAGTGATTCTCGACCAAAATAGACGCGATGCGGTGAGCATCTTCCGACCGCTCGACGGTCGTGTGAATTTGTATGTAATCGCTGGTTGTCTTCGACATGGCAGGCAACTTCGTAGCGGGCTCTGGCCGATCTTCGTGGCACGCGTGCGTCCAACGGCAGCGCCGCTGGCCCGCAGTAAGCCGAGACGTCATGGAGCCGCTAGCCCGAGAGGCCCGCGGCTAGCGCATAAGCGGGGGCCGCTCGACGCGGCGACGGACGGCGAACGGCGACGTAGCGCCGTGCCGGCCGTCTTGAAAACGGTCCTGGGTGCCGGAGCGCAGAATCACGTCGCAGCATGCCGATTCCACTGCACGTCGTCTACGAGCGGGTTTTTTCCGGAACGCGCCGGCGCGTCTTCCAGCTGCTCAGCGAAATGGGCACGTCGAGCGATGCCATCTGGCCGTTCGCTTCGCAGCCGTTCCTGCGCACGCCCGGGCCGCTCGCGCCGGGGAAAACCGAGGAATGGCATAGCGGACTTCACGCTATCTTGGCGGAGGTCGTCCCAGAAGAACGCATTGTCTGGCAGATCACCAATGACGGCTTCGACGGCACTCATGGTTTTTATCTGGAGTCGGTCGAGAAGCGGCTCAAGCTGCTCCATCGATTCGATGCGACGCTTTCCGACACCGACGGCCGCATGATGTGGCGGCGAGTGGAGGATACGCACGGCCGCACGATGGAAGCCCTTTTCGACAAACTCGCGCGCGTTCTCAAGCGATAGGCAACGGTCGCTGATCCGGCGGGGTTTATACCGTCAGGCCTTCCGTCTGCAGAGGAGCAAACCGTGTCGCTCACGCGTCGCCACTTCATTACCGGGTCCGTCGCGCTGGCTGCGTTTACGCTTGACTCGCACGCCGTGCAAGCGGCCGATGATTTGCGAGTGGCGTTCATCCCCGAAGTGGCGACCACCGCCGCGTCGGTCGCGGAGAAGCAGCCACTCGTCGAGCTCTTGCAGCAGCGGGTCAACCGAAAAGTGCGGCTTATCATTCCGACCAGCTACGCCGCGACCGTCGAAGCAATCGGTAACGACGGGGTCGATCTCGCATACTTCGGCGCACTCACGTACGTCAAAGCGGCCGCCCGCTACGGTGCTCGCCCTGTCGTGCAGCGTTTGGAGGATCAGCGATTCCACGCGTTGTTCATCGCTAGCGCGAGCAACGGCTCGCTGGGCGGACTCAAGGACCTGAAGGGCAAGACGTTCGCGTTCGGCGACGTCAACTCGACATCCGGGCATTTGATTCCAGCTAAAGAGCTTTTCGAAGCGGGCATCGACCCGGAGCGGGACTTACAGACGCGCTACACAGGGAACCACACGGCCACCGCGATCGCTGTGAACTCGGGCCAGGTCGACGCCGGCGCAATTGATGAAACGATCTACCGAAAGCTGGTTGCCGACAAGACGATCGATCCCGCCAAAGCCCGGGTCTTCCACACCAGCAAACCGTTTGTTGATTACGTGTGGGCGGTCCGGCGCGATCTCGATGGTGAATTGGTAACCGCGATCCGCCATGCGTTTCTGGAAGCAAAAGAACCTAGGGTTCTCGAGTTACTTCGAGCCACGAAATTCGTTACGGCGACCGACCGCGAGTACGATTCGATTCGCGAAACCGCGCGAAAGCTCGGACTGCTCTAGATCGTCAACGGGATGCTCGTCTACGAAGCCGTTACACAACGGTACGGTACCCGCGTCGCACTCGACGGCGTGTGTTTGCGGATCGGTGATGGCGAACGGGTCGCACTCGTCGGCCCCAGCGGTTCGGGGAAGACGACGCTTTTCCGGCTCGGGTATGGCGCGTTTCAGCCAACGGTGGGTCGCGTCTGGGTCGACCGGGTCGATCTTGCGCCGCTCGGCAATGCGCAGCTGCGGGCAATTCGAGCTCGGATCGCTGTCATTTTCCAAATGCACGGCCTCGTCGATCAGCTGCGAGTACGTGACAACGTGATCGCCGGTACGTTCGGCCAGCGCTCGACGCTGGGGGCGTTGCGGACGCTTATCATGCCGCGGCGTGACGAGTTGTCGGCCGTGCGCGCGGCCCTGGCGCGCGTCGGTTTGCTCGATCGAATCGGAGACACCACTTTCGGGCTTTCCGGCGGCCAGCGACAACGCGTGGCGATCGCCCGAGCGAACGTTCAGCGGGCCGATCTCGTGCTGGCGGATGAGCCGGTCGCATCGCTGGACTCCGAGCTCGCACACGACATCGTCGACCTGCTGCTCGACGATGCCCGCGAGCGCGGGGCGACGTTGGTGTGTGCGCTGCACCAGGCCGAACTCGCGGCGAAGTTCGACCGGATCGTACGGCTTGAGGGCGGTCGAGTCGTCGCCGATTCCCGACCGCTTAGCGTCGCCCAGGCAGGTTGAACACAAGCGACCTCGCGTTTTTGCGCGAGCCGATTTTCGAGACGATTGCGATCGCCGCCGGCGCGTTCGTCATCGCGATTGTTTTGGGTGCACCGGCTGGTCTGCTGATTGCGCGCGGCCGCACGGTCGGTCGCCTGGTTCGAACGCTGGCAACGCTCGTGCGCGCCGTCCCCGATCTGGTGCTGGCGATCGTCTTCGTCGTCGCCATCGGATTGGGCCCCGCCCCCGGAACGCTAGCACTCGGCCTTAGTGCGGCTGCGACCTATGCGAAAATTTCATCAGAGTTGCTGCAATCGGTTTCTCGGGCGCCGTTCGAAGCGCTGCGGGCCACCGGCGCGACCGCCAGCGCGAGTTTTTTGGTGGCCGTCCTGCCGGCAGCGTGGGCGGGGCTGGTCGGTTTTGCGCTCTACATCTTCGAAAGCATCATGCGCGCATCAGTCATCGTCGGCGTCGTCGGTGCCGGCGGGCTCGGCGCGGCGATCGTCACCAGCATCAACCTCGCGAATTACTCGCAGCTCAGTGCGTATATCGTTGCGTTGGTCGCGCTGGTCGCACTCGTCGATCTGGCGAGCGAGCACTTGCGGACGCGTGCGCCGCTGTGGTTGACGCTGGGCGTGTTTTCGGTTGCCGGGGCGCTCGGGATCGCCGCATTTACGTCAATCGAAGGTGCGCCGTGGCGTGCGTTTGCGGGCGCCGGGCCGCGGATCGTCACCTATTTCGTGCGGGCGTTTCCGCCCGATCTGTCGGAGCGCGTTGTGCGAACGGCCTTGAACGGGATCGGCGAAACATTGGTCGTCGCCGTAGTCGGCACAATTGCCGGTGCGCTGCTCGCGATTCCGCTCGGACTCTTTGCCGCTCGGCCGATCGCACGCGGCTGGATGCGTGGGACGGGCTATCGACCCTGGTCGATCGTGCCTGAATTCGCGGCGCGCGGCGGTCTCACGGTCGGGCGGGCGTTCCCACCGATTGCGCTCGCGCTGCTGGGGCTGTCGATTGTTGGTCTGGGACCGAAGGCTGGAGCATTCGCGCTGGCGATCCACAGCGCCGGCGTCTTGGGAAAGCTGTATGCCGAAAGCCTTGAGCTGGCGGACGTGGCACCGGCCGAATCGTTGGTGGCGGGCGGAAGCACCGCCATGGTGGGAGTGCTCGTCGGTCTGGTTCCGGGATCGCTCGGCGCACTCGCCGCGCACTTGCTCTACCGCTGGGAATGGAACATCCGGGCATCGACCGTCCTGGGGATCGTGGGCGCCGGCGGTCTCGGACAAGCGATCTACAACGCCCAACAGTTGCTGTTTGATCACCAATTGTTGACCTACGTCGGCGTTGCCATCATCCTCGTTTTGGCATCGGACACCATAGCCGGTCGAGTCCGCGCGTCATTGCGGCTTGCCACATTGGAGCGCTGATCGCGTCAGCGCGAACCGCTCGTTGAGGTTGGGGATCCCGCCCGCAAGATACAGATCATGGGCGTGATCGGCCAGCAGGCCTGGCGGCCGAAGCCGGCTGTCTGGATCGGTCCCTCGCTCTGATTCGCCCCAGGAGCCTCCGTGTCGTTGACATCGAGGACCGGGCTTGTTAGACTCACTTGGTTGTGGTCGCGGCCGCGGCGCTTCTTTGTGCGTCCGCGGCCGAGGCGCTAATGGGACGCCAGGCTCCGTGGACTACGGAGGCGGGCGGCCAGAAGGTTTTGAGCAGAGCGAGAGGGCGAGTCGTTTCATGAAGAACATCATCGGCCGCAAGGTCGGGATGACGAGCGTGTTTACCGCCGATGGGCGTCACGTGCCGGTGACCGTCATCGAAGCGGGGCCATGCCCCGTGCTGCAGCGCAAGACGGTGCAGAC
>JRHI01000575.1_pt1 | contig 38516 bp, 29 predicted proteins | sample 215371 | NCBI WGS metagenome assembly JRHI01 (sample SAMN02929681, study PRJNA255918) | sediment metagenome | biome: cave system; feature: Ice Cave; material: Sediment; isolation source: sediment from deep within a dark volcanic ice cave with no known source of... ... | reverse complement strand
CGAAAACGTGCTGGCTGACCCTTGTGGAACAGGCTCTTAGTCCGATCCTGCGGCGCTCGTGTGGGATGGCGGAACCCGCGCAGTGTAATTCCGCCCAGTGTGGCTCTGTAACAACGCCGGCAACGCCTCTCTGCCTAACCGTTCGGTGAACACCCTCGCTCCCTCGGGCAGCAGGTGATAGCCGTCGCCGAATTCCTCATCGGGAACCCAGTCCCGGGCATCGATGAGCGGCAGCGCATAGTCCGCTGCCAGCCGCTGCAGGTACTCGTTGATCTCTTGCCGCACGGCCGGCGAATACCAGCTCTGGAACTCCTTCGTTTCGGGCATGAAGAGAAGCGCGACGCCGATGTGTTCGCGCTGGCAGAGCGTCAAAGCTTCGCGGAGGGCACGGTCGGCATGGGGCGATAGGCGATAGTCTCTCAGCACCGGGACGAATAACTCCTTCGTCCTCTCGGCCCGTATCCGGGTCGCCTCGGGGTTGTGGAGGCCGTGGAACGGGAGCCAGCCGGACGCATCGATTTTTTTCCAGAGATCGTCGCGGCGCGTCTCACAGGGCAGCCAGTCGCGCGCGAACTGCGTCATGATGGCAAAGCGGCTCGACCACCAGGGCGTCAGGCGGGCCAGGCACCAATCTTGAACCAGGCGACCTGGCTCCGGATGGTAGTGACGCAAAACCCGCACGTCGCGCCATCCCAGGCGCGCAGCCTGGATGCGATGGTACTCGGACCTCTCGCCCTCCTGAAACAGGTATGGCGGCCAGCATTCGAGCAGCACCCAGTCGGGCCGGATGCCCTCGCTGCGCAGGCGATTCAGCCAGAGCAGTTCCTGCACCGGCCCGGAGCCCATGATCGAGTGATTGAACACCACCGGCGGCTGCGGCGACCACTCCGGATGATGCGGCGAACAAACGGCCGGCAACGGCGGCAGTGCGTCCGGCCGAATGCCCAGGTTGCAGCGGGAACTGCCGATCACGAGGAGCAAGGGCCGCTCCGGCTGTTCCTTCAACTTGGCCAGGAGCCGCACGCGCTTCGCCCCATACTCCAGGTCTCGGAGGTCCGGCCGCCAGTACTCGATGGCCAAACTCAGCGCCAGCTGGCCACAGAGGAAGAACAGCAAACCCGAGACAAGAACTACTGCCGGAGAGGAGAGCAGACGCCTCCGGGAGGGCATTGCCTTCCGGTCCGGCGTGGTCGGAACTGGCGGTGTCATGGTCATCGTTCCTGTCAGGTCCTCGGGAGCTCAGGGCATCTGCGCCGCCGCCAACCCGCCTGGCTTCTCGGGCGACGGCCCGGTCCGCCGCAGCAGCGGCGGCAGGACTTCCCGGCACAGGCGGGTCGTGAACACCTTGGCCCCGCTCGACAAGAGATGATGCGAGTCCGAAAAGTCTTCGTCCGCGACCCACTGCCGCGCGTCGATGAACGGTGTGCCGTACTCCTGTCCCAGCTCGTCGAGGAACGCGCGGACCCGGGCCTCGGTCGCGGGCGGACACCAGCTGCGGAACAGGCTCCCTTCTGGCATCCAGACGAGCGCCACCGGAATGCCCTCCTGCCGACAGAGCCCCAGCAGGTCGCGCAGAGCGTCTGCTGCGCGTCCCTGCTGACAGCAGTTCAACAGCGCGTAATAATCGTGGCGTGCCTGGGCTTCGCCGCGCCGTCGAAGGTCGGGAGAGACAATCTTGAGTGACCGCTCTGTCCAACCGGAAACGTCCGGGGTGCGAAACCAATCCTGCCGGAGCTGACTGGGCAGCACAGCGGGATCGAGCCGGGTCAGAATGCAGAAGCGATGGGCGGACCAGGGGGTCAGTTCTTCCAACCACCAGCGCCGGCGCATCTCGGCTTCCGGGGCGCCGTAGCGGCCGAGCAACGCGAGTTCCTTGCACTGCAAGCGGTCGGTAGGCAGCATGTTCAATTCGGGCGGCCGCTCGCCCTGGAGCAGAGCAGGCAGCACCTCAACGAGTAGCAGGTCCGGCCGAACTCTCTGGAGCAGTAGCCGTTTCAGCGTGAGCAATTCAAGCAGCGGGCCGGCGCCTCGCTGGCCGAAATTGTAGAGCACGACGGGGCACTGCAAGCCGCGGGCCAGTTCCTTTTCCGCGATGCTCCCCGCGAAACCGCAGGAGGTGCGCGAGCTGCCAAGCATCACAATTGTCTGCGGCCGCGGCCCGGCTTGTGCCAGGCGGCGGCGCAGCTTTGCGGCCTTATAGAAGTAACAAGGATCGCGCAGTTCCGGCAGCCACAGCTGGATGACCAGGGCCATGCCCAGCTGCAGGGCCACGAAGGAGGCCAGGCCCCAGAGAAGCGCGGCACAGGGCCTGTTCCGCGACCGGCTAACGTGATTTATGAACCTGTTACGCATAAGGTACCCATGCATGGTTCAGCGATGCTGTCCAGTTGGGACAGAGCAGTCAACTCACGGCGTATGCCGGCCGCTCCAGGGCCGCCGGAAATCACCGCAGGTCCCATGTTTCAGAACTGGACGGAGATAAACCCCTTGGCGGCATTGGGAGTCAGGGCACGCGCGCCGCCGCCAGGCTGCCCGACTTTCCGCGCGAGGGCCAGCTGTGCTGCAGCAAATGCGGCAGGACCTCCCGACACAGGCAAATCGTAAACACCCTGGCACCATGCGGCAAAAGATGATGAGAATCCGAAAAATCCTCATCAGCCACGCATTGCCGCGCATCGATGAAGGGCGTCCCGTAATCCCGTCTCAGTCCGTCGAGGAACGAGCGGAACCGGGCCTCAGTCGCGGGCGGATACCAGCTGCGGAACAAACTGCCCTCCGGCATCCAAACGAGCGCCACGGGAATACCTTCTTGCCGGCAGAGCGCCAGCAGGTCGCGCAGGGCGTCGGCAGCAGGTCCTTGCTGGTAGTTGTTCAACGCCGCGTAATACTCCCGGCGGGCCTGGGCCTCGCCGCGCCGCCGATTCTCGGGCGTCACCTGGGCATACGGCGGATCGACCCAGCCGGAGTCGTCCACCGTGCGGAACCAGTCCTGCCGCAGCTGATAGGGAAGGATAGCCGGACACAGTCGGCTCAGGATGGCGTACCGATGCGCAGACCAGGGCGTCGTCTCGCCCAGCCACCAGAGCCGCCTCAGCTCGTCTGTCGGGGCGCCATAGCGACCGAGCAGCGCCAGTTCGCCGCACTGCAAGCGATCCGTGGGCAGCCATTTCAGCTCGCGCGGCGTCGTGCCGCTGAATAGGGCCGGCAGCACTTCGACCAGGAGCAGGTCCGGTCGGACGCCATCTGCCAGCAGGCGCCTCAGCGTCAGCAATTCCAACAGCGGGCCGGCGCCGGTCTGACCAAAGTTGTAGAGTACGACGGGCCGCTCCAGGTCGCGGCCAAGTTCCTCTTCGGCGATCTTCCCCTTGAGGCCGAACGTGGTGCGCGAACTGCCGAGCATCACCACGGTCAGCGGTCGCAGCGCGGTCCGTCCTAATCGGCGGCGGAGCGCTGCGGCCTTGTAGGCATAGTAAGGGTCGCGCAGTTCAGGCAACCAGAACTGGATGACCACGACCATGGCCAGTTGCAGGGCCACGAATGAGGCCAGGCCCCAGACAAGGGCGGCGCGGGGTTTCGTCCGCGACCGGGCGGCGGGGCTCGTACTCATGTCACGTCTCGCCCACTCAGAACTGGAAGTAGATGAACGCCTTGCCCGCGTCAGGCGCCAACAGCATCGCCAGCGTCCACACCGCGGCATAGCCGAAGCCGAGGACCGGGGCGGGCAGACGCACCACCATGCGCCGCCACAGGCCGCTATAGCCGAGCGCATGACAGATGCCGACGAGGGCGACCGTGTACCACAGCCCGCGGTTATGCAGCGGGGCGCCCATGCCGCCATGCGGTATCGCCATGCGATGCAGCATTGTCGCCGCCACGCCAAAGGCGCTGAGGTGGGGCGTCACCTCGGGAGGCGTCGGACTGGCGCGGAAGAACACCCAGCAAACGGTCACCGCCAGAAAGGTCACGGCCACGCGCAGCACGGTGCCGGGATAGCTGCGCAGCAGGCGATCCCACGAAGGTCGCTGCACGGAGAAGTCGCGGAAGTAACGGTGTACCACGAGCAGGCCGCCGTGCAGGACGCCCCAGACGACGAACGTCCAGCTGGCGCCGTGCCACAAGCCACCAAGGACCATCGTGATCATCAAGTTCAAGCAGGTGCGCCAGCGTGGACCCCGGCTGCCGCCGAGCGGAATGAACAGGTAATCGCGCAGCCACGTCGAGAGCGACATGTGCCAGCGTCGCCAGAACTCCGAGAGGTTGGTCGCCAGGTACGGCATGTTGAAGTTCTGCGCCAGCTTGTAGCCCAGCATGTGAGCGCAGCCGATGGCCATGTCGCTGTACCCGGAGAAGTCGCCGTAGATTTGCAGGGCATAGGCCAGAACCGCGAGCCAGATGGCCGTGCTGCTGTAGTCGTTCGGGCTGCGAAAGACCGGATCGGCGTAGAGCGCCATGCGATCGGCGATGGCCCACTTCTTGAAGAGACCCATCACGAAGAAGCGGGCGCCGAGTTCGACTCGTGACCAGCCCCATTGCTTGCGGCGGCGGATCTGGGGCAGGAAGTCGCGTGCGCGCACGATCGGCCCGGCCACCAGATGCGGAAAGAAGGTGATGAAGAGGACGAAGTTCGCCAGGTTCTTCTCCGCCGGCACCCTGCAGCGGTAGACGTCCACCGTGTAGTTGATCGCCTCGAAGGTGTAGAACGAAATGCCGATGGGCAGGATCACCTGGAGCAAGGGCAAAGACGCTTGCTGGCCTGCCGCGCGCAGCCCTTCCTCCAGCGACTGGAGGAAGAAGTTAGCGTACTTGAAGTACACGAGCAGGCCGAGGTTGGCGACCAGGCTGACCGTGAGGAGCAGCTTGCGCCACAGCGGCACCCTCAGCCTTTCAAGCCCATGGGCGATGCAATAGTCGAGGGCAGTGGAGACCAGGATGAGCAGGGCCAGCCACTTGTTCCAGCTGGCGTAAAAGTAGTAACTGGACAGCAGAAGCATCCATACCCGTCCGCGGTCGTGACCCAGCCGGCAAGCCAGGACAGTGCTGACCAGGACGATGCCGGCGAGCCAGTAAAGATGATCGGCGCCGGCGAAGGAGTTGCCCAGCGCTTCGACCAACGCCCACCAGTCGCTGGCCTGCACGGACGTCAGGTGCTTCCAGGTCAGGAAAGCAAGCCAGGGACCGCTCACCGCAAGCAACGCGACGCGAGCCCAATGGCCGGCCAGGGACCAGTAGGCGATGAAGATGACTGTGAAGAAGAGAGCAAATTCGGGGGAGCAGAACAGCATGGTACATCCCGCTTTCCAGCCCGGCCGTTTGCCGGGGAAGGGGTAACTCGCCGTGTTCCGCGACGGCGTGCCGGACCAGAGCCCGCGAAGTGTAGCGAAAGCGGCCCTGGGGTCAATGCCGGGTTGGGTGCCTGTTGCCGCAGCGGGGGAAAGCAGGGCGAAGCCGGTAAGCCGGTCACTACCCATCGTCGGCTGGACTCGATCCTCTGGAAGTGGCTGGAGTCGCTTCTTGCCGAGGTGCTCGTGGTGTGATAGGGTTCATCCTCTGGCAGTTCGACCAGGGAAACGGTCCGGCGATGATGACTTTCGGAGCAGCGAACGTGTTGTGCAGTCACTGTCACGGGAAGCATTTCGTCGTCGTCGGCGAGCGTGTCCAACCTTGCGAGGAGTGTGGCGGCCTGGGCGAGGTCCACTGCTGCGAGGGATTGCAGGCCCAGCCGGAAACGCCGCCGGACGAAAGTTCGGACCCACTGCGAGAACCGCTTGCTCGTCTGAGGCCGGCCTGATGATCTGAGCGCGCTAGCGCGCCGCACCGTCGACGGGTTGGCTCGTCTCGACAACCCGCTGCCGTAACACCTTGTAATCGGTCTTGCCGGTGCCCAGCACGGGAATCTTCTCGATGTGTCTCACTTCATCCAGACGCAGGACCCCGCGCAGGCCCGCCTCGTACAGAATGGCGTTCGCCTCCTGCAGCTCGAGCCGCTCCGTCGTGAACAGCACGATGCGCCGGCCGTTGTCCAGCTCGATCCCTTCCACGGCCACGCTCGGTCCCTCTTCGCTGGGCGGGTAGCGCTGCGCTAGCGGCTCCTCCAGGGCGGGCAGGGAAATCATTTCGCCGCCTGCCTTCAGGAAGCGGTTGAGCCGGCCCGACAACTTGATGTAACCATCCGCGTCGATCTCCGCCAAATCGCCCGTCCTATACCAACGCTTGCCGTCGCGTTCCAGAAACGGCGACGGCCCGTCGTAGCCGACGTAGCCGGGGAAGATCGTCGGCCCGCTAACGAGCAACATCCCTATGCGGCCGGACGGCAACACGAGTCCAGTGTCCAGGTCTACGGCGCAGATCTCGACGCCGGGCAATGGTTGGCCGACGGTTCCGGACCGGTTGTCGCGCGGCCGATTCACCGACACTACCGGCGCGCATTCCGTGATGCCATAGCCTTCCAGCAGGCACGCCTCCGGCGCCGCCCGCGCGCAGCGTTCGCCCAGGGTCGGGGGACATTTCTCCGCGCCGACGACGATGAGACGCAATGACGCTAGTTGCCCAGGTTTAGCCCGATCGAGGATGTAACTGAGGAAGGTGGGCGTTGCCGCCAGCACGGTCGGTCGATAAGCCGCGATCTTGCGGGCCAGGGCTGCGGAAGCAGTCGGATCGGGATGATGCACGACGCGCATTCCCGACAGGAGCGGGAGCAGTCCAGTTACCGACAGCCCGAAACTGTGGAAAGGCGGCAGAAAACCGAGGACCGCGTCCTGTCGGGTCACACCAAGTGCCGGGATGCACGCCCGCTCGTTGCTGAGCAGGTTCCGATGCGTCAGTGGCACCGCCTTGGGGGCCTTTTCGGAGCCACTCGTGAACAGGACCACTGCGGGCTGATCGGCGCCCGGCCGCGGCGTCTGGCGGCGGATGCGTCGGGGTAACCAGCGTACCCCCAGTAAGGTGCGCACTTGTTCGACTTTGCCGATCCCTTTACGAAGGTCTTCCAGGCAGACGCATTCCACTCCCTTGATTGAGACGCCTAAGCGATCGAGGAACTGGTTCGAGCTGACGACGTGGGTCAGGCCCATGGTCTGAGCGGCGTGGGCCAGGTTCACGGCCCCGGTCGTCCAGTTGAGGACCACCGGCAGCTTGCCCGCCAGTTGCAGCCCGAGAAATGCTGCGTCGCTGGCCACTGACGCGGGCAGGAGGAGACCGACGTTCGTCCCCGGCAGCGCGGTGAAACGGCGGGCAAGGACAAGTGCCCCCGTTAGCAATCGTTCGTAGGTCACGACGCCCTGGTCGTCGGCGGCGGCAATGTCGCGCCGGCAGGCCAGGGCGCGGGCGACGAACGCCTCTGGGACCGTCTCGCCGAGGATAAGCGGCGGTTCCGCGTTGGCGGGGGCGCGGAACCACTCGGGTGGCGCCGGCCGCGGCTCGGCGCGCTCGGCCAGGCCCTGTGCCAGGGTCCACAGATCACCGAGCGTGAGCGGCACCTGGTCGCTGGAGAAGCCGAAACGGTGCTCCACGTCCAGGGCCACTTCCATGCGGTCGAGACTGTCCAGGCCCAGCTGATCGAGCGTCGTTTCCGGTTTCTGCTCCGCCTCCGCCAGCGGACGGTGCAGTTTGCGTTCGACGATTTGGCGGACCTCGGCCTTCGTCTCGGGTGTGACTCGGCTGAGGTCGGCCTGGGCGGTGCTGGCACCGGGCGGAAACTCGAAGTTCCGTGGCCCGAAGACGAAGTGATAGGGAACAAACGTCGGCGGCTCGGGGGAAACGCCGGCGTTGTACCAGGCTTCGAGCCAGGGATTGATCGTCTCGCGCCGCGCCTCGGGCCACTGGCCTGGAGGTACGACACGAACCGTGATGTCCACGCGGCGCCGGGGCATGAAGAACACGAGGCTGGCCAGGAGCAGCAGGAGAGCACGGCCAAGGCCGCGGCCCAGTTCCGGAAAGGTGCGCGTCGGCGCGAAGCTGAATTGACTGCCCCAGACGCCGCGGGTGCGGACCTGCACCACAGTGACGTTTGGGACCGCCGCGAGGATGTCCGCAGTCGCCCGTGCGCCGCCGACGATTTCCACGCCGTCGCGCTGGATGCGGCCAGACGGCCAGAGGATGATGTTCTGGCCGTGCTTCAGAGCGTCGATGGCCTCGTTGACCGCCTGTTCTGCCCGGGCGCGCGCTTTGGCACTGGCCTGCGACAGATCGGGCACGCGGAGGGCGTCGAGCAGGAGCATCAGGGGACGCAAAATCGGGCTCTCGAAGTTGCCCTCGTAAAGCATCGGTCGCGGATGAAGCCAGGGCCACAGGGCCGTCAGGACGAGCGGCGGATCGATCAGTCCCGGATGATTGGGCAGGATCAGCACAGGCCCCTTCAAGCTGCGCAGCGGTCCGACCCCGTGAAGGCGGAGGCGATACCGCAGCGAAACCAGGAGCCTCGCCAGCACCCATACCACGAAGCGAAACAGCCGCATCATCACCGCAATACCTCGATAGACCATCGACAGGATGCTGTGGATTCTGTCATGCCGGTCCGCGCTTGACAAGCAAATGTCCAAGGGCGGAGGGCACGGCTTCGGCTCATTTCACTCGCACATGGATGCGCCAGGCGGTAAAATAGCAGATATGTTCACTTCAGTGTTCTCTCGATGACGGGCTGCGCGCCCGGCCCCGCATTCAGAATGGGGAGCATTCGCCATGCCAGACCCGATATCCGCGCGATCTACCGCCGACCGCAACCTGCTCTTCGGCATCCTCGCGCTGCAGATGGATTTCATCAGCCGCGATGCCCTCGTGGCCGCGATGCACGCCTGGGTGTTGACCAAATCGAAACCGCTCGGTCAAGTCCTTCGTGAGCAAGGCGCCCTTGGCGAAGAGGAGCATGCCCTTCTGGAAGCGCTCGTCAAGAAACACCTGGCGAAGCACGGCAACAATCCCGAGCAGAGCCTGGCTTCGGTCAGCTCCCTCGGCAATGTGCGCGACAATCTCCGCCAGCTCGCCGACCCTGACGTTGAGGCGAGCCTTGCCCACATTCCGGCGTCAGCTCCCGCCGCAGTAGATGACTTCGCCACCCGCGCTCCTTCGCTCGGCGCGGCGACGGCCGCCGGAAAGCGCTTCCGCATCCTCCGCCCGCACGCTCGTGGCGGTCTCGGCGAAGTGTTCCTGGCGCGCGACGAAGAACTGCACCGCGAGGTCGCTCTCAAGGAGATCCAGGATACCTTCGCTGACGATCCGGAAAGCCGCTCCCGCTTCGTCGTGGAAGCGGAGATCACCGGCGGCCTGGAACATCCCGGTATCGTGCCGGTCTACGGCCTCGGCCACTACGACGAGGGCCGGCCGTTCTACGCCATGCGCTTCGTGCGCGGCGACAGCCTCAAGGAAGCGATCGAGCAGTACCACAAGGCGGATGCCAAGCCGCGTGATCCCGGCGAGCGCACGCTGGCCCTGCGCGGCCTGCTCGGCCGATTCATCGACGTCTGCCAGGCGATCGACTATGCCCACAGTCGCGGCGTGCTGCACCGCGATCTGAAACCGGGCAATGTCATGCTCGGTCAGTACGGCGAAACACTGGTCGTGGACTGGGGACTGGCAAAGCCGCTGGAGAAACTCGAGGGCGTCAGCCTATCCATGGAAGGTCCTTTGCGGCCCGCGTCACTCTCTGGCTCCGCGGCGCGCACGCAAGCAGGCCCTGTCCTGGGCACGCCACAGTACATGAGCCCTGAACAGGCGGCCGGGCGACTCGACCAGCTGGGGCCAACCAGTGACGTCTATAGCCTCGGGGCGACACTCTACTGCTTGCTCGTCGGTCAGTCGCCGTTCTCCGATCCCGACGTGGGGACGGTGTTGCACAAAGTGCAGCAGAGCCAGTTTCCGCCGCCGCGTGAAGTGAAACCGACCGTGCCGCGACCCCTGGAAGCGATCTGTCTCAAGGCGATGGCACGGCAACCGGCCGACCGCTACCCCACTCCGCGTGTCCTGGCCGACGATGTCGAGCGCTGGCTGGGGGACGAGCCCGTCAAGGCGTGGCAGGAGCCGTGGCAGGTGAAGGTCCGCCGCTGGGTCGGCCGGCATCGGTCGCTGGTCGCCAGTGCCGTGGCGGCGCTGCTAGTGGCGGCCGTCAGCCTGACGGCGGGCGCGGTGATGCTGGTTCGAAAAAACGAGCAGCTCTCTCAGGCCTTTCGGCGCGAGGAAAGCTTGCACCGGCAGACCGAAGAGCAGCGCCAGAAGGCCGAGCAAAACTTCCAGCTCGCGCGGAAGGCCGTGGACGATTACCATACCAAAGTGAGCGAGGAAGTCCTGCTGCACGAGCCGGGGATGGAGCCATTGCGCAAGAAACTCCTGGAGTCGGCGCGCGAGTTCTACCAGAAGTTCGTGGATGAGCGCAAGGACGACGCGCAGGTCAAGAGCGAGTTGGGCCACGCCTACTTTCGGCTCGCGCAGATCACTGGTGAGATCGACTCGGAACCGAAGGCGATCGAGCTGCACGAGCAGGCGAGAAAGATCTTCACGGCCCTGGCCGACGAGCACCCCGGTTCCACCGCGGAGATGAGCGATCTGGCGATGTGCTGGCACCACCTGGGCCGGCTCTACCGTCTCACCGACCAGCTGGCGAAAGCAGAAACAGCGTATGAGAAGGCGTTGACCACGTGGGAGCAGCTGGTGAAAGAGAACCCACAGGAAGATCACTACCAGGCGGAGCAAGCGCGCAGCCGGCTCGGCCTTGGAAACCTCTATCAGCTGACCCGTCGCCTCGACAAGGCAGCAGAGTTATACGAGGAAGCGCTGAAGGCGCGGCGCGAACTGCAGAAGCGGCATCCCGCTATTGCCGAGTATCAGCGCGACCTGGCCGTCGCGCTCAATAACCTCGGCATGGTGTATGCGGCGGATGGCAAGTCGAACAAAGCAGAGGAACTTTGTCGTGAGGCGGTGAAGCTGCAGAAGGGCCTCGCCGATGGGGCGCCCCACATGAGCCAGTACCAGAATGATCTGGCCCGCAGTGAATTCAACCTCGGCGATTGGTCGGCCCAGGATCGGCAAATGGACCCCGCGGAGGCCGCCTATCAGACAGCGGCGACACTCTGGCAGCGGCTCGCCGACAAGCATCCGGCGGTCCTCGACTTCCAAACGAACTTCGCCCAGGCACGCCTCGGCCTGGCCAATGTCTATCGCCTTTCCGGCCAGATGCCTAAGGCCGAGGAGACGTGCAATCAGACGCTCGCTGTCCAGGAGAAGCTGGCAAAGGAACACCAGGAGGTTCCGAGTTACCAGGGCGATGTGGCCCGCGGTTACTACTGGCTGGGCAATGTCCAGCGCACGGCCAAGCGGGCCGTGCTCGCGGAGGAATCGTACGGGAAAGCGCTGCGCATCCAGGAGAAGCTGACCCAGGACTTGCCCGGGTCGCCGCAGTATCGCAGCGACCTGGCCCGCACGTACAACAGCCTTGGCCTGCTGCACCGGGAGCGCGGCCAGAAGGAACTGGCGGAGGCGATGCTCAAGAAGGCGGTGGCCGCCTGGGACGAGCTGCTCAACCGCCAGCCCGCGGAACCGGAGTTCGCGCTTGGCCTGGCGAGCGTTTGTCAAAACCTCGGCAACCTGGAGAAGGATAACAGCAGGGCCACGGATGCGCTCGACTGGTACACGCGGGCCGTTCGAGCGATAGAGGCCGGGCCGGGAGCGGAACAACTACCAGTTCCAGCGCGCCTGGCATTGTGCAACGCCTATCGGCGACGGGCGGAGGTCCAGACGCAGCTTCGGCATTTTCCAGAGGCGGTCGCGGATTGGGACCACGCGCTCCGGCAGGCGACGCCGACGAACCAGGGTTGGCTGCGGGTGCAAAGCGCCCTGGCAAAGGCTCGTGCCGGCGAACATGCTGGGGCGGCAGCGGAAGCCGCTGCCCTGGCACCAAAGGCGACTGCTGGCGAGTCACTCTACACATTGGCCCTGGTTTACGCAGTATCTGCCTCCGCCGCCAAAGCCGATCCCCGCCTGGCCGATGGATATGCGGCTCACGGTGTCGAGTTACTGGAAAAGGCTCGAGCGACCGGCTATTTCAAGACCGCAAGCAATTTAGAGAAACTGCAGAAGGACCCTGAACTTGATCCTCTACGTTCGCGCCAGCCCTTCACCGTCGTGCTCCGTGCGGCGGAACAAACGACAGCCGCGCCGCGCTGACTGTCCAGAGGCCGCCTTCCCGCCTTACTTTGCCGGATGTCCGCATTGATCCATCTTCGCTGGCGGGTTTGGTCTTATCGGTTCGTCCGAAAATGCCGATAAGGTATGGCAGCGAGTGTGGAGGAATGCACGGAGACGGCGTTTTCGCAGGGGGACATCCATGACACGGAAGTCCTGGTGGGGCTTGATTGGTTGTGTGCTCTTTGCCTGGGGTCACGCCCGTGCCGCCGACCTCACCGCCCAGGCGGGCACTACGCAGAACCCGCCCCAGCTGCCGCCTCCCGCCGCGCCGGCGAACCAGCAACCCGCGGCACCCGAAGCGAACGCGAACACTAACAACGACGCGCTTTCCCAGGCGCCGTCGGACACTGGTGAGGCGCCGTCCGGCGCCAACCCGCACATGATGGGCGATTTCCCAGGCTTCTGTGTGCCGCGTATCGTGGCGGTGGAGGCCCTACGGAAGATCTCCTTCACGCGCAACGTTCCCCAGACGACCCTGGTCAACGTGCCGAGCTTCAACGTCACCAATCAGATTCTGACTATCCCTCAGTTTACGAGCAATGGGGGGGGCAAGAACGTCACTATCAAAATACCTGTTCTGACACCGACCACGATACAGGTCCCGGTCACAACGAACACCCTGGTCCGCTTCCACAAGCAAACGCCCGTCAAAGTGCTGGCCACCGTCTGTGCGCCTGTGGACACAGGCGGGGCCTTCAAGATAGCCGAGAACGAGGGGCAGGCGCCGGACGATCGCGTCTTCTTCACCTACAACTATTACAGCAGCGTCCGCGGCTTGAGCGGCAATTCGAGCGTGCCGCACACCGAGACGGTGGCCGGAACCTTTGAGGGCAACCCGGCCATCATCACCACGCAGATTCCCGCCGTGTCGCCCCCCCGCATCGACGTTCACCGGGAAGCCGTCGGCTTTGAGAAGACCTTCCTGGGGGGCGACGCCTCGATCGGCCTGCGGGCGCCGGTCGTGGAGCAGGTGGGCGAGGATACCGTGGGCAGCGGCGACTTTGGCGATGTGACCCTCATCTTCAAGTACGCATTTCTGCACGACCGCCGCAGCGGCGATACGCTCTCGGCCGGTCTCGCCCTGACGGCCCCAACCGGGCCTGGCCTGCCGACACCGGACGGCGACATCCACGCAACGCTTCTGCAACCCTTCTTCGGCTACTTCTGGAGCATGAATCGTTGGTACATTGACGGCTTCACCTCACTGGCGGTGCCCACCGACGAGCGCGACGTAACGCTGCTGTTCAATGATGTTGGCATCGGTTATCGCCTCTACCAGGCTCCACAAGCGGGCTTCGTCAACGCGGTCACCCCAACCCTGGAGGCGCATGTCACCACGCCCCTGAACAACCGGAGCGAGAACGCCGTGGTGCGCGTGCCCGACCTGGTGGTGTTGACAGCGGGTAGTCACTTCGATCTGTTCCGCCAGGCGCGCCTGACTCTCGGCGTCGCGACGCCGGTGACCGGGCCGGTGGTCTTCGATGTCGAGGCCATCGTACAATTGAATGTGCGTTTCTGAGGTTACTGCGGCGTCACCGCGAAGGGATCGGCGAACGTCACTCCCAGATCGTCGAGCCGGTAGCTTGGCGTATAACCGAGGAGACGCCGAGCCGGCTCAAGGTCCCAGAGACGCCGGGAGCTTTCGCCGACGATCGTCACGACCTCATAACGGCTGAGTGGCACCGTCAGTGCCTGTGCGAACGCCTGGGCCAGGTCAGGGAACGGCACCTGTTGCGGCCGCAGTGGGTGAAGATGTAGGTCCGGGCCGGACGGGTCGAAGGGTGCCGCGATCCGCAGCGTGACGACCTGGAGGCCCATCGTCTCCGCGTAGTGTCGGGCCACGTCCTCGGCGAGCGCCTTGGTCAAAGCGTAGGTCCCAACCGGCCGGGGTGGCGCATCGCCCGGCACCATTCCCTTCGCGCCATGGCCCCACACCACCATCAGGCTGCTGACGTGGACGACCCGGCGGACGCCGCAGCGCCGGGCCGTTTCCAGGACGTGGTAGGTGCCCTTGACGTTTACGTTGAAACGGCGGTCGTTGAAGTCGTGGTCCTCATAGCTGCCCGTGTGGCCGGTGGCGACGGCCAGGTGCAGCACCGTTTCGGCGCCCGCCATGGCCCGGTTGAGGCTATCCCAATCGAGGATGTCGGCCTGAACGCGCCGCGGATCGTCGCCGGGCGGATCCGGCGCCAGCAGGCGCAGGGTAAACTCCTTCTCGAGGAAAGGCAGCACACCACGCGCCACCTCGCCGGTAGCACCCGTCACCAGAACGATTCCCATCAGCAACCTCGCCATGTTCGTAGGGCCATGCAAGGCTGCCTGGCCCGACGAATTAGACATATTTGCGCTCAGCCCGTTGCGTGTCAATCGGCGCCAGCGTACACTCCCAGAGGCTACCGCCCATCAACCAGCCACGGGAGCAGCTACAACAAGTGATGACTGCATCACTGCCCGGTGTCGGAGTCTTGAGATCACGAGGCTGGCTTTCCACAATGCGATACAGAGCGAACGCCGCGGTGGGCGTCGCGTCGCCGTAGCGGCCGGAGAACACACAATGACGGCATCCAACCATCTTCTTCGCGATCGCCGCCACTTCCTCCAATCGGCGGGCCTGGCCGTGACCGCGGCATGCAGTGGTCTCGTCCGCGGCGGCGACCGGCCGCCGGTCACCAATCCCCGCGCCACTTCCGGCGACTCCGTGGAACCCAACTGGGAGCAGCGCCTGACCGTCACCGTCGGCCCGCGCAAGGCGGACCTCGTCGGCAGCGACGACAAGGTACTGCAAGCTGCCGTCGATTACGTCGCCCGTCTCGGCGGTGGCACGGTCCACATCTTGCCAGGCACCTACCGCCTCCGCAACGCCGTTTACCTCCAGTCGAAGGTCCGGATTCTGGGCAGCGGCGCCGACGCGGTGCTTGTCAAGGCACCGTCACTCAGCGCCAGGCTCGCTGCGGATTCCGACTGGTACGATCAGGAGATCACGCTGGCCGACGCGCGCGGCTTCCAGGTGGGTGACGGCGTCTGCCTCCGTGCGAAGAATCCGCACAATGGCGGCACGACCGTCATCAAGCGGACACTGGTGGCCCGCACCGGCAACCGCTTCAAACTCGATCGGGCCCTGCGCGAAAACCTCTGGCTGCAAGGCGAAGCCTCCGCCGCAACGCTCTTTCCGATCCTGAGCGGCGAAAACATCGCCGACGTGGCGATCGAGGACCTGACCCTCGAAGGCAATCGCAAGAATAACGACAATCTCGATGGCAATTACGCGGGCTGTGTGTTCTTGCAGGATTGCAACCGCATTACCATGCGTCGCGTGACGGCCCGCGATTACAACGGCGATGGGCTCAGCTGGCAGATTTGTCACGATGTCGTCGTGGAGGATTGCCACAGCCACGGCCACGCGGGGCTCGGTCTGCACCCGGGCTCCGGCTCACAGCGGCCTGTGATGCGCCGCAACAAACTGCACGGGAACGACATCGGCATCTTCTTATGCTGGGGGGTCAAGTACGGCCTGGCGGAGAACAACTCGATCGAAGACAACCGTTCCTATGGCATTTCGATCGGCCACCGCGACACGGACAACCTCATACGCGATAACCTCGTCGTGCGCAGCGGCAAGGCCGGCGTACTTTTCCGGCCGGAGCGCGGCAAGGCATTCGCGCCCCATCGCAACCGGCTGGAAAACAACCGCATTCTCGACAGTGGTGCCGAGATTGGCGTCGCCGTGGACGTGCAGGGCGAGACGGAAGCCATTACCCTGACGCGTAACGAGATGCGCGAGACGCGACAGCCAATGCAGCGGATCGGCGTCCGCATCGGAGCGCAGACCCGCGAGGTGACGTTGGCGGAGAACAGGATCGAAGGATTTGCCGTGGCCGTGGCGGATCTGCGGAAGCCGTGACTGCAATCCGCTTGGGGTTTCCTGGATTGCCCGCTCGCTTTATAATGCCAGCAGTCATGGTAAGCCTGATGGACGGGGCACGAGGACATTTCCCATGCGACGGATCGCGATCATCAATCAAAAAGGCGGCGTCGGCAAGACGACCACGGCAGTCAACCTGGCGGCGGCGCTGGCCGAGTGCGGACAGCGCGTCTGCGTCATCGACCTTGATCCGCAGGCGCATGCCACGACGCATCTCGGCATCGAGCCCGACGGCAAGGCGCCCTCCATGTATGACGTGCTGGTCAATTCGCGTCCGCTGGCCGAGGTGCGCCGCAAGGTGGCCGAACGGCTGTGGATCGCTGGTTCCGATATCAACCTGGCTGCCGCCGAGGTGGAGCTAGCCGGTGTCGTCGGCCGCGAGGTCATCCTCCGCGACCTCCTGCTGCAAGACGAAGGAGCCTTTGACTTCGTGTTCATGGACTGCGCTCCCTCGCTGGGCGTACTGACGCTTAACGCCCTCTCCGCAGCAAACGAGGTATTCATCCCGCTGCAGCCGCACTTTCTGGCTCTTCACGGTATGGGCAAGTTGCTGGAAACGACCGCTCTCGTCGCCAAGCGGATCAACCCGGCGCTCAAAGTAACGGGGATCGTCCTGAGCCTCTACGAATCGAGCACGCGCCTCGCACAGGAAGTGATTCAGGACCTCCAGGATTATCTCGACCGCAGTCGAGCCACCAATAGCCCCTGGTCCAAGGCCCGCATCTTCAAGACGCGCATTCGGCGGAATATCAAGCTGGCCGAGTGTCCGAGTTTTGGCAAGTCGATCTTTGAGTATGCACCGAACTGTCACGGTGCCGAGGACTACGCAGCGCTCGGGCGCGAGGTGTTGGGCGATATGCCGACTGTGCTGGCGGCCCGCGTCGAACTGGACGAGCGCGGCCAGGCGAGCGTGCTGAGTGTGGAGCGGCAGAGCGCGGCTGAAGTGCTGCGCGGCGAGACGCAGCCGGAAGCGCAGAACATCTGACGGGCGGGCGGACGACGGCGGAGTCCTCGCCTTACTTGATTTCGTCGAGGGCCTTCTGGTCGATGAGGTGGTCCATCGTCCGCAGCGTGGCCGTCAGGTCCTGGGCAACATTCGTCTTCTTCAGGAAGAGCAGCGCGAAACAGGTGTCGGGAATGCCGGCAAACTGATCGCTCCAGCTGCCGTCGCCGTTCTGATGGTCGAGAAGGATTGCCGCGCCCCAGGGATACCAATCCTTGCCGCCAACCTTGCGCAGGTCATACAGCACGCCGACGCGCTCCACCGACCACAGGAAGTACAGGTCGCCGTGGGCATCGGCTCCCAGGATGTGTCCGGTGCCTTTGCCGGGGCGGGCAGGGTCCTTCGGCGACCAGCCGATGCGTTTACCCAGGTAACGCAGCCCGTTGGCAATGGCCGGGTCCCTGGCCGATGTCTTCTTCGCTTTCTCGGACTGGAGGACGCCGTGGCCGGCGGCCAGGCCGAGTAGGCCGGCACACGTCATCGAATCGGGCCAGCGGTCGCTGTGGGCCTGATAGCCCCAACTGCCATCCGCATTCTGCGTGGCCCGGAAGCGGGCATCGACCAGCGCCAGCGTGCGCTCCGCCGGGACGCCGTGCCGCCGCGACGCCCACACGGCGAGAATCGCGAACTGGGTGTTCGAGTTATCGCCAGCCACCTGGCCAGGGAACTTTCGGCCCGCTTCGTAGCGCAGCACGGGCAATTCTTTCAAATGGGGCGCCGGCGGGGCGCGCTCCGGCGCCGACGGCGTCTTCAGGAGAGACAGTAACTGATCGCGTTCGCCTTCGGACAAACGCGGGCAGGTGTACGTCCAGCCGCCGCTGGCGTTCTGGCCGGCGACGAGGCGCGCGGCCAGCAGACGAATCAGATCTCGGTCGTGGGCTGCGCCGAGACGGTCGAGGAACAGCAGCGCCAGCGCCAGGTCATAGGTCGTAATCAGGTCAGGCCCCTCCGCCCGGACCCTGGCAGCCAGGTCGCGTACCACCGGATCGGTCGCCCGCAGGTCGCACGACAGCAGCGTCAGCCCGGTTAGCGCCATGCCGCCGGACCGCTGCGCCCAGGTGTCGGGATTGGATTTGCCGATGAACGGACCTTTGAGATAGGTGACGCCCCGGTCGATGGCCCGATTAATGCGAGCCTCCTGGGCATTCGACAGCCCGTCGCTCCAGTCTGCCTCGTCCGGCAGCACCGACGTGCTTTTGGCGCCAGCCTGCGAGGGCGGCACGTAACCGGCCAGCGGATTCTCTTCCGGCGCGGGACGCTCGGCGATCGGCGGAGATGGTGCATGGGATGTGGAGTCGTCCGACGGCGCAATCGCCGGCTCCAGGACGACGTTCTTCACAGCCCGAAGTTGGAAGTGCTTGATGACGACCCACGCGCTGCCGGCGACGGCGAGGAGAAGCAGCAATAGGCCAACGCAGGCTAGCGATCGCCGGAGGGAGCGTCGGTGGGACGCAGCGTCGGGCCGGGGAGAAGCCGCAGGCGTCACCCGCAGCGGAGCGGCGCCGCCGGCGGGGACGACGAAACGGACGCGGCAGTACGCACACTGAAGCGTCGCCGGTAACCGCGGAGGCGGCGTCAATGAGGCGCGACACTGTGGGCAGACACAGGTCATGGCCGGCATGGTGGGAATCCCCCAGAGCAAGCCGTCGTGGACAGACCGTTCAGCATTCAGGAAGATATACCGAGTCGGGGTAGGGACGCCACAGGAAAAGGGGGAACGTATTCTTGTGCAGCCACGCTCCCCAGCGGCGCGCAAACGTCACGCCGCGCATGACGTGGTGTTCGCCTCGCTGCGCGTCGCGGCTACGCCATGACCTTCCGACCATGTTACCCGTCGTCTTGAACCTGAATGCTCGTCTAGCCCTCGTGGTCGGTGGCGGCGCCGTCGGCAGGCGCAAGGCCGCAGCCCTCCTCGCAGGGGGCGCCTGCGTTCGCCTCGTCTGCCTGGAGCCGAGGCCGCCGGAGGAAATCGCTGGCGCCCTGGACTGGCTCACCGCCTCGTATCAAGCCCACCACCTCGATGGCGCTGTCCTTGCCGTTGCCGCGGCGACGGTCGCCGTTAACCAGGCCGTCGTCGCCGATGCCCAGGGGCGCGGCATCTGGGTCAACAGCGCCACCGCCCCGGAGAACGGCGACCTCTTCCTGCCCGCCACCCTCCGCCGCGGCGACTTCCTCCTCACCGTCGGCACCGGCGGCGCCGCCCCCGCCCTGGCCCGTACCGTGTGCCGCCGCCTCGAAGCCGACTTCGACGACGCCTTCGGTCTCTGGGTCCAGCTTCTCGCCGAACTGCGGCCCTTCGTCCTGGAAAGCATCGCCGAGGCCGAGCGCCGCCGCAGCGCCTTTGCCCGCCTCGCTGACTGGCAGTGGCTCGACCGCCTCCGCCGCGAACCGCTCGACCTCGTCCGCGCGGCGATGCGCGCTGAAGTCCTGACCCTGGCGATGTCCGGCGGCCCTCCGCTATAATGGCCGTGTTATGCACCTGGACCAGATTAAATTGACCTGCTTCGGGGCCAGCTATGCCGTGGCCCTCCTCGTGGAACTGCTCTACCTGGTGTGGCCGCGGGTGATTCCGCGCCTCGTCGGGCTCGGCTTCGGCCTTGCTGGGCTGCTGGCGCACACGTTGTTCCTCATGAACGCCTTCTTCTTCGCGGACCACGGCGCGCCGCTGTCTTCGCAGCTGGGCTCGACGCTTTTCCTCACGTGGATTCTGGCGATCTTCTATCTCTACGGCGCCATCCATCATCGCCGACAGGCATGGGCCATCTTTGTGCTGCCGCTCGTCCTCGGCCTCATCGCTCTGGCCGTGGTCTTCCCACTGAAGCAGGAAGAGGCGGCCAGTTCTGACTGGTTCCAGCCGAAGCAGTTCTGGGGACTCCTGCACAGCGGCCTGCTCCTTCTCGCCGCCGTCGGCATCTGCGTTGGTTTCGTAGCCAGCGTCATGTATCTGGCCCAAGCCCGCCGGCTGCGCGACAAGGTGCCGCCACGCCAGGGATTCCGCCTGCTCAGCCTCGAACGCCTCGAAGCAATGAACCGCCGGGCCATTGTTCTGACGTTTCCGTTGCTGACGGCCGGCGTGATTGTCGGCATCGCTCAGCTCGCCCCGCACGTTCACACGCTCAACGTCTGGACCGATCCGCGAGTCCTCGGCGCCATTGCAATCTGGCTGGTGTTCGCGCTGCTTCTCTATTTGAGGTATGGCTACCACCTGCGCGGCCGGCGCTTCGCCCAGCTGACGATTGTCGCCTTCGTGCTGCTCGTGTTCACCCTGGCCGCGGCGCATACCGGCGTGCAGGGAGGCGGGCCATGATGCTGGCAGTGATCGGTTGCAGTTACCATAGCGCCACGGTGGATATCCGCGAGCACCTGGCCTTCGACGAGGGCCGCCTCGTCCACGCCCTGGACGAGCTGAGCGCGCGCTATGGTTGCGAGGCGGTCATCCTCAACACCTGCAATCGCGTCGAGCTCTACCTGGCCCGCTCGCAAGCGGCAATCCTGCCTGACGCCGACGTGATCGCCGAATTCATGAGCGAGTACCACCGGCTGGGCGCGACGGAGATCCGCACGCACCTCTACGAACACCGCGACACCGCGGCGATCCACCATCTCTTCCGTGTCGCCGCCAGCCTGGATAGCCTGATCATCGGCGAAGGACAAATCGCCGGTCAGGTGAAACGGGCATACGACCTGGCCCAGCAGCGCGCCACCATTGGCCCGCTGCTGCATGCCCTCTTTCAGCAGGCCCACCGCGTCGCCAAGCGCGTACGCAGCGAGACCGGCATCGCACGCGGTCGCGTCTCCGTCTCCAGCGCCGCAGTCGATTACGTCCGCCAGGTATTCGACCACTTCGGCGACAAGCGCATCCTGGTCATCGGCGCCGGCAAAATGGGCGAACTGACGCTGCGGCACCTGAAGGGTCTAATGCCGAAGCAGATCCTGGTAACGAACCGCAGTCCGGACAAGGCGAAGATCGTGGCGACCGGCTGTGGTGGCGACGCGGTGCCGTGGGACCAGCTCGACGAGGCGCTCGTCCGCGCTGACATCGTCCTGAGCACGACGGGAGCGCCGGAACCGATCGTGACGCTGGAGCGGTATCAACGGATCGCGCCGCGGCGCAGCGGCGGGACGCTTGTGGTCCTCGACATCGCGGTGCCGCGCGACTTTGATCCGCGCATCCACGACGGCGACCGCACCTGCCTCTTCAACATCGACGATCTGAAACGCATCCGCGAGCAGACACTGTCCGAACGACGGCGTTACCTGACGCCGGCCGAAGACATCGTGGCAAAGGAGACCCAACGGTTCCTTAAGGAGTGGGCCCGGCGGCGGCATGGCCCAGTGATCGCGCTGCTGACACAGGAACTGGAGAACAAGCGGCAGGCGGTGGTGCGCGAGCTGTTCAATCGGCTCAACGGCAAACTCTCGCCGGAAGATCGGGTGGAAATCGAGGGCGCGTTTCGCCTGTTCCAAAGCCGGGTACTACACGGGCCGATCAGCGCACTGACCGAGGAACCGCACGAAGGCAGCGGCCATACGTTGCTGGAGGCACTGCGTAAGCTGTTCCGTTTGCAGGATTAACCTCTCCGGTGTGGCGGTGACATCGTCGTATGCTTCCCTGTCTGGTCACCGGAGGCGCGGGGTTCATCGGCAGTCACCTCGTCGAGACGCTGCTCGCCGCGGGACGGCGCGTGGTCGTCATCGATGACCTGTCCTGCGGCTCCACGACCAACCTGGTGCGCATCCGCGACCATCCCCACCTTGGGATCGTCCTCGACAACATTACCAACCAGCGCTTGCTGGGCGAGCTGCTCGATGGTGCCGACGAGGTCTATCACCTGGCGGCCGTAGTCGGAGTGTGCCGCGTCCGGGAGGACGCCGGAGCAGACCGTGCGGACGAACGTCGCCCCGGCCGAGGCGATCCTGCGGCACCTGGAACAGCGGCCTCGGCCGCTATTCAGGGCCAGCACAAGCGAAGTCTACGGCAAGAATCCGGAGGTGCCGCTGGCCGAGGACGACGACCTCGGACTGGGACGGACCAACCGAGGACGCTGGATCCATGCGTGCAGCAAGGCCATGGACGAGTACCTCGCCCCCGCCTGTCATCAGCGCTCCGGTTGCCGTTCGTGATCGGCCGATTCTTCAACGTCGTCGGTCCGCGACAGATCGGCCACTATGGCATGGTGCTGCCGCGTTTCGTCGATCAAGCCCTGACCGGCGTATCGCTCGTCGTCTACGACGACGGCCGGCAGGTGCGCTGCTTCGCCCATGTCGCCGACGTCGTGAGTGCAGTGCTGGAATTGATGCACTGTCCGGCTGCACGCGGTCGGGTATTCAACCTCGGCAGCGACGAGCCGGTGACGATTCGCGGCCTGGCGGAACTGGTCGTCCGCGTCGCCGCCCCGGGCGCGGCGGTGGAACATATCCCCTACAGCCAGGCGTACGCGCCGGGTTTCGAGGACATCCGCTGCCGGGTGCCCGACCTTGGCCGTGTCCGGGCGACGATCGGTTATCAGCCGCAACAGGACCTGGGAACGATGGTACGGGAGGTCGTGGCGTGGCGGAAGCATGTCCTGACTGGCGCGTAAGTGGTATGATAAAGGTTTCCGCAGGGCAGCCGTCGCCGGCAATGGGTCGGAACGGCAGCTGAGCGAAGCCTTTAGGGGATGTTGGCTTTGCGTCAAGGATCGAGCATGGAGTTCCAGCCCTCTGACACGCTGCGCTCCCGAACCTACATCGGGCTCATCGTGTCGCAGTTCCTGGCTGCATTCAACGATCAGGCGATCCACATTGTCGCCATTTTTTATGCTGGCGACCTTCTTCTGCAACACGCGAAGTTGCCGTTCTTCGGCGAAAACACGGTCATTGCCCTGGTAACGGCCTGTTTCATCCTGCCGTTCTTCCTCTTCTCGACGCTGGCCGGCATGCTCGCCGACCGTTATAGCAAACGCAGCATTCTCGTCTTCTGGAAGGTGGCCGAGGTTGCCATCATGGGCGTCGCCCTGGTCGGGTTCCTGTTGCCGCACGCCGCTGGCCTGGGCTGGGCTGACTCGCGCACGCTGGCCATCTGGAGTGCCGGTCTCGTCGTATCGTGTGTGTTCCTAATGGGGACGCACAGTGCCTTCTTCGTGCCGGCCAAGTATGGCGTTATGCCCGAGATCTTGCAGCATTCCGTGCTATCCCGGGGAAATGGCTTCCTGGAGGCCACGAGTTTCGTGGCGCAAATCTTCGGCACGGTGTTCGGCGCGGGCCTGTACGGTCAGATGAAACCGACAATCGACCCGAACATGGGCATCCTCGATCCGGGCAGGACCTGGATGCTCGGCATCATCTTGCTCGGCCTGGCACTGCTCGGAGCCGTATGCAGTTTCCTGATTGAGCGCATGCCGCCGGCTGCACCGAATCGGCCGTTGACCTGGAAACTCTGGCAGCCACTCTGGCAGAACCTGCGCGTTCTGCTGCGCTCCCGACCGTTGGCCCTGTCGGTCCTGGGCATCGCCTTTTTCGCCTGCCTGACGCTCTATGCTCGCCAAACGCTGCTGTACGAGGGCGAGGCGAACAAGAATTACACGGAGGCGAAACAGACACAGGACGAGCAGAACCACCGTCTTCGTGCAGCCGAGGCCGAAGCGGCCAGTGGCAACCATGCTGCGGAAGACGTGGACCTGGCTGGCCCTCTCTCCGGAGGGACCCATTCACAGAAGGCTGAGCTGCGCGTCGCCATGCTCATCGCCCTGGTTGGGCTGGGCGTGGGCCTCGGCAGTCCGCTGGCCGGCATGCTCTCCGGCGAGAAGGTTGAACTGGGCCTGGTGCCGATCGGGACGTTTTTTCTGATCGTATTCACCATCGTGCTCGCCTTGGTCCTGCAGAGATTCTGGGGCAAAGTTACTTGCCTGATTCTGATTGGTATCTCGGCCGGTTTCTACATCGTGCCCCTCTACACGCTGCTGCAACACCGCGCTCCCAAGGACAGCAAGGGCAACCTCGTTGCGACGAGCAACTTCATCAATGTCGTCGGCGGCCTGCTGGCCATTGGCGTTTTCTGGCTGCTCACGTCTCTCCTGGAGAACGTCTGGGTCGGCGTGAGTTCGTCGCCCACGCTGGATCAACTCACGGTCATGAAGGACAGCGTGCCCAAGATCTTGTTCCTGGCGTCGAGTGTCATGACCGCGGGCATGCTCATCCTGCTCTGCCAGCAGCTGCCGGATTTCTTCACGCGGACACTGCTCTGGCTGCGTTCCCTGTCGCGCTACCATCTGCACGTCATTGGCCTGAACAACTTGCCGGGGGATGGCCCTGTGATCCTGGCGACGAACTGCGAACGGCCGGAGAGTTGCATGCAGGTGCTGGCCGCCACGGATCGCTTCACCCGTTTCATCCTGGTGGAGAATTCGCTGGACGACCGCCTGCCCCTGGTGCTGCGGCTCCTGGCGAAACGGACTCATCTGGCAATCCTCAAGCCCGGACGGGACAGCGAACAGGTGCTGCAGCGAACGCTGGCCGACGCCGTCAAGGTTCTGCAGCGCGACGAGATGGTGGGGTTGCCGGCCAATGTCAACGGCGTCGCATTCGATGTGGACCGGTTTCTCGGCAGGCTGCGCGCGCGCATCGCCGCGCAAATTCTCCCGGTGTACTGTGGACCGGACGACTGCGGAAAGCCGCCGACCGACAAAAAACCACGCCGAATGCGGATCTGCGTGGTGATAGGGAAGCCACTGCCGGCCGACACACCGGCGGCGGAGATTCGCCGACAGATCCACTGCCTGGCGGCCGCCTGTTCCGGCACCGGCGATTTCCACGACAGGCTGGTGGCGCAGCATCACTAAGCGGTGTAGCCGCGACACACAGCGGAACGCGCAGGTCGCGCTTCGCCGCGCGGCTAGACGGGTCAGCGCAGCGAATCCAGCGGCTTCAGCCGCATCGCCGAAAGCGCCGGCAGTAGTCCGCCCAGCCCGCCCATGGTGAGCGTTAGCAACAATCCTGTTGCCAGGATGTTCCCATCGACCACCAGTTTCAGTACGACGCTCTTGCCGCCGCCCCCCTGGCCGCCGATCGTGCTGGTCGCGGACCAGCCGTTGGCCAGGTAACCCACAGCGCAACCCAGCAGCCCGCCGACGAGGGCGAGCACCAGCGATTCCAGCAGGAACGACACGAGGATCTGCCAGCGCGCGAAGCCGAGGATGCGTAGCACGCCGATGTCCTTGATGCGGGCGCTGATGGCGGCGAACATGGTGTTCATCACACCGAAAACGCCTCCAATGGCCAGGATCACCGTGACGACGATGCTGATAACCAAAAACTGCAGGTTGGTGGCGTTGAGCTTCTCGTAATAATCGCTTTCCGGCTGAGCCTGCACGGCGGCCTTCTTGAAGTTTGTCGTCAGGTCCCTGGCGACCTGGTGAGCGGTTTCGTTGTCGGCGGTGCGCACCACAATCGTCGAGTAATTCGTCTTGCCGAACAGCGGCCCCACCAGCTGCCGCTTGGCCCAAATCTCAGAATCAAAGGTTGAACCAGAAGACTGGAGGATGCCGACGACCACCCATTTCCGTGGACCGATCTCGAAAACGTCGCCGGGCTCCAGGCTTGGCTTGTGGTAGTCGTGCCCCATCTCGCGCGCGATGCCCTCGCCCAGCACCGCCTGCATCACCGGTTCCTGCATGTCGCCGCCGTCCTCGGTGGTCAACGTGCTCACGCCGGCCGGCGAGAACCACATGCCGCCAGGGTGCAGCCGCAGTCCATGGACCTTGCCGGCCATGATTGGGTCGTCGAGGCCGCGAACCTGGACGAATCGCCGCTGTCGGCCGCCCTTGACGGCGCCGGGGATCGGCTGGTTGACGACGAAATAGACCTCGGCGCTGCACAGCGGCCGGTCCTGGTTGTCGTGCAGGATGCCGGGCTGGCGGCCCACGTCGCTTGTGTCCTCGTAGCCCAGGTTGCTAAACAATTCGTCGGTCGCTCCGTCCGACAGGATCATGACGTTGCCGGGATTGGCGCTGCCCTCGGTCAGACGATACATACCGTTGACGAAGGCGAGCATGACCGTCATGAGGGCGATGACCAGCGTGAAGGCCAGGGCCATCAGCAAGGTGATGGGCCAGCGAACGATCAGGTTGCGTACGTTGTACTGAAGCGGGACACGGCCACCCACTACCAAAACGAGCATGAATAGTCCGGCAACCACCAGCGGCACGAGCAAACGGGGTGAGACCGGCAACGGGGAATGCATCTCTCGAATCTCGACTTTCTGGCCGTCTAGGCGATTTTCGCAAACACTTCCGATACCTTGACTCGGCGAGCCGACCAGGAGGGCACAATGCTGCCGATCAGCGCCGTCAAGCATCCGAGCACGGGCCCCCACCACAGGGCATCTGCTGGGATCCAGAACGCTGGCATCCAGGCAATGCGGATAGGCAGGCCGCCGAAGACGTGGTTGAAGAGGACGTACATCCCTCCCGAACCGAAGAAGCCGCTGAGACAGCCAATCAGTAATGCTTCTCCCAGCACCAGTCCCAGGATCTGGTTGGGACTGTAGCCCAGCACCTTGAGCACCGCCATTTCCGTGCGCCGTTCGCGCACGCTGATGCTGATGGCGAGAGAGATAATCATGGCCATGATTACGCAGATCACCGGCACCAGGATCCACCGCGCACCCCAGAGAAGGTCGCGGTAAGCGTCGAGGAAGGAGGCCACGCCGGAAGAAGCAGTTTCGCACTTGACGGCCGGGTTGGTGAAGAGGCTCGACGTTTCAATCTGTTCGGCGACGTGGTGGAACGACCCGGAATCCGGAACGCGCAGAAAGACGAGGTTAAGGCTTTTGTCGGCGAGCGGGTGGGGTGTACCGCGGTGGTCGCGCTTGTAGGCGTCGAGTGCGTTATTGAGGTAATCCCGATTCATGACCGCGCTTTGGTTGTACCGCCCCTCGGGAAAGACGCCGGTGATCTCGAATTCCAGGTCGATATCCTTGTAATTGATGCTGGTGACCTTGAAGCGCTCGCCGACTTTCTTGTTGAGGGCCTGCAGCCGTTCACGGCCGACAATTACCCGGCGCCTGTTCTGTTCCATGCGCGCCACGGCCTTGCGCAGGTCGTCGCGCTCCCGCCCCACTAACTGGTCGAGGTCATCCATCATGGTGAGGAGCTTGCGCGGCTCCATGCAGAAGAAGAACACCATGTCCTCGCGGGTCTTCTTGGTGGGATCGATGGTCCCGCCGTAAAAAGCCCACGACATGTAATCCTGCGGGCGAACGTCACCGGGGTGGGCGGCGGCTCCCTCGCTCAGAGGCGCGGCGTAAGCATAGGGCATCTGGCTCGGCACCTGCCATTTCTCCGTGATTATCGCCTTGAAGTCCTTGCTCTTCTCGGCAGTCATCAGATCGAGGAACCACAGAATTGACCAGATGCCAGTAATTACGAAAACGAGGACGATGACCGCCAGCGACGTGAGGATGGTGCGCAGCGGGTTGCGACTGAGGCTCTTGAGGACGAAAACAAAGGATTTGCTATGGGCGCTGAGAAACAGGACCAGCGCCACGGCCAGGTCGAGCGTGACCAGGTACACTGGATGCTCCAGCAGTTGCGATAGCAGGCTTTGCAGGTAGATCATGGCTTGTGACCCTGGCAGCCTGCAGCGCGAGCAAGGGCTCGTCGTCTTTCATGCTCAATCTGCAGGCTGGTCCAAGTGTTAGTGCAGCGCCCCCTCGCGAACTAGCTGTCCCTTGTCCAGATGCAAGATGCGTTCGGCCCGCGCCGCCGCGCGCGGATCGTGCGTCACCATGAGGATGGTCTTGTTTAGCCCCTTCTGGAGTTCACCCATCAGGTTGAGGATCTCCTCAGCCGAGTGGGCGTCGAGGTCGCCGGTCGGCTCATCGGCAACCATCAAGGTCGGATCGGTGACAATAGCTCGGGCGATGCCGACGCGCTGCTGCTGGCCGCCCGACAGCTGTCCCGGCCGATGCCACAACCGATCCGACAGACCAACCAGACCGAGCGCCGTCAGCACCTGCCGTTTCCGTTCCGCCCTCGACAATGGCAGGAGCAGCATAGGCATCTCCACGTTCTCGTAGGCGGTCAGCACCGGCAATAAGTTGTAGAACTGAAAGACGAAGCCGACGTGGCGCGTCCGCCAGCGCGCCAGCTGCGCCTCGCTCATGTCGGAGATGAGATGATCGCCGACCCAGATTTCGCCCGCGCTCGGCTGGTCGAGGCCGGCTATCAGGTTCAGCAACGTGGTCTTGCCGGAACCGCTCGGCCCCATGAGCGCCAGAAACTCGCCTTCCGGCACTTCCAGACTCAGGTCGTTGAGTACGTCGATCTGTTCGCTGCCGCGCTGGAAGTACTTGTGAACGTGCTCTACGCGGACGCTCGGCTGGGCCATCACTTCGTGTCCTCCTTGGCCGCGCCCTTCTCGACTTTGAGGAACGATACGATCACGCTCATGTCCGGCTTGAGGAATACGCCTTCTTCGTCCTGCGGCACCTTGACCTTCACGCGGACCGGAATCGCTCCCTTGGCCCGGTCGGCGGTCGGCATCAGGCGAGACACGACGCCTTCATAATGACGGTCCTGGAACGCTTCCGGGACGATACGGCACTTCTGTCTCTTGACCACCTGGGCCACATCGCGCTCCTGGATTGACAGATCCACTTCAAGGTCGGACAGGTCGGCCATGTCGCACAGGCTCGCGGAGATGTTGAAGGCAATGGGGTTGACGATGTTGCCCTTTTCGGCCTTCTTGCTGAGGATGGTGCCGGAAGTCGGCGCTACGACCTTGCATTGTTCCCACCGCCAGTTCGCCTTATTAAAGTCCGCTTCCGCCTGCTTGATCCGGGCCTCGGCCACGGCGATGCGCTCGTCGCGTGGCCCTTTCTTGAGCAGTTCGTAATCCATTTTCAGCGCCCTGGCGTGTTCCTGCATGGATCGGAAAGCGCTCTCGGCCTGCTCCAGGTCGCGGTCGGCCAGGGCATTGCCGACCCGCAGCCGCCGGCTGCGCTGGCTATCCAGGTCGAGCTGCCTTGCCTGCACGTCGGCCTCATCCCAACGTGCCTTGGCCTGGTCGATCTCGCGCGGCCGATAGAGTTGTAACTCCGCCAGGGTCCTGCGTGCTTCGGCAACAGCGGCTTCCGCATGGGCCCGGTCCGCCCTGTACTCCACGTCTTCAAGCTCGGCCAGGATCTCCCCCTTTTTGACGTGCTGTCCTTCCTCGAAGTGCATCTCCTCGATCATGCCGCTGACTTTGGGACTCACCTGGATCTGGTGTGCCGGGATGATGTACCCCTTCGATTCCAGTACGACGTCACCCGAACCAGCGACCGCTTCCGTCTCGCCGGAAGTCGGCCCGGCTGTCCCGGGCGCCTTGTTGCCGGAGGTGCCCGCACCGGCGGTGAATGCGCGGTAGCCGAATGCGATGCTGGTCAGCAGCAAGAGGCCGCATAGGACCCAGGGCACGACGCTGCTCCGGGCTCGGCCAGCCGCCAGCTGCGGCGGCAGGCGCAGCGAACGAACGCGATCCGTCAGGGTCGGCAGAGAGTCGGCAGGCGGGCGGCCGGCGGCTTTGTCCGCGGCCAGGTGATTGTCTCGCGGCTCACTCATGATTCACGCTCTCGAAAACGGTTCGGTTTGCGGGTCCTCTTGCTGGGAGAGGTCCCATTGGCATGGACGGTTCGGCTGCCCGCCGGCAGGCGGCGCCGCGCAACTGGCAGATGCAGGTAGTTTGCCAGCACGTCGAGACACAATCGCAGCATCTCCTCGCGGGGGAATGCTTGGGGGTCAGCCGCCAGCTGCATTCCCAGGCCGTGTAACAAGGCTTGCACGAGGCTGGCAACGACGCGTGGCTCCACGCGCGGCGTCTCATCCTTCCGCGCGAGGTCGCCGGCCAGTCCCTGACCCATGTGGCTGCGCCATTCTTCATAGAGAGTGGCAAGCCGTTGGCGGAAATCGTCGCGGTGGCCGATCTGCGACAGAAACGTGTACTGCAAGCAGCTGAATTCCTTGCTGACTGGGGGCTGCGCGAGCATGCGTTCGAGAAGGTGCTGAACCCAGTCCCAGCCACCGGCTTCCTCCGGAGCACCGCCCGTCGGCGTGCCGATGCGCTCGTACGCCAGGCTGAGTAGGCGGTCGAAGACGGCCAGCAGGATCGCTTCCTTCGTGCCGAAGTAGTAGGTGAGTTGGCCGCGGCTCATGTCGGCTTTTTGCTCGATCTCCGAGAGGGAGAGGTTCTGCAGTCCCTTCTCGGTGATCACGGCAACGGCCGCATCCACGATTTGCTTGCGGCGCAGGATGCCGCGGGGGGTAAGGTGTTCTTTCGGCATCGGAACTCGGCGTTAGACTGCTCAGTCTAAGTATTTTAGACCGATCGGTCCAGATAAGTCAATGTCAATCGGCCGATTGACGGCGGCGGGGTCGGCGTGTTACGATTCGGCCATTCTTTGAAGGAGAACCTCATGAAGAAGCGCAACCTTTGGAGCCGTCGGGCGATGCTGCAGGCAACGGGGGCGGGCGTGATGAGCACGCTGGCCGCCGGTCGTCTGCAGGCCGAGCCGCCGGCCGCCGAACCTCACAAGGCGAAGGGGAACCTCAAGCAATCGGTTTGCCGGTGGTGTTACGGGAACATCCCACTCGAGAAACTGGCCCAGGAAGCGGGCCGGATGGGCTACAAGTCGATCGAGCTGCTGTCGCCGCAAGAATACCTGAAGATCAAGCCTCTCGGTATGACGTGCGCCATGATCGGCGGCGCCTCCATCAGCGAAGGGTTTAATCGCAAGGAGAACCACGACCGCCTGGTGAAAGAACTGACCGAACGGGTCGAGTTCGCCGCCGCCGAAGGCTTGCCGAATGTGATTTGCATGTCCGGCAACCGCCGCGGCATGGCCGACGACGTCGGCATGGAGAACTGTGCCGTCGGCCTGAAGCGCATCCTGGGACTGGCCGAGGAGAAGAAAGTCACCCTCTGCATGGAGGGCTTGAACAGCAAGGTTGATCACAAGGATCACATGTACGATCACACGAGCTGGGGGGTGGAGCTTTGCAAGAAGCTCGGCTCGCCGCGCTTCAAATTGCTCTACGACATCTACCACATGCAGATCATGGAAGGCGACGTGATCCGCACGATCGAGCAAAATCACGAGTTCATTGCACACTATCACACCGGCGGCAATCCCGGCCGGCACGAGATCGACGAGACGCAGGAACTGCACTATCCGGCGATCGTCCGGGCGATCCTCAAGACGGGGTTTCAGGGATTCCTCGCGCAGGAATTCATCCCGGTGCATGAGCCGTTCGCTTCGTTGCAGCAGGGGTTCCGCATCTGCGACGTGTAAACGCCTTTGTAGCCGCGGCGCGCACCGGCAGACGGGTTCGCGCGACGCTGCGCGTCGCGAATACACAGAAGAGTCTCACCCCTCCAGACGAACCCGCAGGTTGCGGCCCTTCAGCTGATCCTGCAACAGCCGTTCCAGGCTATTCCGCACATTGAGCGGATTGCCTCCGCGGAAGGCGAAGCGGTTCCCTTGCAGCGTCGTCATGAATGGATACACGGCGCGAAACTCCGCCGGCGGTGGTCCACTGCCCGAGCGACACAGTGCCGACCAGGCTTGCGCCAGCTCATCCACCTCCACCCCTTCCACGAGGATCGCAAAGCGCTTCTGTCCGTTCGGCGGCACGATCGCCGCCTTTGGCTCGGCCGGCTGAAAGATGTAGGCGCGACTCTCAGGCACCTTCGGATCCTGCGTGATGTAGCCGAGGGCCCCTAACTCCGGTACATCGAGACCGAGCAGCTCCGTCTGCGCGCCGACGCGATTGCCGATGTAGCGCCCGACCACCCAGAAGAAGCCGTAGGCCACGGGCACCACCCACAGCAGGTTCACCGCAACCCCGATCACCTGAGCGAGAAACTGCGACGCATCGCCGTAGAAGAGACCGGTCACATTCCCGGGTACGCCGTTGAAGTCAGCTCGCGGCGCATAGGTGCCGTCCGCGAACAGGCCCAGTGCCAGAGCTCCCCAGGCTCCGCTGGTACCGTGGATGCTGATGGCCCCGACCGGGTCGTCCACACGCAGTCGCCGCTCCAGCAACAAGCAGCTCCAAACCACGAGCAGTCCGCCTATACCGCCGATCAGTACCGCGGCCCACGGGGGGACGTAAGCGCAGGAAGCGGTGATCGACACCAATCCCGCGAGCATCCCGTTGCAGAGGAAGCTGGGGTCCGGCTTGCGGAAGCGCCACCACATCGTACACATGGCGGTAAATGCCCCGGCGGCCGAGGCGAGCGCCGTATTGACCGCGATGCGCGCCAGGTTCGGATCGGTCGCCGACAGAGCGCTGCCGGTGTTGAAGCCGAACCAGCCGAAGGCCAGGACCAGGGTGCCGAGCATGTACATCGGCACGTTATGCGCCGGCAGTGGATTCGGCACGCCACCGGGCCGATACTTGCCAATGCGTGGCCCAAGGAGGTATGCCCCGACCAGCGACGTGACACCGCCGACCATGTGGACCACCGAGGAGCCGGCGAAATCGACGTGGCCATGACCGAGACCGCAGGTGCTGCCCAGCGTCGCCAGCCAGCCGTTGCCCCAGACCCAGTTGCCGTAAACCGGGTAAATCACTGTGCTGACGAAGAAGCCATAGATCACGAATGCCAGGAATTTCCAGCGCTCGGCAAGGGCGCCGGTCGGCACCGTCGCCGCCGTGTCGAGAAACATCAGCTGGAAGAGGAACAGGGCAAGGACGCCGGAGTCGAGGGCGCGGCCGCTGAGAAAAAAGCCGTCCCAGCCGAGGAGCCCGAAGTCGTGGCCAAACAGGTGCAAGGTGATCTCGTGATGCAAGCCCGTGCTGCTGCTGAGCTGTTCGAGCGAGCCGTAGCCGCCGAACATGAAGGCGAAGCCACACGCCCAGAAGCCCAGCGCGCACAAGCTGTAGATCATGACGTTCATCGCCATGGTGTGAGCGACGTTTTTGGCGCGAGTCAGACCGGTTTCGACCAGGGCGAAACCCGCCTGCATGAAAAAGACGAGGAAGCCGGCGAGCAGAACGAAGACCAGGTTCAGTGCGTGGATGGGTAGGAGTTGCGCGGAATCTGGGGCGGCACTTCCTATGCCGGTGAAACAAAGGAGGACGACCAGGCTCAGCAGGGAGAGTGCAGGCCAAGTTTTCATGATGTTCCCCGAGTTCGCCGGAGTGGAACCCAATCAAGCAGTTTCGGACCGGCGCGCAGTATCCCTAGGCGGGTTCCCCCAACCAAAGCAACAACTGTGCCAAGCCTGGTTCTGTAGGCGTTGTGCATCATTAGACCTTACATGGGTTGGGCTTGTGTCGGCTGGGATTACCTGCGAGCATCGGCGCTTGCGGACGCAAGTGCTTGCAAAACGAGCGCCATCTGCTGACGGAGCGAGCATCAGGCATGCCGCCCGCTGCAATAAGCATCAACGCAGCCGGAAGAACAGAAAGAGCAATCCGAATACGACAACCGGGACAAGCGCCATTAGGGCGTAGAACTGGACCCTGCGCCAGTAGAGTTTCCACATCACCGGTACCTGCAGCCGATCGCGCCGCCCCGTCACCACCACGGCGTCCGGTGCGTCGAGTTCTGCCTTCAACGCCGCGGCCGAGGCATAACGGTCACTCGGATCGCGTTCCATCGCGTGCAGGATGATTTCCTCAACCTGGGGTGTGATCTGCGGGTTGAGTTTGCGCGGTGCTACCGGATCCCCAGTCAGACGAGCGTTCATGATCATGTACGGCGTCGCCCCCTCGAACGGCGCCTGACCGGTCACCATTTCATAGAGCATCGCCCCCAGGCTGTAGACGTCGGTTCGCGCGTCTCCGCGCTTTCCCTTTACCTGTTCCGGCGCCATGTAATCGGGAGTGCCCATCGTGCTCGTGAAGCCGGTGAACGTCAGCCGCCGCATCCCTGCCGCTTTCGCAATGCCGAAGTCCATGATGCGAATGCCGCCGTCGCTGCACAGCATCACGTTCTCCGGCTTCAGGTCACGGTGGACGACATTGTGAGCGTGCATGTACTCGAGCGCATCGCAGATACGGCTGGCGATCTGCAAGGCGTCGGTCACCGGCAGCGGCCGTACGCTGCGCATGAGTTGACGCAGCGTTTGCCCCTCCAGAAACTCCATGGCGATGTACGGTCGGCTCTTCTCTCCCACCGGAACAATGTGCAGGATGGAGGGATGCTGGAGGAGCTTACCGATCTCCTCCTCGCGCTCGAAGCGCGAGAAGAAGCCGGGATCGCTCTCAAACTGCATGAAGGGGACCTTGACGGCAACTGTATGCCCGGTTTGGAGGTCCACCGCCTTGAAAATGCTCGCCATCCCACTGCGCGCGATGACGTCCGTAATGTGGAAGCGGTTGTCGAGCACCTGGCCAACCTGGACCTCGGTAGTCATGGCAAGATCCGGCGTCTCTTGGTAGATAGGCAGACCGCGGTAGTACATTACCTGTTCGACGCGCTCGATGTGCAGAACCTGCACTGAGAGATTGTCACTCGTTTCGCGCTCGACCGCCAGGGCCAGCAGTCGCTCGCACGCCTCCAGCGGCGGATAGTGCTGGACAATCTCAAAAATCTCGTGATCGGCAACGCAAGCGTGCAGACCGTCCGTACATTGAATTATCCAGTCGCCGGGGTGAACGACGGCACTGGTGAAATCAACCTGGACGACCGGCTCCTTGCCGATGCTGCGCGTCAGCAGGTTGCGGAACTGGCTGGTCATGGCTTCCTGCTCGGTGATGAGCCCGAGCTTGAGCTGCTGGCCTACGTAGGAGTGATCGCCGGTCAAGCGACGGATCTTGCCCCTCTGGATGAGATAGGTGCGCGTGTCGCCGACGTGGCCGACGGTCACCTCGTTGTTGCGGAACAGTGTCACAGTCAGGGTGGTGCCCATGCGACCGCTGTCGCGATCTTTCATGCCGGTGTCGTAAACGGTCAGGTTGGCGGCCGTGAACATTTGCCAGAGGACCTGCTGTGCCGGCACATTGGCGCGGGCTTCGCGGAACTTTCGCACCGCCGTTTCGACGGCGAGCCGGCTGGCCACCTCCCCCTGACCCTGACCGCCAATGCCATCTGCTACCAGGGCTAGGGAACCGCGCTGCCGTTCTTCGTCGGCGTCGGCGGGACGCCAGAATTCGACATAATCCTCATTGTTCGACCGCACCGGCCCGGCCAGCGACAGCTGGGCGTAGGTCAAGTCCATACGTGGACCCCGCTCGTCTCTCTCTCGGTGCCACACCGCCGCACCGCGACAAATAACGCAATTGTAGGGAACACTTGACAGGAAGAAAAGCGCTCCCGATCGGCGGGAAAATGCGCGCGGCCAGTTCGTGCCTACGCGCACTTGAGTCCGCCGAACTCGGCAACGAGGTAGGCCCGGAAACAGTCGATATCGACTGGCGTGGCGCTGCGGACGCCGAAGTGAAACTGGTAGATCTCCGCCGGCCTCCGCTTGCCGAAGCGGCCGTGGATAGCTCGGATGTTGTCGATGACGAGCAACTCCCCTGCATGCAGCAGTATCTGTTCCTCGACCGCGGCCAGGTCCACGCCGCAGCGGCGATAGTAGGCTGCTTCATTGGCCATGCTGAGCGTGCCGTCCTTGCGTCCGTCGTCCTGAAACCAGTCTGCGGTCGTCTTGTCCACGTAATACGCCAACTCGTGACGCCGGGTCACCGCATCGAGCACCCGGGCGAAACACGCTAGGCGGCACGTATTCACGGGGGCGGGCGCATACCAGCCGTCGCCGTGAGCCGTCACGTAGTTGCTGCTCCGCCTGGCTGTCCGTTTGCGAGAATTCAAGATTATGAGGATAGGATACGTCCCGTGAGTACATTGGCCCTCCATAGGCGGCCTTGCATTGAAGCAGAACGTCCGATGGCGGGAAAGAACAAGTACGGCGAGCACGGCAGAGGTATGATGGGAACGGGCCCGGAGGGACTGCACGATGTCTTCGTTCGCCGCACTGCTGCTCACCTCGCTGCTGGCCGCGGAGCCAACCCCGCGGACGACACAGCCTTTCAAAATCACCGTTGTGGACGAGGCGACCAGCCGCGGCGTGCCGCTGGTGGAGCTGCGCACGGTCCACAACATCGCTTGCTGGACCGACAGTAACGGCATCGTCGCGTTCCACGAGCCAGGCCTGATGGGGCAGTTGGTCTTCTTCCATGTCCGCAGTCACGGCTACGAGTTTCCCAAGGACGGCTTCGGCTTCTGTGGCAAGGCCCTGACGGTGAGCGCGGGCGGCAGCGCTGTCCTGAAAGTCAAACGGCTCAACATCGCCGAGCGTCTGTACCGCGTCACCGGCGCCGGCATCTACCGCGACAGCCTGCTCGTCGGCCGACCGGTGCCGCTGGGTGAGCCGGTGCTCAACGGTCAGGTCGCCGGCCAGGACAGTGTCATCGCGACGCCCTACCGCGGCCAGTTGTGGTGGTTCTGGGGAGACACGATGCGACCGAACTATCCGCTCGGCAATTACCAGGTCACGGGCGCCACCTCGACCCTGCCGGCCGAGGGCGGCCTCGATCCGGAGGCAGGTGTCGAGTTGCGCTATTTCGTGGATGACAAGGGCATTGCTCGGCCGATGGCTCCCGTGCCGGGCGACGGGCCGACCTGGCTCGGCGGTTTGGTCGCGCTGCCCGATGCCTCGGGACGCGAGCGGTTGCTCGCGACCTATGCCAAGGTCCGCAAGTCCCTGGAGGTCTACGAGCGCGGCGTCGTCGAGTACAACGACGACAAGGAGCGGTTCGAGAGGATTTTGAGCTTCGACCGGGGCGCCCCGATCCATCCGGACGGCCATCCCTTCCGCCACGCCTCCGGCGGCGGCGAATACGTCTACTTTGCCAATCCGTATCCGCTGGTTCGTATGCGTGCCGCTGCGGAGGCGTTCCGGCGGCCGGAGAGTTTCGAGGCGTTTACCTGTTTGCAGGAGGGCAGCCGGCTCGACGCGCCGCGCCTCGATCGGGCCGCCGATGGCGCCCCGCGCTATCGCTGGAAGAGGAACACGCCGGCCATTGGCCCCGCCGAGCAGGCGAAGCTGATTCAAGCCGGCCTGCTCCAGCCCGAGGAAGCGCTGCTGCAGCTCCAGGACGCCGAGAGCGGCAAGGCGCTCAGCGCCCATAGCGGCTCCGTTTACTGGAATGCGTATCGGAAACGCTGGGTAATGATCGCCGTGCAGTCCTTCGGTACTTCGGTTCTCGGCGAGATCTGGTATACCGAGGCTGACACGCCGCTAGGACCATGGCTCTACGCGCGCAAGATCGTCACCCACGATCGCTATAGCTTCTACAACCCGAAGCAGCACCCAAACTTCGACAAGGACAAGGGCCGCATCCTCTTTTTCGAGGGGACGTACACGCACTCGTTCTCGGGCAATCCGGAACCGACGCCGCGTTACGATTACAACCAGATCATGTACAAGCTCGACCTGGCCGACCCGCGCCTGACCTTGCCGGTGGCGTTTTACGTGCTGGGAAATACGGAGGTTCCCGTCCGCTTCGCCACGGTGCGGGAATTGAAGCCTGGACAGGAGCGGCACCTGGCGTTCCTGGCTCTCGAACGTCCTGTTAAGGGAACGGCGCCGGTATATGCCGCACAAGGTGGAGGAGGGAGCGGGGCGCTGAAAGTCGGCGAGCCGCCGCTGCTGCCCGACGGCCGCAAGGTGGAGCCGCTCTTCCATGCACTGCCGGCCGACGTGCGCGAGCCGCCGCCCACAACGACGCCGCTGTATGAATTTGTCCACAAGGACGGCAAACAGCGGGCCTACACGACACAGCGCTCGTGGTCGCGGCCCGATTTCCGGCGGACCGCGGCGCCACTCTGCCTGGTCTGGCGCAACCCCATGCGTCTACCGCCGCCGCCGGAGTAGCCGGGCGCTGTCAAACTGCCGGGCGAACCGCGTCGTCTTTTATGGGGGAAGACGTTCTCGGCGGCTGTGTGGGTGAAAGCAAATTCGTTTCAACTCCGTAGTGGGAGGAATGCGATCATGCGACGTGTGCTCCTGGTGACCCTCGTGGGCGGCAGCATCGCGCTTGCCGGCCTCATCCTTTTCTTGCGCCCCGGTCAAACGCCTGCCGGTCCACTAGCTCCGGCCGACGTCCTCAAGCCGTCGGCGAACCTGCCGATCAGCCAGGTGATTCTGTATTCGAGCGGGGTGGGCTATTTCCAGCGCTCGGGCAAGGTGCAAGGCAACAGCCGTATCGACCTCTCCTTCCCCGTCCAGGACATTAATGATCTTCTAAAGTCGATGGTGTTGCGCGACCTGAATGGCGGCCACGTCTCTGCCGTCTCGTACGACAGTCACGATCCTGTGGAGAAAACGCTGAAGTCCTTCGCCGTCAACCTCACCGGCAGTCCGTCCTTCGCGCAGATCCTGAACCAGGCCCGCGGCGAAAAGGTAGAGGTTGTCCTCCAGCAGTCGAATGCCGCGCAGCCCGGTAC
>JRHI01000574.1_pt1 | contig 38544 bp, 38 predicted proteins | sample 215371 | NCBI WGS metagenome assembly JRHI01 (sample SAMN02929681, study PRJNA255918) | sediment metagenome | biome: cave system; feature: Ice Cave; material: Sediment; isolation source: sediment from deep within a dark volcanic ice cave with no known source of... ... | reverse complement strand
GGACCTCATTTGACCGTTACAGTCCACTAGATGAGGCGGACCGCATTGCGGGTCTTCATCAGCCGGCTGAAGTCGTCACCCTTCCGGACCACGAAGAGGTCCAGTTCGGATTGGAGGTCGAAGGTCAGGTGGGGCTCGGAGGCGCCGAAGCTCGCCGCGTCGATGTAGAACGCGACCCGACTGGTGCGCCTGTCGGGCAGGGCGGCCAGGTTATGGAGCCACTCGGCATCATTGCTTGGCGTGATGACCGCCAGCATCCGGCCGGGCAGCTTGCGGATCCTCTCCCAGACGGGGCGCGAGCCGATCGGGAGGTCTCCGTCCGCCCGGGCAAGGGCCAGGTATTCGAGGACCGCCCGTTCGAGTCGGAAGGCGCGATGCGGCATCAGGACGGTGCCCTGGCTGTCATTGGCGATCAGACCGACCTGCCGGCCCTGGGAGTGGACCTGGGCGTTGATGGACGCCGCCAGGCTGATCGCATACTCGAGCGTCGACTCCTTCCCCTCGCCGTGGTGGACGCCCCGTTGCAGGTCGAGAACGATCAGCAGGTCGGAGGTCAAAGGCTGCTCAAAGGTCTTGGACATCATCTGCCCGTACTTGGCCGAAAGCTTCCAGTGGATCCGGCCCAGCGAGTCTCCCGGCGAATAGTCGCGGACGCCGCTGGTCTCGGGGGGATAGTCGGCCCAGGCGGATGAGAGAAGGCGGGCGTCGCCGGAGTGCTGTTCGGCGGGCATCACGAACTCCGGCATCGGCCTGACGCGGGGATAGACGAGGACTCGATGCCGATCGGAGAGCCTCATCTCGCGGCTGAACAGACCGAACGGCTCTCGCGCCAGCACCCGGGTGGGCCCAAAGGTCAGCCAGCCCCGTTGCCGGTACGTGCCGCGCTGCGTCCAGGTGGTCGGGTCACCCAGCGAGATCACCCGCCCGGGCTGGTAGCCGGGGATGCCGCTCAGGTCGCGAACCTCGACCCAGGGGGCCGGCAGCCAGCCCGTCTTCTGTGCCGTGAACGACTCTTCGAACTCCTCGCCAACGGTCGGCGTCCCGGTGTCGATGTGTCTTGTCACGCGGATGTTGCGGACCGCCTGGCGGGGCCACACATAGGCCACCAGAGCGATCAGCGCCAGCCCATAGACCAGCACGAAGGCGGCCTTGATCGCGGTCAGGTAGGCGAAGAGAAGGAGAAGAAGAAGGCCGGCGCCGAGAAGGAGCCTACTCATCACCCGACAGCTGCGGGACGGGCTCGCGCTCCAGCAGCTGAGCGAGGATCTTGCGGGAGGTGTGCCCCTGCATCTCTGCGTTGGGACGGAGGATCAGCCGGTGAGCCAGGATTGGCTCGACCAGCTCCTTCACGTCGTCAGGCAGGACGAACTCCCGACCCTGGATCGCCGACCAGGCCTGGGCGGCGCGGTAGAGGTTGATTGTCCCGCGCGTGCTGGCCCCGAGCGCGATGTCCGGGTGGGACCGGGTCTTTTCGATGATCCGCGCGATGTACTCGCGCAACGAGGGTTTGACGAACACCGCGTGGACCGCGGCCTGGGCGGCGGCCAACTCCTTCGGTGAGACGACGGGCTGCAGTTCGAGCATGGGCGACTCGACCTTGGCCTGGCCGAGAAGTCGCGCCTCCTCCTGCACGGTCAGGTAACCAAGCCGGACACGCATCATGAAACGGTCAAGCTGAGCCTCAGGCAGCGGGAAAGTGCCGGCATACTCGATCGGGTTCTGGGTCGCCATGACCATGAATGGGTCGGGCAGCGGCTTGGTCTCGCCGTCCACCGTCACCTGCCTCTCCTCCATCGCCTCGAGGAGCGCCGCCTGGGTCTTCGGCGTCGCCCGGTTGATCTCGTCGGCGAGCAGCACCTGCGCGAACACCGGTCCAGCCCGGAACTCGAACTCACCCGACTTCTGGTTGAAGATCGTCACACCGGTGACATCCGAGGGCAGGAGATCGGGAGTGAATTGGATGCGATTGAAGCTGCAGTCGAAGGAACGGGCGAGTGACTTCGCCAGCATCGTCTTGCCGACTCCGGGAACATCCTCGATCAGCAGGTGGCCCTTGCAGAGGAGTGTGGTCAGGCAGAGCTTGACCTCGTATTCCTTGCTCAAGATGGCCCGGCCGACGTTGGCGAGCACGGCCTGCGCGACTCGACCCACGGAATCCAGGTTCGGTTCGCTTTCGGCGCGCTGTTTCATGAATCCACCCCCGGCACCCCGGCAATTATAGGTAGGGGCACACCGGGCGCCATCTCCGAGCGTGTCTCCCTGGGTGTCTGCGAGCAAGTCTCCGAGATTGAGCGCGCTCTTAACCGCATCGCGGCCGGATTGGCCATGGCACCGGTCACTCTCGTTGACACACTTTGCGAACCTCTGCTAGCCTTCCCGCAGTTCCGGTGGTCGCCCCCGGCGGGTGGCCCCTAAGCCAGATAACGGGGGTAGTTTCACACTGACGGTTCTCAGCCGTTACCTCACGCATGCCGTCGTTCTGGTCATCGTTCTGACCATCTCGGGATACGCGTCGGCCGGCCGGCAGAGTTCCGCCCCCAGCGGCATCCGCAGCGACGCCAATGCGCTCGTCATGAACCGCGGCGGACAGGTTTCCGACTTCTACCTCGGCCGCTTCAGCACCATCATCAAGCCGCTGCCCCTCCCCACCTCGGCCCCGGCCTCGCACACCCCGGCTGTCTACTCCGTGTCTGACGGCGAGGACATCCGGACGATCGCGGCCAAGTTCAACGTCACGGTCGAGGAGATTCGGTGGTCGAACCCGATCCTGAACGACACCGATCGCGTTACGGGCGGCGTCCATCTGACCATCCCCCCCACCCACGGGCTCGTCATGATCGCGCACAGCGGCGACAGCATCGAGAGCATCGCCAGTCGGTTCCATGTCACCGGTGAATCGATCATCGACTACAACCGGTTACGGCTGGACCCCGGCTCTCTGCCTGACAGCCTCGAGCTGGTGATACCCGGCGGCAAGGGCCCCCAGCTTACGATCCGCACACCGAGCTACGGAGAGTCGCTGCAGGCGTACAGCCCCTTCCGAGCCACCGGGGGCGGATACAAGGTGACCATTGGAGCGCCGGTCGGCAGCTACAACTCCAACTTCCCCTGGGGCTGGTGCACCTACTACGTGTCAACCCGCCGAAACGTGACCTGGTCAGGCGACGCCTCCTACTGGTACGCCGCCGCCCAGGCGCAGGGTTTCCCGGTCGGCAGCAGCCCCGCCCCTCGCGCCATCATGGTCACCTGGGAGAGCGGCTGGGGACACGTCGCCTATGTCGAATCGGTCAATCCGGACGGCTCCTGGTTGGTGTCCGAGATGAATTTCAGCGGCTTCGGCGTCCGCTCGCAGCGAGTGATCCGAAAGGGTCAGGTTCCGCTCATCGGATTCATCTACGAGAAGGAGCAGCCCCCGGCCCCGCCGGCGCCTGCTCCTGACGAAAGTCACACAGCTCCTCCAGTGGGCACACTGCACAGCGCGGACGCGTCGATCGGCAAACTCGTCGACCGTGTTCGATGAGATCGACATGGAAGGCGTACCGGCGCGTCGCCGGGACAGCCTCCGCAAGCAGCCGATGAGCTTGGCTTGCCTGGGTCGCGGGGGGCACTAGTGGACTAGACCGATCCGGCGACTGACACGCAGCACATGCGTGTCGACGGGAAACGCGGCCTTGCCAAGAGAGAAGAGCGCGACGCAGGCAGCGGTCTTCGGGCCCACCCCAGGGATCGAGGTCAGATAGGCCAGCACCTCGTCGGTCGGCAGGCGGCGGAGGCGCTCGAGGCTGAGGGCACCCTCCCGTTCCTGGATCTCGGCCAGCACCTGCTGGATTCGTGCCGACTTGACAACCGATAGCCCCCCGACCCGAATTGCGCTCTCAATCCGGCCGAGGGGCGCGCCCAGCACCTCCTCCCAGGTCGGCAGCGCACGGCGGAGGGAGACGTGCGCGGCGCGGCTGTTGAGGTCGGATGTGTTCTGGCTGAGGATGGTCATCACGAGTTCGGAGACCGGGTCGAGATGAGCGCGAGGCGGCGGCGCGCCGTACTCGACAGCGAGGCGGCGATCGATCTCGACCGCCCTCGCCTCAGGACCGGCCAGGGCCCGCCTCGCCGAGTTCGACGACGCTGATCTCCGCCTGGCCATAGAGCACCGCCGCGGCCTGCCGGGGGTCGAGGATGGCGCCCGAGAGATCGTCCAGATTCGCGCGCAGGCCATCGACGCGGCAACCCCGAAGGTCAGTTCCCTTGAGCCGCGAACCAGCCAGAACTGCGCTGCGCAGGTCACAGTCGATGAAGAGCGCACGGTCGAGACTGCAGCGCAGGAAGCTGGACTCCGTGAACTGGCAGCCATCGAACCGGGCCTCTTTCAGCTCCACGTTCTCGAACTGGGCGTACTGACCACTGCAATCGCGGACGGACAGCTCGGTGGCACGGCCGCCGCGCAGCCGGAAACCGGTCATCCGGCAGCCCTTCAGCAGCACCTCCTCGAGGCGGGGCGCCTCCCACACGCAGTTCGAGAGATCACACTCCTCGAGCCGCACACCAACGAGGTTGAGCATTCGGAACGTCTCGCCCGCCAGCGACACGCCGCGCAGGCGCCCGCCAAGGATCTCGGCGCCGCGCACACCGGCGAGGCGGCCACCCTCCATTCGCAGGTCGGTATACGTCTCGGAATCGGCGAGGACCGGCGGATGACCAGCTACGAGACCTCTTCCTCTTCGATCAACCGAAGCTGGTTGGTGCGGCTGAGACCGAGGTGGCGGCCGAAAAAGGCGGCCACCCTCTCGACGTACAGCTCGCGGTCCGCGAAATAAGCCCCAGTGTGAGGGGCGCCCTGGACGATCCAGATCTCGCGGGGGCCGCGGTAGCTGTCGTAGAGCGTCCGCGAATGCTGCACCCCGGTGATGGCGTCGGCGCCACCATGAATGAAGAAGAGTGGGCGCGGCTCCAATGCTGTCAGGACTTCCCGCGGGCTGACCTCGGCCATGCTGCGACCGCTCCTGAGCCGAAACCAAAGGTTCACCAGCGCGACGAAGGGCGCGGCGGGCAGGTGGGCGGTGCGGCGAATGTTCTCGGCCACCAGCTGACGCAGGTCACTGAAGGGGCTGTCGAGCACGAACGCCTCGATCGAGGGTTCACCGGCGCCTCCCAGCAGCGAAACCACCGCGCCCATCGAGTAGCCGAGCAGGCCGATCCGGGCACCCTTGACTCGCTGCCTGGCGAAGGCGATTGCCGCCTGGAGCTCGTTGACCTCGTCAATGCCAAGGGTCACGCGCCGCAGATCACTCCCCTGCATCCCCCGGTAGGAGTAGGTGACAACGTTGAAACCCTTGCGCCACAGCGCGACGCAGATCCCCAGGACAGCCTGGCGCTGGCCCTTGTGACCGGGGCTGATGACGACCGTCTGGGGAGAGCCCGATTGGCGGAAGTACCAGGCTCCGAAATGAACACCATCCGCCGTCACCAGGTCCACCTCATCGAAATCGGCCTGGAACTCCCAGGGAGTGAATTGGAAGTCGTCAGCCCAGCTGCCCACGCGGGGCACGAACAGGTAGCGATAGATGTGGATGCAGGCAGCGACGAAGGCGACGGTTATGCCCGCGGCAAACACCGCCAGAGCGAGCAGGAGCACCGTCAATCCCGAGGAGGGGAGCATTGGGTTTGGCGAGAAGCAGTTTAGGCCGTCGGGTGAGGCCCGGCTCTATCAGAGTCGGGCCGGCTTGGTCTCCACTCCCGCTCGGCTCTCCTCGTAGCGGCCGAGGATGAAGAGCAGCAGGCTCATGCGGTTGAGGTACACCTGCGCCGCCCGATGTTCCTCGCCCAGCTCGACACACCGCCTCTCGGCCCGACGCACGGTGGCCCGGGCGAGGTCCAGAGCGCCCGACGCGGCGGTGGCGCCCGGGAGGATGAAACCGGAGGGCATCGGTGCCGCTTTCTCAAGCTCGGCGGCAATCGCTTCGAGGCGGGCGAGGTCAGCCTGACCCACCGTTGCGAACTGACCCTTGTGTTTCGGATTCGTGGCCAGCTCCGCGCCCAGCTTGTACAGGCCTCGCTGAAGCTCCTCACAGAGCTCGCGCACCCGAGGGTCGCCGGTGAGTCCCTTGGCGAGGCCGATCGCGCTCGAGGCCTCGTCGACGGTGCCGTAGGCCTCGATCCGGGGATCGTCCTTGCGGGCCCGGCCGCCGCCCAGCAAGCCGGTGCTGCCGTCGTCCCCAGAGCCGGCCAGCTCCAACATGCCCTTGTGTCGCGGTGCCACGGTCGGAAATGTAGCAAGGGGGAGCGCCTCGGCATTTCCCCGCCAGGCGGGGCCCCCAAGCCAGGTCCCTACCGGGCGGCCGATCCATGTGGCACAGTTTCTTGAAGGCCCATTCAGGTCCCCGGTCCGACGTACTTGCTGTACATGGCCAGCCAGTCGATGGCGATCTCCCGCTGCGCTTCAGCGAGGGTCATGGCGCCCGAGCAGACCCGGTCGTGGAGCAGGTTTTCGAGCTGGTCCTTCTGGTTGAACCCCGGGCGCGGGGCCGCTGGTTGGGGCCAGAGATTGCGGTTACTGTTGTCGCCGCCCAACTCCAGCGGGATCAGGTGGTCCAGCTCGTACTGGCCGACCGGCTGGGGGAAATCGATTCGATACGCCGCGAAGACCTGGACATACTGCTCGGGTAACACGTGGCGCATGCGGCGGGCGTAGCCATGGGCACAGACCAGCTCAACCGTCGCGTTTTCGAAAATCTCCCCCGGAGTGAGTTGTGGATTGGGGCGGGCCGCCAAACCGGGAGTCGCGTGGGAGGCCGGCGCGCAGCTCAGGATGCCGGCGGCAGCCGCCAGCGTGAACACGGACAGGATGGCTGCGGCGAGCGCGGGGAGCAGCTTGGCGGGGAAGCTTCGCACGATGGCTCGCAGCGTATGGCGAGCCGGCCGACCCGGCAACCGGGCCGGTAAAGGGGGCGGCGGAAGCTAGGCGGTCGTCCGCTTGCGGCGCGCCCGGGCGGCCCGCTTCCGGGCCGCGATCGCCTTGATTTTGCGATGGGCGCTGGGCGCGATGAAGTACGCCTTCCGGCGTGCTTCGCCCTTTGCCATGAGGCTGTCCGCGCGGAACAGGCGGAGGGCGAACTCGAAGTCCTGTGGGCCACCGAGCACCATTTTGGTACCGGCATCCCGGTTCTTATCCAACAACTGAGAGTAAACAGTACCTGAGAGGGTCACTTTTGTGCACGGATGGATTTTGGCGAGGGTCAGGAACGGCGGCTCACAAGCCGCCTGAACACCTGAACCTCCTCGGCATCGAAGGCCTTCAGGAAGAACAGCGCCGCCAGGTAGATGGCCGGCGCCAGGAGGGCCAGGAAGAAGAGGGGAGCTCCCGCCAGCGGCTGCAGCGCAAGGCCCATGACGGTCCCGGCAACCAGCACCTTCCACGTCAGGCTGAACCAGGGCAGGCGGCCGCGACCGACCAGCAGCCAGCCCGCGATGGTGAGCAGAGCCTCGGTCAGCACCGTCGTCGAGCTCGCAGCGAGGTACCCGAAGACGGGGATGAGGAGCAGGTTCAGCCCGATGTTGAAGGTCGCTGCGATGAGGGTCGCCCAGGCGTAGCGGTGCTGCCGATCCGTCGAGTACAGCATTGCTGTGAAGGCCGAGTTGGCGAAGAGGAAGACGATCCCAAAGGCAAGGATGCGCAACGCAGGCTCCGACTGCGGGTAGAGGCGGAGCGTGTGCGTCAGCGGGTGGGCGAGCACTGCGACTCCCACGGTCAGTGGCCAGCCGAAGAGAACCAGCACCTTGAAAAACTTCTGATAGGCGCGGTCAAGCCGGTCCGGCGCCGCGGCGAAGTAGACGCTCAACACCGGGTAGACGACGGCCTGGATCGCGAGCGGCACGAATTGGGTGGCCTCAAAGGGCTTGTAGGCAAGCTGGTACCAGCCGACCTCGGCGAAAGAGCGGAAGTGCTGAAGGATGGGTACGTCCGCCCGGAAGTAGACGTTGGTGAGCAGAAAACCGGCCGCCAGCGGCAGGGCCGCCCGTACCCAACGGACGAATAGGCGCCTGTCGAATCCGAAGCGGAGGTGAGCCAGGCGCAGGGCGTGGAGGGCAACCGCCGTGTAGGCGATGCTGACCACGTAAGAGGCGATGTATGACCAGACGAAGTACGCCACCCCCGCCCCGTTGCGGGCGCCGGCCAACACCAGCCCGGCCAGGGTGGCGGTTTCAATGATGATCGCGACCGCTTCGAGCTTGAGCTCACCGAGCGCATAGAAGCTGTTCCTGAAGAGGGTGGAATAGCCGCTCAGCGCGAGCATCACCGCACCCGGCCCGAGCAGCCAGAGGAGGCCGGCCTGCCAGAGGCCGGCGGCGAGCAGCAGGATGGCCACTGCGATGAGGGGCAGCTTGCCCAGCATGAGAGTGGCGAGATAGGACCCCAGCTCAGCCGGCCGCCGCGATGCCTCCCTTGTGTAAAGGGTGTTGAGCCCGAGATCTGCAGCCACTCCGACCAGCGCGCTGTAGGCGACCAGGGTGCCGAACTGACCGTAACCGGCGGCGCCGAGGTGATTGGCCAGCCGGACGACCACGACCAGTGCGATCAGCCGGGAAAGTGTGCGAGCGCCGAGTATGAGAACCGCGTTGCCGGGCGTGCGCGCTGCCAGCTGCTCCGACCGATCGCTCACCCCGCTGGGTGGATCAGGAGCATCACCCGGCCTTCGTTCAGGGTCGGCCGTTGCTGATCCAGGTTGTCGATGGCGAAGAGGAGCTGTGTGTAGACGACGTGGTAGCCGCGACCGGGTGTGATGCCGGGGTCGTTGAGGATGAAGCCCTGGTCGTCATAGCCGACCAGCGTGATGAAGTGCGAGACGCTGTATCCCAGGACCAGGTGGTGGTTCTGGAAGTTCGGGTAGCGCGGGTTGCCGAGTCCATGGGTGGTCACCCCGAGCACAACGGGCACCCCAGCGACGATGGATCTCTTCATGGCCTCCTCGGTGATCGGCACGACCTCGTAGGAATAGCCGTAGTACTGCTTGGCGAGCTCACCCAGCCGGCGGTCGGTCAGGTCGTCCTCCGAGCCCCAGTTCTTCACCTGCCAGGCGACCAGGGCGTTGATGCCGCGATCGGCAGTCGCCGGGTCCAGGACGACTGAACGGTTGCCTTTCCAATAGGCATCCAGCATCACCAGGTTCGCCTCCTCGCAACTCTCCTGGTGCTTCGGCCAGTCCCCCAGCGGAGCCTGCGTTGTGAAGGGAACCCCGAGCCGAAACGCGGCCGGCAGCGGCGCCGGTGTTGGGGTCGGGGCGGAAGCCACCGGGCTCGTCGCCGCGCTTGGGCTGGGTGGCGGCAGGGTGACCTCGGTCACTGCCGGCAGCTTGGAGAGATCAGGCCCCGCGGCACCCCTGACCGACTGGCGAAGCATGATGCCGCCTGCCACAACGCTGAGGGTGAGCAGTGCCAGGAGCGGTACCAGGTATCGCTTGCGCACGTCAGGCGGTCCACGTCGGACGGAAAGGCATCGACCGGATGTTCAAGCCGGCGAAGTGGCATGTCAAGGTTCACTCCCGTACGAAGCACGGTCAAGCTTCGGGTTGGCGGGGCGAATCAGTTCCGTTGGGATAAAAGCTGCTAACAAGCACCTCAGCATTCCTGTCAGCCGACCTGATGGGCTCGAAGGGGAAGCGGGATATCGGGCCATTCGCTGGTACTTGAATTGGGCTAATGTCACTCGCTGGGGTGGGTAGTCAAGGGGTCATGGCCTTCTTTCGTCGTGCGGGCGCGCCTGCGGCTGCGCCGCGTGACCCAGCCCTGGCCTTGCCGGCGATCACCCGCTCCGAGCCTCCAATCGTCGAGCTGCGGGACGCCGGCCGGTCCTACGGCCGGCTCAATGTCCTGAGCGGCATCACCTTCGCCGTCAGACCGGGCGAGCTGGTCCTCGTGACGGGGCCGAGCGGCGCGGGAAAGACAACTCTCCTCCGGCTGATCCACGGCCAACTGCGCCCCTCCGAGGGTGCGGTCTGGCTCGCTGGCCGTCCCCTGCACGCCCGCTGGCGGCGAGGGCTCCAGAACCTCCGCCGGCAGATGGCCATGATCATCCAGGAACAACGGCTGCTGCCCAAGCTCTCGGCGCTTGAGAATGTGATGCTGGCCGTTGCGGTGCGGAGCCCGTCGACACCGCGGCGGAGCATCCGGAACCGGTCAATCGGTGCGCTCGAGGCCTTCAGCCTCGGGCATCGCGCGCGGGCCCTCCCCGACCAACTCTCAGCCGGTGAGCGCCAGCGCGTCGCCGTCGCCCGGGCCCTGGCCACCCGGCCTCGTCTGCTGCTGGCTGACGAACCCCTGGCGGGAGTTGACGACGAGAACGCCCAGGTGATCATCCAGCTGCTCCACGAAGCTGCCGCCAATGGCACCGCGGTGATCGTGGCCAGCCACGAGGGCGGCTTTCGCGCGAATAAGATCGTCCGGCTGCCGAGTGGCAAGGTCTATACGCGCAGAAATGCCCCCGCGCTGCTGCCGGTGCCGAGTCCGCGGCCACCTCGTCGGCGGCAGCTGGCGGCCCTGGCTCACAACGGATTCGAGCTCGTCGTCCTGAGCGGGCTCCGGAATTGGCGGAGAGATTTCCGGCTCACAGCGCCCGCCCTCGGGACGATGGCCGCCCTGTTGGTCCTCTGCGGCGCCATGGTGATGGTCGGTGTCGCTGCCTATACGGTCTCCGCCCAACAGGCGGGTCAGGCCTCGCTGGTCCGCGTCTACCTGGCCGCCGACGCCCCCCCGGCTGCGGTCGGTTCGCTCAGGTCCAGGCTGGGGGACGACCCTCGTGTGGCGTCGGTGAGGCAGGTGACTCCGGAGCAGGCCCGCAGCCAGGCGGCCTCCCGGCCTGGCCTTGATCACCTCGCCAGCTTCAGCAGCGCCAATCCCTTCCCCGCCAGCCTGGATGTCCAGGTCAGGAGTCTGGCCGACGTCGGCGCCGTCGCCAACTCCGTGACGCACGATTCGGCCGTCGACGCCGGCTACCCCACCTCCTACGACCCGGATGCCTATTCGCGCCTCCAACGGCTGGTCTGGATCGTGCTCGGGATCGGCGTCGGGCTGATCTCGCTCTTCATCCTCGTCGCCTACGTGGTCATCGCGAATTCGCTGCGCACGATCGCGGCGGCGCGGCGGGACGAGGTTCAGGTGATGCGCCTGCTGGGAGCTCGGCAATGGATGGTCAGGGGTCCGTTCGTAGTTGAGGGGTTGTTCATGGGTGCTGTGGGCGGGGCGGCAGCCGCCGCCGTCGTCGCCTCGCTCTGGTACCTGGCCGCGAACTTTGGAGCCTCGCTCTATTCACAGGTGCTGCCAGGCGTCGGCCCCGCCACACTTCGCGCAGTCGCTGCCGGGCTCATGATCGCCGGCGCCGGGCTGGGTTCGATCACGGCTTTGCTTGGTTTCAGGAGAGCAACCGGATGAGAGCGCGAGCGGCGCTGATCGCCGCTCTGTTGGGCGCCCTGCTCCAGGTGCCAGTCGCCGCGGGCGCTGTCGACCTAGGGAGCTGCTCCTCGCCCGCCTCGACCTCGGCGGCGGCCAGCTCCGCCCGTGCCAGCTCCGCCCGGACAGCCTGCCCGGCCGCGCCGGCAGACCCGTCGGAGGTTCTCTACAACCAGTCCCGGCTCAGACTCAGCGCGGACCTCAACCAGGCGCTCGCCACCCAAAGGCGCCTCAGCGCCACCCTCGAGCAGGAGCGCAAACGAACCCTGACGCTCACCAGCCAGATCCGCCAGCAGCAGGCGCGGATCACGGCCCTCGAGCGCCAGGTGCGCGAGCTCGATCGGCAGATCGCGCTGAGCCAGGATCGAATCGCCGTGGAGCAGAGCCAGGTGACCGCGATGGCGCGCGCCATGTACCGGCGCCCGGAGTCGCTGCCCGTGCTCTGGGCTCGGAGCGGCAACCTCCGTGAGGCGCTCCAGGTGACCGCCGATCTCTTGATCGCCGGCGAGCGCGCCCACTCCCTCCAGGTGCGCCTGGAAGCGGACCTGGCAAGGCAGTCGGCCGATCGCCAGGCGAGACAGACCGACCTGCGCCGCGCTGCCTCGACCCGACGCGAGCTGGAGACGAGCCTCAGGTCGTTGGACGACATCATCCGGGGACAGGTCATGGTCATCGACGAGCTGCAGTCCGTGATCGCACGGATTCGCCAGGCGCTGAGCGGGCTCCATGACCAGCCGCCCGCGGTCATCGCCACCCTGACCCAACTGCTGGAGCACCTGCAGCAGTCGGTGGTGCTGCGCTCCTACCAGCTCGCCGTCCACCAGGTCCGGGCCGGCGCCGGCCTGGCCCTCAGCGAAGGCAGCCTGATGTCAGGTCGGGCCGTGCTGCCGATCGGCATCAAGTTTGGCTGGCCCCTGCCCGACTCCACGGTCACCCAGGGCTTTGGTCCGACCGACTTCTGGCTTGCACCACCGCTCGGCGCCTTCCCCCACTATCACACCGGGGTCGACCTGGCGGCGCCGGAGGCCAGCCCGGTGCTCGCCGCAGCGGACGGGATCGTCGCCTCGGTCACGCGGAGCAGCGTCGGCTATGGCAATTACGTGATCGTTGAGCATGAGCCCGGCGTCGTCACGCTCTACGCCCATCTCCTGGACGCGGCCGTGAGCGCAGGCGACAAGGTGACCCGAGGACAGCCGGTCGGGTTCGAAGGCTCGACCGGATTCTCGACCGGCGCCCACCTTCATTTCGAGCTCAGGGTGAATGACCAGTTCGTCGATCCGATGCAGTACCTCGCCACCCCCACGGCCAGGCCCGCGCCCACCGAATCAGCACCGGGCTAGACCGGGGGGCTAAAGAGTGCCCGGCCGGGGGGAAAGTTCCGGCCGGGCCTCAACGGAGGTGTCGGTTGGTACCGACCCGTGACCCGAATCGCGGTGGGGGAAGCCGTCGGATGTTTGTCGGGTCAAGACCCACTAAATACTAAACGGGTACCAGATGTCAAGTGCCGAGCGGGCCTTGCCTGGCAACCACGGTGGGTCGGACGAGCCGCACAGGCGCCGGCCGCGCCCAGGAGTGACCCTGCTTGGCTTCGTAGAGCCGGCTGTCCGCCCGGCCGAGAAGGCTCACGGTGTCGTCCCCCGGTTCGAGCTCGGCGACGCCGAAGGAGAAGGGCACCTGCCGCTCAGACGCCTCGTCCTGGAGGCGGACGAGGGTCTCCTGCGCCACGATGATGCCGGTCTCGGGGAGCAGGCAGACGAATTCGTCGCCCCCGAATCGGAAGATCAGGTCCTGTCCCCGCAGCTGCTCCTGGAGCAGGTTCGCCACTCCCTTCAGGAGCCGGTCGCCCGCGGCATGGCCGTGGCTGTCGTTGGCGCGCTTGAGGTTGTCAACGTCGATGAAAGCCACGCTGAGACTCTCCTTCAAACGCCGGGCACGGGCAACTTCGCGCTCCACCGCGGCTACTCCAGGCGCCCGCCGCAGGGTCCCAGTCAGTTCGTCGAAGGTGACCTGCTCACGGAGCTTGAGGAGAGCCTTGGGCGTCAGCGACTTGAGCTCCCGGGGCCTGAGCCCGAGCTCGCCGGCAAGGGCCAACCGCAGGCGGGCGTCCTGCCGGCGCCTGGCCTCGACCCAGGCACGGCCAAACGCCAGGAGCCAGATCGCCAGGAGAAGGGGAAGCGCGCCGATCGCCACCAGAAGGGCCACGTCAAGGGGAGAGCTGGGCAGGACGAACTGGGTGAACGGAAACCTGACCCTCCCCCCGGATTCACGCTCGATAGCGCGGGATGAGTCGGCTGCCGGTGGTGGAGAGGGACGGGCCGACGCGGCTGAAAAGGCTTGATTCGATGCCGCCGCCGGCCCAGGCCCGGGCACGGCAGTTTGACCGACCGGCGGTGATGGAGCGGCGGAGGGTGGGCCCTGAGCACCTGGAGTGGAGAGCGATATACCGACGGTCGGCGGCACCGCCGGCGGGCTGGCCGGCAGCGCCGGCGGGCTGACCGGGAGAGCCGGCAGGTCGACGGCGAGCGCCGACTGAGCGGTCAGCAGCAGGGCGATGCCAGCCAGCAGCGCAGTGCCCAGGACGCCGGCCCAGGCGTTTCCCGACCTGTGTCGGGGGCGCTCGCGGCTCGGTGAATTTCGCAATTGGCTTCTCAGATTGCCTGAGGGACAGATGTATCCAAAAGGGGCTTCTTCGTTGTAATGTCGCGCCTCCCGGCCGGGAAGTCAACGGTGTCTGCGCCGACACTTCGCCGCCGATCTCGCGTTAGACGGGGTTAAACGGGACAAACACCCGAACGTGGGCTAAGATGCGGGCGCTGATGCCATCGGACATGGAGCGAGCGCTCTCGGCTCTCCGCGATTTCACGCGGCGCGACATCCTCCTGCGCTTCTATGCCGACCGCAAGCCACGCAGCGTCGAGGACGTGGCGAAGATGGTCGGAGTCCACCGCTCGGTCGCCTTCGAGCACCTCGAGCGCTTGGTGGCATTGGGCTACCTGGTCAGCGAGCGCCGGCGCGGTCTGCCGGGTAAGCCGGCGAAGATTTACAGCCTCACCGCCGGCCCGGTCCAAATAAGTCATCCGAACCGCCGGTTTGATGCGCTCGCCGAACGCTTGGCCGGGGCGCTCGAAAGGTTCGGGGAGCCTGGCCGCCAGGCGGCGCATGAGGCAGGCCGCAGCTACGGCGCCGCGATCGCCAATCGCGGCGCGATCGGTGTGGACTCGGCCCTCACGCCTCTCAATGAGATGGGTGGCGAATACGCCGTCGCCGGGGGAGGACGGGTCGTGGCTGGAAATTGCCTGTTCCTCGAGGCCTGCCGGAGGGCGCCGATCATCTGCCTCTTCCATGCCGGGCTCCTGGAGGGGGTGATGGAAACCTCCCAGGCCGGCGTCGATGTGCGTTCGCTCGGCTACCAGGGGGGTGCGGCCTGCGCCTATTCGGTCCAGGCCACTGAGCTCGAGCGCGATCTGCCCGCCGCAGCACCCGCCTCCTGAGCGTCCCCGGCTCGGCGCCGGGCGGCCGCTACTGGAAGATCAGACCGGCGTTGGCGAACTGGCTCCACTGCGCCTCGAACTGAGCTTTGGACATGTAGATCATCGTCGGCGAGCGGAGAGGATCGAGGATGCCCACGCTCTGGGGGTCGACGTAGGCCACGACATAAACATGCTCGAAACCACGCCCAAAGAGGACGGGGCGGCCATTGAAGGCGGTGTACCGGACCGCAGGGTGGGGAACGTAGTCGTAGCTGCCCCACACGATGGCCGGGTGTCCGTCCAGCAGGGCTGAGTAGAGATCCGCCGGCGGGATTCCCTCGCCCGCTCGCAGAAGTGGTAGGCGGAAATGATTCGCAGCAGTCTCCAGCGGCGGAACCTTCATCCCATACCCGGTGTAGTTGCTCTCACTGCCGTCGACAGAGCCGACGAACACCTGGTACGGATCGCCCCAGCGCAGGCCGGTCGAATCCCAATAGGCGGACCGAAGATCCTGGCCGACGAAAGCCATCACGTCATCCTGGTTTACTGGGGAGCCTCGGTAGGCAAGGATCATCTGCAGGGAGGCGGACTCGCAGGACAGCGGGTGGGTCATCGCTCGCCAGGGCACCGGGATCCGGCGTGCCTGTGGCTTGGGAGGACAGCGGGGCGTAACCGCCGCTGATGGTGGGGACCAGGGCCCGGCGCCGCCCGCATTGAGGGCGGCAACCTGGAACGAGTAGGCGACCGTGCAGTCCAGCGAGTCGAAGTCGGCGACCAGCACCGTGGATGGGCGGGTGTTCAGCGCGCCCGGGGGCGACATCTGCACTGTGTAGTTGACCAACTCGGATCCTCCCGATGCGGGTGCTACCCACTCGACATGGAGCGCGTTGTCCGCACCCAGCGTCACCGTCGGCACCGCTGGCCCTGCAGGAGGTGCCCCGAGCGAGGGCATCTCCCCGAACCATCCGAGCAGGTCCACGATCAGGTGCGCAGTGCCGGCCGCCAGAAAGAGGCTCAGCTTGCCGTCGGGGCCCAATCGCGAGAAGGAGGTATTGGCCGCCGTCTCCCCCGCTGCCCAGTTCAGATCAGAGGCGAGGGGAAGCGTCGAACCTGATTGAAAGGCCGTCAGAAATCCCGGCGAAGGGCCGTTCAGAGTCTCGGTCACGTTTGCCAGCAGCGCGCCGACACCGGTTGGTGGAAGCGACGCCACGCCGGACACCTGCGCTGTGATCGTGTGCTGACCGGAAACCAGGCCACTCGTGCCACCAAGGCCAGTTCGCGTGTCGAGGATCCGGGTGGGAGCGATGGAATTGAACATTCCTCCGGTGGCCGCCGCATCAGAGCCGTCCGTGAACCAGCCGGTGACGTCAACGACGAGGTCGACCGTGCCCGCGCTGTTGTAGAGCGAGACCTGCCCGGTCGGACTGAGCTGCGCGACGGCCTTATTGGCGACAACCTCGCCGGCGCCGAGGTTGATCGATGAGATCGCGGCCTGATTGCCGGCCGGCACCACGCGGATGAAGGTTGGCGACGTGGGCGATACCGCGGTGAGGTTGAGGGCGACCGCGGCCGCCCCAACTGACGGCACGTTGCCCTTGCCGGCGACCTGGAGTACCACGGTTTGGAGCGGGCCAAGGCGCGTCGAGCCGCCTATGCCGGAGCGGGTGTCCATAAGCCGCGCCGGTGTCAGCGCGCGGAAGAGCCCAGCGCCCTTCGGACCGCCCACCTGAAAGAACCCGGCGAGGTCCAGGATCACGCTGGAAGATCCACCCGAGTTGAGGATTCGGACCGCTCCGTTGGTACCCAGCGGCACCTCAACCATCGCTGCCCGGGTGGCGCCCGCGCTGAAATTGACGCTCGACGTGCCGTTGTGCGCGGTCAGGTCGGGGAAGACAGCCACCCAGCCGGCCGCCGTGGTATCAGTGACCGTCAGATTGAAGAGGACGGCCGCGATTCCCGTGCTCGGCAAACCTGCGGTCCCGGCGACCTGGACGGAGATGGTGGCATTGGGTTCGAGTTTCCCGGCCGGCGCCCCCAGCCCGATCCGGGTGTCGAGGATTCGCGTTGGATAAATGGTCTGATATTGAGAACCGGCGGTCGGGCTCGTCGCTGCGACGGGCAGCGACCCGGGACCGATCGTTGCCGACGCCACCGCAGGCACGAGCGCGCCAACGGTGGCAACGAGCAGAATCCAGGCCCGATAGACCCTCACTTGAATACAGATGCCGATTTGGGGAAATTTCTTGCGCATGGCGCGCCGGAGTCCCAAACCGTCCAAACTATGCGGCTTGACAGCATCTCCTTTTGCTCGCGCTGGCTGCAGGCCCGATTGCCAGTGGATCAGGCGGGGAGTATCGCATCCCTGACCCTGACGATGGCCCAATTGGGAAGGTGATTCGCTGGGGACGGCGCCCCCTTGAAGCCCCAGCGGAGGGCCGCCGCCGATCACGCTTCGAGGCTGGAAGCCAGGCCGGCTGGTTAGTCATCGCCCTATCGTTGCTCCTATTCGCCGGCTGCTCCTGGCTGACCCCGAACTCGGGGTCGAGAGCACCGGCCGCTGCGGCCACGCCACCGGCCGCGTCCCCCGTCGTCGAAACTCCGACGGCGACGCCCCCCCCCACGCCTTCGCGGACTCCGGCCCCGACGCCACCGCAAGCCCCCGTTTCGAGTGGCGCCGATGGACGCGCCAGGTCCGCCGAGTTCACCCTCGCCGAAGGCGACTACACCATCACCTACCGACTGACCGGCGAATGCGTCTACTTCGGCAACCTGCGTTCCGGAGACGGCCGCGCCTGGCCGATCGATTTCACGCCGCGCGCAGGTCCCAGCGAGGGTCGGGCTCATATCAGAGGCGTGCCGAGTGGGACCTATTTCGCCGATATCGTCACCGGGCCTGCCCCCTCCTGTGGCTGGCGGGTGACGTTCACGAAGGACTGAAAACTCGGCGCGACCCTTCACAAAACGTGACGGTTGGGCTCAGCCGCCGAACTCCTCGCTGATGTACCCGAAGCCATTCGGAGCGACCACCCAGGCGGTGCCGACCATCGTGTAGGCCGGATTGAGGATGTTCGCCCGATGCCCAGGGCTCTGCATGAACGCCGTGTTCAGGCTGTCGTCGGCGATACCGATCGAGGAGTAGCCCACGTTCTCAGCCGAGCGCGTGAACCCGCAGGCGAGGTTGAGGTAAACGCCATTGGCATGCGAAATCGCGCCGGCGGCGGCCTGCCTTGCTGATTCTCCCAGGGCAACATCAGCCAGGCAGGGCGACCAGGCAAGTGGGGGCACACCGTTCGCCAACCGATCCTGGTTGATCAGGTCAAACATTCGGGAGGGAGGACTGACCGGGGCCAGCGCCGACCCGACGTAGTAACCGACCACGTCGACGATCACGTCCGTGATACCAGCACTGTTGTAGATATCGATGGCACCCGACGAGCCGAGCGCCACCACCACGAGGTTGGGCGTTGTCTGGCCCGGCGCCCAGTTCAGATCTGAGGCCAACGGCCGGCTGCTGGCATCGGGCCAAACGGTCAGGTAGCCAGCGCCAGAGGTGTTGGTGACTGTGATGTTGGCCACCACGGCGCTGGGCGAGTCAGGTCCCCCCATGGCCGGGACCCCACCGCGGCCTGCCACCAACACCGTTCGGAATTGGCCCGGCCCGAGGGCCGCCGCGCCGCTTCGGGTGTCGAGTATCCGGCTTGGCGTCAGTTCGAAAAAGACACTGCCGGTGACTCCAGTCGTGTCGCTGAACCAGCCGGAGATGTCAACCACGAGATCCACCGAGCCGGCGGCGTTGAAGACGTCGACGAAGCCACCCTGGCCGACTGCGACGACAGCTCGGTTCGCAACCGTCTGTCCCGGCAGGAAGTTCAAGTTTGATGCCAGCGGCCGAGGCAGGCCATGGGGCCAGGCGGTCACATACCCCGCCGCTGTGGGGCCTGTCGCGGTGAGATTCAGCACGGCGGCCGATACGCCCTGGGCCGGCACTCCCCCGAGACCGACGGCCTTGACCGATATGGTCATGCCGGGCCCCAGGGTAGTCGCGCCCCCGAAGCCAGACCGGGTGTCGAGGAGACGGGCCGGAACGACTGGATTGAATCTGCCGTCGGGGCCTGTCGGATCCGCGTTGACCCAGCCCGCGACGTCGGCGATGACACTCACCAGGGAGCTGGAGAAGATGCTGATCTGGCCTCCCGCACCAAGGCCGATCTCGACCAGGTTGGCGACCGTCTGACCTGCCCTGAAGTTGAGGTTGGACGCGAGCGGCTGGGCGCGGCCCGCCGGCCAGACGGTGAGGAAGCCTCCGCCGCCAACGTCGGTCACTGTGACGTTGAGGACCACGGCCGCGGCGCCGACCGGAACACCACCCTGGCCGCCGACGGTCAGGTTGAGCGTGCCCTGCGCCGCCAGCCGTCCGGCAGGCGCGCCCACCCCAGACCTTGTGTCAAGAATGCGGGCCGGCGTAAGGGCGAAATAGCGACCGCCGGCCGCCGCCTGCGCCGAAATGGCGCTGAACTGCAGCAACGACAAAGCAATGACAATGACTGCCCAGAGGCGCCCCACATGCAGCTAAACGCCCGCCGCTCTGCCAAATTGCGCCGCCAATTCGGCGTTGCCAGCGTCGTTTCGCCGACATCAGGGTGGGGAGAACCGCATGCCCTCGAGCGGTGTATTTGTGGTTGGGATCATCGACCACAGTCCTGATACCGAGGAGAAACTGATTGCCCGCGCCCGTCGGGGGGACGCTCACGCCTTCGGAGACCTGGTGACGATTCACAGCGCACTGGCCTTCCGCGCGGCCTTTGTCATCACGGGCTCCGCGGCGGATGCCGAGGACGCCGCCCAGGATGCCTTCGTCAAGGCGTTTCGGTCGCTGCCCGGGTTCGACTTGAGCCGCACCTTCCGCCCCTGGCTGCTCAGCATCGTCGCCAACGAGGCGCGCAACAAAGTGCGCGGGAGAACGCGACGCGCGGCGGCGGAACTGCGTGCGTCGTCAGCGGACCTCGCGATCTCCGAGGAGTCCACCGAAGCCCAGGTCATGGCGTCGCAGGATCGCATCCATCTCCTGAACGCGCTCAATCGCTGTGCGGCTGAGGACAGGCTGGTGATCGCCTGCCGGTACCTCCTCGACCTTTCAGTCGACGAGACGGCGGCAACTCTGGTGTCCCCGTGGGAACCGTGAAGTCGCGATCATCTCGCGCCCTCGGCAGGCTGAGGACTTTCATGGAGGGCGTGGATGGCTGATAACGAGCTGCTCGAAGCGCGGCTGCGCAGTCTCGGTCGGAAGATCGAGTATCCCGAAACGCCGGACCTGCGCCGGGCGGTGGAGCAGCGGATTGGGGGCGGGAATCGTCAGTGGCGATGGCTGGCTGCCGCCGCCGCGATCCTGTTCGCCGCCGGTCTCCTGACCGCCCTCCTCCCGCCGGTGCGCGATGTCGTAGCGCAATGGATCGGATTCGGCCGGATCCGCGTGGAACGCGTCCACAGCCTCCCCAGCCCGACGCCTGCTCAGCCGAACCAGGTGGTGCCCGATCTGCACCTGGGTGAGCCGGTCACGCTGGCGGAGGCCTCCTCCCGGCTGGGCCGGCGAGTCCTCGTCCCCACCTCGCTGGGGACCCCTGATCTCATCCTCTGGTCAGCGGATTTGCGGTTTGCCAGCCTGGTCTACAGGCCGCGCCCCGACCTCCCTGAAGCCCCCGGAACCGGGGTTGCCGTCCTGATCATTGAGGCGGCCGGCGATGTCGATTACCCGATCCTTTTTAAGATGGTCGGTCCGGGGACCCGSCTCGAAGCGGTGACGGTCCAGGGTGTCAAAGGGGGCTGGCTCGAGGGAGCGCCACACGCTGTCGTCTTTCTCGACCCGACAGGGAAGTTCCGAACCGACGATGTGCGGCTGGCCGGCAACGTCCTCATCTGGAGCCGGGCCGGCGTCACCTACCGCATCGAGTCCCACCTCTCGAAGGAGAGAACGCTGGCCATCGCTGAATCCCTCAACTGAAGCGTCTCGCCGGGAACCGGTCATCCACGACCGGTGTAGTTCAGGTAAAGGGCCCGCCGCCGGCGGGTCGATTGCCGCTGAGCGCAGGAGAAAGGAAGGGCATGAGATTCATCACCGCGTTGCTGATCGCCGGGGCCGCCCTGGCCGCCACCGCCAGTTCGGCGCTGGCCGGGGGCTGGGCGACAACTCTTTTGGATCCCCTGCCCACCCGCCTGGAGGTTGGCACCTCCTACACGGTGGGCTACTGGGTGCTGCAGCACGGCTCGCATGTCTCGCAGCTGCCCCTCGGCAAGACCGGGCTGAAGCTGGTCGACGAACACGGCACGACGGTGGTCCTATTCGGCGGCACGCCACTTCCCGAACCGGCGCACTACGCCGCGGCGATCGCCATTCCGCACCCGGGCAGTTGGGGCGTTTACGGCCAGCAGGGCCCCTTCGGCGACTACAAGGTCGGGAGCATGCTGATCCCCGGTGGGCTGACCGCCCTGGCGACCCCGTCCCCGATGGCGATGATTAACGGTGAAGGCCAGCCCTGGACGGCGATCCAGCCGCTGTTCAACGCGCAGCCGACCGAGCGTACGGCACCTGCCGCCACGATCCACACGCCGGTCCAGCAGCCCGTCAGCAAGCCCGTCAGCAAGCCCGGTTGGTCGCTGGCACAGATCGGTCAGCAGGTTCTCCTGCCCGGGCTCGTGATCGCGGCACTCCTTGCGCTCGTGGCGCTGCGGCGCCAGCGCCGGTCACGGCAACCGGCCGGGCTGAAGGGCGCCTGATTCGGCCCTTTGATTCGGCGGGCGGCAACCGGGATCGATCTCGTTCCCCGGTCCGCCCGTCTCGGTCGGGCAAGCTGACGGCGAATGACCACCGGCGTCGTCCTGTTCACCCGCGACCTGCGCCTGGCTGACCAACCCGCCCTCGCCGCCGCGGCCCGCGACCTCGATGAGCTGGTGCCGCTCTTCGTCTTCGATCCCCGACTGCTGGCCGGTGGCCACGCCTCGGCCAACCGGCTCGCCTTCCTGCTTGACTCCCTCGACGACCTCGACCGCGGGCTCGGGCGCGGCCTGGTGACCCGCACCGGGGACCCGGTCACCGAAGCGCTCCGGGTCGCGGGGCAGGCCGGCGCCACCATCATCGATCTCAGCGCAGACGCCAGCTCCTACGCTCGCCGGCGGGAGGAGAGGCTGCGCCGGGAGGCGGCGTCGGCAGGCATCCAGGTCCGCCTTCACCCGGGTGTCTCCGTTGTCGCGGCGGGCGCCCTGCGGCCAGGCGGCAGCGACCATTTCGCCGTCTTCACCCCCTACCATCGCCGCTGGCTGGCGGAGCGCTGGCGGGAGCCCGAGCCGCGACCAGCGCGGCTCAGGATCGCGTCCGGAATTCCATCCCATCCGCGGCCTGCCCGACCGGCGAGTGTCTCCCCGAGCCTTCCCAGAGGCGGAGAGACCGACGGCCGCGAGCGCCTTGAGCGCTGGCTGCGCGAGGGGCTGGCAACCTACGCCGAAATGGGCGACGACCTCGGCGCCGACGCCACCTCGCGGCTCAGCCCCTACCTGCACTTCGGCTGCATCTCCCCGGGGGAGACGGCGCGCCGGGCGTTGGCAGCGGGCGGGCAGGGCGCCGAAGCGTTCGTCCGGCAGCTCTGCTGGCGCGACTTCCATCTCCAGGTCCTGGCCGCGCGGCCCAGCCTGGGCACAACCGATTACCGCCCTCGCGGCGACAGCTGGCGGGATGACCCGGCTGCCTTCGACCGCTGGCGGGAGGGCCGGACGGGCGTGCCGATCGTCGACGCTGCCCTGCACCAGCTTCAGACCGAGGGCTGGATCGCCAACCGCGCCCGGCTGGTCGCCGCCTCATATCTCGTGAAGGACCTCTACCTCGACTGGCGGCTGGGCGCGGCGCATTTCCAGGAGTGGCTGGTCGATGGGGACCTCGCCAGCAACGCCGGCAACTGGCAATGGGTGGCCGGCACGGGCAACGACACCCGGCCCAACCGGGTCCTCAACCCGGCCCGGCAGGCGCTCCGCTTCGATCCCCGGGGCGACTACACCCGCCGCCACCTCCCGGAGCTGGGAAGTGCCGACTACCCGCCGGCCCTGGTCGACCACGAGGAGGCGGTCACCCGCTTCCGCGCGGCGCGCCTGGTCGGCGGACGACGGGCCCAAGCTCCGCCCTAGGCATTCTCAGTGCCGCCGGCCAGGGCCACTCGAACGGTTTCGCGGAACCCCGTCGGGCTGATTCCCACCTCAGGGGCCAGCAGCGGCCGCTCCGCCACAAGGTCGTGACGAAGGCTGGCGACGAGGGATCGGGCGACGTTCATGTCCGCCCGCGTGACCAGCCTCAGCCAGTGCGCGGACAGCTCCGGCGAGAGCAGCGGCACCGGGAACATGAGCGGCCGGCGGCCCTTGAGCTCGGTCCCGGTGATCTCCAGCATCTGGCGATAGGTGAGCACATCGGGCCCGACGATGTCGACCTCTCGCCCACCCGGCACCGACCCGGCCCGCGCCAGTGCCTCCACCGTGTCGGCTATCCCGACCGGCTGGCAGCGGCTCGCCAGCCAGCGCGGCGCGAGCATCAGGGGGAGCCGCTGGCAGAGACCTCGCAGGATCTCAAACGAGGTGCTCCCGGCACCGATGATCACCCCCGCTCTGACCGCCAACGCGCCGACGCCCTCGATGAGGCGACGGCCGACCTGGCGCCGGCTCGCGAGGTGCGCGGAGAGCTCGCCGGCCGGGTAGAGCCCGCCCAGATAGATGACCCGAGTCACCGCGCGGCGGCTGGCCGCCGCGATGAACCTGTCCGCGGACACCCGCTCGCGCTCTGCGAAATCAGCCCCGCCGGCCATCCCGTGGACCAGGAAATAGGCCAGGTCGGCCCCCTCCAGGGCAGCCTCCAAGCCGTCACCCGTCTCCAGGTCGCAGCGCACGTGCCGGACACTGGAGTCGGTTGCCCCGGCAGGATGGCGCGAGGCGAGGGTGACCTGCGCGCCGGCCGCCACCAGCCTCGGCCACAGACGGCTGCCGACAAACCCGGTCCCGCCGAGCACGACGACCCGCCTGCCTTCCATCCGGCCAGTGTGCACTGGGCCAGAAAAAGAAGGACGCCGGGGTCTGTCCCCCGGCGTCCTGGCTGCCGCCCAGCCTAGATCTTTTTGTTGGCCCTCAGGTCCCAGCCCTCGGTCACGGGAGGGCCCAGGACGCCGTCGGCGTTCTGCGGGTGGTAACTGAAGGTGATCTTGCCGAAGTTGAGCGTCGCCTGGTCGTGCGGAGTCCCATCGCCGCCCAACTCGGTGGCCGCCTCGGCATAAGAGCTGACCAGCACATCCTCGATCTTGATCATCAGGAAGTCCTGCTGTTGCTGGCCCGCTTTGCGGCCCGTCAAGGTCATCCAGGCCCTGCTGGCGGCTCGGCACAGCGAGCGCGTGACCGCCCTCGACATCAACCCGCGGGCAGTCGCCTATGCTCGCTTCAATGCCGCGCTGAACGGCCTGGAGAACATCGACTGCGACGTCGGCGACCTCTTCGAGCCGGTTGCAGGCCGTCAATTCGATCTGATCACCTGCAATCCCCCGTACGTCATCTCTCCAGCGAACGATTACATCTACCGGGACAGCGGCGAGCTCGCCGACGGCCTCTGCCGGCGAATCGTCGGCCTGATTCCCGAGCATCTGTCAGAAGGCGGTTTCGGTCAGCTTCTCCTGAGCTGGGTGAGGCCGGCCGAAGGCGATTGGGGCGAGCCCGTTCGTCCCTGGTTTGTTGGCCGGGGCTGTGACGCCTGGCTCCTTCACTACCGGACCGAGGACCCGCTGACGCACGCGGCCAAATGGCTGCGCCCGGTCAGCCTGGAGGGGCTGCCCGACTATCCCGACGCGATCGACCGCTGGCTGGAGCACTATCGCCGCCACGGCATCGACGCCATCGCATTCGGCGCGCTGACGCTGCGCCGGCGCACGGGCACCAATTGGATCCGCTTCGATGACCTGCGAGCCGGGGATAGCTCCGCTTCAGCCCAGATCCAGCGGGTCTTCACGGCCGAGGACTTCCTGGTCGCCCATCCCGACGACGGCGACATCCTGGGCAGCCGTTTCGCCCTCGTGCCCGAGCACCGACTGGACCAGCAGCTGGTCGCCCGGGAGGGGGCATGGGAGCTGGCCTCCAGCACGCTGACACTGACCGGGGGCGTCAACTTTTCCGGCTCATTGGACATCGCCAGCGCGGACCTGCTCCGGCGCCTCGATGGCACTCGGACCCTGGCCGATGCGTTGGAAGCGGACGAACCGCCAACCGACGCGGTGGCGATGGTGCGGCGCCTCCTCGAGTTGGGGTTCCTGGAGATCCGGTAGGAGACTATCCGGCTGAGGCCACTCCGATGGGACAGCTGACCCCGGTCCCGCCCAGGCCGCAATAGCCGTTGGGGTTCTTGTCGAGGTACTGCTGGTGGTAGTCCTCGGCGAAGTAGAACTCACCAGCGGGCCTGACCTCGGTCGTGATCGCGCCGTGGCCGGCGAGTTTCAGCCTCTCCTGGTAGGCCGCCAGGGACGACTCGGCCTGCGCGAGCTGGTCCTCACCGTGGGTGTAGATCGCGGAGCGGTACTGGGTGCCGGCATCGTTGCCCTGCCGCATCCCCTGAGTTGGGTTGTGCGACTCCCAGAACACCTTGAGAAGCTGCTGGTAGCTCACCTGGGCGGGGTCATAGACGACCCGAACCGCCTCGGCATGGGCCGTGCGACCGGAGCAGACCTCGTCATAGGTCGGGTTGGGCGTGTGGCCTCCCTGGTAACCGACCGCGGTGGTGATGACGCCCGGCGTCTCCCAGAACTTTCGCTCGGCCCCCCAAAAACAGCCCAGGGCGAAATCGGCGACCTGGGAACCCTCGGGTTGCGGCCCGTTCAGGGGCGTGCCGAGAACCGTGTGGACACCGGGCCTGACGATCGGCTCAGTGCGACCCGGGAGCGACTCGGCGGCGGTCGGCAGCTCGACTTTCCCGCGTGAGAACAACCACATGACAAGAAAACTACCCGCTGCCGCTCTGCATTGTTCCCTAACGTATTCTGGATGGTTGACGCCCGCGCCGGCGTGGGCGCCCGCCTCTACGTCCCGCTGGCGGTTCTCTTCTCGCTCCTGTGGGCATCCGCCTTCGATGCGGTGAAGATCGTCCAGCGCGGCCTGCCGCCCCTCTTCCTGATGGGTAGCCGCTTCCTGATCGCCGGCGGCGCCCTGCTCCTGATCGCCATCCTGACGAGGCAGGCATTCCCGCGAACGCGCACCGGATGGGTGCAGCTGGCTGTGCTCGGCATCCTGAACTATGGTCTTTACCTGGGCATCTCCAGCGTCGCCCTGGTGCACGTCTCGGGGGGGTTGGGCGCCGTCCTCGCCAGCACCAATCCGCTGATGCTCGCCGCCGTCGCACCCGTGCTTTTGCAGGAGCGGATCGGGCGCGTCCGTCTGGCCGGCATGCTGATCGCATTCGTGAGCGTCGTGGTCATCATGGCCGGGCGCCGAGGCTCCAACGACACGCCGCTCGGCATGGGACTGATCCTGCTGGCCAACGTGTTCCTCACAGCGGGCACAGTGCTGTTCAAGCGCTGGCGGCCGGCCGCGGGGCTGTCCGTTGTCAACGGTGTGCAGCTTGTTGCCGCCGCGGCCGCGGTCCTGGGGCCGTCCCTACTGCTCGAGAACTTCGGTCACATCCGCCTGACCGGGGACGTCCTGCTCGCGTTTTCCTTTCTCGTCGTGGGCGTGTCGCTGGGTGCAATGACGATCTGGTTCTACATGCTGCGCAGCGGTGATGCCGCGCGCGCGACGTCCTACTTCTTCCTCAACCCGGTGTTCGGCCTCTTCCTCGGGGCGCTGCTGCTATCGGAACCGCTTCACGCACTCGACTTTGCCGGCGCAGCCGGAGTGGCCGCCGGACTCTACCTCGTCCAGCGCGGGTGACCGGTACGGCTTGAGTGGCGAGTGCCGCAGGTTGGTAATCGGCGAGAGCCTGAAGAGGCGCTCGTCCCCGAGCTGCCGGTGAGCTGACAGAATCGCGAGTCTGGGTGGAGGGACGGCGACAGCTCCCCTGGCGGCTCGGCCGGCGGCGAGATCGGCTTCGCCCACCTGGCGCTGATGGGGCGGACCGCCGAGCTCTACCGACACGGCACCTTCGCGGAGGGGGCCCTGCTGGGTATGGCCAGGGAGCAGACCCTGCCACTGCAGCCGAGGTTCAGGAAGTCCCGCCGAAATTGACATCCTTCGTAGCTACCGTCCCGGCCGTCCGCCCCGGCGCCTTCTGATAGGTCCAGTAGAGGTTCGTATGCGCGATCACCTTGTCTGGCGGCGGCGCGCCCCAGGCTGTCTGGTCCTCCGTCGTGTGGGCGTCGCTGACAAGGGTCGCGTCGTACCCTCTGACCAACGCGCCGTGGAGCGTCGAGCGGATGCACGCATCGGTCTGTGCGCCGACGACGACGAGCCGCCCGACTCCGAGGCCCGAGAGGACGGTCTGGAGGGTGGTTTCCTCGAAGGAGTCGCCGTAGTTCTTCTCGACGAGCGGCTCGGCGTCGCCCGGAGTGAGCTCGGGGACTATCCGCCAGTCATCGCTCCCCTTCGCAAGCTGCTCGTCGGAGTGCTGCACCCAGACAACGGGAACCTGTTCCCGGCGCGCCTTCTCAACAAGGCTGCCGACGTTCGCGACGACCGTGTCGCGCTGGTGAGCCCCCGCGCCAACGCCGTTCTGCACGTCGATTACCAGGAGTGCGGTGTTCGGCCGGTTCTGGAGTGTGGTCATGCGGCCAATGAATGCCCTCCTGTCGCGTCTCAAAGGGCGGCCGGGGGGCCAGAAACCATGGCTACGCCGCCGCTGAACTGCACATAAGCTTAAGACGATGCGCGAATACAGCGCCATGTTTGACCTGACGAGCCGAACCGCCCTGGTCATCGGCGCCGGAAGCGGTATCGGGCAGGCCGCCGCCTTCGGGCTCGCCGCCCACGGGGCCGAGGTCACCGCCGCCGACCTCAACCCCGGAGCCGCACAACTGACCGCAGCGCGGATCACCTCCGAAGGGGGCCGAGCAACTTCCATGCCGATGGACATGCGTGAACCCGACAGTGTCGCGGCTGCTCTGGACCGCACGGGCGCGCCCGACGTGCTTGTCATCACGCCCTCCATCAACGTCCGCAAGCGGTTCTTTGACATCGACGACGAGTCATTCGCAAGGGTCGTCGACCTAAATCTGAAAGGCACCTTTCGCGTCATGCGCGAATATGGGCGCGCGATGGCCGGACGCGGCAGGGGAAGCATCATTGTCTTCTCGAGTATCCGCGCCCAGACGGTCGAGCCAGGGCAGGCTGTCTACGCCGCCACCAAAGCCGGGGCCCTGCAACTCGTGAGAACGCTCGCGGCCGAGGTCGGCGAGCTTGGCGTGCGCGTCAATGCCATCGCGCCCGGTGTCGTCGAGACCCCTCTCACCCAACAGATCAAGAACAGTCCCGACTGGTACAGCGCCTATGCCGACAAGAGCGTCTTGAAGCGTTGGGCGCAGCCCAGCGAGATGGTCGGGGCTGTGGTGTTCCTGGCCTCCGACGCCAGTTCGTACGTCACCGGTTCCTACCTGTTGGTGGACGGCGGCTGGACCGCGGCGGACGGGCGCTTCACTCCTCCGCTCTGAGCCGAGTAGCATTCTGGCGCAGCGGAAGGAGATCTACATTCCGGAGGGCGGCATGGATCCTGAGTTGAGTTCGATGGTCGGCGGCTGGCTTGCCGCGCAGGTGGACCGGCGCGAAATGTTGAGGCGCCTCGGCGCCATCGGCCTGAGCGTGCCGGCTGCATCGGCGGTCCTCGCCGCGTGCGCCGCCGGCAGCTCGACGAAGAGCCCGGCCAGCACCACCTCGACCAAGCCGAAGCTCACGCTCAGCATCGTCCAGGAGCCAACGACGATGGACATCGTCGCCGACGCCACCGCCTCGATTGCCCTGACACTCCGTGACAACCTCTATGAGGGACTGGTCCGCATGGATCCGGGCGGCGCGATCACCCCGAGCCTCGCCAAGAGCTGGGACGTCAGCGCCGACGGCAGGACCGTGACCTTCCGCCTGCAGAACGGAGTCAAGTGGCATGACGGCAGCCCCTTCACTGCCGCCGATGTCAAGGGGGCCTGGGAAAGAGCCGGTGACGCCGCGAACAAACCCGTGAACCCGCACCGGGATTACTGGAAGCCGGTCACCGCCATCGATGTCGTTGATGACCACACCGTCAAGGTCTCTCTCTCCGCCTATTCCGACAACTGGCTTTTCCACATGACCACAGGGTCCGCCGCGATCATCTCCCAAAAATCGTCAGCGACCAACGCCACCAACCCGATCGGCACCGGGCCATTCAAGTTCGGCAACTGGAACCGCGGCTCCAGCCTCGCACTAACTCGCAACGATGACTACTGGGGGCCGAAGGCCAAGCTCAAGGATGTTGAGTTCCGATTTATCAAGGATCCCAACTCGCAGAACAGCGCACTCCAAGCGGGCGACATCGACGCCATCGGACAGGTCGGCGGGCCCGAGCAGCTGGCCGCTTTCAAGACCAACAGCAGCTTCAAGGTCCTGACCGGGGAGGCCTTCGGCAAGATCATGGTCTCGCTCAACAATGGCTCGGGGCCAACCAAGGACGTGAAGATCCGCAGGGCGATCACGATGGCGATCGACAAGAAGGCATGGATCGACGGCATCTCGGCCGGCTATGCCAAACCCATCGGCAGCCACTCGGCGCCGAACCCTGGAGAGCCCTATTACGTGGACGAGAACGGCGTCAACCCGTTCGATCCGAGCAAGGCCAAGCAGCTCGTCGCCGAGGCCGGCTTTGCCAATGGGCTAACACTTCGCCTGGCCCAGATCAGCGCCTTTCCGTACGCCGTTCGGGGCACCGACATCCTAGTCAGCCAGCTGAAGACCATTGGCATCACGGTCAAGGTCGAGCCGATGGAGTTCGCCATCTGGCTGAAAAACGTCTTCCGGGGCGGCGACTACGACATGACGATCATCAACCACATCGAAGAGCGGGACATCGCCAACTACGCCAACCCCCAGTACTACTGGCGCTACAACAACAGCCAGGTCACCGATTGGCTGAGCAAAGCTGACGCTGAGCCCGACCGGGTCAAGCGCAACGCGCTCTACGCCCAGGTCCAAAAGCAGCTCGCGGACGATGCCGCCAACGCCTGGGTGATGTCCCCGAACGCCCTGGCGGTGACCAAGGCGAATCTCCATGAATGGCCGATCCAGGGCATCTCGCCCGCCCTTTTCTTCGGGAACACCTACTTCTCCTGATCGCCACCTGAACCTTTGGCAATCCAGCTGACGGTCCGGCTGCTTGCGCTTGCGCTCAGCCTGGTGGCCGCTTCGATCCTCGTCTTCGCGGTTGTCAACGTCCTGCCCGGCGACCCCGCGCTCGTCATCCTGGGGATCAACGCCACACCCGAGAACGTGCAGTCACTGCACCAGCTGCTGGGTCTCGACGTGCCGGCGCCCCAGCGCTACCTCCAGTGGGTCGCAGGGATGCTCCACGGCGATTTCGGGATCTCGGCCCTGGGCCGCAACCCGGTCGGGCCCGAGATCCTCCAGAAATTGACGGTGAGTGGGCCCCTGGCCATCTTCGCGGTCGCGATCTCGCTCACGATCTCGATCCCGTTGGGCGTCGTCGCCGGGGTCCGCCACCGGCGCGCCAGCGGGACGCTAATTTCAGCCCTCAGCCTTGGTGGGATCGCCATACCGGGCTTCTGGGCGGGACTCCTGTTGGCGACCCTCTTCTCCGTGAACCTCCACCTGCTGCCCGCCGGCGGCTTTGTGGAATGGAGCGAGAATCCCGTCCAGGCCGTGCGCTCGCTCATCCTCCCCGCTCTCGCGCTGGGGCTGATCCAGGGCGCCGTGCTGACACGCTTCGTTCGCTCGGCGATCATCGACGTGCAGGGCCAGGATTTCATCCGAACCGCCCGCGCCAAGGGCCTGACGCGCTGGCTGGCCCTTCGCCGGCACGGCTTTCGCAACGCCGCGATCCCGGTAGTGACCGTGCTCGGCATCCAGTTGACGGGCCTTCTTGTCGGAGCGATCGTGATCGAGAACGTCTTCGTCCTGCCCGGCCTCGGCCGCCTCCTCTTCCAGTCGGTCGGGAACCGCGACCTCGTCATCGTCCAGGACCTGGTGATGCTCCTCACCGCCGTGGTGTTGACGGTCAACTTCCTGGTCGACGTCTCTTACCGGCTCCTCGACCCCCGCATAAGGAGCTCGCGATGAGGCGCCGGAGCGGCCTCCCACCGGCCCTGGTGGTGGGTGGATCGCTGGTCACCCTCGTCGTGTTCGTGGCACTTGTCTCACTGGTCTGGCTCCCGCACGACCCGGTCCACGTCGAGGTCGGTCAGAGATTCCAGGGCCCTGGCCACGGCGGCTACCTCCTCGGCAGCGACGGGCTTGGCAGGGACGAGCTCAGCCTGCTCATGGCCGGCGCCCGCAACACCCTTTTCGTGGGGATGGTCACGATCGTGATCGCCATCGCCGTCGGAGTTCCTCTCGGCGGGCTCGCCGCGCTCTATCGAGGCCCCCTGGAAGAACTCGTCATGCGCGCCAGCGACGTGCTGCTCGCGTTCCCGGCCATCCTGCTGGCGATCCTTTTCGCGGCGGTCTTCCATCCCAGCACGCTGACCGCGATGGCCGCGATCGGGATCGCCTTCATCCCGGTCTTCGCACGCGTGACCCGGGGAGCCGGGCTGCAGGTCATGGAGCAGGACTACGTAACCGCCGCGCGCACTTTCGGGAGCCGCCGCCCGGCCATCTTCTTCCATCACCTGCTTCCCAATGTCAGCTCGGTTCTCATCGTCCAGGCCACGGTGGCATTCGCGATCGCGATCCTCGCCGAGGCAGCGCTGAGCTACCTTGGCCTGGGCACGCCGCCGCCGACGACCTCGTGGGGCCGGATGCTGAGCGACTCCCAGAGCTACATCTACCAGGCGCCCCTGCTGGCTCTCTGGCCGGGACTTTCGATCGCGCTCTCGGTGCTCGGCTTCAACCTGCTGGGCGACGGGCTGCGCGACCTTCTCGATCCGCGGCTGATTGAGAGGGTGCCCCAGCAGGCATGACACTCAGCGTTCGCGACCTGAGGGTGTCGGTCGGCACCGTCGAGGCGGTCCGCGGCGTCAGCTTCGACATCGCACCCGGCCGGCGGATGGGCCTCATCGGCGAGTCGGGCTCCGGCAAGTCGCTGACGGCGTTGGCGATCATGGGCCTTCTCGCCGACGGCCTCCACGCCACCGGCCGAGCGGAGTATGGCGGCGCCAACCTCCTGGCTTTGGAGGAGGCCGAGCTCTGCCGGCTCCGTGGCGACCGCCTGGCGATGATCTTCCAGGAGCCGATGACCGCGCTCGATCCGCTGATGCACGTGGGTGCCCAGATCGCCGAACCCCTCCAGATCCACCGCCGCGAGTTGGGCCGCCGCGAGATCCGCGAGCGGGTGCTCGACCTGCTCCGGCGCGTCCACATGCAGGACCCGGTCGAGAAGCTGAATGCTTATCCGCACCAACTTTCAGGCGGGCAGCGGCAGCGCGTGATGATCGCGGCGGCAATGGCCTGCAGTCCCGACCTGCTGATCGCAGACGAGCCGACGACAGCCCTCGATGTGACCGTTCAGGCTCGGGTACTGAAGCTCCTCAATGAGCTCGTTGACGAGGAGAAGGCCGCCCTCCTGCTCATCACGCACGACCTGGCCGTCGTCGACCAGGTCTGCGAGGAGGTCGTTGTGATGTACGGCGGCCTGCTCGTGGAATCGGGCGCCACCGCCGAGGTATTCACGAATCCGCGGCACCCGTACACCGTGGGGCTGATGGAAGCCATCCCGAGCGTGGAAGGTGAGGTTGCGGCAGACCGGCATCTTCGTGCCATCCCCGGCGCCGTCCCACCGCTTGGCAGCTTTCCATCCGGCTGCCCATTTCGCAACCGCTGCCCCAGTGCGGACGAGAAGTGCACCGAGATGCCGCCGATGGTTGACTACAGCGGCCACGGCGTGGCCTGTTGGCACCCGGTTCGGTGAGGGGCCCGATCTTCGAGGTCCGGGACGCAACGAAGCGCTACCGGCTGCCCCGGACGTCGCTGCTGAAGGCTCCGCGCGAGCTGACAGCGGTGTCAGGCGTCAGCTTCGACGTCAACGAGGGGGAGACGTTCGGGATCGTCGGCGAATCGGGGTCGGGCAAGACGACGCTGGTGCGCCTGTTGCTCGGACTCGCGAAACCGGACGGGGGGACAGTTCGGTACCTGGGCGCCGACCTTGTGCGGGAAGTTCAGGTCATCTTCCAGGACCCCGTCAGCGCGCTCGATCCGCGGATGCGCGTGGCGGACATCATCGCCGAACCGCTCCGTGTCATGCGGATCAGCGGGGATCGGCTGGCGCGAGTCAGAGAACTCCTCGACGCAGTCGGCCTTCCCGCCGGCTCGGCCGAGCGCTACCCGCACGAATTTTCGGGTGGCCAGCGCCAGCGGATCGCGATCGCTCGCGCGCTTGCTCCGCGGCCGCGAGTGCTGCTTGCCGACGAGCCGGTCAGCGCCCTGGACGTCTCGGTCCGCGCCCAGATCCTGAACCTTCTCGAAGACCTCCGCGCCGGTTTCCAACTGACGCTGGTCCTCGTCGCCCACGACCTCTCGATCGTCCGTCACTTGTGCGACCGCGCCGCCGTGATGAGCCGGGGCGAAATCGTCGAGATCGGAGAGACCGCCGACCTTTTCAGGGATCCCAAGCACGCCTACACGCGTGAGCTGCTGGCCTCGATACCCCGGCTCAGAAACCGGCGCGCCGCCTCTTCGTAGACCTGCGCCGCATTGACGATGTCCTCCACCACGACGTACTCGTCGACCTTATGGGCGATCCACTTGCCGCCGGGCCCGTAGGTGACGATCGGAATCCCGGCATCGCGTGCCAGGATGGTGCCGTCGGTCGATCCGGGCACTCCGCCGTAGACGCAATCGACTCCGTGGACGGCGCGGTGGGCTTCAGCCACGGCCACCACGAGCGGATGCTCCATTGGGGTGGAGGTCGACGGCCGGTCGTCGATCACGGTCAGCTCGAGCCCGCCTGCCACGGCGGCGGCCTCGAGCAGCTCGGTCACCTCCCGGTGTTGGGCGGCGGCGGTCGTCCGGACGTCGATATGGAGCGAGGCTGCGCCCGGAATCACGTTGAGCTGCTCCGCAGTGCCGGCCGCGAACACCGTCGGCGTGACGTACGGCCAGCCGAGGAGGGGATGCTCGCCGTGCTCCTGCTGGAGACGTTCCTGGATGTGCTGGCAGGCCCCGACGAACGCCGCCAATGGCGGAATCGGGTTGCGGCCGTGCTGGGGCATGGCGCCATGAGCCATTTGCCCGACCGAGTCAATCCGAATCCGCAACGCGCCCTTCTGTGCGATGCAGACCTCCCCATCCTCCGGCTCGCAGATGATCGCTCCATCAACACCGGCACCGTGGCCCCTGCGCACGAAGTCCTTGACGCCGAGCATCAGCTCTTCCTCATCGGCCAGCGCAGCGATGACGAGGCGGCCTGAAAACCCCTCCTCGGCCAGGGCTGCAGCTGCGAACAGCATTGCCGCGAGGCCCGACTTCATGTCGGCCGAGCCGCGGCCGTAGAGCCGGCCGCCGATGATCTCACCGCCAAACGGGTCGTGGCTCCAGGCCTGCGGGTCACCCTCTGTGACGACGTCGGTATGGCCCTCGAACATCAGGGTCGGACCGGGACGGTCGCCCTCGAGGACGGCGATCACGTTGGGCCGGCCGGGCGCGACCTCCTCGATGCTCACCGGCCACCCGAAGGACTTCATTTGCATCGCCACCAGCTCGGCCGCCGGCCGTTCATTTAGCCCCTCCTCGGGCCGGTTCACGCTCTTGATCCGGACCAGGGACTGCGTGAATGCGATAAGGGCCTCCCGATCGATCGGCATCCGTCGATTCTAGGTATCGTCTCGGAGTGGGCATCACTGACATCCCCGGAATTCGGGCCGGCCACTGGACAGACGCCGAGGCGCGAACCGGCTGCACTGTCCTGCTGCTGAGTCCAGAGGGTGCGGTCGCCGGGGTGGACGTGCGCGGATCGGCGCCGGGAACCCGAGAGACCGACCTGCTGAAGCCCACCGGTGTGGTGCAGCGGGTCCACGCGATCCTGCTCACGGGCGGCTCCGCGTTTGGGCTGGCCGGGGCGGACGGGGTCATGAGATTCCTCGCCGAGCGTGGAATCGGCTTTGCGGCCGGGGCGGCCCGGGTCCCGATAGTTCCCGCCGCGGTTATCTTCGATCTCGCGGTTGGCTCCCCGACGGCTTTTCCTGGACCCGACCAGGGCTACTCGGCGGCGGCGGCGGCCGAGAGCGGTGAGCCGCTTGCGGAAGGAAGTGTCGGGGCCGGCACCGGAGCCACGGTCGGCAAGCTCCTCGGGCCGGCCGGGGCCATGTCGGGCGGACTCGGCACCTTCTCCATCCGGCTCCCCAGCGGAGCGAGCATCGGCGCCATTGCGGTTGTCAACGCTCTGGGCGACGTGGTCGACGCAGAGGGCCGGATCATCGCCGGCAGCCAGAACCCCGACGGTTCCTTTGCGGACACCTCGGGGTTTCTCCTCGAGAAGGAGCGCCCCGCGGAGCCGCTTGCCGGCGCCGGCACGACCCTCGCGGTCGTCGCCACCGACGCGAAACTCACCAAGGTGGAATGCCAGAAGCTGGCCGAGATGGCCCAGGACGCGCTCGCTATCGCGATCAGACCGGTCCACACGCTGTTCGACGGCGACACGGTCTTCGCACTGAGCACAGGCGAGCAGAAGGGCGACCTGCTGACGCTCGGCAATGCGGCGGTCCACGTGCTGCGCGTCGCGATTGAACGGAGTGTCCGCCGTGACTGACGATCGCCACGGCGCGTTCATGACAATGCTGCGAGACATCGAGGAGCGCTACCTCATCGGCCTCGACGGCGTGCGTGAGCTGTGGTTGATTCGCCACGCTGACGCCTACCACCAGCTCGACTCCCTGAGTGCCGGAGCGCTCGATCCGCCGCTCAGTGAGAGGGGCCGTGCGCAGGCGGCATTGCTGGCCGAGCGTCTGCGGCCTCTCGGCTTTGCCGAGATCTGGTCCAGCGACCTCCTCCGTGCCAGTCAGACGGCGGAGGCGATCGCGGCGGTCTCGCCCAGGGCCGAGCTGCGCGCCGACCCCCGCCTCCGCGAGGTGCGCACACATTGGGATGAGGGCGGCACCAGCAAGCTCAACAAGGTGGGCGAGTGGCCCTTCCCCGAACCGCTGTCAGAAGTCGTGGCGCGGATGCGCGCATCGACGACCGCGATCCTTGCCGACCTGGCCGCCCGGAACTCCCGCCGCGCAGCGGTCGTCACGCACTCGGCGGCGCTGGCGGTCTATCTCTCCGACGTGCTCGGGATTGAGTATGGAAAGTTCCCGCTGATGCCCCAATTCACCAGCGTCAGCGTGGTTCTTGCCAGGGAAGAACGCCTCGTGGTTCAGTCGATAGCCGACGTGAGCCACCTCGCAGCCGGCGACTGATTGCCGGAATTGTGAGTGAAAGCGATATCCCAACGAAGCGCGTGCTGATGTCGCATTTTGACGGCAAATTTGGGCTTGGCCTTCATCATGTTCAGCTGGCCATCCCCCAGGGCAGCGAGGACGCCTGTCGAGCCTTCTACATCGGCATTCTTGGCATGACTGAACTCACCAAGCCCCCACGCCTTGTTGCCCGAGGGGCCTGTGGGTCAAAGGGGACGGTTTGGAGATCCATTTGGGTGTTGAGGACGATTTCAGGCCAGCGCGCAAGGCCCATCCTGACATTCGGGTTACAGCATTGGACGCTCTTGCGGCCAGCCTGCGATTGCCGGTGTGGACGCAGGCCTTGAAGGACGCCTCTGAGGCGATGAGGTCCTGGCCGTGGTGGCCATACGGTCCGTAGACGGGACCTGGTCTCGGTAGCGCGCGGCCATGACTTCGGCTTCGACCGCCAGCTCACGACGGACGCTGGCCGGCTCTACGACCTCGCATGCGCTTCCCCAGCCGAGGATCCATGGCCGAACCTCGATCGGGGCGGACACAGTGAGTCGCATCTCGACGCCTCCATCAGGTAGGTCGATCAGGTCCTGCGAGCTGTGCCAGGTGGTCTCCTTGACGCGCCTTGCAACGGCGGCAGAAAAGCGAAGGACGAGATCGACCGGCTTGTCGGCTGTCCAGATGCCCCATGCCCGATCGAGCATCTCGCTTAGGGAGAACCCAGCTGGGGGCGTGAAATGCTCCTCGAGCAGCTGGACCTCCGAGATCCTTTCAAGTCGGTAAGAGCGCGGTGCACGCGATTTCTCGTCGTAGGCGATCAGATAGCAGGAGTGCGCCGACAGGGTGGGCTCGATGAAAAGCGGCCAGACGATCCGCTCGAAGCGGCGGTCCATCGCGTAGGTGATCTGGACTTTCCGGCGATCGGCCCAGGCCTGGGTTAGCGCGGCGAATACCTTTACCCAGGTGCCATCCTGAACCTTCTCGGTCAGGCTGCCCGCCACGGCGAGCACGGGCTCGCGCATCGGGACGGGCAGCACGGCGGCGAGCTTCTCGTAGGCAGTTTGCGCAAAGGGGTTCGAACGATCAGCGTAGCGCCACATCAACCTAGCACCAATCACCATGGCCATAGCCTCGGTGACGCTGAAGTTGATCGGCGCGAGCCAGTAACCCTCCATCACTGCATAGCGCCGGCCATCTTTGAGGAAAGGAACACCCTCTTCAGACTCGAGCACCGCGATGTCCCGTTGCGCCTGCCGCTGGGAGATCCCCATCTTCTCGGCCAGTTCGGCGCTTGTGAGGCCATTACGAGCCGCCTGGAAGAGGTGGAGCTCTCGCATGAGCCGGGCGATTCGATCCTGCTTTTCGAATTCAGGTCGCGTCATCCGTGGGCATCATCGCATCGTCCGAGGGATCCGGCCAAAAACGCGACTGTCAGTTGGCGCGTTGGAGGACGAAGCTGCGGTCATGAACTCAATCGACATCTTCAAGATCCTCGTTTCGGAAGGGATTCGAGTTGGCGAGCCGCAAGCGGCTGGACCGCTGACTCTATTCCCGCTCAGCCACGACTTCCCCGCCAGATTCTGCTCCCAGGGCAAGGCCACGAAGGAGCGGTATGCAGCGAGCAGATCATCGACGTAGGTCACAGCAGCGCTCCTTGACCGCCGTCTAAGGGTCGAAGCAGATGGTTGAAGGTGACCTCAACAACGCCAGCCGCGTTGCGGAATTCGAGCATCCCGTGCTGGGAGGCAGTTGTTGCGAGGTCAAGAAGATGAGACTTCGGCTGGTCGAGGACTTGAATCCATAGCGTCTCGAAGAGTCTCTGACCGCGTGGTCCCTCCAAGTAACCGAGCAGCAGCGCATACGATGACGTCCGGCATACCCATGCGACACTGCTGCTCGAGGCCACCGGGAGGACCTTGCCGCCTTCCTGGAGTCGCTGCAACAGCAGCGGGCGTCGCCTGCACGAGGGCTCGGATCTTTCTTGTGCGCCGCTCCCGGTGGAGGTGTCCGGACTGTGCCCAGGAGGAGGCCACGTTTCCTGCTAGCAGTTCGTCGCGTGGTGTCCCTATATGAACCGGGGAAGGCAGCCTCGATGGCCCCCTCGAACTCACTGGCGCCATGGG